>Ga0307488_10002973_pt1 | contig 14231 bp, 22 predicted proteins | sample SB02metaG_FD_202248 | JGI IMG/M metagenome (GOLD analysis project Ga0307488, IMG submission 202248) | Sea-ice brine microbial communities from Beaufort Sea near Barrow, Alaska, United States - SB 0.2 | ecosystem: Environmental > Aquatic > Marine > Coastal | place: USA: Alaska | collected... | reverse complement strand
GACTCGAATATCTCAAGTTCATCATCGACCCAAACACCACCCTGACAACCATACGCGCCATTGACACCTTTGACGACACCGCAGAAATCATACATCCCAAGGTATACGGGACACTGCCCGACAATGATCACCTCTCCCCCGAGTTCTACTTCACAACCGACTTCTACATTCCCCCAGATACATACGTCGACCACGCATGCAGCAACGCACAACCCACAGTTGACACAGGAGACCAAGTTCTACAGAGACACATCGGATGGTACTTTGGATTTCGACAACGAACATACACCGCCAAAAAAATAAACACAGTCACCACCCTACTACACCCAGAAAAGGCAGAACACACACACGAAGCAGTGCTCACGAGCGAATCCTCCTTTGGAGGAGGACGCAACCACTACATATACATCGCAGTGGACGACTTCAACAGAAACTGCATGGTGGACACCATATCCGACCACGCGGGAGGTGTGTTTGTAGGAAACAACCTTCTCGGACGAATATCCGTCACGGTGCCAGTGCAAGACATTCTTGTAAACACACTGGTAGGACGACTGTTCAAAACAAGAGAATACCTTGGACCCGTCACTCTAAGCAACTTCAAAATATCACTCACAGACAAGTTCGGAGAAAAACTCGACCTGAAAAATAATGACTTCTCCCTTGCCCTGGAACTCTCCGTCTTGTACTAACTAACTAAGTAACTAACTAAGTAACTAACTAAGTAACTAACTAAGTAGTCGTAGTAGTCGTAGGTACATACATACATACAACCTAGACATTGTAGGGTAGGTAGGTATCTACTCTACACCATCATATCGTATAGTATAGGTTACACTTATTACACGATAATATATACTACTCACGTACTCACGTCATAGTAATCTCCAACTGAAAAGGAATGTCGCCCAACGGCTTCACAACCTGAAGCATTGTCGGGAGCCCAAAGTAGTGACCGCTTCCAACCACATCCTTGTGCGAAAAAGTAATGCCCACCGAAATCTTGTCTCCAGCAAGAAACTTGAACGGATATCTACCTGCACCGTTAGTAATGTCCTTGTTCTTGTTATTAAACAACCCACCCTGCTGATTAGTCAGTCGGTACGCCTGGTCCGTGCCGTCTATCTTGTTTCGAAGCTGGTACAACAAAAACAAACCAATGTTGCTCCGTACATTGCTAATGTCGCCAGCAAGACCATCTTCCGTAGAATCGGCGTTAGATTCGGGATTGATGGTAGTGTCTCTAAGATAATCTGCATCCGAAATAATATTCGCATTCGCCAAGGCAATCTTGATATCCGTGTTTAAGTTGGCACCTAACGCAGTGGTAGTAGTAACCGTTTCACCAGCACTAGTTGTGTCAGTCAAATAACCATTAATCTCATTCTCCATTGCAACAAGCGACGAAAACGAATCCTTCAGACCACCCGCGCCGAAAATGTCGTACGACCAATTCTCAATTACAAGATTCGAAATAGTGGACAACGATGCAGCAACAAGAACATCCTGCTGGAAATATTGACTATCGCTAGGAATCACCTCAGTTGTATTCACATCCAATCCAGTTGATACGAGGGCAGTCCAGTCATCCACCGCGTGGTACACGCTAATAGTTTCACCTCGCATCACCTTCATACTGGGAAGTGTACTGAACGCAGCCAGACCTTGCGTTGACGCAGCACCATCTTTCACCGAATTGTCGTCTTCAGGTGTGTAATAGAATATCTCGTTAAAATCCTCCTTGGGAATACTTAGCTTAATGACCGCATAGTCCTCAAACACAGACTCAGTGAGGTTGATGTTCTTGCCACGCAGATTAAAACTCGAATCCACCATCTTGTTGAAGTTGAGACTACTAAACAACACATTGAGAGCACCAACAGGCTCAACCGCGGTAAATTGTACAGTCATGACGGAAAGTGGGAACGCTGCCGTTGCATCAGCAGCAGCAGCCGCAACAGAAGCAGCAGTCGTGCGGCGACCAGTTCCACTCACCATGTTAGAAACGACAGTGACCGCATCTTGATGTGCAGTGAGTGCAGTACTCTGCGCCGTGATTGCATCTGTAACCAACCCTTGTTTCACATCGACATCACCTTGGGCAATCGTGACGGCAGTTTCGGCAGTGGTGATGGCAGTCTTCAATGTCGTAATATCCGCAAGGTTGGCTGCAGTAACAGAGTCATCCTTGTTCTCAGTCCGCATCAAAAGTAGTTTGTTGCGGAGGGCGGTATCCGCCGCATTTTTGACGGTTGTCGCGGTCGCAAGGGCGGTATCCGCCGTACCTTTATTGGTATTCGCAGTCACGGTAAGACCACGTTTATACAAATGGGTGGCCAGCGCGTCCGACATTGCAGTCCTCTTAGTCGTCTCGTCAGTAGCAGTGGTTGAAGTTATTATCGTGCCCTTCGTATCTCCATGTTTGGCGTTAAATACGTCTTCGTTTTCAACATTGTATTGTATAGGCATTGGGGTACCAAGGGTATGACGTTGGATGTTATCAAGACCCGGACTTGTAAACCTGAGGGGGGCACCCATGCCGTTGGTTATAGTTGTACCAGCACCAGCACCAGCATCTAGATTCGCGTTATTCAGAACCACCGACATGTCTGATATTTCATGATGTTTCGTAGACCCGGACGGAGCATACACCACGTCACTCGATCTACTATCGAATAAAGCGGTTGCGTCAGGGATGGACCGTCCTCCAGCGGACACAATTGTAATTGTTCGGGTAAACGACAACCTCGTGTCCGTCATCCACGTGAAATATCCTATACTACCATCAGCAGCAGTCGGGTCCACGTTGTTGGAATATTTCATAGTGGCGAAAGTACCCGCATTCGTAGTGTTGATGTACTCGGGGTTGTACGATTCGGTATATATCGTACCTCGGGGGTGATTCACCGCACTACTATATTCAGCCCCAGTCTTCAAACTGTCGCCACCAGTATCGCCACCAGTATACACCGCAGGATTAATCACGCTGAAAATGAATGTAGTAGGGTCGGACATAACTAGGTCGCCTGCGATATTCTGGTATGAAGCGACGTTTTTGATTGCAGACGTGTTGATGGTTAAGGTATACGTATTTTTGTCGTTAATTTCATTGCCGGGATACGCATGAACATCAACAGCAAATGAAAACCGTGTACGAGTTATTCCATCTGCGCACAGTACACTGGCCGTGTCGGTAATCGTGACAATAGTTCCAGGATTCCCACCACCGGGGTTCGCACTACTCAGGTTGTATGTCGCCACTTCACTGCCACTTGTGTCAACAGGAACACTCGATACAAACGAAATGTTTACCTTCGTCGCATTGGTGGTCCCCCCATTAAGAACCACGCCATTGGAAACAATCATATTTTCATTAAATTCACCATCACTCAACAGAACACCGTCGGTCGCAATGGTGACGGATGCACCCCTGCCTCTCTTGATAACAAAATCAATGTCCTTTTCACCAAGAGTTGTTCCATTGGAGTCCATCGCGACAAGCTTTACCTTGGTCGTGTTGGTCGCCACCACAGTACCCACGGTTCCATTGATATGAGAGACAGTTGACAGGGCTGAGCCTCCCACGAATGCAGCATCATGTTGGGCATAAGTTGTAGGATCGGTGGAAGGTCGGACAACTATTCGTACCGTGCTTTTACTAAACTCGATGCCGGTACTGTTGTTGGTCCGTTCACTTCTAACAATCATGGTTGTTGTATCTGACAAATGCAGTAGTTGGTAGGTAATGAGACCATTCGGTTCATCAGTGACGGTTCTTGCATGATTGTTCCCAATTTGCCCACGCGTGTCGGTCGTCGTCCCATCCACATTCACCACATCCGCCTCGGACACCACATAATGTGACATGTGATTGTAATTATCATCGGTCCCATTAGGGGCGTTAGGTTTAAGGATGTCGATCGTTTTTGTTATTGTCTCGTTAGTTCCGTTGTAATCGTCGATGTCATAAGAGGCATCGACCCCATTCATATCCTCATCAATCGCAAACGACATATATAGTAAGATGTTAGAAAAAAATCTCGATTCTATCTACTTATTCATGCAACTATCCATGCAACTATCCATGCAACTATCCTACATATATACATATATACTATCGACTTTTTCCCACATCATGTATACCACCCACACTATGCATGCTGTACACACTATGTCCACTATGTCCACTATGCCTCTGCCTCTGCCTCCTCCTCTGCCGCCTCGGTCAGTTCCAGAATAATGGCACTCAGCTTCTCCTGCTCCATCACACCGTTTGAGGGGACGCCATGTCGCTCGAAGTAGAGCTTGTACTCGAGCTTCATCACAAACGATGTACTCACCGTCTGCTCCACCGCAATGGTGTCGGCGTCGAAGTTCTCGTAGTTGTCCTCGATGTACTGCTTCAGTCGCGGGAGATCCAGTAGAATGTCCCTGTACGTGGCCAGGTCGGCGTTCAGTGCCTTGATGCGCTCGTTCTCGTTGTGCACCAGAATCGACGCCTGGATACCGTCCAGAATCGCAAACATGAACGACTTGTAGGTCGAGAATCCAGGATCGGTGGGGTTGGTCAAATCAGTCGACGGCGGATAAGCAGTCAGAGCGCCGCCCGATCCCACAAACATACTCACGTCCAAGGCACTGAACGTCTCCAACGAGGTGCCCGCCAACAACTGACCCATTCGCAACACCTCCTCCTCGGTAAAGGAGCTGTCCAGCTGGTCGTAGCCACCATCACGCATGTACTCGGCATTTAGCTTCAACGACCCAACCACCAGCTCCCGCAGCTTGTCGTACTTCAACAGCTCAGTGCGGTACAACGTGAGCGTGCTCGTCGGATAAACCGTCGTTCCCGTGCCACATATCTTCGACGACGAGGAATAGGGAGAATAGGACGCCAGATTTCGGACAGAGGTAAATGGACTGCGAGACGTAAACTGACCCGTGGTCACATTGTTTCGATTAAATCCGCTGCTTACCATACTATATATACATTTGAATAAATAAATGAATGAATGAACGTTGGTGTAGTGCAGTACATATCACTGTAAAATGGTAAAATGCGTATTTTATTCACGACACCTATATATAGATAGATAGATAGATAGATAGAGACGCGATGTCACTACATGTCATGTCAGTAAAAGCCCGTGTCACTTCCCGCAGCCAAACAAACGACGCGAACGGATTCACTCTAAACAGCGGACCACGCAACTTGAACTACATTGGCAAATCAATGCGCAACTCCACCATTCGAACACCATTCAAAGGAGTCTATCCAGTCAACTACAATACCAACAAACAACAAACCATCATATTTGCAGCGTGCGCGGCAAAGATTGAACTGTGCGGACAGGCACCCACCGTGCAGAAATCGGTGCGCAATACACGCTCCATGCTGCGCACCAAGTACAAGTGGTTATATGGAGGCGTCTATCCACAAACATGGGTTCAGCCGTCGGAGAACATGTCCAGCGGAGAACACACGCAGATTGCGAGAATCGAGGCAATGGGATCAATGGGTGCAGACTGTGCATGCATTGATGGGTACGCGGATGGTTCTGGACCAGTCAACTGCGCGACAGCATTTGGCGACGTGAACACCCAACTCAATCACAACCCAATTCAGCGACTAAAGAGGATGAATACGTGCGGAAAAATATGCGTCCCGCTCGAAACAATGTCGTCGAGCGATCACATCTCTCGGGTGTATAGAAAGTGCATCCTACCCAATCACACAGATAAACCGTTTCCATATTTCACTACAAACCCCGGAACGCGCGTGTCGGGGATGTCGGGAATAGGTCCTGTCGAAATGTACAGCGCGGCACCCGATTGGTACTCGGGTACACAGTGAATAATGTGGTCTGGTCCTGGACCTGGACCTGGTACTGGTACTGGTACTGGTACTGGTACTGGTACTGGTACTGGTAACCAACCACCAACCATCAACCATCAACCATCAACTCGGCGGACAAACGCGAATATAATTATACTACCCTTTATATATAATGATGTCCAGATTTCGCCTAGACCTTCAGGGACTACGTGGTAATCAGAACTCAACTCCAACAACCAATAACGTCGTGTTCTCCCCAACCCCCATTGCACCAATATTCGCACCTGGACCAGTTGGATCAGGGTCAGGGTCAGGGTCATTGACAAACCCTCGCTCCAAAGAACCCAAAGAACACAAAGAACCCAAAGAAGAACACCGGACCCTCTCGAAACAACTGCAATCCACCCTGTCTAATACATTGTTACCCCCAGGTACAACTCGCGGATGCACTTCGTGTGGAGGTGCAAAGTAGAAAAGTAGTGACGGGTTACACCAATACACCAATACATCAATACATCAATACACCAATACATACAATCATTTATATAAATATTTGTATGCATCTAGTGTATATTCACATAGTATATATTTTCCATTTCCAATATTCCAGATATAAATACGAAACGTACAGGAAGTACAGGAAGTACAGGAAGTGCAGTTGACGAACCAGGTTCATCACATCTCTCCAACAAAGATTTAGAAGGTATTTTCAAAATCCCAACAGTTGACGAACCCATTGCAGATCGAATCCGTTCCGACTTCATACAACCCCATCGATTTTCAACACATGCGCCACATGTATCACTTGTTCCAATCGACATGAACGATCCTATTCTAAACGGGTTTCCAAATATTGAGCACAAATCATTCGTGGTTCCACCCATTGGACATGTCGACGGACATGTCGACGGACAAGTTGTCGATGGACAAGTTGTCGACGGACAAGTTGTCGACGGACAAGTTGTCGATGGACAAGTTGTCGATGGACAAGTTGTCGACGGACAAGTTGTCGACGGACAAGTTGTCGATGGACAAGTTGTCGACGGACAAGTTGTCGACGGACAAGTTGTTGACGGACAAGTTGTCGACGGACAAGTTGTTGACGGACAAGTTGTCGACGGACAATTCGATGAACAATTTGTCGACGGACATTTTGACAGGCCAATTATAACGCATCGACAAATGAATGACATCGATACAAGTAGACGTCACACCAATAAAAACAAACAAGCAATATTCTCCAATATATTTGGCAGTGCAAACACATATAATCAGGGAGTCGGAATAGACCACATAGGAAAATATATACGAAGCTTTTCACTTCCAGTTCAAACACAAAATATACACAGAATCAAACCAGTAGATACCCAGAATCAGGACAATCATATACACAGGAAAACAAAACACAGACGCAGGAAAATAGAACGCATGCGCAGAAAAACAGAACGCAGACAACGGAAAACAGAACGCAGACAAAAAAGACAAGAAAGACAAGAAAGACAAGAAAGACAAGAAAGACAAGAAAGACATCACATATAATATAATACAACAAATATAACCTACCTACAAGCGACCATCACCTTTATGTATTTATGGGTATAGTAATATATACATATATACATATACACAAATGTCCACATTCAAACAATTTGGAGGAATCGGGTTCAGTGGAAAAGCAAGCATCGTGAGCGCGCGACACGGAACAAACGGAACACTCGCAGTAGCAAACTACATGGGAGACACCAACACACGAATTATACACAACAGTCATATCGACATGGCAGGGAATTCAATCCTACGAGTAGCAGCACTATACTTTGCAGACGGGACCATACAACACTCGGCATGGGGAAACGCAGAACCTTCGTCAGACACACCCAACGACATATTTCAACCCCCACCCCTACCCTCATGGCAAAAAACATCCATACAAGACACAACGCTATCTACAGACGAACTGGCAGACGTGGTTGAAGATACGACGGGCACGGGCACGGGCACAGGCACAGGCACAGGCACGGGCACAGCAGAATCCATTGCAACCAACACTGCCTTTGGATCATACGCACTACAGTCTGTCGGAAACACAGGAAAATACAACTCGGCGTTTGGAGAACGTTCCATGCTGAAAAATATCTCAGGCTACGCAAACTGCAGCATCGGATACGAAACCATGGTAAACACCACCTCCGGGTCATACAATACAGCAGTCGGTCTACAAGCACTCGCATTCAATATTGCTGGCACCAGAAACACAGCACTAGGCGCCGCAGCCGACGTGTCCTATCCAGGCATTCACAATTCAACAGCCATCGGAGCAGGAGCACGCGTTGGCACATCCAACACCATCCAACTAGGAAACAAATCCACAGAACATGTAATCACATCGGGCATCATCACAGGAAAAGCCAAGAATTTCACCATTGACCATCCTCTGCCAGCACTAACCGCCACACACCATCTCAAACACACAAGCGTTGAAGCTCCGCGACTCGACCTCATATACAGAGACACAATAACATTGACAGACGGACATGCAACCATCAATATAGACACCCACTTTCGAATGACGGAAGGAACGTTTACCGCGCTATGTACCAACCCATCCGTGTTTGCCAGCAATGAAAGCGACTGGGACCCTGTCAAAGCCAATGTACAAGGCAACGTCGTATCGGTGAAATGCAAAAACACACAATCCAATGCAAGAGTATCCTTCATGGTGGTCGCAGAGAGAAAGGATGAAGGAGTACTCTCCTGCGACATCACAAACGACAAGGGACAGTTTGTCAGCGAAACCGAGAAATAGTGATGGGAGAAATTGAACCGACTGTATATTGAAAAGGTACTTAGACATATACACACATATAATACAAGAATCCACGAATCCAAGACAATGACCACCACCACCAAGTTTGTAGACTTTCTACAAGAACGCAACGCACACCCACGCGACAACCGTCTCCAGTTTGATGAGAAGTGGCACAAGTACTCCGTCACTGGCGACAAAGCCCGCAGATACAAAAGCGTGACCAAGATTGTAAAGGAACAGTTCCCCGAGTTCAACGCAGACCTCATCATTGAGAAAATGATGAACGGACGAAACTGGAACGAGACGCACAAATACTGGGGAATGACGCCGCGAGGAATAAAGGCGTTGTGGAACGACAACGGAAAAATACAGAGCGGCGCTGGAACGGCACTGCACTTTGACATTGAACAGTTTATGAACCAGTGGCTTGTGGACGAAGAGGAAGTGCTCATCGAGTCCGACCATGAAATGCTGCTCGAGTCCTACAACGAAGATGCATCGAGCGGCGGGTCGCATATCCAAAACACGTCCACAGAATGGACCTACTTTACCAACTTTGTCAGAGACCATCCACACCTAACCCCCTTTCGCACAGAGTGGAGAATCTACGACGAGGAACTACAGATTGCAGGTTCAGTGGACATGATCTATCTAAATGAAGATGGAACGTACGACATCTACGACTGGAAACGAGTCAAGGAGATTAGCAAGACCAACGACTTTCATGAATCGGCCATATCCAAACACCTCCCCGACATTCCCCACACCAACTTCTGGCACTACAGTCTTCAACTCAACATATACAAGTACATCATAGAACGAAAGTACGGCGCAGTGGTGCGCGACATCTACCTCGTCCAGCTTCACCCCGAGTCGGGGGTGGACAACTATCATGTAATACAATGCGCAGACATGCAGAAAGAAGTGGTTGCCCTTGTCGGACCATAACAACAATAATAATAATAGCAATAAAAAATAGCAATAGCAATAAAAAGACTAAATACATATAAACACTTTGTACCGATACATAGTAATAGTAATGAACGACCTGATATATCATACTTGCACTATTTTTCGCACAATACTCTTTGTAGCATACGAGTATGTGAGACCAATCGCAATAGTAACGGCAACAGAAACAGCAACAGTAACGGCAACAGTATTACTTGGAATGATGCGGGTGGTGGCAGCAATGGGAGAGATGTTTGTATATTACCAACCGTTTCCAACCATCTCACCGACAAAGTCAAAGTCAGAGTCAGAGTCAAAGTCAAAAACAAAACATATTCCCCCTATTCCCCCTATCCCCCCTACAGAAAAATACGAAGACAAATATAAACACAAGTTCGATGCACTTCTAGCACACACACCACCAATAACAGATGTATCCACTGTATCCACTGTATCTAATATATCCATCACGTTTGAAACCACACCCCGTGGGGTGGTAGCCATGATGTTTGACACCTCTCTACAACGTCTACTATATTACGCAAATAACAGCATCCCAGATAAATATCTACAAACAGTGGCCAGAAAACTAATCGTTCATAGCATGTCCCCCCACATATGCCATACAATGAAACAGAGTATATCTGATGTGTCTAGCAACCAATCCACATCTGAAAAGAAGCCAGAAAAGAAGACAGGTGGACTCGCATCGAGAAGAGGGGTGATGGTGAAACTAAAATCACCACTCGCAACAATCACATCCAGAACAAACCAATCAGAACAATCAGAACAATCAGAACAATCAGAACAATCAGAACAATCAACAGAACAACACGTCGGGATACAACCATTCTTTCTATTTACCAAGGCAGGTAACATGAGCGACCTACAAATACTTCAAACACAACTATACAGACGACCCAGCATTCAATCCACAATTGATATACAAGACATACAAGACATACAAGACATACAAAATCTCACATTTGCAGAATATAAACGCAAAATGGCACGCAAATAACATTCAGTTCATACTTTATTTATATGTATATATAGTATGAAAATCAACTCGACTCATAAAAACAGAAGTTCCAACAAATCAAAAAGACATAGACGACGTGGAAGAAGCAGAAGAAGCAGAAGAAGCAGAAGAAGCATAAGAAGCGAAAGACGTAGAAGAAGTGAAAAAACAGGAAGACGTACAAATTCCAATAAGTACATCAGTCACGGTGGTGCAGACACAGTAGAACCAGCAGAACCAGCAAAACCAGCAGAATCGTCAAGTCCAGGAACACTGGAGATGACTGCAGACGCAGGCTCACATGTACTGTCCAACATCGGAACCCTTGCCGCCAACATGATGGCTGCATCGCTAGGATACAAACCAGACCAGGCAACTACACCTACTGGTGATGGTAGTGCCAGTGCCAAAGTTCCCGAGAATATTGTGACCGAAGTGGTCGCCCAGTTTGTAGACATCCTGAACGTTGGACTAAAGACAAACGCACCCATTCTACAACTCGCACTTTCAACCACAGTGGACATTGTAAAGACGCAACTTCGACTGGCATCGGCAGCCCTCAACAATCCAGAACTCATCACCGTGCTGAAATCCACACTCGCAGAACTGGAATCCGTGTCGGACGAAGTGGTCGCCATCATCAACCCCGTGGCAACTGACATTATGAAAAAACTATCACCCGTCATCACGGAAAGCATCGACCAACTGTTTTCAACAGTGACGGTATCCATGATGGCAGGAGTACAGGGAATACCCTACGTAGGAACAGTCATGGCAGCACTGTCATCGCTCGACTCGGTCACCAAACTTGCCACCTCTGCCATCCGCGCAGGAAACACCACTGCCAGCCTATTTATGGATGGATACTCAGACACCGCCAAAGGAGTGAGCGGAGCAATACACAAGGCACGCAGTCGAGTTGCAGCATCCAGCAAAGCATTCAATAACCCCATGACGGTCGGGGCAGTTGGGGCGGCCAGTGCGGCCACCAATGCTGCAAGTAATGCTACCAATGCGGCTACCAATGCGGCTACCAATGCGGCTACCAATGCGGCTACCAATGCGGCAAGTAGTGCTACCAATGCTGCAAGTAATGCTGCAAGTAGTGCTACCAATGCTGCAAGTAGTGCTACCAATGCGGCTACCAATGCTGCAAGTAGTGCTACCAATGCGGCTACCAATGCTGCAAGTAGTGCTACCAATGCGGCTACCAATGCTGCAAGTAGTGCCACCAATGCGGCAAGTAGTGCTACCAATGCTGCAAGTAATGCTGCAAGTAATGCTGCAAGTAGTGCTACCAATGCTGCAAGTAGTGCTACCAATGCGGCTACCAATGCGGCTACCAATGCTGCAAGTAGTGCCACCAATGCTGCAAGTAGTGCTACCAATGCAGCAACCAATGTGGCAAGTAGTGCAAGTACAGCTAAAAATGCAGCCACAATTAAAGGAGGTGCACGCAGTTCCAACTCATATAAGGCAGTCAGTCTAGTCAGTCCAGTCAGTCCAGTCACATTACTCCGCATAACCCCGTTTCGATCTATCATGTGATGAACCAGAATATGCACACCTATATGATACATACAAGTCTAATTACACTCCATTCACCCTCTGCGTCTGCATGTATTCTATATACCCGATGCTATTGCACAGACTAAACGACGACTCCAACTGGTCGCGAGCAATCTCCATAGTCTGTCTCTCCATCACACTGAGACTGGAGAGATATGCGTCTTCGGGACAGGTGATTGGTGGTACTGCTGCTACTGCTGCTACTTCAGATTGGACGAGTGGTGGAGTGACTACCACTTCACGCTTCTTTACAACCAGTCTCTTCTTTTTGATTCCCGTCTTTCGTACAGGTGCAGCCGTTGCAGCCGTTGCAGCCGTTTCAGTTGCAGTCTCGGCAACAACACTTGAGGATTTCATAGTCATACGTAGTATATATGTTTGTACTACTTACCGCAGCTACAAACAAGTATTCAATTTATCAGATGCGATGAGGGGATATTGGCTACATTGGGCACATTGGACACAGTGGCTACATTGGACACATTGACCACAGTGGGCACAGTGACCACAGTGGGCTGACGCGAAATATAACAGATGAGTTCACTCCCCACCTGATCGATGGGACACATGGATCCACCATTCATCATGCGCGTAATCTTCGTGTCGATGACATACCCATCCGACATTAATAGAGAGAATAGCCGCGGCATCTCCGATGGGCGCATGAGACTCGAGGAATCGCCAAAACGGGTCAAAGACCGCAGAGCATACATGACGGAAGACTCGCAAGAATAGTAGTCGTTATAATCACTACCCCCATATCCACCATGTCCCACATATCCGCCAGAATTGACATGAAATGGAGAGAGGGGCGGAGGGCGTATCGCACGCACCATGTGATACAACGCATCGTTCGCGTGCGCCTTCTCAGGCATTCGGTCAATCGTCACCACGTGCTCATACTGTCGCGTGCGCGAGTTGAGATACATCTGCGTACTTATAGCATGCATAGTCATGTCTACAAAGGTTTCGATTATGCGGTTATGCGGATATGCGGTTATGTAATAAACGAATATAAAAACATATGTACCCACGCACATATGTTTACACTGTCAGTTGCCCTACCACGAATAACGTAACTAACGACGACGTCTAGACCCACCCTTTCTAGACCTACCCTTTCTAGACCTGCCCTTTCTAGATCCACGACGCCCCTTTCTACGACGACGACCACCTGAAATCGCGTCACCCAAATCAGTCAATCCACCAGACACGCCAGACACCGTGTCATTCATACCCGCACCGACATCGTCAAACACGTTGCCGCCACGCATACCAGCTCGCCTAGACTTGCGAGACTTGCGAGACTTGCGAGACTTGCGAGACTTGCGAGACTTGCGGGACCTACGACGTCTACCACCCTGCATGTCCATCTCACTAGGATCACCAGACATGGCAGAATCACCAGACATGACAGAATCACCAGACATGGCAGAATCACCAGACATGGCAGAATCACCAGACATGACAGAATCACCAGACATGGCAGAATCACCAGACATGGCAGAATCACCAGACATGGCAGAATCACCAGACATAACAGAATCACCCATATCTGCGTTATCACCAACACCTCCACCCACACGAGACTTGCGAGACTTGCGAGACTTGCGAGACTTGCGAGACTTGTCTGACGGATGTACAGGCTGGTACGTCTCCTTTGCCAACATGGTTATCTTCTTAAAATCTTTTACATTCGGATACTTCTTACGCGTCATAGCCATGTGATCTAACCACTTGTTAGTTTTTGCCATTCTACTATATAAACCGATAATATTCTTTTGATATCACAATTCAATAAATCGGGTCGCAGCTAAAGGTGACAATGGAACCAAATTGATGGGGCGATACATAACCATCCAGACAATACAAAGGCAATACAAAGGCAATACAAAGGCAATACAAAGGCAATACAAAGGCAATACAAAGGCAATACAATCTTATAGCTAAACAGAAACATTATACAGATGAAATATATAATCATACCCATACCAGGTCTAACAAGTCTAGTAGGTCTACCAAGTCTATCAAGTCTATCAAGTCTA
>Ga0307488_10002972_pt1 | contig 14231 bp, 12 predicted proteins | sample SB02metaG_FD_202248 | JGI IMG/M metagenome (GOLD analysis project Ga0307488, IMG submission 202248) | Sea-ice brine microbial communities from Beaufort Sea near Barrow, Alaska, United States - SB 0.2 | ecosystem: Environmental > Aquatic > Marine > Coastal | place: USA: Alaska | collected... | reverse complement strand
TATACCGCACAAAAAGGAGCGCCTTACGCAACGGGAAACGCAATGATAATAAGGGGTATCCAATAAACTAATTTGACTGCTACGAGGTTGGGGCACGACATCAATCCTTTGATTTATTTCCTAATCAAAGCCTAGCTTGTCTCTTAGATTCTAATTGTTATGGGTGGCTTGATAAATATGATTAATAAAATAATGGGTGGTTTTTTAATTGCATGGTAATTATGTTCAGTGGACAGCCAATGAGACAGTGCGCTCATGCCCACTTAAAAATATTGGATAATTCGCTACTATAACTATATTGTCATTCTAGTCCGCAAACTGAATGACGCATCTATCACGCAAGTCATAGGCGACAATAAATTTTGAACATGTTTTTAAGTCGTTTCGTATAGATTTATAGTAGTGACAATCTAAACTAGAGCGCAACTTACTCAGATTGATCCTGAACCTTTAATTGGCTCGGATCTTTTATTTAGAAATAAATACTGCAATTTACGGTCTAGTTACTTATAAATTACAAAAAGAGGCGCCTTATGAACCGTAGAAAATTTATCACGTCAACCCTTGCAGTCACCGCTAGCCTAGGATTAGGTAGCACCATGTTTTCGGCTTTTGCTGAGCCCACGTACAAAAAAACCAAAACTGCGCTTGCAGTAGAGCAGGAATGGCGCGAGTTATTACCTAAGGGCTACAGTGGCAGCTTAGTGTTAACGCCTATTGAATTAAGTGAGCAAGAATGGCAACAACGTCTTAGTTCAGCTGCCTTTAAAGTGTTGCGAGATGAGCAAACAGAGCGCCCTGGCTCATCCGCTCTAAATCAACAACATAACAAGGGCATATATGCCTGTGAAGGTTGTGATTTACCATTATTTACGTCAGAGATGAAGTTTGAAAGCGGTACAGGATGGCCGAGTTTTATCACTCACATACCTGGACATTTGGCGACCAAAACAGATTATAAAATGATTTGGCCACGTACCGAATATCATTGTGTACGCTGTGGTGGACATCAGGGCCATGTGTTCGATGATGGGCCTAAACCCACCGGCAAACGTTGGTGTAACAATGGCGTAGCACTTAAGTTTATAGCGATGAACCCCAGCTAATAACAACTTATTTACCTGATCTATTTAATTACTATAAGAGCATCAAGATGCTACTTCCTTAGAGTCAGGTAAATACAACAGTTACTCGCCCTGCCAACTTTTTAAAAGTTGCTCGTAGGCAACCGTCTGGCCTTGAGGTTTTTCATTGGCTAATTTAGCTTTTGGCGAACCAGGTTGCGCTAACCAATATTCCGGGTCTCTTGGTTTATTTAGTTTAGGTCCACACTCTCCTTGCACATTGGCCCGTTCCAATCGTTGCATCACCTTATCTTGTGCAGCGGCTAGTCCGTCTAACGCTATTTGGGCTGAACTCTCGCCACTGGCAACTTCAGAAATATACTTCCACCATAATTGTGCCAGTTTTGGATAATCTGGCACGTTAGTACCTGTAGGTGTCCACTGTTTACGTGCTGGACTTCGATAAAACTCAACCAAACCACCCAGCATAGGCGCAACATCCGTCATTTGTTGTGAGTTAATATCCGACTCACGAAAAGGCGTTAAACCCACTAAGGTTTTTTTCAGTGACACGGTTTTAGATACGGTAAATTGTGCATACAACCAAGCCGCCAAACGGCGTTTGGCTGGTGTTGAATTTAAGAAAGTCCAAGCACCTGTATCTTGATAACCCAGCTTCATGCCTTCTTCCCAGTATGGACCTTTTGGAGAGGGAGCCATACGCCACTTAGGTGTGCCGTCGGCATTCACTACTGGTAGGCCTGGCACATTCATACTGGCAGTAAAGGCGGTGTACCAAAATATTTGTTGCGCAATAGCGCCTTGTGCCGGTACTGGACCTGATTCAGAAAAAGTCATCCCCTGTGCTTCTGGTGGCGCGTATTGGCGTAACCAATCTACATATTTTTGGGTGGCGTAAACAGCTGCGGGGCCGTTGGTTGCTCCCCCTCTGGAAACACTAGACCCCACTGGTTGGCAGCCCTCTACACGAATACCCCACTCGTCAACAGGTAATCCATTAGGAATGCCTACATCACCTGCGCCCGCCATTGAAAACCATGCGTCGGTGAATCGCCATCCTAGAGACGGATCCTTTTTCCCATAATCCATGTGACCATAAACTGGCTGACCATCAAGCACTTTGACTTTGTCACTAAAAAACTCGGCAATATCCTCATAGGCAGACCAATTAACTGGCACCCCTAATTCGTAGCCATATAGTTCTTTGAATTTGCTTTTTAAATCCGCACGTTCAAACCAATCGGCTCTAAACCAATACAGATTGGCAAATTGTTGGCTGGGTAGCTGATAGATTTTTCCATCTGGACCAGTAGTAAAACTTAAACCGATAAAGTCTTCTAAGTCCAAGGTCGGTAAGGTGAGGTCTTTACCATCACCGGCTATCATGTCGGAAATAGGCACCACTTTACCGTAGCGAAAGTGCGTGCCGATTAAATCAGAATCATTTACGTAAGCATCATAAATATTTCGACCTGATTGCATTTGGGTCTGTAGTTTTTCGACTACGTCACCCTCTTGGATCAAGTCATGAGTAACATTAATACCGGTAATTTCACTGAACGCTTTCGCTAATACCTTAGACTCGTATTCATGTGTCGCAATGGTTTCTGAGGCAACATTAATGCTCATACCGGCAAAAGGTTTAGACGCCTCGATAAACCAACGCATTTCCTGCAACTGCTGGTCTTGAGTCAAGGTAGAGTCAGTAAATTCTGTTTTTAGCCAGCGCTGGGCTGCTGCTTCATCAGCCTTGACCGATTGAAAAGACAGGCCGAAGGCCAACATCAACATAACCCAATAAATTTTCTTTTGCATTCTAACTCCTTGGTTTTTCCATACGCTAACTTAAGTCGCTCACAATTAATAGATTCTCTTAAGTATTGCAGTTGAAGATGCATCTATATTGGACAAATAATATACCTTGGTGAACTGTAAAATACTCTCCTATACTGAAAATAAAAAGGTTCACACACCATACACTTTAGGATATTCAGGCCATGGTCATTCGCACATTATTTCCCTCGTTTATTACTATTTTAAGTATTATTTTTTCATGTCCCATTCTTGCAGCCAATATTTCTGGTGTTGTGAAGGATGCTTCCAATAACCCTGCAGCAGCGGCTAGCGTTTCGTTTTCCTGTCCTAATGTGGAAACCATAACAAAACAAGCGGATAAATATGGTCGATATCGCGTAATGGGACTACCTAACGTTAAATGGTGCATTTTAAAGGTCACATATTCAGGGAAAAATTCGAGTGGTGTAAAAGTGAATTCAGGCTCTGGAAGTAAAGATATCAATGTGGTGCTGCAAAACGATGACAAAAACAAGTGGCGTATCACTTTTTAGATTGAGGCATTGAAGCCATGACAAACCCATCAAATAAGCATAGTAAAGCTGATATCAGTGAAGACTCTGAGGAACAAGGCCTAGCCATATCCAAGCACAAACCTGAAAAAGATTTTTGGGACATATTTGAGATTATCACTCGCCCTATGGCTGCTTTTTTAACCGCCATCATTATTGCGATCATCAGTTATTTTGGACAAAGTATCATCACCGAGCTTTCACTACAGGAACAAAATGCCAGACTTTATACTGAATTGCTTTCTCGCAGAGAAGATGCAGAAAGCTCCTTAAGAAAGGACATGTTTAAAGAAATCATGGGGGGATTTTTCAACTTCTCCAACTCTGATGATATTGAGAATGAGTTATCGAAAAAAGTACTCAAGTTAGAGCTCCTTGCGATCAACTTCGGTGATTCTTTGAGTTTGGGGCCCTTATTCTCTGAGATGTCCAAAGACATCGAACGTATCCTTGAAGCCAATAAGAGCGAGGTAAAGGACTGGCAAAACACTGCTGGTGAATATCAGAAAAGACTGCGTTCACTTGCCAAACGTGTTGCTAGCTCTCAGTTATCAAGTATCTTTCCCAGCAGCCGTACCTTTTCGTTTGAAGTGCCGATGCAGAAAATTGAAGTGTTACCCTCTGATTCTGTATACACCGATTTTAACTATATTTGGCCATACAATGATCCGCTCAGTCGCCCTGAAGCTAATATTGTCGAACTCGACGGGATAAAGCGAGAATTCGAAATTAGCTTCAAAAACGCAGATTACGTGACGCAATCTGTTCAGGTAAAACTAGTGATTTCAGAGTTTATCAAGGACGCTCCTGAAAAAGTGGTTGATTTGGAATTCACCTTGGATTTCTTTAATTTCCCACTCATTAACAATACTAGATTGTCCCATAATCAGCGCTTTACGCTAATACTGGAAAAATTCGATGCGAATACTATTACCTTAGCAGCGATGGTTTTCCCTGGTTTATACGCTAGCCAAAGAGATAAACCATTTTTGAATGAGGCAATCCAAGAGCTCAGCGATCAACGCAAAGATGGCGAAACTCGCACTCCATCGGTCAACAACGAATAGGGAGCACAAGAGATGAGCAATTCAATTAAAACATTCAGCCTGAGCATGTGTTTTATGTTTAGTTTTGCTACCAATAGTGAAAATTTAGTTTCTGGCAACTGGAGTGGTTCGGTCACTATGCCGGAGAAACAGCAACGCCCTTCCGCTTTTAAAGTAAATAATACTAGTGAAGGTAGCTATCAAATAATGATGTTATATAACGACAGACCCTATAGTTTCGAAAACCTCAAGACCAATGACGATGAGTTAACCTTTACACTCGACACTGGCACAGATTACAGCTGTATATTGGCATGGAAGGAAGAAGGTAAATTCTCAGGTGAATGTCAGTCAAAGCAAAGTGACGAGTCAACACGTACCATCAGTTTAGAAATGTTACCGCCGGAGTCGGAAAATTCGGATGGCGGCGACCTTGAGGTCAACCCCAGCGAAGTAGTGTCGCCATAAGTAATACCGAAATACCAAAAGCTATCCATAAAGTTACATCAGTTAAGCCCAAAAAAAGTAAGTGCACAAAGGCGCTGCTTAATAAACCGATAAATAATCTGTCACCACGCGTAGTGGATATAGGCAGCCAGCCTTTACGTTCAACACATGGTTTACGGATTTCCAAAATAGTCATAACCAACAACAGGCTGGCAATCCCTATAAAAAATAAGGCACTGGGCATAGTCCATGCCATCCAGCTCAACATGTTTTGTCACTCCATTGTAGTTGAGTTTTCATTTACACCCTCCCCAAAGCAAAACCTTTGGCAACATGGTTACGCACAAACCAAATAACCAATATGCCCGGTAAAATAGTCAGCACTCCGGCAGCAGCTAACACCCCCCAATCGATTCCTGCAGCGCCAACAGTGCGGGTCATAATCGCAGAAATGGGCTTGGCATCGACCGATGTTAACGTTCGCGCCAGGAGTAGTTCAACCCAAGAAAACATGAATGTAAAAAAGGCTGTAACACCTATACCCGAGCGGATCATAGGGATAAATATTTTGATGAAGAAGTGCCCAAAACTATAACCGTCAATATACGCCGTCTCGTCTATTTCCCGAGGCACGCCAGACATAAAACCTTCCAAAATCCAGACAGCTAAGGGGATAGTAAACAAACAGTGTGCTAACGCTACCGCTAGGTGTGTATCAAATAATCCAACCGAGGAATACAATTGAAAAAACGGTAATAGAAACACGGCTGGCGGCGCCATACGATTACTCAACAACCAAAAAAACAAATGTTTATCTCCCACAAATTTATAACGGCTAAATGCATACGCTGCGGGTAGCGAAACTAGCAAGGTGATCACCAAATTCATTGCCACATAAGTCATAGAATTCACATATCCCATATACCAGCTAGCATCAGTAAAAATGGTAATGTAATTGTCAAACGTAAAGTCTGTTGGCCATAATGTTAGCTGACCCAAGATTTCGTCATTGGTTTTAAACGACATGTTGAGTAACCAATAAATGGGTAACAACACAAATAGGAGATACATGAACATGCCTAAGTTACGTTTACTTATCATGTTTGTTGCCATTATCAGACTTTTCCATATGTGTAATTGTGGTAAAAAACAACCAAGACACCAGCAACACAATTAAGAAATACACCAGAGAAAATGCCGCGGCAGGGCCAATGTCAAACTGCCCAATGGCCATTTGGGTCAGGGTTTGACTCAAGAAGGTGGTCGAGGTACCTGGGCCGCCGCCTGTCAATACGAAGGGTTCGGTGTAAATCATAAAACTGTCCATAAAGCGCAGCAGCACACCTATCACCAACACATTTCTTAAGCGCGGTAACTGGATATACCAAAATACTGCCCAGCCTGATGCACGATCTATTTTAGCCGCTTGATAATAAGCATCAGGGATAGCTCGCAACCCTGAGTAACATAACAAGGCTACCAACGAGGTCCAATGCCACACATCCATCAGCAATACGGTTAACCAAGCATCTAACGGGTTAGAGGTGTAGTTATAATCAATGCCCAAATTGTTCAAGGTCCAGCCAAATAGCCCAATGTCACCCCGAGCGAATACTTGCCAAATGGTGCCCACTACATTCCATGGGATAAGCAATGGCAAAGCCAACAATATAAGCACAGTTGACGCCTGCCAACCACGCGTAGGCATCATTAATGCCACAGCGATACCTAGGGGAATTTCAATAATGAGTACTGAAAACGAAAATCCAAATTGACGTAATAAAGAATCGTGTAAACGTGTGTTGCGAAGCGTTTCTTGATACCACTCAACACCTACAAAATAAGCCGTGTTCTGGTCAAAAATATCTTGGAGTGAATAATTTACTACTGTCATTAGGGGAATGATAGCCGAAAATGCCACCAGCAAAAACATCGGTAAAACTAACCACCAAGCTTTGTTATTGGGCACCTTATTCATGGTTTCCCCCCTTGCTTTCGTTCTTGTAATCGCCCTTATTTACGAGAACGGGTTCACCCACCAAATACTCATCTATATACAATTTTAACCATTGGCTAGGGAAAACCAAATATACGGTAGCACCACTAAACTGCATTTTTTCGGCTACACGTACCTGCATCTCTAGTCCGGAAAAGTCCACCACCACCAATTGGTAGCTACCTAAATGCTGCACGGATAAAACACTTGCGGCGAAACTATTCGCTTCAGACGTTTCACTCAACTCAATAAATTCTGGCCGAATGCCTAGTTTAAGATTAGCAGAGTGACAGCTCTTCAAAGCCTCTTGTTGTGATCCGCTGATAGCCAAGCTAATGTTCTGGTAAAACACTCGCCCTTTATCTTTTTCATTTTTTTTGCCTTTCTCACTTTTTTTAATTGGAATAAAATTCATTCCAGGGCTACCAATAAAATACCCCACAAAAGTGTGATTAGGCCGCTCAAACAATTCTTGTGGGCTACCAAACTGTACAATCTTCCCTTGATACATCAAGGCTATTTCATCCGCAAAGGTGGCGGCTTCTAGCTGGTCATGAGTCACATACAGCATAGTAATATTTAACTGCTCGTGAATTTGTTTGAGTTTGCGTCTTAACTTCCACTTTAGATTAGGGTCAATCACAGTGAGAGGTTCGTCAAACAAAATGGCTGATACATCTTCACGAACCAGACCCCGTGCCATGGATACCTTTTGTTTTTGGTCAGCGCTTAAGTTTTTAGCTTTCTTATCAAGAGAGTCTGTTAGCTCCAACAAGTCAGCAATTTCGCGCACCTTAATTTTAATTTGTGCTTTTGGCATTTTTATATTTTTAAGAGGGAAAGCCAAGTTTTCTTCCACTGTCATGGCATCGTACACCACAGGAAATTGAAACACCTGAGCGATATTACGTTTCTCAGGTGTTAGGGCGTTCACTACTCGATCGTCAAATAATACTTCGCCTTGTGAGGGACTGAGCAAACCTGAAATAATATTCAGTAGAGTAGATTTCCCACAACCAGAAGGGCCCAACAACGCATAAGCCCCGCCTTGTTTCCATACATGGTCTAATGCTTGAATCGCATAATCTTGAGGATGAGTGTGTGGATCCCCAGGTTGCGCTAAATAACTATGAGCAAGACCTTTAAGCGTAATGGTAGCCATTACTTTACTTCCAAAGAATGTGTGTCTGGCCAGCGAATTGCGTTACCGGCAAGGTCAAACACAAAAAGATCCTCCAAGGGTAAAAAAATGTCAATGCCAATGCCCGACTGAAAACTCATAATTGACAGTATATGCAAAGTCCAGCTCAAGCTTTTTTGATCCGAGTCGACACTCACGTCTACGTGTAAATAGGTTTCTGAGGCACTGATTTCAGCTAAATCGACTTTGGCTCTCAAGGCAATGATCGCAGTACTGTTTGGCTGAAGATAAATATGATTGGGCCTTATTGCAAACTGGTACTGGCCGTTTGGCAAATTACATAAATGAGCGGTGTCAGCCAGACTGATAGGGCTTTGAATCTGCAATACACCATTGTTTACGCTGGCAGAAAAAACGTTCAAAGGAGGCTCACAATATAAATCTGCAGCATACAAATTTGCTGGTTTGGAAAACTGTTGTTGCGCTAAGCCAGTCTGCAATACTTTTCCTTGATGCAGCAAGGTAGTGGTGCCGCCCAAAGCCAAGGCTTCATAGGCCTCAGTTGTGGCGTAAATGGCAATGGTTTCTCGACTTTTAAACAAGACTTTTAATTCGCTTCGAAGCTCTTCTCTTAGTTTGTAATCCAAGTTCACCAAGGGCTCATCGAATAATACTATGCCAGCGTCTTTAACTAGCGCACGAGCCATAGCACAACGTTGTTGTTGCCCACCTGAAAGCTCTAAAGGAAAACGTTGCAGATATTCTCCAATATGCAACATGTCAGCGATGTGTTTGACGCGTTTTGTTATCTCGCCAGCGGATACTTTTGCCAGTTGCAAAGGGGAAGCAATATTTTCCCAGACCGTCAAATGAGGGTAATTAATAAACTGCTGATATACCATCGACAGACCACGTTTTTGAACGGCTACACCTGTTACATCCTGCTCATCATAAAACACCTGCCCACGACTCGGTTTATCTAAACCGGCAAGCACTCTTAGCAGTGATGTCTTCCCAGCCAATGTTCGGCCTAACAGCACGTTGAACGATCCGGCTTCAAACCTGAGTGAAATATCTTGGAGATAACACTGCTCTTCCACCAGCAAGCTGACATCTTTTAATTCTAGCGCCAAAAGACACTCCACCACGTCAATTTGATTAACAAAAAAATAACATAATCAACGTTATAACAAGTTTTTTTTAATTGATACGTATCCATAACAAATCAACACATTTCTATAAAAGCATCAACAAATCGTTGCGGGGACTCAGCGTCCATATTGAAATATAACGATGGCTCGATTAACTCTATTTCTATGACAGCAAATTCATTTTTATAGCGCACCAAATCTACCCGCGCATATAACACATCAGCTGGCAAGGCCGCTAAACAGTGTCTTGCAGTGGTCAGCATCTCTTCGCATGGTTGAATCGATTTGAGCTGCCCTCCATGCTCTTCTTGTACTCTGAAATCACCTGATTCTGGTTGTTTTAAAATACTGTGGCTATATTGCCCAGCAAAATAAAAAAGTGAGTACTCGCCTTCATCTACAATGCCAGCCAAGAAAGGCTGCAGCATAAATTCACGCTCAGCAAAAACGGCCTTTAGCTGGTCAGCTTGCTGTTTGAGATTTTCTGGTGTCAATCTATAGGTATGATCTGCGTTAGCACTCACCAAAGGTTTTAAGACTATTTCTGTTGTATCAAAATGACTAAAACCAAGCTGTAACTCAGCCAAAACAAAAGTGTCAAACCAAAGCGTAGGCACAATATTGATACCCTGGCCCTGTAAATCTTTTAAGTAATTTTTACTAATATTCCATTCGACAATTTTTAAGCTATTTTGCAATAGAGCTGACGAAGCTTCAATACGGTGTAAACATGCCATAAATCCCTCGATATCATCCTGATAATCCCAGCTTGTGCGTATCACCACTACATCATATACATTCCAATCAACATCCGTTTTTCGCCAAGATATTTCTTCGGCTAACCAACCGGCTGCTTTTAATGGTTCAAATAACATGTAATCGTAAGCAAAGAAATCTTCAAGACTGTTCATGGATAAAAAGGCACAACGTTTCATAGGTATCTTCTATTGTTAGATGATTTAATATCATTCACTATAATAAATTCAGTGTTTTATTACACTATACCTAGTGTAACTTTGAGCAAACTTTGGGATAAAAATCACACATTTTTACAAATCAACTTATGTATCTTGGTCCTCGTAAGTTACTATGGACTTAAAATTTGTAGTTAGGGCAAAACAAAATGAAACAGAAGTGGTTCAAAGGAATATTACCCTTAGTAATACTGGCGATCGGTGTTGGCGGCATGAGTGCTATAAAGGCTTCTGGCGATAAGGATAATGATAATGAGCCAGTAGACGTGCGCCCCACGGTAAAAATTGAAGCAGCCATAGCAGAAGATTATCAAGTTAGAATAACCAGTTACGGAGAGGTAAAACCTTTAGAAAGTACCATGGTTTCAGCTCAGGTATCAGGCGAGGTACTCACTTGGCATCCTAACTTTGTGCCAGGTGGTTTAGTGTTGCGTGGTGACACCCTGTTTACTATTGAGCTGGACACTTATGAAGCCGCTTTGTTGCAGGCCGAAGCTGACCTTAGCATAGCTAGAGCAAATATAATTGAAGAACAAGCAAGAGCGGAAGTAGCCGAACGTGAAGCAAAAGGCAGTAAAGTATCTGACTTGTACTTACGTAAACCACAAATGTTAAGCGCCCAAGCATCTATAAAATCAGCTCAAGCAAGATTAAAAATAGCGCAACGGGACTTAGATAATTGTGCGATTAAAGCCCCTTATGATGCCTTAGTCGTTAGCCGTGATCTAGGCGTTGGGCAATACGTTAATCAAGGTTCACAAGTAGGTGAGCTGTATAATATTGAATCTGCAGAAGTATCCTTTCCTATTGCTGGTTTCGACAGAGAGTTTTTACCCAGTGACATTACCCAGCAACTAGCCACCATCAGAACCAAAGGTTACAACGCAATTGTACGCGAGGGTATGGTTACCCGTGATCTGGGCATTATTGACAAAAGTACACGCATGAGTCAGTTGGTAGTGAGAATAGAAGACCCTTACGGTTTAAAGTCTTCTCTTCCAGCATTAAAATTTGGCCATTATGTGGAAGTGAGTTTTGCCGGAAGAACGCTAAATCAGGTTTATCGATTACCCCAAGAACTAGTGAATAACCGCATTATCTGGTTATTAGACGAAGAACAACAAATGCAGCCTCAACGAGTTGAAATTTTACGTGAAGAAGATGCGTATTTTTTGATCAGCGAAGGTCTACAAAACCAAGATAAGTTAGTGACTACTTTGCCTGAATATCCTCAAAAAGGTATGAAAGTTAAAATTGCCGAGCCTAAAGAAGACTTAGTCGTTCAGAAATCATTATAAGGGCAACACCATGTCTACTGAGAATCCAGGCACTCTAACTACCGAGTCACAATCGCCCGAGCCTAAACAAACAGGCTTAATTGCTTTTTTTGCCAACAATTCTGTTGCCGCCAACTTAATGATGATGTTTATCATCGTTATGGGTCTGTGGAATTATAAAACCATACAAAGGCAAATGTTTCCCAATATTGAAATTAATTACATCAATGTTAGTGCCGTTTATCGGGGGGCTTCACCCCAAGAGATTGAACAAAGTATTATCATCAAAATGGAAGAAGCACTCAAAGATATTACTGAGATTAAAGAAAGCACTTCCCGAGCCCGGCGCGGTAGCGGCTCAATTACCTTGGAGATAGACCCAGACAAAAACTTGTCTGAGGTGTTAGATAAAGTGAAAGCAAGAATAGATAGTATTGCTACCTTTCCTGCTGATATGGAACCGCCAAATATATCCCAAATTGAATTTCAACAAGACGTGATTGAGATGGCACTAGTGGGTGATATACCCATCAGCGAGTTAAAACCCATTGCTAAACAAGTCGAAGATGAATTGATGGCATTGCAAAATGTATCTTTGGTTGAACTAGAAGCTCCAGATGATGAAATAGCCATAGAAATTAAACCAGAAACATTACGAAAATATAACTTATCTATTGCCGACGTTACCCAAGCGATCAGACGATTCTCTACCGATATCTCCGCCGGACAGTTACGTACAGAGTCGGGTATTGTTGCGATAAGGGTTGAAAACCAGCTTTACAATGGCGATGAGTTCAGAAAGATACCCGTGAAAATTGGCGACAATGGTGGCAAAGTATTACTTGAGGACGTAGCAGAAATAAAAGATGGTTTTATTGAAGGTGAGCGTTACTTCAAATATTCTGGCGTAAATGCGTTGTCTTTTAGTGTCAAAGCGACCAAAGATCAGAGCACAATTCCCATTGCCGAATCAGTACAAACCTACGTAGAAGCTCGCAACAAAACCTTGCCCCAAGGGTTAGAACTTAAAATCCTAGTAGACATGACATTCTATTTGAACTCACGTCTGGACATGATGCTCAAAAACCTATTCCAAGGTGCCCTTTTAGTTGCCTTGATGTTAACAATATTTTTACGTTTCAGATTAGCATTCTGGGTAATGCTGGGCTTACCAGTATGTTTCTTGGGCGCGATAATGATGATGCCAGTATTCGGTATGACTATTAACGTTTTGTCCTTGTTCGCTTTTATAATGGTACTAGGCATAGTAGTTGACGATGCAATTGTAATAGGTGAAGCGGCTTACACCGAAATCGAGGAAAAAGGTGGCGGCGTAGAAAGCGTAGTACGAGGCGCCAAAAAAGTCGCCACACCAGCTACCTTTGGCGTGTTGACCACCATTGCTGTATTTGCTCCGACTTTATTTGCATCAGGTCCACAAGCCGCATTTTTTACTAATATCTCAATAATAGTAATTTTATGTTTGGTCTTTAGTTTGATCGAATCTAAGTGGATTTTACCTGCCCATTTGGCTCACATGAAATTTACTCCTATCAAAGAAACCAGTTGGCGTGCACGATTTAATAAACGTTTTTTTGGTTTTGTAAACGGCCCCTACAAAAATTTTATCACTCGTTGTATTGAATGGCGCTGGTTCGTATTTGCCACTTTTATAGCAATTTTGCTATTGAGTACTGGTTTAATTCAAGGGGATTACGTCAGAACAGTTATGACACCTAAAGTGGCTCATGATTTTCCCGGTATTAATATTGAAATGAATGAAAATGTCTCAGACGAGACTACTTTAGATGCGCTTAAGACCATAGAAAACATGGTCTATGAAGTGGATAAAAGTATCGTTGATGAATATGGTAGCAGCATGATGAAAGATATCATGGTGTTCAATCAGGGTCGAACTGCAGGGCGAATTTTAGTGCCTTTAGTAGACGAAGATAAACGACACTTTGATGCATTTGAGTTAGCCAGAAGATGGCGCGCAGATATGCCTGTTATTCCAGGTATGAAGTCTATTACGATTCAAGATAACCTCATGGGTGGTGGCGGTGATGGCGGTGAATTTGGTTTCATGTTATTTGGTGCAGACATTGAGTTACTCAATGCAGCGGGACGTGAATTCATCTCCATGTTGCAACAACAGGAAGGGTTGTTTGACATTAGCTCAAGCATCGATCCAGCCAGTAAAGAAATCCAGATTGATTTGCTACCGGTTGCCTACGACTTAGGGTTAGATCTGACTAATGTTGCCAATCAAGTGGGTGCCAGCTTTTTTGGTGGTGAAGCACAAAGGGTTATCCGTGATGGAGAAGAAGTACGGGTGATGGTGCGTTATCCTAAACTGACTCGTGAACGTTTTGCAGAACTAAAATACGCCGTTATTACGACTCCGAAAGGTCAAGAAGTCATGCTTGGAGACGTTGTTACATTAACTGAAACGCCAGGAATTAACTTTATTCGTCGAGAGGAAGGGTATCGAAGTGTTTATGTATATGGGTCTATTGACGAAGAAATTGTTGAGCCTAATATCGTCATTAAACAAGTAGAAGAAAACCTGTTACCACAACTAAAGTCTAATTTCCCCGGAGTAAAATCTGAATTAGGCGGCTCTATTGAAGAAGAGCAAGCTCAAGAAAGTGAGTTTGTCACATTCTTGATTGCCGGCTTGCTGTTGATCTATATATTACTTGCCATACCCTTAAAAAGTTATGGTCAACCGTTAATCATTATGTC
>Ga0307488_10002971_pt1 | contig 14232 bp, 10 predicted proteins | sample SB02metaG_FD_202248 | JGI IMG/M metagenome (GOLD analysis project Ga0307488, IMG submission 202248) | Sea-ice brine microbial communities from Beaufort Sea near Barrow, Alaska, United States - SB 0.2 | ecosystem: Environmental > Aquatic > Marine > Coastal | place: USA: Alaska | collected... | reverse complement strand
AGGTCGCACCAGAATATCCATCAGCTAACTGAGCTGCTATCCAAGGTTGATCGCCAGAAATTTGAGCGGGGTATGCGAAATATAAGAAAGCACGACCAGACAACGCAGGATTCAGGAAGTTTCTGCCGGTTCCACCAAAAATTTCTTTAGCGATAACAATACCGAAGGTAATACCCAAAGCCACTTGCCATAAAGGAATAGTAGATGGCAATGTTAATGCAAACAACACAGAAGTTACAAAGAAACCTTCGTTGATTTCATGTTTTCGAACTGATGCAAATAGTACTTCCCAGAAACCGCCCACTATGAACGTTGTTGCATATATGGGGACAAAGAAGCATGCCCCATAAAGTAGCATCGAGACTATGCCAGAATCACCCGTTAGCGTTCCACCTAGTGCCGAAAACAAACCTGCCTGCCAGCCATCATATAACGCACCGCCAGCTTCGATAGCATAAGATGCTTGCACACCAACATTGTACATACCGTAGAACATGGCTGGGAATGTTGCCATCCAAACCATAATCATAATACGTTTTAAATCGATACTATCTTTTACGTGCGTATTCGCACTGTTCACTTTACCTGGCGTATAGAAAATAGTTGCAGCTGCTTCGTAAAGCGCATAGAACTTGTCGTATTTACCACCTGGTTCAAAATCAGGTTCGATTTTTTCTAAATAAGTTTTTAATCCCATGACTAACCCTCTTCCTCGATCTTGGTCAAACATTCACGTAACACTGGGCCATAATTATATTTACCAGGACACACATAGGTACATAACGACAAGTCTTCTTCATCTAATTCCAGAGCACCTAAGCTACTTGCGCCATCACTGTCGCCCGACAAAAGGTCGCGCAACAACAATGTAGGAATAATATCTAAAGGCATGATACGTTCATAGTTACCGATTGGCACCATAGAACGATCAGAACCATTCGTTGTCGTTGTCATGTTAAACAATTTTTTCGGTGACAAGTGACCTAAATAAGCGCGTGTCACAGAATGTTGATTTGAGCCTGGCATAGCCCAACCAAATAATTTCTTCTCTTTATCTTCTACTAAAAGAGAAACTTGGTTGTGGTAGCGACCAACATAAGCCTGAGGGCCTACTGCTGTATTACCGTTCAAAATAGACCCAGAGATAACGCGGACCGGTCCATCAATTTTCTGATCAGCAATCAGTTCATCAATGCTCGCACCTAAAATAGTACTCACCAATTTAGGTGTTTTCGCAGCAGGACCTGCAATAGACAATATTTTAGTTGTGTCTAACTTACCGGTTTTAAGCAACGACCCAATAGCAATAACGTCTTGATAACCCACATGCCAAACAAACTTTTTCATACCTACAGGGTCAAGATGATGAATGTGGGTACCAACAAGACCAGCTGGATGTGGACCTGAAAATTCGTTGACGTCAACAACAGCATCGCCAGTGTGAATATCTGCACCAGGGGATTTGCTTACGAACACTTTGCCATCTGTTAATTTAGCCAAAACTTTCAAACCAAAGGCAAAATCGGCTTTACGGTCAGCAATTATTACTTGAGGGTCTGCAGCCAAAGGATTAGTGTCCATTGCAGAAACAAAAATCGAAGAAGGCGTTGAGCCTACCGCAGGATTTTTACTAAATGGGCGAGTTCTGATTACTGTCCAAGCACCAGATTCAACCAATAGTTCGCTTATTGCAGCGCGTTCAGCCGTTGCCAGTGACCCATCATCAAATGATGTGAAGGTAACTTCACCATCACCTTGCAGTTTAATAACCACAGACTGCAAAATACGTCTTGCACCGCGATTAACCTCAATGACTTCACCCGCTGCAGGAGCTGTGAATTTAATACCAGGATTTTTTTTGTCTTCAAAAAGTAACTGCCCTTTTTTGACAATATCACCCACTTGGACATGCATCGTGGGACGCATACCGTTGTATTCTTGCCCAAGGATGGCGACTTTCGTAACAGCAGGTCCTGGATAGACCCTCTGCTCCGGCGCGCCTTCAATAGGAAGATCTAAGCCTTTCTTGATTTTTATCATACGTAATTGACTACTCTAATTTAAAATACCAATTCTAATAAGCCTTTAGACTTGGTTGTCTGAAAGCTGATTAAAATTTGTTTCTTCTTGCCGCTCTCTTCAATGGTAAGTTGACTTCATCATAGTTAAATCAGTTGCTTACCACTACACAAAGCAAAACAAATTAACAGAAGCTAGAAAAAAGCTCCTTATTTTACAGAAATTACAACATAAAAGAACACGTAGTTCCTATAAGAAGGTCTACTCTGAACCGTGGTTTATAATTATTCTGTGTACACACAACATCACTGAGATAGTATTAGTAAAGAAAATCAAATACTCTTTGTCCATCTAGCAATGGAGCGGCGGTATTTTAGCATTAATGAGTGTGAAAAGGCTATGCCAATCATAGCAAAAACTGTATTTTCTTTGCTGCATTGTGAACAAAATTTTCCACTTCGCAATCGAATGAAGCTACCATTTACTCGCACAGAGCCTATGATAGCTTCAAATATTGGGGTTTTCATACTCGCTAAATACGCGTTGTAACCCTATCTAGGTATTGTAAAGATAATTACGACCAATTTACTACGTGATTAACATCGGCTTCATAATCAACACCTTGAATGTCAAATCCAAATAGCGTTAAGAACTCGTGATGATAACCCGCATAGTCACTTAAATCGTGGAAGTTTTCTTGTGTAACCTGATCCCATAATGACTTTATTTTCGCTTGAGTTGCATCATTCGTTTCTTTGTCTTCCATATGATAGCGATTCATATTATCCACGGGAGGATCGCTGGCATAAAGACAATGAGTGTAAAGACCTTCTATTTGCTCAATGCAACCTTCATGAGTGCCCTCAGCTTTCATTACTTTGTAAATCAAAGAAATATATAACGGCATTACTGGAATAGCAGAGCTTGCTTGAGTGACTAACGCCTTCAAAGAAGATACGTTTGCAATTACCTTATTATTTTTCAACTTATCGACAATCGCCGTTGCGGCTCGATCTAAATCTTCTTTAGCTAAACCGATGGTTGCTTGTCCATAAATAGGCCAAGTAAGCTCTTTACCGATATAGGTATACGCAGTTGTTTTCGCTTTTTGAGATACCACACCGGCGTCGTTCAGCATTACTAACCAACGTTCCCAGTCTTCGCCGCCCATGACTTTTACCGTTTGATCGATTTCATCCTGATTGGCCGGCTCTAGTGTTATTTCATGAACTTGGTCTTTGTCGGTATCATATGTTTTGGTTGTATAACCTTTTCCAACGGGCTTAAGTGTCGATTTATAAACTTCGCCAGTATCTGGATCTGTTCTTCTTGGGGACGCTAAGCTATAAATAATCAGATCAACTGAACCTAAGTCTTTCTTTATTTTATCAATTACAGCTATTTTCATATCGTCAGAGAAAGCATCACCATTCATTGTTTCAGCGTACAAACCTTCGGCTTTAGCTTGGTCATGGAAAGCAGCCGTATTATACCAGCCGGCTGTGCCTGTTTTGCGCTCTGTCGGCTCTTTTTCAAAGCAGATCCCAAGGGTTTTTGCACCATAGCCAAATGCAGAGGTAATTCGAGACGCTAATCCGTACCCAGTTGAACAACCAATCACCAGTACATTTTTAGGACCATCGAGTTCTGATTTGGTCTTTACGTCTTGCGACTTTACATAGTTGATTTGGTTTTCAACGCTCTTTGCGCATCCAGCAGGATGAGCATTAGTGCAGATAAAACCTCTAATTTTTGGCTTAATGACCATAAAAACTTCCTTTTTTATCACGCATAAAAAAACGCGCGATTGATTAATTTGCTAATTTAAGTAGTACTTATAACTCAGCATTCTACGCAAAATTAACGGTTATATCTAACATACGCGCGTATTCTAGTTCCATTTTACCGATAAACAAATCAGATCAGATAGAAAGTCTACTCTCTATTTTCATAATACTCTTGTTCTGAAACCTTATGGTAGGCTTTTACTTCTTGGAAGAAAGCATCATACGACGCATAAATCCGATCAAAGTCTGCATCACCGGCACGCTCTTGTTTTATTACTTTTGCAGTGGCCACTTTCAATGCTTCGATGACATCTTCAGGCAATGCGCGAAGCTCGGTACCATACTCTACCAGTTGCTTCAGTGCATTCGGGTTTCTTGCGGTGTATTCATCTAACATGTCCTGATTCGCGGCACGCGTGGCAACTTCGACAATTTTTTGCAAGTCTTTTGGCAATGCATCAAATGCCGCCTTGTTAACAGTAAACTCGAGCAATGTACCAGGCTCATGCCAACCGCTGTGGTAATAATACTTGGCCGCTTTGTGCAGACCAAAGGCTAAGTCGTTATATGGACCAACCCATTCAGTTGCATCTATTACTCCCGTTTGCAATGCCGTAAACAATTCGCCACCAGTGAGCGTTATAGGTAAGCCCCCAACCTCCTTAAATACTTCTCCACCCAAGCCAGGAATACGCATCTTTAGGCCCTGAAAATCGTCTAAATTATTAATTTCTTTTTTAAACCAACCGGCCATCTGAGTTCCTGAACTTCCACCTGCAAATGGAATAACACCATACGGTGCATATAATTCACGCCATAATTCCATGCCACCGCCGTAATGCAGCCACGCATTCATTTCGGTCGCATTCATACCAAATGGAATAGCACTAAAAATTGGCGCAGCTGGCATTTTACCTTTCCAGTAATACGCGCCTGCATGACCCATTTCTACGCTTCCACCCGACACAGCATCAAATACTTCAAAGCCAGGAACGAGCTCACCAGCACCATAAACTCTAACTTCTAAGCGACCGCCAGACATCTCGTTCACATATTCTGCGAAGGTTTCCGGTCCTTTGCCCAAACCAGGAAAGTTTTTTGGCCATGACGTCACTAATTTCCACTTTATGGTTTCAGCGGGCGCTTTAATAATGTCCGTTGTCGCATTTTCTTCATTCTTGCCGCTGCAAGAAGCAATGGCGAACATAGCCGCAGCAGCACACAACAAACTAACTGACTTTTTCATTTTTATTCTCCCTTAAAAACTAGACTAGTTGCCGCCATAAATAACAGAAGGCAACCATGTAATAATGCCTGGCCAAATGGCCATAATAATTAACAAAAAAAGTTGGATAACAATAAAAGGAATCACACCTTTATAAATTTGCTCAGTCTTGACTGTATCGGATGTGACGCCCCTAAGATAAAACAATGCAAAACCAAACGGAGGCGTTAAGAAACTGGTTTGCAGATTTACAGCGATCATAATGCCTAACCAAATAGGATCGAGGCCCATCACGAGTAAAATAGGCGCAATAATTGGAACAACGACGAAGGTGATCTCAATAAAATCGAGAATAAAGCCAAGTAAGAAAATGACCACCATTACTAGTAACACGGCGGTAAATAAACCACCAGGTAAGTCTGCAAAGAACGCTTGTAACAGCTCTTCACCGCCAAAACCACGGAAAACGAGAGAAAATATTGACGCACCAATAAGGATCAAGAAAACCATTGATGTGACTTTTGTGGTCTCGCGCACCACGTAGTTAGTGTTCCCTATATTAATTTTCCTTTTTAACAATGCAAGAAATACCGAACCAATGGCGCCAACACCAGCTGCTTCAGTCGGTGTTGCTTTGCCCGTTAATATCGAGCCTAAGACAGCAATGATCAGTAATAATGGAGGTACTAAAGCAATAAGAAGCTCTGTTAAGTTAGCGTGCTCATTTTCCTGACCATGCGCTGGCACCTGGGAAGGACTAAACTTACTGACCGCCCACAAATAAAGTAAGTAAAAGATAACAAGAATAAGCCCAGGAACAATCGCACCTACAAACAAGTCGCCGACAGACACACTTTCTGGAGAGAATATCCCCATATCAAGCTGTGCTTTTTGATACGCACTAGATAAAACATCACCGAGCAGTACTAATGCAATGGAAGGTGGAATAATTTGCCCTAGCGTTCCCGTTGCACAAATAGTGCCCGTTGCTAGAGATGGTGAATAACCGCGTTTCAGCATGGTGGGTAATGAGAGTAAGCCCATTGTAACTACTGTAGCGCCAACAATGCCGGTGCTCGCCGCGAGTAACATGCCCACTAACACGACTGATACACCCAAACCTGTTTTAAAACGCCCTAACAGACCTGACATCGCTACCAGCAGCTCTTCAGCAATTTTGGAGCGCTCTAATACCACGCCCATAAAAACAAAAAGCGGAACAGCGATAAGAGTTTGGTTATTTACAATACCGAATAAACGACTTGGTGTTGCTAACAAATAATTGCCGTCGAATACATCAAATAAAATACCAATGCCGGCAAAAACTAATGAAGTGCCAGCGAGAGTCAACGCGACAGGGTAGCCGAACAATAAAAAGAGGCAAACCACAAGAAACAGAACAAGTGAGAGGATTTCCACTATTTGGCTACTCCTGCCAATATTAAGCTTTGTTTAATAGCCTCCGAGACGCCTTGCAAGAGCATCGTGAGTGAAAATAGAAGAATAAACGTCTTCAACACATATAGAAAAGGAAGACCACCTGACTCCATAGACCCTTCAAGCGTTTGCCACGATTCGAAGACGTAATGCCAACTAACAACGGTAATGAAAATCATCACTGGCAATAACAAAAATAATGTACCAACTAAGTTAACCAGCGCTTTTCGCTTTTCACTGAAACCTCTATAAAAAACATCAACCCTCACATGACCATCATGTTGAAGAGTGTAAGCGCTACCAAGCAAAAAAACAGCTGCATGTAAATAAACGACTGACTCTTGCATGGCTATCCAGCCAAGGTTAAAACCGTAGCGCAAAACGACCACAGCAAATGTAACTGCCGCCATTAAAAACGTAAAATAGCTGACCCACTCACCAATTTTTTTATTGATCATATCAATTACTGCTGATACGGATAAAACGGAGCCGATTAACGACATGCCATATTCTCGCCTACTGGTCATTCTTTAATGAAATGTTAATAGATGCATTCTTGCATATATAAACGAGTGACGTTAAGTATTTTTAAATAGATTGCGCTTCAACTGAAAATGATTTTTTGACGGCAATCAAAGTCATAGCCATCTTATATAAAATGAAAGGGGCCTTTTGAGATTGTCGCTATACTAATAAATAACACCAAAAATGCCAACATTTCCTGCTCAACAGGTTACGTTGTGAGCACACTTACATACGCTTAACCGACTTGGAACAAGTCATTTATCGACGTTTTCCCCATTACATATCATTCACAGAAGCCACCCCCCTCAAATTTATGATAATTTCATTACCAGCAGTGAAGCGTTAAAATAACATGGTTCGAAAATGAAATTGAAATTGACTAGTATTTGCTCATTGTTTTAGACACAACGGATAGGATACAATACTTATATATTATTCGCAGTTAGCTGCTATGTTGAGTAAGTCAAAGATATCGTCTTTTTAAAGATTAGTACCAATGTAAAAAAGCTAAAAACCGAGTTAAATTGTTAGTTACTATTTAGTTGTGTTGTATAAATAAAAACAATTTACACCAAAAAGGGCAAAGGAATGAAAGTACTAAAAGTTACTCCCGCGATTATATGCTTAATGAGCAGCATAAGCGTCAATGCACAGCAGTTTCAAGATGCCGCAAGCATAGAATTCGGTAGTTTCGACGTTACTCCTACTCTCGATTTTGGGTTTCGTTATGATGACAACGTCATTCGCTCAAATGCGAATAAAATAAATAGCTGGTCACAAATTGTTTCGCCACAAGTGGTCATGTTAGACAGCTTTGGTTCGAGCCAAGTGCGCGTTGGCTATCGTTTGCGTAACGAGCAATTTTTTAGTAGTTCACAAGATAATTATACTGACCACTTTTTCAATGCAGCCGTTGACTTCGAACTAAATTCACGACATCGGTTAGATATAGGCATCGATTATACTGATGGCCATGAAGATCGAGGGACCGGTTTTTCAATCGGTAGAGCTGAAACGTTAGCCACCCCTGACAAGTTTAAGCAAAGCGAATTTGATATATTGTATTCTTATGGCGCTTTCAATGCCGACGGGCGTTTAGATATAAATTTTAATATTATTAATCGCGATTACGATTTAAACACACCTCAGTACTTGATTCGTGACAGAGGCTTTACCACCGTTGGTGGCACGTTTTTTTATCGAATTGGTGCAGTAACAGACGCTACTTTCGATGTTATCTATCGAGATGTTAATTACAAATTCGATTTAGATACATCATCACCACTGGATAGCGAACAAATTTCTTACCTCGTTGGTTTGAAATGGGAAGCGACGGCTGAAACCGCTGGTTTTGCCAAAATTGGCTATCAAGAAAAGAATTTTGATTCGCCTCTGCGTGAAGACTTTGATGGCATAGATTGGGCCGCTGGTATTATTTGGGAACCCACTAAATATTCAACTGTCGAAATCACCACGAACAACGATACGAATGAAACTAATGGTGAAGGTAATTTCATTCGTGGTCGCGATTACGCTGTAGAATGGCGACATGAGTGGTTGGGAAGATTACGCAGTTCAGCTTCATATACTTGGGGTACCGACCGTTATGAAGGCCAATCAAGTGAAAGTACCTTCGATATTCGTGAAGATGATTTAGTCAGATTTAGAGCTTCTCTATACTATCAATTTCGTCGTTGGATGAACATCGAAGTAGGTTATATTTACGACCAGCGCGACAGTAACCGTACAGTGATTGAATACGACCGCAATCAGTTTATAATAAATGCATTATTTACATTGTAGTCGTTTAAACTGAGGCACTTATGATATTGAAGTTACCTTTATTAATAAAATATTCAACACTACTATTTGTTTATCTAATCGCTTCCTGCTCAAGCGCACAGGCTCAGATTAGCAACGAATTGAGTCAATACAAACTTGGGGCGGGCGACATAGTAAGAATAACGGTATTTGGTCAAGAAGACTTATCTGTGCAAACTCGATTATCAAATATTGGTGCTATTAATTACCCCTTCCTAGGTGATATCAATTTAGTTGGACTTACCGTTAACGAAGTGGAAAGCAAAATTGATAACGGATTACGTGGCGATTACTTAGTAAACCCGTCTGTATCTGTTACAGTCCTCGAATATAGACCATTCTTCATTGATGGTGCTGTAAATCGCCCAGGTGGCTACCCTTATCAACCGGGTTTATTAGTGAATAAGGCAGCTGCATTGGCTGGCGGTTTTACTGAGCGAGCATCAAGAGAAAAAATTATCATCGTTAGGAAAGTCACTGGCGTTGAAACTACCATTGAAGCTACTGCCTCAGACATAATATTGCCCGGCGATATCGTGACTGTGCAAGAACGCTTTTTCTAATTATAGAGACCTATATGTCGTCGCGTTCAAACCAACCAAATGAAGCAAAATTAAACGATTCAGATATCATCGATTTTGCCCAACATTGGATTACAATTAGAAGATATCTATGGCGCATAATCGGATTAGCCATGCTTTTGACTATATTCATCGCGCTTATAGTATTGTCAATGACACCGCGCTATATTGCGACAACATCACTTCTCATCGAGGCAGAGCAGGCTAATGTGCTCTCTATCGAAGAAGTTTATGGATTGGATTCAAGTAGAAAAGAATATTTTGAAACACAATACGAAATATTGCGCTCGCGTCACATAGCAGGGAAAGTGGTTGATGAACTCAAATTATATGATAACGACCTTTACAACCTCGATATTATTGAAAGTAAAAAAAGCGCTCTTGCCCAATACATCGGCGCGGTTGATCGTTTTTTAAAAAATCTACTCCCTTTTCTGCCGCAGTCGAAAATAGAAGTAAAAACCGAAAATGAATGGCTTTTAGCACGGCGTTCTTATGCCATATCTCAGGTGATCGAATATTCCGGTATTGCCCCCCTTAGAAACACACAGGTAGTCAATATATCCTTCGAAAGTTCGGACCCCAGCCTAGCTTCTGTCATAGCAAACACGATATCTGATGTGTATATAGAAAACTACCTAGAAAGTAAGCTCAACATGACTGCCAAAGCAACCGATTGGTTAAATGAAAGCTTACAAGGGTTGCGATCTAAATTAGATAAAGCTGAAATCAGTCTCGCTGACTTTTATGAGCGCGAGCAACTTGTTGATATCGATGGCGTGGTTGGTTTAGCATCAGAACAACTTCAGCAACTTAGCGACCAACTTATTGATGCACAGGTATTACTGCAACGTAACCAGACTATTTACGAGCAGGTTAATCAATCAGGGGCGGACTTTTCGTTACTCTCTAGCTTACCCGATGTACTAAACCACCCATCTATTCAAAATATTAAAATAGAAGAAGTGATTGCAGAAAGTAAAGTATCCGAATTTAAAGAAGTCTATGGTCCTAAGCATCCAATAATGGTTGCTGCTAACGCCGAACTTAATTCAGTTAAAAATAGCATTCGAAATCAAATCACAGTTCTAATTTCTGGTATTACAACAGAATTTAGGACGGCCGAAAATAAAGTGACTACACTGAAAAAAGACGTCTCTGTTGCAAAAAGTGAGTTTCGGAAACTATCTAGCTTAGAAAACCAGCGTAAAACACTACAACGCGATGTTGATACTAATCAGCAGCTATATAATTCATTTTTTACGCGCTTAAAAGAAACAGATCAATTAGGCGGCTTTGAATCAGCCAATGCACGCGTGCTAGATGCGGCACCTATTCCCATCGATCCAGCAAAACCTAAGAAAGGCTTAATTATTGCCACCGCTTTTGTATTGAGTCTCGGTTTAGGTGCATTTTTAGCTCTATCCCTAGAAGCGCTAAATAGTGGTATTCGTTCAGTTGATGACGTAGAACGAAAACTCGGTCAGCGCATGTTGGGGATTATTCCGTGGCAGTCACATAATAGAAAGCAAAATTTGCCTTTGCGTCATTTTTTCGATAATAATTATCATATGTTCAGTGAGTCAGTAAGAACATTAAGAACAAGTTTACAGTTATTGAATTTGGACAAGCCCTCTCAAACCGTTCTTGTCACCTCGAGTGTGCCACGCGAAGGTAAGAGTACTGTTTCAATTAATTTAGCTTTTGCTATAGGGCAACTTAATACAGTATTACTACTTGATACCGACTTGCGCCGCCCTACTCTCGCCAAACAATTTGATTTACCCGGTTTTCAACCTGGTCTCTCTAATTTAATTGCAGGTACGCACACACTTGAGGAGTGCATTGTGACCGACGAAAAATCAGGCATAGATTTGATTTGTGCTGGAAGTTTGCCTCCTAATCCACAAGAACTCCTTGCGTCTGAACAATTCAAGATATTAATGGTTAAGCTCAAGGCCAAATACGAGCATATTATTGTTGATAGTGCGCCAACCCAAGCAGTAAGTGACGCTGTTATTGTTTCCAAGGTTTGTGATTCAGTCGTATACGTGGTTCGCAGTGATAGCACTAGCGACAAAATTATCAACAACGGCTTGTCACGCTTTATGCAAATTGGCCACAGAGTAGATGGTGTAGTGCTGAATCAAGTTGACCTGAAAAAGGCTAAAAAGACTGGTGAATACTCTGGCTTTTATGATCAATACGGATATCAAAGTCATCCAGCGGAATCACAGAAGTCTTGATTGACCTACATAGCCATATATTGCCAGAAATTGATGACGGTGCTAAAACACTCGAAGATTCAGTCGCTATGGCAAAGCACTCATTTGAATCTGGTGTAACACATATGGTATGCACTCCGCATATTCATCAAGGTGTGTTCGAAAACAGTCTCAGCACTATTAAGCCTGCTTATGAAAAACTTGTTTTAGCACTTCAAGAACAACAAGTACCTCTAAAATTAGCGTTTAGTTGCGAAGTAAGAGTCACTCCCGACATACTGCGTTGGATAGAAGCTGAGTCTTTACCATTTATTGGTGAGTGGGAAGGTAAAAAAGCGCTGTTATTAGAATTACCCCATAGCCATATCCCTCCAGGTGTTGAGAATTTAGTGCGCTGGCTTTTAAAGAAAGATATTCAGCCGATAATTCCTCATCCTGAGCGTAATCGCGACATTATTGCTGATTACAACCGAGTCAACCTGCTGAAGCGAATTGGTTGTTTGTTTCAAGTTACCGCAGGTGCTTTTATAGGCCGCTTTAGCCAGCCAGTGCAGCTAGTCGCAGAGCGCCTGTTAGCGGATAACCTCATCACTTATGTTGCATCCGACATGCATAGCTTACACCGCAGGCCAAATGATATGTTGGCCTGCAAACAAGCGATTACAAACATAGCCGATAGCGAAACTGCAAACGCGTTGGTTTATGGTGTACCATCGATCATAACTAAGAACATAATTTGGCAATAGGTCTGTCGCTAAATCGAGCAGAATCAACGTCATGCAAATAAAAGCCACTCAAAAAATAAAATATACACTACTAACGTGTCGTAAATACTTGGTTGTTTTTTCGTTTGGTTTTATAGCGTTACTTGGTTTATACAACGCTGTTAATTATGGCTTAGCAAGTTTAAATTTCTACTCTGTAAAAAACACCGTCTCTACCTGGCCAGCCGATAAAAACTTGCACAGTGAAGCTGGATATAACAAAGCAAAACAATCTATTTATGAAGCCAGAAAACGACACCCAACGCACCCTTTGTATACTGACATTGCTGCACAAATATATGAATGGGGTGCCATTAGTGGTTACGAAGATACAACATCTGCACTTGAAGCCTCAAAGCGTTTATATGAGCAAGCAGCTACAATGCGACCTGTTTGGCCGGTGACCTATGCCTCACTCGCAATGAATAAGTGGCGATCAAATGAATTTGATACCCAATTGGCTAATTACTTAACGCTAGCGAATAGGTATGGTCCTAAAAAAGCAGAAGTAAATATATTATTTGTAGAAATGGGCTTGGCTTTATATGAAAGTAACCATCCATTTTATGCCGAGCTTAGACCCTATTTAAAACAACGGATATCACAGGGCATTCGCAACCCTCAAAGCCAGACAAGAGTATTGGCAGCCATAAAGCATTACAAAGCTAAGAGAACAGTATGCCGATGGATGAACAAAGAAGACAGATATATAAGCGATACGATTTTAAAGTGCCCAGAACGTTAATTTACAGCCTATAACGAGATCTGCCGACATCGACGCAATTCTAAGCTACTTATAATCGTACTCAAGCTTATAAATATGACGAAATAACTTGCGTTTGCAAATGCTTGGAGAGGAAAGTCCACAGTCATATGTAAAAGCATTCCGATTATCACCATGCAACAGGCAAATGAAGCGCCTTTAAATATCGAATTGCGCCTGTATCGCATTACTCTAACGGCGTTATAGAAAGCAAAGCTCACCATCGCGACAAGAATGCCAACGCTAGGAACACCATACTCTATCGTCATCTGCAAAAAATCATTATGAGCTTGATCATAAAATGAATGAACGTCGGTAGTTTTATAAGCGGGAAAAGTACTATAAAAACTTCCGGCTCCAGTCCCTGTGATTGGAAAATCAAGCACCATAGGCAAGGCATCTCTTATCACCTCATCCCTACTTTCTTGTTTTAGCGACGTTTCAGCTAAGCGTTCTTGTACTTTATCTAAACCAAACCATGCACTCACAATAACAAGATCTATTACGAACATACTCAGGATTAAAATCGTTAACCCTTGGCTTCGCTGCTTCACTAAAAACAGTGCCATTACCCCAACTATGGTCATAGAAACGAAAAATGCCGTGTTGCCCATTCTTGAACGAGACATCACTAGGGCAATCACCATAATGGCCAAACTAATACGAATAAGCACCTTACTACCTAGCATCGCAGTAGCTATTGAGCGCATCCAATCTTTAGGGGAATTCAACTGTTCCTTCTGCAAACTGGTCACCATCAGCCCGATACCTGCCGCCAAACACATCATTAGGAAATTTGCATAGTGATTCCGATACACAAAACTTCCCGTCGCTGACTCGCTAACATCCAAGGCAAACAGCAAACTCTGTTGTCTGCCCAAGAGTATTTCTAATGCACCATAAATGGCTTGAAAAGTACCGGCAACAACCATAGTAGTCAACAAAAGCTTTATGCGTTTCTCGTCGTTAACTAATAGCAAAGTACAGACGAATAAACAAAAGTAAGCGACTAATTTATAGAAACTGATCGCACTTTGCCCAGGGTCAAGCGAAAAATAGAAAGTTGTTGCTTGTGCAACTACTTG
>Ga0307488_10002970_pt1 | contig 14234 bp, 11 predicted proteins | sample SB02metaG_FD_202248 | JGI IMG/M metagenome (GOLD analysis project Ga0307488, IMG submission 202248) | Sea-ice brine microbial communities from Beaufort Sea near Barrow, Alaska, United States - SB 0.2 | ecosystem: Environmental > Aquatic > Marine > Coastal | place: USA: Alaska | collected... | reverse complement strand
AATAATTGCTTTTACTAAGTCTTGTAATTTGTTTTTATTTGTAGGCGGAGATTTCCCTATGTCACTATATAGGGTTAGATAATCTCTCATAAATGTTGTTTCATCATATTTTATAGTTTGTAAAATAGATTTTAATATTACTTCTTGTTCATCTGCTTCTCCGGTATCTATGATACTTTTACACTTATCACATATTATAAGATCTTCACCTCCCGCTGCACTTAATATTTCTTCTAATTTGTCTAATAAATCTTGAACCGAATCATATCGTATATGACTACTAGGTGTTTTTAGAATTACTGATTTAGGTTCATAAGCATACGACTTTAACGTACTAATATCATCCCATCTAAATGGATTATGTGTAGCCGCGTTTCTAGCTAACTGAGTGTTTATAAGACCAGCTTCGTGCCACATCCATTTATATTCTCTTAATAACGCATTCCCTGGTTTAAAAACCCCTGATTTAAGAATTGGTGTTCGTTTTAGTGTTGGGTTATTAATTTTAAGCGCTTCTTTAATTTTTGAATAACTTTCAGGATTTTTACAATGAGTTTCACAAAACATATGCCCACACATTCTACATTGATGAAAACCCGTGCGACGAGTGATTAAACCCGTTGTTTTTGAACACTGAGTTCCATCTTCGTTTATATGTTGACATCGTTTTTCACTTGTATATGTATTATAAAAAACTTGGTTAATTTCTCCACCTTTTTGTATTTTTGAAGATTTTTTAACTGATGTTAGTTTTTTCTTAACTGGTGTTTTCTTCTTAACCAGTGTTTTCTTCTTAACCAGTGTTTTCTTCTTAACCGGTGGTTTCTTCTTAACAGGTGTTTTCTTCTTAATCGGTGTTTTCTTCTTAACTGTTGTTGCTTTTTTCTTAATTGGTGTTACGTTTTTCTTAACCGGTGTTTTCTTCTTAACTGTTGTTGCTTTTTTCTTAATTGGTGTTGCCTTTTTCTTAACCCTTGATGTTTTCTTCAATTTTATATAATCTTCTTCAGATATTCTTTTCTTTTTTCCATTTTGATATTCCTTATAGTAATATCCATTTTTTGTCCTATATGTTTTCATATAATAATATAAAAGATTTATTGTTAAAGATTTATTTTTTTTATTTATTTTTTTATTTATTTTTTTATTTATTTTTTTATTTATTTTTTTATTTATTTTTTTATTTATTTTTTTATTTATTTTTTTATTTATTTTTTTTATTTATTTTTTTTATTTATTTTTTTTATTTATTTTTTTTATTTATTTTTTTTATTTATTTTTTTATTTATTTTACAAAAAAACTAAGTAAGTTATCAACATCTAATATGCCCTTATTTGTAGTAGTCATACTTTCATGTGTTCCTTCTATATTAGACATTGAATAACCACTTAATGAAGCAAATACAGCATTAATTGGTTCATACCATCTATTCAATAGTAATCTAAATACTATCATAATGACTAAGGACATTTGAGGTGATAATACAGATATAAAACTATCAGCAAGGGCAAATATAAAATAGCAACCCAATACTAAATATTTAGTTAATCCTTCATCCTTTCTAAAAGGTCGTAAGACAACATTAATTAATTTAACGTATTTACTTGAATTTGAACCATTAAATTTCTTATAGAATAAGTCAGTATTATTAGCACATATGATGAAAATTAAAATAATGAAAATAAACACATAGAAATATATTGTATTAAATATTAAATCTTTACTATAAAATAAATAAACTATTAATAATAAACAAATCATTAAAATACTTAACATTTTGAATATCATTGTTGATTTTTCAGACTTTAATATGAAGAATATCGATATGAAAATAAAATATAATAGAATTGAGACTGAAATAAACAAATTATTGTCTGAAATACCTATTAAACTTTTTGTGAATAATATAATAAGACCAATAACAATAAGTAGTGATAATACTTGTTTGCTAGAATTATCTTTAGCCCATATTTTATCTTTAATATAAAATCCAATACCTAATATAATAGAAAATACAAATAACATAAAACTAATTCTAGATATACTCGATATAATATCCAATCTATTAATAAAGGCATAAAATATAATTAAACTTAATACAATTGATAATAATGGCAATGCCTTATTTAAGTATGTAGTCGTCCCTGGCATAATATTGAATTTACTTAGAATAGTCAGCTTTAAAAATAGAACAATAAAGAAAGATATATAAAATATATTTCTTTGAAATCCACTTTCGTGCTTTTTAGAAGGTTCATCTACGTCTGAATATGAAGCTTTATTAAATATATTATAATACCACCAGTCGGTTAAACTTTGTTCTATTTTAGCACCGGTTACAATGTCAATATTATCAGCAGCTATTTTACACATCCCATATTTGAGCAATCTATTTAGTTCTTTTTTATCTTTATCAAAATCTTTATCAAAATCATATTTTCCATTTTTTACAAATTTATTATATAAGTCTTTAAAATCTTTACCATTATCTTCTTTTGATAATTGTTCACAATCAAATATCAATTTTGACATCTCATGACAATTCATATTATCATTACTCTTATCTAAAGTATTATTATATTTATATTTTTTTATCTCAGGAACTTTTATATTTTGTAAATTACAAGTATCCCCACATGTATATTTAGATTTATTTAATTGATCCAATGTTTCATTATCATTAACATTTCTAAATTGATTTGTTTCATAAACATTATTACATAAATCGTTAGAAGACTTATCAGGATTATCTGTTTGATTAATACAATAATTTATTATATTTTTTAAAGCATTGTCTTCTGTTTGACATGTGGATTTTATATTGTCTGTGTTGTTTTTTTTATTCCATTCACTTGGACATCTTAAATAATCATCACTAGTATTACTACTACCATTACATTTGAGTTTACTATTTAAATTTTGAATACATGTGTTAACATCTGTATAGTTATAAAGTGTATTTGTCTTATTTGCTTCTGTTTGTATAGCAGTATAACAATCACTGCTATGTTCAATTATAGGATCTACTGGTTTTACATCATTATCATCACATATTTCATCTGCTGAACTTCCTGGAACACATTTATTCTTAAGCCCAAATCTATAATCTTTTTTAGACAATTTATTCTTACTTTCTAATCCAAACCTTAAATTCTTTACCATTGATGGTTCAAGTGTTGATGTATATGTTGTCATATACTATATAATTTTATAATTATTAAAATGTAATATAATTATTAAAATGTAATATAATTATTATACTTGTTTTAATTCTATAAATATTTAATTAATCTATTTTTTAACCTGTAATTTGTTTGTTCTTTGTTTTAATACATTTGGATTAGTAGTATTTTTTAAACCTTGCAATTTTTTTTTATTTCGTCTTATTTTCAACGCTCCCATAATCGTAGTCGCAGCATTTTTTTGTTTTTGCGAAATTAGTCCATATAATACTCCACAAGCATCCTCGTTTCCCCCCTGACTTATTATATATTTTAAAATTGATATTGCCATTAAACAATTAAATGAGAATGATATTATTTTAACCCAATTACATCGAGGACTTTCTTCTTCACAATCTATTTTGAATAGATTAATAAAGTAAATTATTAATAATAATAATAAAATCCAAAATAATATATTTTTATTAGATTTATATAAAAACTTTAATAAATCACGTGGTAGTGTATAAATATACTTAATTGTTTTCCATTCTAATTTTCCATCATCTATTATACAAGAATATAATATGCTTAAACATATAAGTCCAAATATAAAAGCAGCCGGAAATACAATATTTAATGTAGATAGATTGAAAATAAATAAAAATCTACTTACAAAACTTTCTAAATTATCTTCTCTAAATTTTTTAACTACTTTTAAAAACTTATCTGTTTGTGGCATTGTTATTTCAGAAAAACTAAAATTAATAATTAGAAAATATACCATAAAATTAATAATTAATTCACTATATTTATAAATTCCTGAATTAGTTACACTATAAATAATACCTTTAGTATCTTTAGTATCTTTAGTATCTTTAGTATCTTTAGAAGTTTTAATATATGATAATAATCCAAATAGAATTAAAATATTAAAAAATATAAAAATATATTTATCCATATATATTAAATTAATTTTTAATTTAATCTTTTGTTAATTTAATCTTTTGTTAATTTAATCTTTTGTTAATTTAATCTTTTGTTAATTTAAAAATTAATAAAATATTTTCAGATAATTAATAAACTAATTATCTGAAAATATTTTCTAGTATATATTTATAATGTTTTTTGATTTTAATGAAGTTCTTCGTCGCTTAATCAAATATTTCATAGAGGGTTTTGCTGTCGCGGTAGTAGCATATTGCTTACCTAAACAAAAGATTAGTATGGAAAATATTTTAGTAATAGCGTTAACTGCGGCGGCTACTTTTGCAATCTTAGATATGTTCACTCCTTCTATTGGTGGTTCTGCTAGAATGGGCGCTGGATTTGGTGTTGGTGCCAATCTAGTAGGATTCCCAGGTCGTTAAATAATTGATTCTTTTTAATTAAATAATTGATTCTTTTTAGTTAAATAATTGATTCTTTTTAATTAAATAATTGATTCTTTTTAGTTAAATAATTGATTCTTTTTAATTAAATAATTGATTCTTTTTAGTTAAATAATTGATTCTTTTTAATTAAATAATTGATTCTTTTTAGTTAAATAATTGATTCTTTTTATTAATGTTTTTAAAAAGACATTTAAAAATATTTTTTATATTAGATATAAAATGGAAAATAATTCCGAAAATAATTCCGAAATTAAAGAAGATTTCTTAGAAGTTGACCAACCTATTCCTGGTCAAAATTATGTATGTTTAAGTTTTGTATCACCTGAAAAAAATATTTTACAAAAACGTGATTTTATTTATTTTAAATACTTAGAACATTTATTAAATAATGATATTGAATTGAATGAATTTAAAAATAATTGTAAATTAAGCACTTTTTTAACTAAGTTAGAAGATTTTAATGTTGGAAATCAATCTGAATTAAATAATGAATATAATGAAATGACTGATTTCGAAACTAGTGTAAGAGGTGTTAAGATTAGAGGCACTTATGAAACAGAAAGAGAGGGAAAGGTTAGAGCAGAAGTTCTTAGAAGACGCTTTCCAAATGATAATGTATTTGTAGGTCAGGTTGGTTATTGGCTTCCATGGGATCCAAATCCCCTAGATGTTAAGAATTTAGAATATCAAGAGAATGAACTTAATACATTAATGAAGAAATATAATGAAAACATGGAACATCGAGAATATATGTTTGAAGAAGAAAAGAGGACTAAAATAAGTAAAGCTAAAAAAGAAAATGAAGAAAAAAAAGATACTAATGAAGATTCGGTTGAATATAATGATGAACATCGTGAAAAATTCTCTAAATTTAGAGATATTTTGAATGAGAAAGATGCTTTAATGAATAGTGCTGATCCGTGGCTTCAAAGAAAAGAAGCCGAATCAAAAGAAGCCGAATCAAAAGAAGCCGAATCAAAAGAAGCCGAATCAAAAGAAGCCGAATCAAAAGAAGCCGATACTAAAATTGAGGAAGAATGTATTTTAAAAGATGTTGATGTTGGACAGACTATTGAAATTAATTATGGTGATTCAAAGTCAGATAATATATCAGTTTCTGAATCTGAACCAACAGCAGATCCTGAACCAGAGAAATAATATTTAGTATTTGGTAAAACTTGTTTAAATAATATATTTCATATATTATAAATGAGATCGATTATTCTATTTTTTACATTTATAGGAGTAATATTGATTACAGTTGGATACGTTAAAACAAATATGGAATGTCCACCTCCTCTAGTCAAATTTAAATATATACCTAAGACGTTTGATGAAGAACAAAATAATCCAGTACCAATTACAAACTTATTTGGAAAAATGTTTGACAAAGACTCCCCGTGGGTTTCTAGTCGTTTAAATTATGTGAATTAAAACGACTACAAAGATTTCCAACTGTCTCTACTATCAAAACCACAGGCATTCTCAAAGTGTGCTCTTAGAAGATTACTTATATTTTGAATTGATACTATTTTATTTATATTACATTTTTTTTTTATAATTTCTTTAATATCCCCCTTTGATAATTTAATTGTAATACATCCAAGTGTTTCAAATAAATAAGCAATATCTTGTACATCATTTTTAAATGTTTTTTTATCCAGGACTTTAAAGAAATCAATAGTGAATTTCTTTAAAGTTGACTTATTATCTAATGAATTATATAATTTAATTAATTTGTTTCTTAAAGTAGCATTTCTATTTAAATTAAACATAAATCCACATTCTAAACTTAATCTATTAATACATACTAATGAAGTTGGTTTAAGATATATTTTTCTTAATAAAAGCTTAGACCATAAACCAACTTTATTTTTTCTAAATAATTCTTCATTAAATACTTTTAATATATCCCATGCTCTTAACGAATCTGTTTCTAATTTTAATTTAAATATAATTCGTAATTTCTTTAGATAATTTGGTGTTACATTAGCTTTCCAACCATCTTCCGCTATATTATGTAATGTTTTTATCCAATCAACATCTTTATATACATATTTAGAGACTTTATGTTTTCGACTATTTTCTGCAATATATACTAGTAATCGGCATAATCTTGAAGTATAAGAAGTATGTATATTATCAAATATTCTTAATTCAACACCATTGGGTTTAGCCATTCCATATCCAGATATGTGATCTTCTCCTCCAAATGTTCTAAAATCAGAACTAAACCCAGACATAGCAGCTGGTTCTCTAAGTTGAACTAACTTAGCAACTTTTTTACAATAATTAGTTTTATTTTTATCATGAAATGTAAGTCCATCTCTCCAATTATTCGTATGATTTGTTAATCTACCAATTCCCTGTTCAAATTTTCTAATATCACTTCCAGCAAAATTACCCCATCCAACACATGTTACACGAAAAGGTCCTTTAATTCGTTTATCTTTTGATCCTATCGCCTTATCATCTCCACTAAAAAATCCAGGGACTAATAATGGTTCAATCCATTGAACAGCATTTGCGAATGCTTTATGATTTTCAATAAATCGTTTATTTGTAGTTTTTGATGTAAATGGTAGTGTTATTGTAACGTGAAAACTACCTGTATAATCTTTAAATAATCTGTTATCACATCTAATATAATTAGACATGCCAAATGGAAATGGAACTGGATATGAATTTTGTAATTTTTTTCTTAAACTAGGATGAAATGATATAATACGTATAAAACGATTTTGCTGCTCAATTATCTGTTCACAATATTTTTCTATCGAATATTTCTTAAAAGGTGAATCTGAAACAAATTCTGGCATTTTTACAGATTTATTATTTTTGTCATGAACTGGCTTAAGAACCCATTTTCCACTACATTTTCTACCAGTTGATTCAAATTTACGTACAACGATTTCCTGTAAAAAATTATAATTTTTCTCGCTGAATAATGTTTTTACTAATAATTTATCTGAATCTTTCTGTTTTAAATAAATATTTTTTAATTTTAACCAATTTTTTAACATATATTCGCATATTCCTTCTAATTTCATTATTTCATAGTCTTTTATTGAATTAGACACGGGATAATAAAATAATTGAGTTTCATGCTCTATTCCAATCGCCCAGACATATTCAGTATCTTTCATATATATTTTAAAAAGATTATTTTAAAAAGATTATTTTAAAAATATTATTTTAAAACGATTATTTTAAAAAGATTATTTTAAAACGATTATTTTAAAACGATTATTTTAAAAAGATATTTTTTTAAAAAGTGTTTAGATATAAATTAGGTATAAAATTATTTTTATGAATATCGCAATGATGGTTAATTTCTGGTTTTAAGAGTTGTTTTTCTGAAGTGTCTTCTGCCCCTTGAGAAATTGAATACTTAGCAATCTAATTTTACATCAAACTGAAGCGATTAAGTATTCAATTTTTTATTTTGATGTAAAATTATCTTACCGGTTGTTTCTTTACGTTAATTGATACAGAACTCTTCTTTCTATAATTATTCATGTCGATTTCATCTTCACCTTCCTCATCATCATCTCTTAAATTGTTAGCATTAAATTCCCAGAATGAAGGCGCACCTATTCTGAATGTAGGTGTTTTATCTGCTTTATACCAATATACTTGATCTTCTATTTTATTACTTTTTGAAGTATTATCAATAACTAAACATTCGAAATTTTCTGTACATTGGTCCATTGTTTCACAGAACATCTCAAATGTAGGAAACATTCCAGCATAATGGTCATATAATCGCTTACGATTCGACCAAATATTTTCTCGTAGAATAAAAACATAATCAATATTTGTTCTTAAGTTTGGCGGAATACCTAAAGCAAACTGCATTGTTAGTATAAACATTAATTTATAATGGCGACCATTCATAAAACAACTTCTAATATTTTTATCCTTTGACCAAGTATTATCATATAGACAATCATCTAAGATTAAAAAAGCTCTTGGATCAATATTTGCGGAATTAGTATTTTTTTTCTTCATAATTATTTTTTGACGTTTCAAAACATTACTTAGAATTAATGGAGTATATTCCTCGTGAATAAATACTGGAGGAACAATTTCTGAATAAAATCTATTCGCACCTTCTGTTCCTGAAATAACTGTTCCCACTGGAATACTTTTATTGTTATAAAGAATATATTTAGTTAAATATGATTTACCAGTATTTCTTTTTCCTATTAAAACAACAACACTATCATCACTGATTCGATTCATATCAAATTTATTTAATTTTAAACTAACTCCTTGATTTTTTTTATTCATATATATTGTAATATAATGTATTTTTTATATGTAGTATTACGCATATAGTTATATTATAATTAGTAAATATTATAATTAGTAAATATTCTACTTAAAAATCAGCGATTCCGGTATCTAACGCTCTTTTTATCTCTTTAACAGGTAATTCAATTGATGTTTCAACTTTTTCAAGAATTTTATTATTTGTAAATAATCCATGAATATTCATTATATATATTAAAACACTAACTGATAATAAAACAAATATAAATATTTTAATATAGTCTTTTTTCTCCTTCTTTTTTTTGACTATTTTGGAATCAATTAAAAATAATATTACAACAACACTTGCAGAGATTATACCTGATATAAACGGATTTTTTAAAAAATCAAGATTCATTTAATATATTAATTATTAAATTTACAAAATTTAGACTAATAATCATCATCATCACTATAAAATGTTACTTTTTTTTCTTTTATTTTATCATCTTTTAATCTATTTTCTCCACTAGATGATGATTTAATATCGTCATCTTCAATTATAATTTCTTCATCGTCTTCAATTATATTATGATTTATATATTTTTTTTTTTTCTTTTTATTATATCTTTCTAAATATGTGTGAATATCATTTTTTTTTTTTTTAAATTTGTTTTTTTCTGGTATGCTTGTTATTTTAATATACTTTAAATCTTTGTTATTGGATTCTGATTCATCATTATTGGATTCTAATTCATCAATCAATTCAGTATTAGATGTATTATCAGTATTAGATGTATTATCAGAAATAACTTCTACTTCATTTTGATCCATAATATTCTTTGTTGTATTTTTCATATATGCTTGTTCTTCTCTCTCAACATAATTAGAATTTTTGATATTTTCATCTGTAATATCAAAAATTCGATCATCTAATCTTTTTTGTTCATCTAATCTATTGTGTTCTTCTAATCTTTTTTGTTCATCTAATCTATTTTGTTCTTCTAATCTATTTTGTTCATCTAATCTATTTTGTTCATCTAATCTTTTTTGTTCATCTAATCTATTTTGTTCATCTAATCTTTTTTGTTCATCTAATCTATTTTGTTCATCTAATCTATTTTGTTCATCTAATCTATTTTGTTCATCTAATCTATTTTGTTCATCTAATCTATTTTGTTCGGCTTCTTTATGTTCATCTAATCTTTTGTGATCTTTATGTTTTACTTCTTTATCAGATTCTTCTTCAAATTCTTCATCAGATTCTTCTTCAAATTCTTCATCAGATTCTTCTTCAAATTCTTCATCAGATTCTTCTTCAAATTCATCATTAGATTCTTCTTCAGATTCTTCTTCAGATTCATTAGATTCTTCTTCAGATTCATTAGATTCTTCATCTAGTAAATTTTGACTAATTATATCATCAATCGGAAGCATACATTCAATACAATTTTTTATAGAATCATTAATAATTAACAATGATTCTTTTAAATTTTTTTGTTTTTCAACTGTTTTTAATTCATGATCTAATAAATTTAGATTTTTATAAAATTCTCTTGCGGCTTCGATATAACAATTGTGAATAAATGTTTTATTATCTGGTATTATAACAGTTATTTTTGTCTTCTTTTTATGATTCATTTTTACAGATGATAAAATTTTGGTATAAGTTAAAAAAGTGGCTCGAATAAGTCTTTCAAATTTCTTTTCATTATTTTTTTCCAAGAAACGTTTATATTCATTTTCTAGAATAATGCTATTCCATTTAGGAATATCGCTTAAATATTTCTTAAATAAATTAAATCTATTTTTATTATGTTCTTCATATGATTCTGTATAAATAGATAATATACCCTCATAAACGAATTTTTGTAAATAATTGATTATTTGATTAATATATACATCTTTGGTGGTAGTTAGAATATTTAAGTGAGCTTCGTTATAAACTTTCATATATATTTCTATATTTTGATAAATTTAAATTTTAAATAACGCAAACTTAAATATATTAATATATTAATATTATTAATATATTATTAATAATATATATGAATCAAGATACAATGAATTGGACAATAATGCTATTATTATTCACAATAATTTTTATTGTATTATCTAGAGACTATACTCTATAAAAAACTTTAATATTTATAATTTATATTTTTAATTATAATTTATATTTTTAATTATAATTAATATTTTTTATTATATTCATTATCCAATAGATAATGAATATATAATATCTTTCTAAAATATATTTGATTTGCTAATGTGAATGACATTGAAACCATTTATATTTTTATACCATTTTTATACCATTTTTATACCATTTTTATTATCAAAATCCATCCTAAACTTATGGGAATGCATAACTATGTAATGATTGTGTGTAAGGATTTTCTTTAAAAGCATTTATCATTGCTGGGTCTAAGCGATCTTGATTTGGTAATGTATTTTTATCAACTGTTTTTGAGCAAGTTGGTAAATTAGTATTTAAGTTATAAACTTTAGTTGAAGAAACACCTCTTTCTTCAACCGCTTTATTATTATGTTCAGTATTTTTATTTACTGAAATATTCATATCTGCCCCAGTTAAACAGTTTTTGGGACCCTGTGTAGCAGGTGTTCTACCTTTTGAAACATCTTGTCTTACAGATCGGATTGTTGAATTATATATATCCTCATAAGACAGTGGTTTAGTATCAGTTGCTGGACCAGCAATTCCTTCATATTCATAATCAGATGTAAATTGTCTAACAGTATTCTTTGGATTGGGATCTGCTATTTTATAACCACCTGATTCTTCACCCTTAGCATCTCCGGTATAATCAGTTGTTGTAGTTTGTCGATGAGTCACGGGTGCTTCCATATTGTCTTTTTTAGCAATATAACCAGTGTCTTTTGTATCTTTTGGATTATTAACATGATCTAATATCGGAGTAGTTTCTTTGATAGTAACTTTGGCAACATCATTAGGGTCTTTAACTTGTATATTGGATGCTCTATTCGGTTTCATATTTAATTTAGCGCTGTCATGAATATTAGTTTCTTTAATAGTGGTTTTAGCAACATCATTTGGATTATATACTTTATGTCTATTACGTGGTCGTTGAATATTACTAGCCCATCGGGGATTTCCAATAACATTTGTTTTTCTTGTAAATCGTGGACCTTGTCGATTTTTAAAATAAGTACCATCATGATTTCTAACATTACCTTGTGATGGATATTCTGAACTATTATTACATTTATTCACTGGTCTTAAATTAACACCTTTTTTATTATCATCTTTATTAGAATCTTCTTTAAATAAATTTCTGAAACCAAATGACTCTAATAGTTGTTTAAATGAAGGAGCTGTTTTCCCAATGGGAGCTTGTTTCGCCTTATATGTTGCTGGCCCAGCCGGTCCAATTCTTTTCTTAAGAGATGTCGTAATTCTATTATTATGCTTAAATGGCATCTTACCTCTTTGACGAGGACCAACACAGTCACCGACAGTAGTAAATAATCTATCAGGTGTCCAAACAGCAAAAGAGTCAGGAGCATTCTTTTCAACAATTCCAATCTTTCCTGTTCTACTAATCTTTTTACCAGATACAATTCTACCATTAAAGGATAATTTTGGATTTGTTTTAACTCTTAATTCATTTGTTGTCTTAGGTAATAAATAATCACGTTTATCAGATTGTTGAAATCCACCGGAAGGCTCGGCAGTATAACCTTTATTTAAACCAGGACCAACATATGTTTTCTTAATTGGACTTTCATTTGTACGAATATTGCCAACCACATATCTGTCATATTCTTCTGAATCTAATGATTGTGACCCATATGGATTTGAAAGATTTGTTGTTGGGGCAAACATAACAGGGATTTCGCATTTTTCTTTATAAACTTTATCTGTTCCACTCATAAAATCTACTATAGTACTAGTAGCATTAGCATCTGTATTTTGAGTTACTTGACTTCCAAAATATGGTACCATATTATTATGATATTTCTCAACAGTTCTACCGGTTAATTTTGAAACTGTTTTTTCACCAAGAGTATCTTGCCATCCTCCACTTAATTCATCACTTGTTCTATAAAAACTAATATCATTAATTTTATCATCTTTAACAAAATTTTTATGAATTGGTGTATATTCGTCTTTAAATTCGAGTGGTAACTCAGTTTGTTCTTCTCTATGTATAGCATTATTAATAAATGCTGACGGTGGTCCTGGAATAAGAACATTTGTTTTACTAGTATTCTGTGATTCTTTATATAATTTATTTGCCATTTCTTGTTGATTCTTACGAATCTCTATAGTATCTTTTGAATTATAAATATTTGTTCCATTTGTTTTTTCTTCATGATTTTTAAGAAAATTATGAATATTATTATTTTGAAATCTATTACGTTCTAAACCATCTTTATTTAAATAATAACCTAATCCGACTAAACTTCCTATAATTGCTATTTCCATTATAATATATATTATTATAAAAGATATTTTAAAAGATATTTTAAAAGACGATTTAATTTAAAAGATATTATTAAATTAATTAAAATTTATCGACAATCAATTTGATAAATTTTAATTATTTCTTCGGGTAATTCGTCATAATTAAATATGGTATGTATCGCATTATTATTAAAGTAACCTATTAACTTAAAATGCATTTGATTAATATAATATAATATTATAGTCTTTCTAGTTGGGTCCAATTCATCACCTAATGAATAAATTTTAGAGTGCTTTTTCATATTGCTTTGTTTTAAAATGATTATATTTAATTCAAATACTTCTTGAAATAATTGAATAATGATATGATCTGCCCAATAATTATGTCCTGATTTAATTAATTCTTTCTGTAAATCTTGTGGTGTTTTAATATCATATATATTCCATTTATGATAAAATTCATTTACTGATTCTTCTATTTTATAAACATTCATAATATATTCAAAATTATCATCTGTAAATTTAGTAGAAATTTTTTTCCTTATATCCATAACATCTACTAAATCTGCTTGATCAATATTTTTATTATAATAATTATATGCTTCTGCTATAACGGAATAAAAACAATCACCGTTTGTATCACAATCCAATAATCCCCATTTAGAATTCCCTTTGATTTTCGAATGAGAATTTAATCTCATAATCCATGTTTTGTCTAGTTTTTGCCAACCAATATCATTTAATTTTTTATGCCAATTTTTATCATTAATTAATTTTCTATCTTTATTATTTTCACAATGATATTTTCCTTGATAAATAATAATATTATCTGTTAAATAAATTTCAGTCATATTATAATAACACATTATTATTTGTTTAAATACCTTATTTTTAACAATAAATTTTAATTATTACTCTTTCTAATTTTAATTATTACTCTTTCTAATTTTAATTATTACTCTTTCTAATTTTAA
>Ga0307488_10002969_pt1 | contig 14235 bp, 19 predicted proteins | sample SB02metaG_FD_202248 | JGI IMG/M metagenome (GOLD analysis project Ga0307488, IMG submission 202248) | Sea-ice brine microbial communities from Beaufort Sea near Barrow, Alaska, United States - SB 0.2 | ecosystem: Environmental > Aquatic > Marine > Coastal | place: USA: Alaska | collected... | reverse complement strand
GTCGGTAAGTTTGATGATCACACCTTTTTTATAGATTTTACCTGTGGATTTTTTAATGAATACTAATCTATCATTTAAGAATAATGTATCTAAATCATAAACATATTCATGATTCTCTAAATATTTTACCGAAGTACTAGGTAAATAATGTTTTAGAATACTATCTTTATCTTGATAAAGATTTAAAATACTTTGTAAGGGTTCCATAATATATTATTTCATAATTTTATCTTTGAATAATCTAAATGATATCAGTATCAATGATAAAAAGAAAACAATATCCCAATTAATAAATTTAAAATTATCTTCAAATTCAAATTCAAATTTTTGATTGCTCAGATAAAATAAACATTCTTCATAAATATATCTCGTAATAAATCTTATAAGTATTAGTATTCCTATCAAATATAAATTATGTTTTTCATTGAAATATACTGAACCGATTATGATTGTTAATGTAAATAATATATGAGATATTTGTATTTTTTCTAAATTTTTATCACTTTCACCGCTAATTAATATTAATTGACCTATTATCATTATGAATAATAAATATCTATCATGTAGTTTACTATTCATAAATAATAGGATTGTAATTAGATTTACTAAGACAGCCGGATAAATAAGATTTACTTCCATATTTAAAATTATATATTTTAATATAGATAATTATGATAAAAGATATCTCAAAAATAAGAGAATATTTAGAGGGATACGTTGAGGTAGAGATGCCCTATGAATTTGAGAAAAACTCTGAGATACAATATATTACGTGTGAATTAGACGGAGAAGGTAATATTTCTTGTGAATCGTTTTATCCGAATTGTAAATTTATACGAAGATGTAATGATATTCTTATTATTAATCATAATAATTTAACGAAGAAAGTTCCTATCTGTAGGAGAAGTAAAGATGGCATTGTCACGTATCAAAGTCGGTTTTATATCCCAGACAAACCCGATAATGAGTTAAATGAGTTAAATGAGTGTAAAGAGAATACTCATGAATTAAAAGAAACTATTAAGTATCAACAAGAGATCATAGAAAAAAGTGTGGAAAGAATCAAAACTTTAGAAATAGATAAACATGAAATGTATGATAAAAATTCTACCTATGAACAATTATTACAAGAGGGTAGATATAAACTAAAAGAATTATCTATCTTAAATAGAGAACAGCAGGATAAAATAGATCATTACGAAGAATTAATACCGAAATTATATAATAGTCGTTAAAATAAATATATATATATATATATTATATATGAACGTTAAACAGATGAGGAAGACGCAGCGGGGTAAACAGAGGAGGAAGACGCAGCGGGTTAAACAGAGGGGTAAACAGATGAGGAAGACGCGGCGGGATAAACAGATGAGGAAGACGCGGATGAGTAAACAGATGAGGAAGACGCGGATGAGTAAACAGAGGAGTAAACAGAGGAGAAAGCCACATCTTAAATTGAAGGGTGGATCAGCAGGTGTGGATGAATCCGTAGAGGCACACGGTGCTATAGAGTTCAGTGATATTCCTAGTAGACTCAAAGAGTCTAAGGCTATATTTCATAAGTCTTACGAAATTCATGCACCCTGTGTGAGAGCTTCAATGCATAGTTTATTTTATCCGTGGTACATTAGTAAACTTAGAAAATTTATTGCCAAAAACCCGAATATTTTAGTGGGGAAAATTATTGACCCTGAACTGATGGGTGATGGTGGTGAAATATGGCGAGGGACGATGGTTAATATCAAAGGGATAGCGGAATCAACTAATTTCAATGGGGAAATATTGGCGGATATTGCGAAATTTGATTGTACTCATATATTGCCTGAAATCATACCAATACATATATATGAGGGCGCTCCTGTTCCGGGTACCGTATTGAACCCGGTCCCACTGGAAAGGTGGACTCCAGATAGGAATCCTGCATGTGAGATTTGTTTCAGTTCATTCACCATCTTAAACAGGAAACACCACTGTCGCTCATGTGGCAGGTTGTTATGCGGCAAGTGTTCGTCGGATTCACTGATATTTCCTGGTGAGGGGGTGCCTAAGAGGGTATGTTATAAGTGTAAAAGTGATTGGGAAAAAGTCAGTGGCACGGCGGTTATCAATGCTGAGAACCAACTGTTACGTATCGAAGGGTCAGCACCAGCAACAACAGCAGGGGCGTACATCATTGAAACTTCTACCCATGAAATCTCTCCCAGTAGTCTTGGGGACCACACCTTCTTTATAAACTGGCGCGGTAAGAGTGTCTGCTATGAACTGTCTGATCCCAATCCAGACCCCAATTTAATTCGTAAAATGCTATCCCCAAGACTGAGTTTGCCGATATTATGTATAGGTGACTTAGGTTTTGTAGACCACGGAGATGACGGACCAGTAACCGATGCCCGAATATGGGAATTTATGAACATCTATAATAAATGGTGTGATTTTTTTGATAACATTTCGTCCATGACGAAAGAACAGAAAATAGAGGTAATGAGTGACGTCTACGAAGGACTGGATGAGAAATTCACTGGCCATATGAGAGGAATGGATGGACTCGAGCTATTAGCGATGGAATTGTTATATAAAAAACTCGATATATTGGAACCTGGTGGGAAACTTATTCACCATTGCGTATATGAAACGGAGACAGAACATCCTCTTCTTCGCCGCGACTGCGCGGGCATGGGTCCGATGTACATGCCTCTAACAGGTGCTATAGCGACTGAATGCGTAACCAATGAAGATTATAAAAAAACGGATGATATTCGTATCGCTCTACACCATATTTATGAATATTTATTGACACCTTCGGATGCTGAAAAAACCAGAGTAATATTTGCTGAGGCCCAGTATGCGCCTCGCGACAGTCCGCTGCGGCAGAGCGGTCACGCATTTTTATTAGCGCGTACTATAAAAAAAGGAATTGACTACTATTGTTATGTTGACGCAGCAAATGAAGGTGATGAGGATGAGGATGGTATTAGTTTATGCGAAATGGTACAAAGACCTAATGATAAAGCCGGGCAACACAAAGCCTGCGAAAAAATACTCCAAGTAATTTGTGATCTGATGAGTGACGGCATCCGCGGTGATGACGAACATGGTGATATCAAAGATTTATGGAAATTCCTTGTTTGTATCCCTGTTGCTGGTCTGGAAGAAGTAGTTCCAGATGGAAATGGTCCAATTGAAGTTTATGGGTATGATGATATGCTTGCTGGTGAGATGGACTGGCAAAGAGAGTTTGAGCCATACTTCACGAATACAATGGATATATATAATTGGTATGAAACTAGCGGGTTCAATGAACGGAGCGTGAAGTATGCAACGCGAGATCCGTATCACGCGGGTGGTGTGGATGAATCCGTGGAGGATAATATGGCGACATGGGGGGCAAGGGGTCCAAAGGGCCGGACCGCGCGTCGCTCTAACTCCAGAATCACCCCCTATTAAAGAAAAATAGATCATTACGAAGAATTAATACCGAAATTATATAATAGTCGTTAATCGTGTGTCCCTTCATATTGATGATCATGGACTAAGTGTCTATCATCTTCATGGTGAAGCGGTTGCTCTAATTTAATTCTTAGGAACATATCTTGTATCTCATCTTCATAAAGCATCTTATTTTCTATATACTCAGGATTCCCATATAAATAATTAGGATTTCGTAGATCGTGTGAATCTTTATCCGTTTCCTCTTTATAAATCTGCTGAATATCTTCTTCGGGAAAAGCACCGGGTATTAATCTGAATGCTGAATCTATATTTGTATCAAAATCATATGATTCATTATCATCTTCGCAAATCGGAGCATGATAAAAATGATCATAAGTTCTTATTTTATGAGAATCTAAAAAGGCACTAAACGCTCCCTTTTGAGGTTTCTTCACCATATTCTTTTTAATCCGATAATTACTATTTGGATATTTCTCAAAAGGAAATTCAGGATTATCATTTAATTTCTCCTGCCTACACGCGTAATATTGTGTATCATCGGGTTCATCGGATAAAACTTTATTTGGTTCGTAAGTATTGATGAAGCCTTCGTTACAACGCAATAGACATAATAGACACAATAACATAAAAAATCCTAAAAGATAAATATAATCTTTCATCTAATACTATTACTATTACATATTAAAATAAATTGCTCTAACGACCAGTGCTACCAAATCCATCATTTCCCCTATCTGATTCAGATAGTTCTTCAACGAGTTTTAGATGAATTGTATCTAAATGTCTATCACAAATCTGAAATAATCGTTGTCCCTTCTGAATCTGATATTCTTCAGTTGACCTATTGTCTACCATAGCCATCAGGTTACCCCGATATCCCGCGTCAATGATACCCACAGAATTCGCTAACCTTAAGGGTGTCTTACTAATACTTGACCTAGGATATAAATAATAACATACATTCTTAACACCATCGCCACTACCACCTCCGTCAACCCCATCACCTTCACCATCATCAGATAATCCTTCACACTGAATTTTAAAATCAATACAGACTGTCTCACCTGGTGGAACTAATAGATCTCCGGGACAGTATAAATCTAATCCCGCATCCCCTCGCCTACGCCTGAGTTGATTCGAGGTTTCTAAAGCATCGTCGTGATACATGCTTTTAATTTCGTCATTCAGAGGTTTTAAAAGTAGCTTCATATTTATTGTTTTTAATGAATAAATAATTCTTAAATAGTAAATCAAATTTAAAGTAAAGTAAAAATAAATAATCGGTTCGTCAAAAACTCCCTCTAAATTTTAAAAGAGAATTTTATCATATGTGATTATTAAATAATATGAATAGGTGAGACGGGCACTTATGAACCTCATCCACCACCTGGCATACCTGAAATGCCTCCACCAACCATTCTCCTACCACCGCCTCATCCACCTTTCATTGAACGTTTGGATCTTTTATAAAATCTACGTCTGCTTTTCTGACGCTTAGGACGCTTTGTACGAATGGGTCTCGTGACTCTTTTCTTACTATGTCTGCTCAAACGTCTCGTTTTAGCCATTTTATAATATCATTTAGATAATATTTTCGCGACATTGAGGACATGTATTATTATCCTTTAACCATAAGTTAATACAATCGTGATGAAAAATATGATTACAATCTAAATTCATAACGTCTCTATTAATTTGATAATTATCAAGACATATAGGACACTCATCTAATAATAAATCATCACTTAATTCTATTTTACGAACTTTTATTTTCTTATTTTTAAGATATAGTTTACACGAATCTAAACAAGGTTTCAAGCAAACCTGATTAATCATAGCGAATAAAGGTAAACAACCGATACATATCATTAAACATAATAATAAATCAATTGTCTCTCTATTTAATTCGTGATTTAATTCGTTCTCAAGATTATCTGAATCGTGTTGATTCATATTATAAATTAATATATATATTATCTTTTAATCTGTTTCAGTATTCGGTGAAAGACATAATTTAATATGACCTAAATTAGCAATATCATATTTGATAACAAGAGGATAATCATTCTTAATATACATATGAAGTAAATTACATAGATTGGTACACTTGGTAAATAAACATAAATATTTCAAAGAGAATATACCCTGAATAGGTTCATTGCTATTCGCATTTTTAGAATAAGTTAAGCCTTCCTGTGTTTCTAATAAAATAGTCTCCTGGCTCGCGAAATCACCGATACAATTTAATAATAACGATGTTTCTACACTCTTGATCTCAACGTTCTCACCGATATTCGACATATCACGAATGATTTTCTGAAAATCCATACTCGGTAAAGTTAATTCACTCTCAAATTTCGCAGGCGGAATACTCAATTCATCCTCCGAAATATCTAATAAATTCATCTTGAATAGCGTCTGTGTTTTTTTATCATTGTTATTAATCTTAATACCTAATCTATTTTTATCAGACTTTTCCACGAACAGACTTAGTGTTTCATTATTATTCATAATTTTAATGAGTTTGAATAGATTCATCATGTTAATACCGATCCTCGTCTTCTCTTCGCAATGAAAAAACTCAAAGTTCTCGGCCAATAATTTCATATGGACGAGTACAATCTGAGAATTATCTGTCGCAACTAACTTGATACCACTTTTATCAAAAATTAAATTTGTATCGGTCAAAATCTCCTTTAAAGCCTCCACTAAAATACGAAATGCCCCCGATTGAACTGTTTTCACCATAAAAACATATTTATCTTTCTCTTCGTTCATTTTTTAATGAATAATATGATATTATTCTTTAAATATAAACTTAATTATTCTATCTATAATTTCAAATTATTTTCTAAAACAACATTATAAATATGAACATAAATAATATGAAAGTATCGGATAACGTTGAACTTGATTTCCCTGCGAGAATGAATGATGGTCGGATGTTTACAGACTACAGACAGAATTGTACACTGAACAATAGTATAAGTAAACAGATGGGTAGTTGGGAATATAGAGATTATTTAACGAATAATGCTACCCAAGTTCATCAGAGTGTATTGGCTAATCTTGAGGCTCAAGTGAAATGTAATAAATGTAGCGACAATACTGTATTACCTGTAAAAACATTACTTAATTGTTCTCCCGAAAGTTGTACTTATCAGATGAATGATCCAAATGGTTTGGGTCAAGACAGAGTATTTTAATTTACTGTTTCCAGTTGTTCTTACATTCCAAACAAGTGATAAATTGTGTCATGGGTTCGTCGGCGGATCGTGTCTGAAATTCATAATAACTACAAGACCGACTACCGCATTTACCACATTTAAATATATCAGTCATAGCTTCAGGCTTGAGTTCATATTTTAATTTGTCCTTTGCCGCCAGCTTTGATAATAATTCGGACCATAATTCTGGATAAATATCATATTTCGATAGACTGGATATTTGTGTAGGATCTATTTCATCATTTAATATTTTATCTTTGAAGTTTAAATTACCTAAATACGAATCGCTTTTTAAATTACTATAAATACCACGAATGCGACTCAGATATAAAGATTTAAAAATATCGTTTTCCCAGTTCTTGATTATACCATTTTCTTTGGAATACTTTAAACACGAATTATAAATATCTTTTTCCATTTGCCTGCTTTTTGTATCATCTTGGAGTATCTTATGAAACATAAGATACGATGAGTTGCGAATATGAGACTTAAAACTACTATTTTCCATATTGTATTACAAAAAATAATATTTAAATAATAATCAAATTTAGTTAATATTCATTGGTATCATATTCAAGTTCTGTATAACTATCATTCGTGATTTCATATTCTTCCTGCACGTCATTTTTATATTCTACTATTTCCCCACCCCCTTCCTCTTCCTCCACTACATCATCAGAATTATAATCACCATAATCATCATATTGGTCGCTATAAAATACACTATATTCGCCGATATTAATATCTAAATAATTTACATTGTACTTTAAGATAAAAATATCACCGAATAGTTTCTTGATTGACGAGTCCTCCTCAATAAATTCACTCTTCCCCGACTGAGGTAAAGCATGGACATTTTCAAAGCCATACTCGCCATCGTACCACCCATAACAAATAATCTTATAATTTTCGTATTCCCAAGTATATAATTTTTTTATATCCCCCGACCCTTGGCTTTTGGAGATTTTATGGAAAAACTTCTCAACCGTTTTACCTTTATAGTTTATCTCGTCCATCCTACCATCTTTGAAAATCTGGATTAATTTCATATTATTATTTAAAATATAAATAATATTTTTAAGTATAAATGGATAAGATAACTTTTAAAACTAAAAATACCTTTGAGGATAGACGTAGTGAAGCCGATAAAATAAATACTAAATATCCTCATAGAGTTCCAATTATAGTCGAAAAATGCGATAAATCCACGCTAGTTGATATAGATAAAAATAAATTTTTAGTTCCGAGAGATTTAAATATGAATCAATTTGTTTATATTATTCGTAAACGCATAAAACTAGATAAATCACAGAGCATATTTCTAATGGTTAATGGTTCCTTGTGCCCCAGTAACACGCCCATTAGTGTTATTTATGAAGATCATAAAGATAAAGATGGATTTTTATATATCAAATATGCGAGTGAGAATACCTTTGGCTAAAATACCTTTACAAAACAAGTATATTAACGAAATATTTTTATATACTTATATCAATAATGAACAATTATATTATTATCGCTATTCTATTGATAGTCTTATATTTCTTATATAAACCTGGTATTTCCTATAAGCCTTCGCAAGGAGAAATACAGAGTGAAGAATATGTAGATATAACCAAATCAGTGCAGGATTTTCCTTATCCCCAATTAAGTAGAACATTTAAAAAATTAAGTCGCGGCGAATCTATTTTACCTTCTAAAGATGAGTCTTTACCAGATGGAAAGCGTACTCTAGAATTCGTGCGCTCTGTCGGTGCTGATAATACTAGACCAAGGATGTATTTACCCGATTACAATCGTAAAGATAGATTGAGTGGTAACCCGATTGGTTCCGAAGAATATAGACCCTTCTCAACCGATAATAAAAAATCTGAGAATTCATGGACCGATAAAAATGTCTCAGAACATCCTAAATTTTATAATTCAGACGTGAAAGACGATTTGACAAATATCGGATCGTTTTTCGATAAAAATAATAATTATAGTGATAAAACCACAGCAAATTCCGAACCCTTAGTCTCAGATAGCTGTTATAAAGATAGATTCGGTAATCAGTTCTGCGAAGATAATACTCGTCTCCAGAATATCCCACCGAAACTCATGAGTGACCCAAATTCACCCGTTCTAAATACTATCGGATTTTATAAAGATAATAATAGAATTGATGACATGAAAGATAAACTTATGAATGGAGGAACTTTTTATAATAATATTAAAGGTTCTACGAACAATGAAACATTCTCTTCCTATAATAATAATCCTTTAGAAATATCTATCAGTTTTTAAGATAAATACATCTTTCGTTCACCTCAATCTCATATTTCTTACACCACGATAACGCTAAAGACAACTGTTTTTCACTTGGGGAATGATTAAGACCCGCCTTATTGGATCCTTCATTGATAATATTTACCCCTTTATTTATACTTTTTATCTGCTGGATAGTGTAGTCAAATATAAATTTTAATAAATTTTCATAAAATATTTTATTTACTTTTATATTTAATTTTAAATCTTCTAATGATCTACACATCAGATTGACGATTTCTTTATTATATCCTCTAAATTTTAAACATACGATATATTTCTCACTGTTGCAATTTCTACTCGTTTTGGGTTTATACAAATACACCTTTTCATACGATAAATTTAATAAATACAATAGTTTCAAAGTTTCTATATGAAAAGTATCAAATATTTTACATATGAAGGTTCCACTTTCTTTTTGTAAATTAAGAGCCATAAAGATTTCACTATAAATCAAGCGCAATGAATTTATTTCCTGATTGGAATAGTCACTTGAGTAATCAAAACCACCATCACCCGTAATTAATTCACATTTACTCTTGCCTATGTGATCTATCATACTCAGCATATTCGGAATATCACAGATATCACCTGTACTTTTATGTCCATATAGATAATCTATTTTGTATTTTTTTATCTTATTATTCCAGAGAGGAATACTTTTATCATCCGATAATAAAGAATTAGCATGTATGTTTATAGTTTGGTCTCCCGATAAATGAATCAAGGATTCTATAAAACCACCCGGAGCTTCCGCTAAATGACAAGTATTATTTATATCGTTGATATTTAAATTGAAATCATAGAAAAACTCTCGGAATTTAAAATAAGACCGACTGACCGGTGAGACACTCGCTATGTTTTTTTTACGATACGAGGAATAATATACATATTCATAATCATGAATACTTTTTTTTACCTTATTCCATTCAGTATAATGCTGGTCAATTTTGGACTTTGTTTTATTTAATCCACTCCTTAAATATTCCAAGATATGTAAATCTATGGTTACATGCCTAGTTGTTTCATTCGAAAACGGTTGACTTATTAAGTACTTCATAAAAATAATATCTAAATTGTTTTTAAATTATAATTAGAAACATGAAATTTCTTTTTCTATTTCCACAAAAATTAAAATATTTTATAGTGTATAAATATAAATATGTTTGGAGCAATAGATAGGATGGCCGTGAATGCAGCAGGAGCAGCAGCGCAAGCAACCGAGTTTGCTCGGGCCGCGAGAACAGCTTCGCGCCAAGGCACGCCAGGCGTAGATCCGCTAACCCCAAGAGAAGAATTTATTCTACTTCCCATTAAATGGAGTTATGAAGTCCCCCCTGACCCAGTGCCGGGCGGAGCAGGGATAATGGAGCAGGCGAGGAGGGGCGCCGAGGCGGCGGTCGCGGCTGTGGCTCGTCGGAACCCGTTTCAATACTTCAATATTACTGAGCTACCTGAGGCGAGGGCAGGCGATATTTACTTAATATTCACAGAACAGGTTGGTCGGGAGTGCGGTTTGACCGTTAGTAAAGAAAAAGCTATAGATATAGCCAATTGGGTTATCAAGCTGTTTCTGGGGCCGTTAGCAGAATTGTTGGTCAATGGTACACGCCATCCCCACGCAGATCCACCAGCTTGGCATCAAGCAGGTGGGGGTAAAAGACGTAAGCGTAGAAAAACTCATAAGCGTAAAACTCAAACTCATAGGCGTAAAACTCATAGACGTAAAAGAACCCGACGTGGACGATAGTAAATTATCTACTTAATTCATCAGGTAGACATTTATCCTAAATATTCTGGATTAATTTATATAAATTTGTTAGCCTATGAATTGTATCTTCTTGATTTACAATATGATAATCATTATAGTAAAGGGTAATTGATTCATTATTCAATATTGTAAATTTATAGAGAATAGTATCTATTTCATTTAAGATATCAGTTTGATAAAAATTTAATAAGTTATCATTAAATTTTTCTTTTAGCGTAGAAGCATCATGAATTATATTATGTATAGTGAGTATTACTAATTGATTCATGAAGATAGAAAAGTGATTTGGACCGTCAAACTCTTTACATTTACTCGTTCTTAAGGGATAATTATTCGTTTCATCGAAAGTCTTAACATATATATTTTCGCAGAAACAGACAGCCATGTAAGAAGGCACTTTATAATATATACTTATATTTAATTTATTTAATTTCATTTATATTTTGATGGCATGGTTTAAATGATTTCCGATGCCATTGGGTCGGTCCATATTCTTTCAATGCTAACATATGCGTTTTCGTTCCGTATCCTTTGTTATTCGCGATATCATATTTTTTCAGGATAGTATTTTCTAAACATAGATTCATAATATATTCATCGTGATATTCTTTGGCTAAGATTGAAGCCGCGGCAATATTTAGGTATATATCGTCGCCTCCTATAATACAGACGTGAGGTATGTGTTCAAATGTACTTTTCTCCATATATGTATGAAAAGTATTTCCGTCAACTAATAGACGATCAACATTGATTACCGATGTAATATTATCAACGCACTTTTCCATACCTTGCATAGTTGCCTCCAGAATATTAAATTTATCTATTCTCTCGTGACTTATCTGCTCTACGCAATAGGCGATACTATTTTCCTCAATATACTTCCTTAGAACACCTCTTATTTTAGGTGAACATTTTTTAGAATCTTTGATTTCATGAGGAGGCGGGTTTAACAAAATATCATTTAAGATAACACCCGCCGTAAAGACAGGACCCATTAGCGAACCCCTACCGGCTTCATCTAAACCTATTTCTAACTCACCTTGTTCATAATATTGCTTTAGGTTGCTCATTTAACTATCTTTAAATTTATATATTTAAATAATATATAGAATGCCTAAAACAAGGAAGAAGAAAATAGGAGACAAAGGTATTCGGTTAAAACCTGTTGAAAATAATTTATTAGAAAATTATACCGAATTCTCTAAACGGAGAAAGAAAACAAAGCAGAAACGTAAAAAAGTGAAAAAACCCAAAAAACCCAAAAAAAATATCAAGAGTATTGAGATACATAAGAATAGAGATCCATTTTTTGATATCATCGGTGAGAACAAAGAGAATAAAGAGAAGAAAGAGAAGACGGCGCTGAATGAGATCCAAATTAAAGAAATAGATGATAAGACAGATGATAAGACAGATGATATAAAAGAGAAACCCGAGAAACCCGGGAAACATGAGAAACCCGATATAAAAGATGAATATGTATCTGAAATAAAAAAAGTAAAGGTTGAGAAGAAACCTCAGGAATTATCGGAAACCGACCCGAACGTTAAAAAATTAAAAATAACTGCTTCATTAGAACCCGATAAAAAGAAAAAAGGATCACGAATAAAGTTAGAATAGAATAAAGTTAAGTAAGTTAAGTTAGAATAAATATATTTTTTATCTTTTAATTTATAAATGGATTTAATATTAAACTATGAAGATGGCAACGATGGCAAAGCTAGCAAAGATAAATCCTTTGATAATTTATTATATTTAGCGAAGCCCGTATACGGTGGGTGGGTGACATTTACGGCTCACCTATCTCATAAATATAACTTACCGATTTATAAGATAGGTAATCGCACTGAACCTTCGAAGCGTGAGTATGGTTATGAATGTCACTATCAAAATATAAATATTGCTGATGTTATCAAATTAAAAAATATATTAATTACGGCGATTGATAAACATTATTATGAATACTTACATTTATTCCCTGAAAATACAAAGATTATTATTCATGATCCTACCGAGTGTAAACCGAATAAAAAGAAACCAAATCCTCTTGTTCAGATTACCGAGTTGAATGCGAAACCATTACTGAATCATTTTAAAGTGATTACAATTAGAGAATCGGTTCAGGAATACTTAATGAAGAAATTCTCAGTGAAATCTTTATTTATGCCTCATCCGTTCTTTTCGTATGAATTATCAAAGTGTAAGGGATTGGGTTATGAATGCGTATCTATAGCGAGAATAGATTTTGATAAAAATACCGATATATTATTAAAATGTAATCAGCTTCTAACAGATCCTAAAAAACATATTTATCTGTTCGGTGCTGAAAATAGATTATATGTTCATCACAAATTAAAAGATTTAAATATTCAGGAGTATTGGAAGGGTAAGTTTCCTAAAAATCTATCACCGACTTTCAACGATTGTAGTATTTTAAAAGATGCGAAATATATGATTGATATGTCCGTCATAAAGGGGGATGGTGGTGGGACTCAGTATACTTTTCTAGAAGCGATATATCACGATACAGTATTAATCTTACATTTAGATTGGATAGATAAGGGAACAACATTTAAATCCGGTATAAATTGTATCGGAGTATCTACAGGAGAAGAGTTAGCTGAGTTTATTGAAAAAGGATTACCAAAAAAAGAATATGAAAAGATTTTAATGAATAGTAAAAATATCTTAGAGAAGCATGTTTAGAAAGGATTTACAAAAATAATTCATGGAATAGTAAGCGGTGATCCCTCTCTAACATATTTTTGGCGACATCTTTCAAGTAGGTGGCGGTGGTGGCGGTGGCGGGGTCTATGACGAAGTCTCCGAGCCCTCTAAAATATCCCCAGTTTTTTAGAAATAACGTTATTAATTCACCAAACACATTAGAAGCTTCAAATTCTACTAAATATTCAAGTAGTTTGGTTTTTTCAACCTCTTTAGGTTTTTTTCCTTGGTCGTTATACCCTCTCCAATATAAACCTTTAAAATTAGACCGGGACCTCCGAGTCATTTCACCACCCTCCTCATTTCTATCCCGACATACAAGTTCATTTGCTAATAATGATACCGAAAAGATATTAAATATATGACCCTCTTCCAAATTAGTTGGTGAGACTTCCCCCCCTTCTGTAGCACCTAAAAATAACGGTGCCATAGAAGATGGGAACTCATCCGTAGAATTATTTTTTATATATAAATATCCTGAGCCAACAACCGAATGGTCTTTTAGGACTTTTTGTATGACTTCTTTATTAGGATTAGGTAGTGTATTTATCTTTGCTTTAAAAGTAGGTACATGATAAATTATACCGCCAGTATCAATTAATAACGCCCTTACATCCCAATCCCCGCTTTGTATGACAAGTATATTAGCTGATTTAATATCAAAGGAGAATGCTCCATATTCTTGTAAACAAACTATTTGTCCTATTATCTGCCATAGTATTTTAGTAGATAATATAACATATTGTTCTA
>Ga0307488_10002967_pt1 | contig 14239 bp, 30 predicted proteins | sample SB02metaG_FD_202248 | JGI IMG/M metagenome (GOLD analysis project Ga0307488, IMG submission 202248) | Sea-ice brine microbial communities from Beaufort Sea near Barrow, Alaska, United States - SB 0.2 | ecosystem: Environmental > Aquatic > Marine > Coastal | place: USA: Alaska | collected... | reverse complement strand
TCACTCATGCTAGGTCTCCGTAGGCTATTGTACAGCCAATCACATCAATATCATTGCCCGTGTCTGCATCGTGTTGTTGACTAGCCAACAAACTTGTTGTTGATACACCTACATCTAAATTACATAAATTATTTGAGGCAAGGCAACCTTCACTCCAAACATACTGTAAACTTCCCATAGCATTAGTAAGGCTTCCTCGTATTAAGCCTGTTCCAGCATCTGTCCCACTTGAAATATTAAATGTTTGAGATGAAATAGAACCCGCCGCTACGCCGTGATAAGTAGTGCTGGCGTGAATATTCATACAAAACAAAGTTTTTGCCGCACTCTGCTTAGTCAGTGTAGCCGCACCACCGCCTGTACTCTGAATGGTATCTGCTTTTAATGTACTCATAGCGTCACCAATGTCCCACCGCTTTCAACGGTTAATGTAACACCACTAGCCACGGTAAACGGACCAGTTACGTTGGCATTTTCTGTGGCTAGGATGGTGATGTCAGATGTAAGGGATTGTGCATTAGTACGGAACAACCCGCCGCCTTTGAAGTTACCCTTGTTTTCAGCGGCGGGGGTAACAGTGCCTACTTGAGGAGATAAGTAATTTACAAAGATATTACCTGTACCAGAAGAAGGCGCGGCAGTGAATGTAAGTGTAGTGCCATCAGGAATAGTATAAGCATTGCTATCTTGAACCACCCCATCAACTGACACCAGTACATCCTGCACAGAAGATACTGTAGTAGTTAAAGTAAAAGTTGTATCACTACCATCACCATTAAAGCGTTGTACAACAGGGGTGCTTTCAAAAATAGTAGCAGGATTATTCCCATAATACGGCATCAGGTAATCTCCATTATACTCGCTACTGTATCCAAACTATTTGCAGTGTCTGATTGCAGGATCAAACTGTGGCCTGTTTCCATAACGATTTTGTTACCACCCATATACTCAAAACTAGACGCGGCAGGGATAGGTATATCTTTTGCAAGAAATACAACCTGTCCAGCATTGAGTTTTATATCCACAGTAATTTGGCTAGAAGACGTATTCGACAAAGTCAAACCGATAACAACAGTAGTAGTGCTACTAGGTACAGTGTACACCGTCATATCACTATTAGCTGTAGTATTAGACCCATTAAATACTTTGTTTTTAAAGGTGTTAGCCATTGCTACCCCCTATCAAACATCGTCTAAGAGAGCGGCTACAATACAAGTAACAGTTCCTGTAGAAGATATTGCATGAACATCAGCTACCGTGGCATTAGGCAATCTAGCAAAAAATGTTTCAGAAGGACCTACTGTAACTCCATCACCAGCAGAGCTAGAAGCAGTGCCCGCGTCAAACACCATATAAATACTTGCTGTAGTGCTTTGATTTTGAACAAACAAGAACTTTATCTTATCGCCTGTCGCTACAGCAGTAGGGGCTGTATCATCATCTACGGCTGTATAATCAAGAAAATAACCCGCTATCAAATCGGTACTGGCATTAGAAACACTGGTCAATTTGTAGTACCATTTATCGTTAGCATCTGCTGGAGTTACCGTTAAACTCCCTGATAAAGTTGTTGCTATCTCATCTGGCAACAATGTTGCCGAAATAGATACATTTGCTGAATCTGCCATTATTAACTCCTATCCTAAAGCTATGGCTAAAGCGGTTGCCGTGCCAGCTACTCCAGCACTACTTCCTAAATTAAAAGTAGAGGCAACACTTGTAACTGCTCCCCCTGACCCAGCACCGTCACAAAAAACAATGTCTGATGTCCCGTTTGGTATTGATACTGTTGCACCCGACCCTTGTTGGATAGTAGCACTTCTACCACCACTTAAAGAGTTTTGAATGATAAAAAACTTACTAGATGTATTTGGCGCAATAGTTACGACGTTTGTGCCGCCTAAATCAGAACCGCTATCTTTAAGATTAATAACAGAAAACATTCCTGTTTGAACATTACTTTGCCCAGAAGTAGGAGAAGCGGCTCGTATCGTTAAATCTGTAGTTAAATCCGAAGCAGTTAAATCAGAAGCACCTGTTATTCGGTCAAAAATATCAAAATTAAAATTGGTTACATCACCCCAAGTACCTGAGAGTTCACCAGAAGCTGGTTTTTCTATACCTATGTTTGTACTGAATGAACTAGCCATTTACTGCCCCTATGCCGCTATCTCTAACCAATTTGGAGTTTGAGAAGGAGTTTCCTCCGACCAAGCAGTTGTCGTTACCGTAACCGTTGTCCAATTTGGGTTCTGGTTAGGAACGATAGCTGAGTATACTTGAACTATACCAACATTTCCTGTTCCTGCAACCCCTGAAACATCAACTTCTATAGAAGGCACAGCATTTACTGAGCCAACCGCGCCTGTAGACGCTACTCCTGTAACAGCAAAAGAAGATGTACCTGTAACTGTTAAAGAACCAACCGCGCTTGTCGCCGCTACCCCTGTGGCGAGCACCAAAGCTGAAGCGGTGACTGCTTCTTCACCAAGGCTTGTCGTAGCTACCGCGCCAACACCAACGACATTTGCAGAACAATTTGTTGTTTCTTCACCGAGTGCGCTAGTGCCAACTACCCCTGTTGGCACGAGTAAAGATGTACCTGTAACAGCTACTGAGCCAACCGCGCTTGTTGCCGCTACCCCTGTTGGAGTGACTAAGGCAGAACCGATGACTGTTTCAGAGCCTAAAGCAGAAGTAGCGGCAACGCCTGTTACCGTTATTAATGCAGATGCTACAACAGATTCAGAGCCTAAAGCTGTAGTGCCAGCTACCCCTGTGACAACGACGGGTATTGCTTGGTTCCAAGCCCCTTGATTCCAAGTTCCTCTGCCCCAACCCGTGATATTAGCCACAATACTACTCCATTACGCTATACGGATAATGGCATTACTCGCATCTGCTGTGGGAAACTGAATGGTAAAAGTCCCAGAAGTAGAGGTTTTGTTAGAGGTAAAATCTAACACTGCTACAGCTTTATCACCATTTGTATCATTATAAATTAAAGCACCCATTGCCGTAATAGTGGCAGTAGTAAAACTCAAATCAGCAAAATCAGTAATCGCCGTAGTACCCGCCGCTGAAGGAGCTACTTTTGTAAGAGTTCCCCCACCTGTGGCATATGTGCCACTTGAAGCGACTTCTCCTGTAGTGGTAAAAGCTGTTGTCGTCGCGCCTAGTGTAGCTGTGGTGTTTGATTTACCCCCACTACCTTCTGCATACAATGCCAGTTTAAAAGCATTACCATTTGTCGCAAAATTATGCGTACCTGTCAAAAGCTCTGTTTTGAATGAAGTACACATTGCCTGTGCAATAGCCATTAGAGTCTCCCTATAGCTTTAGCTAGTTCCAATTGACCAGCTTCACGAACCTTGGCGCAAATACTAGCACGTTCTTCTTTCCTCGCCAACTCTATATAATATTGTGCTAGATACCTAACTCTATCTTTAAATGCTTCAGCTTGTAAACGAATAGGTTCTGGAGCGTCACTAGAAACATAAAGTAGCTTATTAGCTAACATATCAGCGATTTGGTCATTAGATAAACCACCTTCATCCGAGGTGATTATATTAACTGCGCCTATGGTAGAAATTGATTCAAACATTATCATGCCTCCCAAAAATAACAGGGTCACTTTCTATAGGCTCCGGAGGCGCAAACTCAGATTGTTTAGCTATCAAAAGGCCACCTTCTTGCACTGTTTGTACTAAAGGGTCATCAAGTCTATGATAGCCGTACAATTTTTCGTTGTCTGGAACATTAGTATCTAGCAAACCAGATTTACTAGCTATTTCTATTTTTATACCTTTTGATACAGCAATAGCACACCAAAACTCAACACATGCCCTGCCCGATTCAGCCATATTTACATTTTTGTAAGTAAAGTCAATACCGTATAGACATATCGTTTTAACTTTTGACCAAATTGCATAAGCAACTGCATACGCTACAGTATTGTTGAAATAACAAAATTTTAATTCTGTTGCTACTTCCTTTAAAGGATACAGCTCTAACTGTTTAATTCGTTTATCTAACTGGCAAGTTATAATAGGTTTTTTATTTTCTTTTAAAAATTTCCTAGCTATCCCTGTTTGGGTTCCCGCATTTTCAGTATCTAAAAATCTAGAAACAGGATCCATCATAAACGTCTTATCAACGTGTATGATCCCACCTATACAATTTATACCCCATATTTCGTCAAATTCTTGAGACGCTATTCTAGCAGAAGCATAATCTGAAAAGCTTCCACCAAGACCAACTATAGCTATTTTCATGTTCTTGCCCGACTAGGTAATCCTTGTCTATACGCATCAGCATTTTCACGAGCTTCTGCTAAATCTTTAACCCTGCCTAATGATTCTATAAAACGACCATTATACAGATCCATCATATCTTTCTCACCTTTCATAAAGGTGTACGCTTCTACTAAACAGCCATACAGCATCGTATTAGGAGCATTTTCACTTAAATAAGTAAGAGTAGTATCATCACTGGTAGAAACTACTGTTCCTGTTGCACCACTTGTACTACCAGTCACTGTTTCACCCACAGTAAAATCAGTACTTGGTATAATAATATCTAAAACAGTCGCGCTAGTTATAGAAGATATAGTAGTTGTTGCCCCACTCGTGCCACCTGTGATTGTTTCATTAGCTTGGAAAGTACCACTCACACTGCTTACTGTCAACTCAAACTTACTTTCGGTAAGGCTAGTTGGCCTGTAATAATAATGGAGTTCTGAACTAAATGCGGCATTTGGGGTAGGGGCTAAAATAAAATTTTGGTAATCATAAACTGCGTAATATTTAGGAACACCTGTAACAGAAGAATCAGGGTACGCTTCTTGCAAATAATTAACATCTTTTTGCAACAAGAATTCTTTAGTAGAGCTATTTGTAATACTGACACTAAAAGCCGCTAAAAAATCTGTTGGCATACCTAAAAATTGATTGCCAGAAGATAACACACCTGTAGCATTTTTGCGGAATACTTCTAAATCTACTGTCGTAAAAATACGTTGTTCTGTTGCTTTTACAAAATCAGATAAATGAGACACAAAAGAAACTTCTGTGTTTTCTGTGTAATCTTTTATAGCTTTTTTTAATTCTGTATAAGTAAAACTCATGATATAACCACCGTAACTGTACCGACACTAGCGGTCAACTCGAAACTTTCTAATTGTGTTCCAATTAATCCTAAACCAACATTTGTATAAACGACAAAAGGATTGTTATCTTCTCTAACGTCTATCCTAGGCTCATGCAAGCCTTGCGGCTCAAAAGGAGGAGGAGTTGGGTCTAGCTGGGGGTGCTTCGGTTCGAAACAATCACGACAAGTTTTCAAACCTGTCCATTCTTTGCGTAATTCTAAGTAACGATAACGCTGACCGCACCTATCGCATATCGCAAGTGATTTTTTACCGATTGCATATTTCATGTGATAAAGGTGTAGTAATCCCTGCTAGGTGTTAAACTTAAAGTAGCGCGATCACGGTCTTCTGCCGCCGCTCTTTCAAACTCTTCTTCATAAACAGCTTTAAGAACTTGTATCCGCTCAGGAGCTTTTTTCAAAGCTAAATAGTAAGCTAACCCTGCGGCTAAACATGGGTAAAACCTAAAAGGAACATCCAACGTATTCACCGCACTGTCTGCATCATCCATACGAACTAATCTATCGTAAACTAATGTGTATGTATCCGCACTATCAGGAGTAGGCCACAGTTTTACTATTGGGTTAATTTGTCTGTCTACATAAAACTGAGTAGGTCTACCTGTTGTGTTTTTATTAGTTATACTAATATATCCATCACGGCTTAATCGACTAAGAGATATATCAGATTGATTAGTTCCTGTTCCTGTGCGTATTACTGCGCTCAAAATATCGATAGTATCTGCTCCAAGCGTGTAATCAGCAGTTCCAGAAGTTAAACTGGTAGAAGTTTGTGCCATAGTCCAACGGTTTAAACCCCTGTTCGCCCAATCTGCTAACATAAGGTTTAAAGAGCGGGTGGCTGTTCTAAGGTCGTAGCCTGTCCTAACCTCTAAGCCACAACGCTCAAAAGCCTCTTCAACATAATCAGCTACATCTAACTCAAAATCGTTGGAACCTGAAACAGCCATTTAACTCTCCTATGAGTTAGGACCTCTAACTATTTTGCCACCAGCCGCGCCACCTTTGGACATCATCTTACGTTTACCGCCCATAGCACCACCTTTAGACATCATCTTACGTTTACCGCCCATAGCACCGCCTTTAGACTTCATCGCGCGACCGCCTTTAGCGTAATTCTTTTTCTTCATCGCCATTTTCTTGTTCCTCTTCAGCATAAAGATTATCGAATATCTGATTCACATCCATTGTATAGTCTAAATCAGATTTTGAATAGTGTGTGTGTTGAGAAGGCTTAAAATCAGGTGCGCCTTTCCCTGTTTCAAACCAAGCTGGATGCGTGACTCTTACACGATTATTAGGCAAAGCCACTATGTTACCTGTCCATTCACCCGCATCTAAAAGTTCTAGCACATGGCTTTGTTTGTGCTGAGCTGGGTCGTCTGCTATCTCGCTGTCTGTATAATCTACCGTAAAATAATATTTAGCGGGGAAAAACTCACCATCAATTTTAGCCAACCAAGGGCAAGGAGTAGCCCTATTTAAAACATAAACAGAGTGAGTGTGAGACATACAATCCCAAGGTTGTGCCGCATGAACTGGCATAGGCTCTGCCCATTCATCAAAAGGTGTGTCGCCAACTAACGCAGTTATAGGCATTCTTGCCCACATCGCACCGCCATGCACATTTGGTTCATTTTCCATATCTGCTTCACATCCTGTGAAAATAACTTGGAAACTCAAACATCTATTTGGCATGGTAGTTACCGCGATAACCATTGCATGTAAAAATTCACCATGATGTCTTTCATGGTTGCATGTATATTCTCGGCGCACCCAACATTTAAAGTAGGGGACGTTACTTGTAAGATAACTCATCAGGCCGTGGACTTTTTCTTTTTCTTTTTAGGGAACCCCGCTTTCATATTAGCGTAGGCTTCTTTAGAAATAGTTGATTTTTTCTTAGATCTAGAAATGCCTTTTTTCTTACGAGCATTTATATTGTCCCACAAACCTTTTTTCTTTTTTGCAGGTGCTTTTTCTGTTTGTTTTGCCATGTTACCTCTCGCTATAGTCATTAAAACAACCTAGGAACTGCCGCCGCCGCAATAATTAAAATAGCAATACCCCACAACCTCATGTCTAATTTATCAAGTTGTTTTTGTATTTGGGCGTAACGCTCACTGCAATCTGACTCATGTTTTTCTAACAACTTTAGAACATCATCTGCTTTCATTTTACCACGCCTTACATGACCAGTACCGCGCACTAAATTTATCTTTAGCACTAGCACAATTATGACGAGCCCTAAAAGATTTGCGCCTCGCAGGAATATCTTTTTTAATACTCATATTAGGATCTCCAAATCTCACCAATTTTACTTGGTCACCTTTTTTAGCCAACACTGCTGACTTTTTAGGACCTTTAGGGGTGCGCTTTGGTTTATTAAATCCAGGGAAAGTTTCTCCTCGGTAATTTAATTTACCAGAAGGAGTTCTTTTTACATCCTTCGCGCTAGGCATTACGACAAAAATACCGTAATTGAATCAACTGCCGTTAGGGTAGTAAGCGTTGGACTACTAGAACATCTAATACCTTCATCAGGAACATAGATTGAATCTGTTTGCCCTGTTGTTGAAGTGATATCTAAAACAGTTGCACCAGAAGCACCATCTTTTATAATAAAAGCGGGGTTTCCTGAAGCATTGGTTTTTATATACACACCTCTGATCCTAGCAGGACCAGCAAAAAACGCACCTGTTGCAGTTCGTGTAATAGCTTTTACATCTGAGCCAGCCATATTATTCTCCTTTTAAAAAGAGAGGGGCTAACCCCTCTCTATTGCACACTAAGCAATTTGAACATACTCAATGATAAAGGTGAACGATCCTGCTGTTGTTGCGTTCACAGTGTTTGTGATGTTACAGAAAATAGTTCTTTCAGTATCTGTGTACTGCACAGAAGCTGGAGCGGTAGCCGCGTTCTGCGTTTGAACAACCAAAGTAGTCGTAGTTACGTTGTGAACAACAACGGTTGTGCCGCCATCAAGGATTTCATCAGTGATTGCCGCAACAATTTGTACGCCAGAAGAAGAAGTACCAACTTCGTAACCGATATCGCCTGTTCCAATAACAGGAGCCACATCACAAAAGATTTTAATGTCGGTGATGATTGTGTTTGCTGGTTGTGTGAACTCACCAATAGTCGGGCTATCACCTGCTGTTGTATTCACGGTCACACCAGAAGCGTAACCAACATGCTTGATGTATTTATTAGTGAAAATACCAGTGGAAGCAACAGATGAGGTTTCAGTAATTGCCCCTGTTGTCGCATTTTTATTAATAACTTTAAAACCGTTTTCAGAGCGTACCGCTCCGTTAAAAGTAGTTACAGCCATTTCATTCTCCTGTCTTGGCTAATGTCAACCACCCAATGTGGTTGTCAGGACTTGCAGAAACTATAAACGAAAAAAGGGCGGCTCGCAAGCCGCCCTTTTCATTATCTGTTGTATTAGGCTCCAGGAGAACCGAATACACAACGCGGGTCTGAAACACCAAAGCTATAACGCTCACGAGCTTTATAGCGGACGTTACCTGTATCAAAATCACCTTCCATAGAAGTTTTGATAGCCGCACGTTCAAAGTGCTTAAAGCCGTTAGGTGCATCTGTTTTAATGAAGAACGCATCTGTATCGGTTAGGAAGTGGTTGACCACATAACCGTCAGGTAGCATACCCATATTACGCATTGCATTAACGTCGTTATCTGCTGTTCCAGGACGAAGATTAGAAGCCATCAAACGCTCAGCTACAAACTGAAGTGCTGGTGGGATAATCAACTTACGACCCTGTAGAGCAATTTTCAAACCACGCTCATCGATAAAGGCCGCGATATCAATTAGCGACTGCTCCAAAGATGTTTCGTTAAGGTCTGCCGCTGTGCTGAGTTCGTTACGCAAATTACCACCACCATTAGTCGGGTGGTCAGTTGCACAGAGCTCTTTACCATCACCAAGAGTTACAGCACTGTTAAACGCATTGTTTAGAACAGCCGCCGCTTTAACTTGCTTGGTGTTCGCCATAGAACGAGCCAATGCACGAGTGTAGCGAGAACTCAAGCGGTCATAAAGGTTATCCTCTACAGCCTCTTCAGTAATCGCAAACGCTAGAGCGATTGTTTCGTGTGTATAACGAGCGGTAAATGATTCGTTTGCAGTATCAAATGAAACTGCCTGACCCTCACCCTTTACAGGTGCGGCTCCGAATCCTGACAACATAACCTCTTCTTCAAACGCACGGTCTGAAGATTCAGTTTCGTAGATTTCGGCATGCTCATTGTCATACCGATCATACTCCAATCCGAACAGGGCATTAAGTCCTGGCTCGAGTTCTTTAAGGAGTTGGGATCTTGCAATAGCCATATCTAATTACTCCCTATAGACCAGTTGTTGCGAGGTGGAATGGAAGATTCAGCTTAACTAGAGCAACAACACCAGCGGCGGCATAATCAATATCAGCGACATCTTTAAAGCCGATGATACGGAAATTATCCGTAGCTGTAGTTGCACCAGCAGAAGCTACAGAAAGCTCTCCACTTGAAATTCCATTAGCCGTTTCTGAACCAAACCCTGCGCCTTCAGCATTTGAATGAATCAAAGCTGTTGCCGTAGCTAGGTTAGTCAAAGTAGCATCACATTGTACTTCGTATACTTGAGTAGGATCATCGTATACAAATACAGTTGCTTCTGTACCAGACTTCAAAGTTGAAGTTCCCGGATAATGGTTAGAGAAAGTAGGTGTACCGTCAAGAGCGATATATTCGCACCCTGCCATAACTCCTAGAATCGCCACTGAACCACCGTCTGCCGCACTTACGTCTACAAGACCGTTAGTAAGAGGAATCACCATATCACCTTGATAGATGGCTGATGAAGATCCTGCTACACCGTTGATTTGTACTTTGTAAGGTGTCATCCCATTGCTGTTCGGTGCTGACCCTAATTTGTTATGAGGACGCAAACCAAAAGGCGAATCAATGTTTGCCATGATTTTAGTCTCCTAAAAAATTACTCGGAACCACTATTGGAACCGAAGGTTACACGAGATTGCCTATCAGGTTTACTAATAGGCATGGATGGATGTTGTTCCCTCATAAGATCATTATCTACAGCGTTCATTTGATCAGCTGTTTGCTGACTATAGTAGTCCGTGCGCTGTTGTTTTATTTCTAGTGGGAACCTTGCAAGCACCAGACCGCCTACACCAATCACACCAGCATGTTTACCATCCTGAACTGTAGGTGCTTCAAAATCTGGGTACTCATCAGCGCGAACTAATTCAAAGCCTTCGCGTAGGCGAGCAGATAGGTTTTTCTTATCATCGTAGCCCATGACTGATTCACGGATCCAACGATGAACAAATCCTTCTGGAGGATTTGGGGCGTCTAACTGAGACGGAGGTCGCCACGGTTTAGCGCGGCTTGTTGTTTCCCTTGTTTGGGAAGTGCGTGGGCTTCTATCGGTCATAATACCTTCCTCACGAATTCTGCATACGAAGGAGTTGCTTCGCATACTGTTCATTAGTTATACCAAGTTTGCGAGCTATTGCAACTTGAGATTCGCTTAACTTTACAGATTTTTTATTAGAACGTTGAGCTCCTCTGTTAGCCCCTGCTACTGCTGGACCAGAACTCCGCGCTGTTTTACCGCCAAATTTATGCGGGAAATCTTTTTGAATGCGGTCATCAAGCTCTTGGTAGTACTCATCACTTTGGGGATCAAACCCTTCTTCTTCTACCAATTTTTTATGAATACTAAACGCAGTCAACGTCATTGGTTCATCTGTGCCAAACCACTCATTTTTATCTGCCCATTGCTGGGCTTTAGGGTCTGGTGTAGGTTGTGGGACTTGAGGTTGCTGTACTGCTTGTGGTTGGGGAGCTACAGCGGCTTGCTCACGTTGTCTTTTAACATACGCTAGGCGTTCTGTTTCATGGGCTAATTTAGCCATATTTTTTTGAGCTTCTACTTGACCATCAACATCACCTCTGTCAATAGCATCCCGCAATTTATTCTGTAGAGATTCTTCTTGGTAAGTAACCCTTGTTTCAAATTCATTTACAAAAGATTCATCTAACCCTTTAGTGCGTTGAGAAGACTCTTCCAACTGTTTTTGAACAGACTGTGCATATTCCAAAGCGGCTTTTTCACGTCTTTCAGCTTCTCGCATTTTAGCAGTCAGCTTACTAATACGTTTTTGAACACCATCGCTATAACTATCAAGCTCATCGCTAGAAGATTCTTGAGCTGTAGGTTCTTCTACAGCGGGTTCTTGGCTATCTGCTTCGGTTTCATTTTCTACCTCTACTTCTAGCTCTTCTGTTTCTTCAAACAGTTCTTTTTGTGCTTCTTTAGGCATGAATTACTCCATGAGTTAAATGTGTAGGATATCTTCTGGGCTAGCAATACGAGCTAATACTTCATCATCATTGAGGAGGCGAACTTCCCCACCTTCGATTTTAAAACGGCTACCCGCGTATCGTCCAAAAATAACCCAATCACCTTGTTTACACCAAGGCTCTGCATCATCTCCAAACTTATTATTATCTTGGTAGGCTAAAGGACCTACTCGCAAAACATATCCACAAACAGTTCCTACAGCTTCGCGTTGAACTGTTTCATCAGCAAGGAGGATACCTCCTTTTGTTTGTTTTTTACCCTGAAAAGGCAACAACAAAATCCTCCACCCTGTAGGTTGAGGCAATCTATCAATAGCTTTTTCAGAAAGTTTTGCAGGGTCTAGAACAAGGTCTTCGCTTTTAACGTAGGCTTTTTCTAGTTCACCTTCTTTTTTAGGGTTCTGGGCTTTATCTTCTGCCCTCTTTTTTGCAATGTAGTCAGGTACTATAAGTGTTTTACTCATCTATTTTTGACACCTTGTTTAGCAGGTCTTTAAGATCCTGTTCAGTTTGAGCAAGCTCCCCGAGTTTAGCTCGGAGTTCCTTGAAGGCAGTAAAATCAGGCACAGGACCATGACAAATAGTCTCTCGCACTGAATTTGACCGTTCGCGTATCATCTTAAGCATATTTTCATAGATGTAAAGGTCATTCGACATCAGACAATTCCCTCATACGATCTACCAACCGCCTAGCCCTATTAGTAACTTGTTTATACCAGCGTGAATCAACCATTTCATCTGCGGCTTTATTCCAATCACGGGCATCCACCCCAGCTTTCATTCCTTTAAATTTGCTGAGTCTTGGTCTGCCCATATTGAACATCATATTTGCAATAATGTGCTGGCATTCTTCAGGTAACTCATCAAAATCTGGGTACAATACTTTGCACTCATCAACAGTGACAGCCATATCTAGTGAAAACAGTTGTTTTACTCGTTCTTGTTCTACAACCGTGCCAACAGCTTTGCCCTGTTCTTCGTCATTTTCCTTAATAAGATGCCCTATACCGCAAGTCGGAAGACCAAGATGGTCTAAATACACTTCGTATTTACAACCCTCATCTTCTGCGATTTCTTCGCGTAATTTATCTTTATTCATTTTTTAAACCCTTTTAATCCACGAATACCGAAGGATGCACCAATACTCGCATACATTGCCCATTGAAACCATTCAGGTGTACTAGACAATGCTGCAAAGCCTTCTTGAACATAAGGCTGAGTAAATGGAATAAAGCACATTGCTATAATGATAATAAACAGTATTGTCCATGCTTCATCCTTCCAACTATTGTCAGAAGACTGTGCCATTATTTTTTCCCAGCCAGCTTCATGCGTCGCGGCTGTAACCATAACTTGTGCTTCTGCTTCAGCGCGAGCTTTCGCTACTGCACCTTTAGCTTTAGTTTGTTCAACTTTAGATTCCATCCAGCTACCAGCTAGGTTTGCTATTGGACCTATGAGTGCCTGAAACATTAATATAACTCCTTATTTGCAGCTACCTTAACAGGTTTACAATAAGCTGTTGCTCTGTGCTTGGCAGGGACACCACTTAAACTTCCGTAATTACCGTATCTTTTAGTTATTTGGGAAGCAAAATAATTACAATCTGTAACAGATCTAAAATACATATCTTGACTTTGCACTTTGCCGCCTAATATAACTACCAATAAAAACGCATGAATCATTCTTTAGACTTTTTATCTGCGTAAGCATTTGCTCCGAAATAAGCCGCAACGAGTGCGCTGTTCGCAACAAAATAAGTAGGCGCAATATCTGTAATCATTGTTGCTGCATTTTCATAACCAAGCATTGAAGTGATTAGTATAGCGGCGGGATAATTCAATGTGCCAAATAAAGCAAACCATGTCATATACCGCATACTGTCACGACGTGCATCAGCATCTTCTAACTCTCTGCGTTTAAACTCCAAAGCCATGGAAATTTCATCATCGCAGAGCGTATCATCATTATTTGTATCAAGATGCTGATAGGCACTATCTTTTTGAAGCTTTTTCTGAGCCACTAAAACGTGCCTTTAAATTTAATCCCTCGCAATGCCGCACCACCGCCACGAGAAATATCCCCATTTGTTGCACGGTTGCTAGTAGCGTCCATAAGTGCTTCGCCCCCACCAGAAAAACCTTTAACCCCTCGGCCTTTTAAAACATCTTTGCGGGTTATTTTCCCATCACCTGTTAAATCAGGGAACCCTTTAACCTCACCAGATTTAGGTGAACCTTTTTTACGGTTACGACGAGCACCACGGCCTTGCTGTTTAAATTCTTCAAATGACATCGTATCGTCAAAACCTTCTTCAAAAAAGATATTACGAAGTTCTTGGTCAGGATCCACTTCAATTACTTCTACTTCATCTTTAGCCATTACTCTCTCCTAATATAACTTACTGTTCATATCATTAATGCGATCTTGAATTGAAGACATATTTGATTTAGGTTCAACACCAATACCCATTATGCCCAAAGCCTTATTCCCCAATGTCGCCCCAAGTTGCACCACAGGATTATTTGTAACCACAGAAGGTAAAGCAGATAAAATTCCTAATGGGGTTTGTTTTCCTGGAGTAATCGTATCATAAATATTTTGCCCAATACTTTTATTCGTATCGTAACCAAACGCCCCTAATGCTTTTTCTCCAATATTTTGCCCACTGTATT
>Ga0307488_10002966_pt1 | contig 14240 bp, 10 predicted proteins | sample SB02metaG_FD_202248 | JGI IMG/M metagenome (GOLD analysis project Ga0307488, IMG submission 202248) | Sea-ice brine microbial communities from Beaufort Sea near Barrow, Alaska, United States - SB 0.2 | ecosystem: Environmental > Aquatic > Marine > Coastal | place: USA: Alaska | collected... | reverse complement strand
TGTATTTGAGAGGCAACATGTTTACCAGCCCACCTAAATTCATGTTTCGACCTCCGCTGAAGGCTCTCATCCCCATTTCGCGGGGAGATGGTGCTTCATCATACGGGACGTAACCCGTGTTTGTAACAAATTCGTTGTAGTCAAATGGACGATCTGGATAAAAACCACCCTGTGCTTCTATGTTTATTAATTCTTCCGGAGAAAGCCCATAACTCTCTCTTCCAAACCCACCTACTTGACTATCCCCAGAAAACATTTCACCATCAGGGATGTTTGCAAAGTATCCAGAACCTACTGGTGAACCCACTGGTGAATCTACTGGGGAAGTTTCTTCTGGGGAAGTTTCTTCTGAAGGTAGAGTTAAAAATCTTCTATACATCTCCCTTTGCATATCCATCATTTTCTGTCTATCTTCTTCCCCACCTGGATCAGTTTTTGGTGGATCAATCAAAGAAGCTATTCCTGGACCACGGGCATACATATCAGCCAAACGACTACTAGCTGGTGCTCGGGGCATCATAGGAGGGATACCTACCTCTCCATCAACAGCTGGTTTAGGCATCATAGTCTGTGGACGATCTGAGGGTAACGCCTTATCACGAGCGACACTACTTAATAGTCTAGAAATACTCATATCTATTCTCCGTAACCATACCGCAAGGGTACGCCTAAATTTTGAACTACATGCCCACCTAGTTTAAAGTTTTGCTGGTTTTCTTGATACCCTGGACCAAACTGTGTGGTTTCTTCTGACGTTACGTCAGTCTGTGGTTCAGGTTGGTTAATTTCTTCCCTGTAAAATACCCTACCTAACTCCCTAACTAAACCCTTAAGAACAGGGTTCTTTTGCCACTTGTCTCTCATAATAATATTGTATAATTTATCCGGATCTGCTAAAAGTTTTAATTGCCTTCTAGCAGCATTACCACCGTAAATTGTTTTTACAGCAGTAAGGACACGACCCGGAGTTGTAAATATACCAACGTAAGCACGAGCTAGATTATTTAGACTTTTCAACATAAATTGATCCGCTTCCGAAAGTTGATAAACCCCTAAATTATCATAAGGTTTTATTTTTTCAGCAATGTCGGTTAGTTGTTTTCTAAATTTTTTACCAAACCAAACGTCCATAGCGTCCCCATACTCATCTAAGTATGATTCTATCTGGGCACCGTTAAAAGTTTTCTTACCTAAAGAACCCTTAACTTGAGTTTTAGCCATAAGGTCTTTATATATGTAAGATTTATAGGCGTCTATGAGTTCTTTATTGCCGGTAGTTGTCACGGCATCAAATAATTCTCGGGTTGCTGTAATTTCACCTGCTTTCCAAGTGTCTTTAAATACAGTTTCTGGTTGATTTAAATTATCTGCAATTCCAGGTAAGTTAGTAGACTTAGCTAACAAGTCCCTAGTTTTTGCTAAAGCTATTTCATTCTGTCTAAAAGTTTTGATAAAAGATTCAGCAGAATTAAACTGAGCTATTTCATCTTCATTAAAAAATTTCTTTATTACACTGCCATTTTTATCCATAAAGTTTTTATAGGCGGTTGCTGATTTAGGTTTCAGTACACCACCTTGTTCCGCAACTACTTTATTCATAAATTCATTGCGCAAACCAGCCTTCAAGCCGTTTAAACCACCTACATTTTCTGGATCTAATAAAACTCTATTGATAAATTCAGGGGAGTTTAATGTGCCGTCTGCGTTTTTAGTTATGTTAGAACGTAAAAAGGTGACAAAACCATCATAGGCTTGTTTGTCCCCTTGAGCGTATTTATCGGCGCTAATATTTTGAATCTTTAACATATTTTTTACAGCTTTGTTGTTAAAGTCTTCATTAAGTTCACGGTATATTGTTTCTGCTCCTTCGTACTTAGCTAAGGCTTCCGGTGAACCACGGTCCTTGAGTGCTTTTTTACGAATAGCTAGCATACCGTCTCTTATCGACACTAAATCATCTACATTTTTACCTAAATCTCTTTGTTGCCTTATGATTGATCTTAGCTCACTCAAGTCTTTTACAAAAACACTGTGAGATTTCATGCTACCAGAGTTTATTGAATCTAATATTGTTTTTAATCTTTTAGCATCTCTTGCATCTGGGAAAGCTTGATTGTCTACTATCTTCTGAGCTTTTCTAACAGGTTTAACTAAAGCACTGTAATCGTAAGGTTTACTATTTCCCCTAAAACCTGCTGTTTGTGCGGCTTCTTCATAAGCGTCGTCTACTGCTTTAATGGCTACATCCTTAGCTTGTTGAAAAGTTGTCCTTATTGCTTGACCTGCGGTAGCTGGGTCTGTTACGCCATCCCCCAATTCCCTAAAAATAGTATCAGATTGAAGATTTAAATCTGTAATCGCTCTTTCAGCCTCTACCATTCTAGGATTAGTTTCTAAAGCTTCTCTTGCGGCATCACTAAATTCAACTCCTCTAACTGCTCTAGCCGCTGCGCCTGCTTCTTCATCTACTAATTGCCTAGTAATGTCCTGAGCTCCAAACGGGGCTTCTACTAGTTCTGTTGCCTGTCTTTCCTGTACTCCATATTTTTGTCGAAGGTCTGCACCTATATCCGTCATCTTTTCTGCTTCTGCTCTTAAAACTTGTTCTGTTTCGGCTACCGGGCTTTTAATTTCTACCCCCTCATCCATTGCTCTTATCATTACTTGAGGAGAAGTCATAGCCGTGACATCTTCGCCTGTTTCTTGTGCTACTTTATTATAAGACGCTACAAACTCATCTTCATTTAATGGGAATACTTTTCCTGGGCTGCCTACTCTGAACGCCATCTTAGCTAACTTGAACACACCCACGCCACCCAGACTAAATAAAGCGGTCATACTTGCATCTTTCATAGCTCTTGCATTGATATCATAGTCTTCTGGCAAATAACCTTTTTCGTCTAGATAGGTTAGGTTATTAAGTCGCCAAACATAAGTAGCTAATGTTTCTCCGACCAGAGCTCCGCCACCAATACCAATAGGATTTCCCGCAGTTGCGACTCCACCAACAACACCACCAACAATACCTGCTGTTATTTCTGCAGCGATAGGTTCAGCAAAGGCTGAAAAGTCCCCCATTTGTATTCCAGGAGGGTTTATGACCGTAGGTTGATTATTATTTAAAGGGTCATTAAAGATTAAATCACCAGTATTAGGCTCTACTCTCACGTTATAATCATAAGTACGGGGAATATCAAAACTTTCTGCGTAATTTTGTTGCACAACTCTCTGTACATAGTGGGGGTCACTACCAACATCTGGTGGCAGAAAAGACATCTGTCTTATAACATCCCCTTCTGCTCCTCCTGTAAAGTCTACCCCAGTATATTCTGCTTTGATTTGAGGGTCGGCGGTCCCTAAATAATTTTCTACAAAATAAGGGTCATCAGCTAGTATACCTCGGTCACTTGCAGCTTTTCTTGCTCTTTGATCAGCCTGACGGTCTGAAACAAGACTGAACTGACTAGGGCTAGAACTTGGAGGTTGTGGATCGTAGCCAAACTTCATAAGCTGTTCTAAATCTGTTGCTTCTGCTGATTTTTGTTGTGCTTGTGCTGCGGCAGATTCTGCTAGTTGTCCAGCCTCATATTCATCAAGTAACAAATCTAGGTCTACTATGTCGCCTTGTGCCATTAGGGTTGTCCTCCACTAGCGCGTTTAATATAACCTACAATTCCTTGATACTCAGGGGACTGTTGTCCTAAAGACTTTCTTAGCCTACTTGTGTATCCAAGTCGCTGCTTAGGAGAAAGACTGTTGTAGTGTTCGTAAACTTGATGGAGAGTTCTTTGTCCGTCTCCTGAAAGTTGATCTCCTCCAGGAAGTGGCCTAGTTGCTGTGCCGCCCCCTTGTTGATTAATAGGCACACCTCCAGAAGTTGATATTTCTCGCCTAGATTTCAATCTTTCTCTTCTTTCACCTATGCTTTCTCTACCCTCTGTAGGTCTATAGTCACTGTCTGCTGCTATAATATCCCTATAGTGATAGTCTAAAACACCGACAGTGCCTTCACCGTCTGGGTTTTTCATTTTTGCTGGGCTTAATCGGACATTGTTATCTGCTAGTTTATCAACATAGTCTATAGCGTTGAATTCTAAGTTGTCGATTAGTGTCATTAATTCTTTTTCTGAAGTAGCATAAGAACCAGCCCTAGTTAGGAAACGTTCAATGTCTTGATTAGAAATATCACGACCTTTTTGACCTTCTAGCATGGCACTGGTTAAAGCAAGTTGGAAAATTAAGTTTTCTGCTTCTTTTTTCTTCAAACCTGAACTGACTAGGAATTGACCAAAGCCGCTATTATCAACATAATCCCCTAAACCAAAACTGTCTTTGAATTTATCATAGGTATAAACTTTATCTGTGCTAGGATCAAACTTACCGTTTTCACTCTTGCTTTCGTAGAATCTCCAACCTTTATCCTTACCCGAAAACATTTTACCGAGTTGATTAACCTCATTAATAACTCTTCTACCCAATAGACCTGCTTGCCCCGCAGTACCGAAAAACACTGGAGCACCTGCTTTTTGGGCAGCGTTTGTAACATTCCGTATTTCATCTATCGTAGTAAGGATTCTATTTCTATTAAAATTACCGCTTGTGTATAGACTTCCAAAATCTGTTACTATTTTTCCTGTTTGTTTTTGATCTAAAACACCAAAAACCATATTAGCACTACCGACTACTGGGTTTCCGTTTTCATCAAAAGCAAAAGACATATTTTTATCTATAGGTATATACCTAGACACTCCTGCCTTAGAATCATTAGCAATAACATCCTCGTCTATAAATACATTCATCCCACTTGTTGGGTCGTAGGCTTCTATCATGTTTCTTGCTCTTGCAATAGAAATCTGTTTGCCTTCTTTTTGAAGTCTTTGGGCGTCTACTGGCAAAAGCATTTGGTTAACACCGTCTACGTTATACAACTTCATACCGTTGGTCGTGTTTCCTACTTGTACACTCGCATATTTTCCTGTGTCATCCAACCTTTTAGCTTCAGTGTCTGTTATCGCTTTAACAACGCTGTTACCTGTAGCATCTGTCAAAGTGAAGTTTTTTAGTACACCGTCGGTGTCTGTCCATTTACTTAGGATAGTAGCTGATCCAGTATTTCTTATCTGTAGTAATTCAGGGTCAGTTAAAGGAACTGGATTATCATATCCCTCTACTTTATAAAGTTGGACGTCTGCTGTTGCTAGTGATCTAGCCAGTGCTTTTTGGTCTTTTAAATCCGCTAGATATAGCTGAATCGTCATATCTTGAATTGCTTTTCTTTCCTGTACTTCGATACCAAGCATTGTCTTGTCATAAGCTTTTTCTTCTTTCTTAGAAGTCATAGCGTATTGTAGAAACGAACTAGACAAAGCTTCTCCCCAAGAGTCTCCTTTGTTACCAGCTTGGATTAACGCAGCACCAGCAATCATAAACGGTAAGGCTTTATCAGGTTCAGGAACTAAATCTTTCAAATCATCTGTGTCGTAAAATATTTCCGCAGCTTTTCTATAGACATTTAGTTGTGCTTCCATATCACTTGGATCATCACTATCAAACTCCGTGTTCATTTGAGCCATAGTGTTAATTGTTTGTTCTGCGTCTGAATCATCCACGCTGTTAGCACCAGCCCCTGCGGCAGAAGCCATAACAACTTTTTTGGTTAGATTGTTTTCTGCGTCTAGTATATCAGCGTCTTCATCATCTAAATCTACCCCCATATTTTCAAGGGTTTGAATCATCACAGATTCATTTAAATAGTCACTAGGGTCAGGTGTACCTATGTTCAATACCTGATCAGCTACTAAATCAGTCATACTATTACCTTGATCTACAAAATTACTCAGTTCTGTAGTATTCGTATCTTCGTATAAAGATTCAATACCTATACCAACAGGTGTATCTTGTTGACCGAATTGTCCTCCTGGCATAAAAGCTCCACGGTCCCCACTTACGGCAGCAACTTGCATAGCTACTTGCTCTGGAGCGAAACCCGTCATTTGAACTATTTCATCTACAGCTAACCCACTCTGATAAAGCCTCGCAATCGCTTCTGCGGGTGTTTCTCCAGGATTATTCATATTCATATTTTGATCAGTAATTTGTCCACCAAATAGATTATTCGGATCTCCAGTAATTGTAGTATTTCCTGGACCAATATGAGGTCTAAAAGGGTATTCGTTAGCCATTACGATTTAAGTGCTCCGTATGCTGTGAGGGCTGTTCCAGCGGCTTGCATCAACGGATTAGTGTCATTACCCGCTTGGCTTTGTTGTAAAGTTGTACTTCCCATTGCTGGAGCCATACTTGTAGCTAAACTACCGATTTGACCAAGAGTTTGTAGTGGTTGGTTATACTGACCTACGAAGTTGCCGTAGTTTAAGTCTAGTCCACGTTGATCCATTCCTCGTTGCATGCCGCCCATGCTCATCATCCTACCGATATCCGTACCCATTAATCCACTAGCATTTTGGCCAAGTCCGGCCATCTGTGCACCAGCCCCCATACCTAGTTGTCCTAGTTGAGCGCCAGAACCAAAGACATCCCTACCGGCAGCACCGTAGATGTTAGCTAAGTTGCCACCTAGGCTTCCTAAACCTCCAGCCGTTGAGCCGTAAAGCCCAGCCAAGTTACCGCCCATTCCGGCTATCTGTGCACCCATACCTGCTCTTTGACCCGCCAGTGAGCCTAGTCTAGAACCAATATCTGCTTGTTGTGAACCTAAACCTGATAATAGATTTGCCTGACCCGCTTGTCTGCCTTGTTGTGCTTCAAATGCACCTTGTGCTCTACGTGCTGCATCTTGATAACCGCCCGCCCGTATAGCCCCTACTTGTTGTGCCGCACCTCTTGCTGCAGATTCTGCTAATTCTTGACTTTGAAGTCTACTACGAGAACCTCCAAAAGCTCCAGCACCTATGGCTCCTGCTCTTTGCGCTATATCTCCTTGGGCCAAACCCTTACGAACATCTTCCATAGTTTGGTCAACTACTTGATCTTCAAAAGGATTGTAAAAACTTGCTATTCCGCTAGGGTCGAACTGTCCTGTTGCGCCGTAACCAACTTGAGCGGATTCCCCCAGCCTACCCATTGTACCGCCTAGAACATTTCTAGCACCGCTGAGTTCTGTGCCGCCTCTAGTAACCTCGCCTAGTCCTCGTCTAGTAGCTGAAGCTGCAACTCCAGGAGCTTGTCTCAAAAGACCCGTGGCTTCTTGTGTGCTCATTTCCCCTGCTTGAACTGCTTCGTCCACTAGCCCACGAGCTTGTCCGTAAGCTCCAGTTGCTGCCCCTAAACCGCCTTCTGTCAGTTCTTCTGCTCTTTGAAAATACGGTAGGTAAGAACCCATCCCCTCTGCAGTCATTCTCATGCCTTCTTGTTCTGCAGGAGAAAAATCTGCTATACGTTCACCTGAATAGGTGTACGGGTTAGCGCCTTCTACACCAAAACCCATTGTTCTATTAACAAGTTCTTGGTTCAATAAAGGCATTATTCCAGGAACATTTTTCCCAGGTGCCCCGCTATAAAACTGCGCTAAGTAATTTGGTGGGAGTTGTTCAGTTCGTTGATAACCACGTTCAGTTGCCATTATGCTCTTCCTAGACCCATTTGTTGTGCCTTATTTTCGTTCTGGTTCATCATAGCGTAAAGATATTCAATTCCTTTTTCATGATCTCCACCACCAAGTCCTTTTACACTTTGTTTAGTCATTACAAATTCACCGTCTGCTAATTTAGCATCTACTGTGTCTTCATCACCAGATCCCATTGCATCATCAATTCTTCCGCCACTGTTTCTTAAATCTAGTTCAGGGAGTTGACTACCATCGGGGAGTAACATTCTGCCGTTACCAGCGTAGTCTATAGCACCACCGTCCCTAACTCCAATTCTTTGGAACTCAGGGAACATTAATTTGCTATATTCTTCATTGCCCATAGTAGCCCTTAAATAAGCTTCCGTTGCTGGATCTAACATACCGCCGCCGGTGATACCAGAACTCATAGCCACACTGCCTGGCGCACCAACGCCTACCCCTTCTGTACCGTACTGAGTAGGTACGCCTGCCCCTAGAAGTGGGGCTTGTAAGTAGCCGCCTAGTTCACCGCTTGGTCCAGGCATTTGAGAAGTGTCTTCTCCTTCAGCCTCTAACCCACCTACTGCAGCTAGACCCAAACCACCGAGCCCAACTTTTTGTAAACCAGATAATCCTTTATACGCACCACCAATTCCCTCATAGCCTTCGGCTAATCCTGCTGCTTCACCACGCAACAAACCAGCACCGCTAGCACCGATATTTTGGAAAAATCCGCCGATCCCCCCAGTGCCTGGAACAGCTTCCCCTAATTTAAATAGGCTGCCTGTTGGGTTTGTGCCTTTTCCAATGAGAGAAGGGAGCCCACCACCACCCTGAACACCAAAACCTTGTGCAATTTTGCCTCCAATATAACCCTGAGCAGCACCCTTAGCAGCACTTTTTAGGTCTCTTCCTTTAATAGCCCCGCCAATACCTCCACCGATTGCTGCCCCTTTTGGGCCACCGATAACGAAACCTATAAACTGACCGATAGTAGGGGCTGCTTTTTTAAGCGCCCTACCGAGCTTCTTAAAGAAACCAAATTCAGGAACTCCAGTAAGTGGGTTAATAGAGTTTTCAAAATGTCCTACTTGGTATTGGTGGGGGTTAAGTTCATGACGTTCAAATGCGTCAAAAAGTTGTCTTTTTAATACGGGGTCATCTGCTATGGGTCTCGGTAAGACCATTTCGCCTGGAGTTAGGTGTCCTATGGTAGTATCACCGTAGCGACCGTGTATCGCTAGTGCGTACCGAGCATCAGCTAACTCTTCTAAACCTTGTAGACCTTGAGTCTGCATAATTTTGTTCAACTCCTGTTATTAAATCAGTTTAACTAATCTAAACAACGTTGTATATTTTTTTACGATCATATGTTTATGTGTAGTACTGTTCTATACCCCAACCGTATATAGTTGGAGTAGCTTCTACACTTATATTTCCGTTAGTTTTTACGTCTACTAGACCTACAGAAGCCTTAGCTTGAAAACCTTGATCGTTAGTTGGGGCAGTTACTTGAAGCCAATATTCTCCAGTATACACCTCAAGTGAGTTGTTGTTTGTGTTCCATACAAGACTGCCTGCGTTAAAGCCTAATTTATTTTTTTCCGCATCGTTAATTTGACGTGTATTATCAGGGTCAAACTCCCCTAAATTAAGTTCTAAAACTCTCACTAAACGGTTGTATGTATTTGGATTAACAACCTCTTCTGTTTCTTGAGGTAGTCTTGTAACTAAAAGTTTGCTCATCGTCTACCGTCGGGTCGTACGTCTAAACGTGTTGCCCCTATTCTCCAACCTGTTCCAGTATTCCCAGGAACATTGTCATCATCTGATTCTATTCTCACTACCGCTTGACGCGCTCTTGCTCTTACAAAAGATTGTTCGGTTGAACTAGTTATAACAGAAGTGCTGTTAGTGCTTAGGCTATCGCCCGGAAAATTGCGAGTCTTTAGCAATATATTAACTTGACCACCACTACTATTGCTTAAAAACCGTATATCCGGGATCATTCTGTTGATAAAGGAAAATTGTTCTCCATCACCGATATCAAAATCAGACGATTCTATGTAAACATTAGTCATTGGGCTACCATCATCGTCATAGCCTATTTCCTGCTGATATAGATAAGAATCTGAAGTCGCTATTGGGTAAGGTTCTACGCCTGCGTCTAACCAAGCGTGTCTTGTTAATTGACCATATGACCAGACTTGTTCACTATAGTTATAGGTAACATACCTATCAATTTCAGAAGAATCCCCTGAACAATAATACCAACCTACTTCATCAAATTGGGTATTGCTAAAAGCATGTGTTTTGTAAGATTGAGATGAATTAAAATCATTGAATACATACCCCAATACGGTGCATGGAACTTTTTGAATAGAGCCTGTGTAAACATAGAAATTATCGTACCCCATCCAAAAAACTCCAGTAGGCCCAGTAACTGCGGCTTTGGGTGCCATTAGTCCTGTGTTTTCATTAATCAGGTTAATACCAAAAGTAAAGGGGGGTCCAATAAATTGCATACTGTACAGAGCAGTATCTGTCCAAATTAAAATTTCTTGTCTAGATTTCACCGCTCCAATAATTTTACTACCTGAAGATAACCTAAGTTCTCCTGCCGTATTAGTGCTCCTAGCTTGAAAATCAAGTGCGTTTTCTTGATCGCTAAAAGCAACTAACATAGGATCACTACTTCCACTACGAGAAGAATCCACTACAGGATCTGCTCCTAGAACTATTAAGTGTCTATCTTTTTCTGAAGTTAAAACCTGTAACCCAACAGTAGGGACTTCCACTGCGCCACTAATGCCGGACAACTCAACTGCTCTTGTAGTAACGCCATCGTTTTCTTTCCAACGAAAAATTCCACCATCACGTGGGCAAATTATTAAATCTTCCCCAAAATTATCATGAGTCCACAATCGTAATTGATTAGTAGAAGTTAGAGCAGTAACTGAACCAAAAGTTCCAGAGCTCCACACACCCGCTCCCCAACCTGTAGAAGAAACATACACGTTTAAGCCAACACTTAGCTGATAAGCCCCTACAACAGAACTGCCCCCATTACCAGTATCACTGCTATTAGCGGTAACGGTATTCCCATCGGTATCTTTAGCTTCAATAGTAAAGACATTAGCATTAGTGATAGTAACGATTTGATATTCTTGATTTAATACACTAGCTGTAATTAAACCGCCTAGGGTAGCAGCACCGCTAAAAGTAACAAAATCGTTAGCTACTGCTCCGTGAGCAGACTCGGTTACAGTAATTGTAGCGTCTCCGTTACTAGCAGAAAAAGTAACATCTCCTGCGGAAGTAGTAGCTCTAATCGGAGTAACGTCGTTAAATTTGTTTCCTTCTTTTACATAGTATTTAAAAGTTGTTCCTGTTCCTAAATACTTTGTACCTGCTAAAGAAACCCAGGCATGGAGAGCTCTCGCTTTTCCCAAAAAAGTTTCTACGGTTTCTTTAGCCCAACCACCTATTTTTTGAGCTCTACCGTTCCTAAACCGGACTAAATTAACGTCAAACCATCCACCCTCATTATCGTAATCTGTGCCTTCTCTATTAATTCCTGGTCTGAATATTACTTTATTTAAAGGCATGATTAATCTTCCAGCATTCTGTTACTTAGTCTATTAGCTCTTGGTCCGACCTGATTAGCCCAACGACTGTCCATCATTTCTTCAGACGCTTTTTTCCAGTCTTGTTTTTCTAAAGCACTGAGAAAATTTTTAAACTTACTCAATCGTGTGTAACCAAGATTAAAAGACATATTGGCCAGTATTCTCTGTCTATTGTCTGTTAATCCTTTCCACCAAGAAAGATTTCTATCTAGTTCTTGACACACTATGTCAATGTCTTGGTTAAAGCACTCGGCTACTCTTTCTTCAGAGATAGGTGTACCCACATCTTTTCCAAATTCAGCATCAGATTTTTTAATTAAATGCCCAACACCAAAAGTAGCATACCCCAAATGATCTTCGTATACTTCATTAACACAGCCTTCATCGTATTTTAGTTCTTCCATCAGTTTACTTCTGTCCATCGTTATTTTTCCTTTCGAGTCGGGTCATTGTCCCGATAGTATTCAATAATGTTTAGGTTCTGACGTATATAACGGCGAACATCCGCCAAGTTATTCGATAAGTTTTCATACGCCTGAGCCGTTAAGCCGTAATACGCCACTGCGGGAGCATTTCCTGCATCATAATTTTCAATGTACTCACGCATGATACTGGGGTTTAAAATAATCCATTCAATCTCGGCGGGTGTCAGACCCTCTGGCAGCGGCGGGTGATACATGGGCGCAGGCTCAGTGATAGTGACAATCTCAACCGGAGCTACTACGGGTACGGCTGGAGACCCACCGAATAAACCGCCAAACGTAGAGCAACCGTTCAACAACAAAACACTACTTAGGATTAGGAGTTTCATCAAACTGCCTCGGATTAGTGAGATCAATAAACTGTTGGTGAACTTTTGCGGTGCCCCTGTTTACAATTTTTTCAATCAGCCCCGGCTTTGCGATAGCTAAGTTATTCAAATCATGCCGGGCAAAAGTGTTCCTAAGCTGGTTAACTTCTTGGCGGGCCTTGTCGTTAGCTTCTGAAAGCTCTGCTATAAGAGCCTGATTCTTACGTTGAAACTCAAGATGCTCTTGCATCTGCTCATTCTGCCGGGCAATCGTTGTTTCTAGAACAGCTTGATTATTAACTGCTGTCTGAAGCTCTACTTGAAGCTGGGCTATTTGCGATTTTTGTGTGCTAATGTAGAAGTAACTGCTCCCAGCAGTAGCAATTAACAAGAAACCAAGAACAAGACTAATCTGCATACGTATATATCCTCAAAGGTTCGCTTTTCCCCTTAACCTTTATTGGTTCTAATAATTTTAACTCAAAACTGCAACTTTTTTTAGTATTATGACCTATCAAGGTTCCAACCCCGACTTCTTTAGTAGCAGATTCTAATCGAGCAGCAATATTGCAGGCATCGCCAATCAAACTATATGCAAATCTATCTGTTGCACCAAAGTTACCCGCAATACAAACACCACTATTAACGCCTACGCCGATCGCTATTTCTGGAATGCCTTCTTCAGCAAAGCGCAAATTAAGCTCAGAAATGTTGCTTTCTATTTCCTTAGCTGCGGCTAATGCAAGGTCGTGATGGTCGGGCTGTGGGATTATTGTGTTGAAGTGGAACATTCCTGCGTCACCGATAAATTTATCCGTAACACCCCCAAATTTATTTACAGCTTTTACCTGAACATCTAACACGTTGTTCATAATGTAGGTCACTATTTCAGGCTCTACCGACTCTGATAAGCTGGTAAAACCTCTTAAGTCGGTAAATACAATAGAGCAATCAACTCTTGTTCCATTTACTTGGCACAACTCTGGATTATCTTGCAGCTTTTTAACCATTCGGGGGTCAAGGTACTTACCAAACTGTTGTTTGATCAGTTGCCTAAGACGATATTGCGTGCGGAAATTAAGGTAGAACGCTCCAGAAGCACTTACAAACTGAGAAATCAAAGTCCAAGTAACGTCTAAAAGCATTCCTTGTTGTATCGAATAAACCCCGTATGCGCCCGTAGAAACAAAGATAGTTAGAAAAGACACCACCCCGAGGGTAACGCCTAACTTAGTTACTAAAGCCCATACAAACGCTACTGTGAGTGATAAGATAGCTAATTCTGCTGATAAAGACCAATCAGGAATTCTTGGGCTATTAGTTACTAATATTGATTCTGCCAGAGCAGCTTGAATTTTGTGTGGCTCAAGCAGCCCAACGGGCGTAGCCAGTTGCGGCATGATCCCCATAGCGTCAGTGCCGATAAAAACGAAGCGGTCTTTTACATCCATTTCAACAAGCGTTGTTTGATTTGTGTTTACCCAACTAATCCACTTGCGGCCCAACGAATCAGTCGCTACTGGCGGCAGTCCTTGCACGATAATCTCTTCAATGCCGTTTGGGTTTGTCCTGATAAGGTAGGTATCTGCATTAGCTAGAACCTTCAAAACCTGTGTGCCAAACGCCGGAACCCAACCGTCGGGTGTTTTCATCAACAAGGGCATCCGACGAACTAACTGGTCTACTTCTACTGGAGCTGAAGCAATTCCTTGTGATGCTGCATTGCGCAACAACTCAATATTTTGCACAACACCGGAAGCAGAGTAGCCTCCGACTGGATCTCCGATAATGACCGTACCAACAGTTTCTGGAAAACCAGAGCCTTCATTTTCGTACATTGCGAGTACACTGTTACTGCCTTGCAACGCTCGTGCAAACTTTTTATCGCCACCAAGTCTGTCTGGCTGCGGAAAAGCCACTGACCAACCTACCCCTAAAGCGCCTTTTTGCATTAAATCATCTTGTATTTCTGCTAAACGAGCTCTAGGTAACGGCCAGCCGCCTTCGCGCTCAATATCTTCTTCTGTAATATTCAACACAGCAAAATAATTGCTCTGCTTATGTTCGGCTACAAAATAATCAAACGTCCTAAGTTTTAGTATCTCAGTCGCAGTTGATTGAAAGAGTAGGGGCAGTGAAAAGACCGCAACAAGCGCCACCGTTTTAAGCGCAAACTTCATTAGTCGAACTGGTTCACTGTAACAGTTTTGTTACAACTTGCGGTGCAGTTTAAAATTACTGTGTAAGCCTTAGC
>Ga0307488_10002965_pt1 | contig 14240 bp, 15 predicted proteins | sample SB02metaG_FD_202248 | JGI IMG/M metagenome (GOLD analysis project Ga0307488, IMG submission 202248) | Sea-ice brine microbial communities from Beaufort Sea near Barrow, Alaska, United States - SB 0.2 | ecosystem: Environmental > Aquatic > Marine > Coastal | place: USA: Alaska | collected... | reverse complement strand
ATAAAAGTGCTGTAGTTATTTGATTAAGCTTTAGAACGAACGATTTGGTCTTCATAGTCTTTATCTTCAATACGTTATTAGCACTAATAAGTATAGACAACAATTAGCAGGAACAGAGCCAACTTTTCATTTACGTCTTTGCCCATGCAGTGCATTTCACCTTGGCAGCATCCACAGACTTTATCGGCATCATCAATATCATGGACAATGACTTCACGCGCAATATGAGCAGCAAAGGGCTTGGTGTTGCGTGTGCGTTTCTTTTTCTGTGTAGGCTGATCTTCTTCGCTATCCGCTTGTTCGCACTCAAGCTCGGCAATTTCTTCAACCTCGTTGAACAAGTCATCCTGCCCAGGATGTGCTTCGTTTTGACTCGCAAAGCGTTTGTGCTGGGCTAAGCGAAACTGCTCCTCTAAAAAATCAAGGCGCTGCGACAATTTCGTAATAAGCGTGTCTTTTTCTTTACACGATAAGCCTTGCTTCGCTTGTTTTTGCTGAAGCAATTCTATTTCGATATCACGCTTATTTGGCTTTGTTTTCATGGTCTGTATTTTACCGCAAACCACACCTAAGATGTTGTTTTCACTTAGACTAAATCGTGATCGATAATCCCTACTTATGATCGGATTTTATAAGCCAGAAGAGGCATAAAACAAGGTCTGATGACCATGAATATCAAACCCGCCTAGTAGGCTGTTGAGTTGCTGTTCGCTTAAACTCATTGAAGTTTGCGTGCTGCTAGGCCACTTAAATACCTCTTTTTCCAAACGCTTACTCCACATGGCTAAACCGGTATTGTCCCAATATAATATGCGCAAGAGTTTGCGGGTACGATTGGTAAAGATAAATAAGGCGCCAGACATTAACGGCACATCAAATTGCTGCTCGACAATCAATGCAAGTCCATTAAATTGCATTCTGAAGTCTACTGTTTTGGGGTATAAATAAACGGCGCTTGGGTCGACAAACATTCTCATGCGGCGAGACCTTTTAATACTTTAGCAACCCACAGTGGGTCACACTGACTAGAAAATGATAATTGGGCTTCACGCGTTTGCATGACAATACTGCAATTGGGCGTGACTATTTGAGCTTGTACAAACTGACCAACAGGTTTAGCTGGTGTTACTTTAGGTTTGTTATGTCTTGGCTTCGCCAAGCCTAAGGCATGGCGGCGCGAGTAGAAGGTTTGCAAATGAATATTGTGTTGCTCACAAAATGCTCTCGTGCTGAGAGTAGATTGAGCATGTTGCTCTACAATACTTTGCCATTGCGCTTTGGTTCGCCTAGTCATCTTCGGTTTCCTCAAGTGAAAACCTGATTATCAGATAGCTGACACTAGTAGACTAGGTGTGGTTGTTTTGACGCACACTAATGTTCGTCAGCATCATAGTGGTATTAAATTTATGACGCCTGAGCAGCGTCATAAAGGCGATGACAAGAAAGTGACAATGGAACGAACCGAGATATATGAAGCGGCAAAAAACAAGCATCCTGAGCGCTGGAGCTGTCAAACCCGTAATTGGGAATTACCTCAAGAAGTGCACCTTAATCCAGAGAAAAATGGTCTCGAAATTAAGAAGGTTTTATAAGTGATCGCGACAACTAGTTTGACAACTACAGACACCACCAATTTAATCCAAGAAGTTATTAACAGTGCGATTCGAAAAAAGCACAGCAGAAACGTAGGCTATTTCCATATATGTCTTCTTTATTTAAACTACCTAACTATTTTTTTGCAAAAAACTAAAATCATAACCATGACTAATATAAAACTCTTCAATGCCAGTCTGATTAAAGAAAAATAAAAACATTTCTTTCATCCAACTAGGCCAATTTTCCCATTGCTCAGCAGGTGTCAATCTAACTTTATTTTGGTGGTGAGGATTTACTTTACCTATCTTAAATACTGTTTCTAAATATTCGTTATCAATCTCTATGTTAGGAGCGATTTTTTTCACTGCTTTATGAAAATAATCTTTATCTGAAACTAATTTTTCCATTTGTAAATTTAATAATTTACTAGCAAATGGTATATCTTGTTTTAAATAGCGCAAATGCGAACAAGCATCAAACGCTGTTAATACATCCCAATTTCCATATTCAATTTTATGTCTGTCACAAATCTGATAATAAACCTCCGAAAAACTACAACTCGTATTTATTACTTCGTTCATTGTAAAAACATCATATTCAATCAATTCTCTCAGCTGACCTACTCCCGATGCAATGACACTCAAAGGGTGTCGTAACTGATTCGCTATATTAAGTGTTGTATTTCCTGGAAATTTACTTAAATATCTTTCAAGATCTCGCGCTCTCAGGGTATGCACACAAGCATATACTTTTGACTCCCCGAATTTTTTAATACCTTCTAATATATCTATCGCATTTTGAGATGCTCTCGCTTGCCTAGCTTTATTTCTTTCTATCACTGTGCCTTTTAATTCTTGAACGTCACCTGTAGATAATAAATTTCTAGCACTATGAGTTGCTATAATATCTGGATGCTTATTTAGAGCTGTAGCCATCCAATTTGATCCACTCCAACCGTGGCAAGTAACAATTGTCCAGTGCTCAAGTTTATTATAGTCCAATAAGCTTAGCCAATTTGGTATAGAGTAATCGGCTGGGGCATTTTTTAGCCTATTCAGAAGTGACTGAATCATTTCTGTCTTCTGATCCTGATTAAACCCTGAATTTTTAATCGATTCTGACACTTTCGAGATAACAGGTATAGCATCTTGATGCCTACCTTGAGCTTTATACATATCCGTTAATGAAATTAAATAATTAACATTATTTGTTTCAATTCCAACACAAGTCTCAGCTAGCTCTATGGCTCGATTAAAGTCTCCTAGTTTATAAGTAATTAACGATAATAAATGTAGATTTGGTGCCCACATAGGCTCAAACTGTTGAATAGCATTACAAATTGAGGATGCTTCAGCATATCCAGCATCAAGGAACTTTTGCATAGCTTTTTTTAACTCTTGTTCAATTTTCACAGTACAACTCCACTTTTAAATTTTATCTATAAGAGTATAGATAAAATAAAACGTCATTTTTCATAAAATCAAAAACATGATGCCTCATATTTTCCATATTGACATCTATTTTATATTCTTAAGGAAGTGAAAGTCGGCCGTCTATTACTCTACCGTTTTCACGTAACTCTGAATTCAAGACAAGCTCCTCCTGCTGTTGTGCAAACCAGTTTTGTTTATGATGAGACATCCCTGCATATTAACATCCAACCCGATCACCTATTGACCGATCGGTTTCATGTTATTACGCAACATCCCTTAATATTGACACGCATGTTAATAACACCTCAAATAAGTACCCAGCTTCAAGGTTTAATTTCTCAGATTATTGGTAGCAATGGAATGAGGACATTTGAATGTGTTTTTAAATAAAACCAGTTTGAAAACTGGTTAGAAGCAAGATTTGTAGAATTTAAGACAAGTCGTTACCTCAACCTCTAGAATTGATATTGTTAATATTGATGGACATATTTAACTCATGACACTTACTCAATACATGTTACTTTCGTAATGGCAGTTAATCCGAACTTTTATCTCTTACTAATTATAATAAACCACCCTATATCCATTCATTTAAAAGTACGGCTAAATAGCATCTCCTTCAAACTCTGCAGATTTACATTTATATTGGTATTTAATAAAAACATCACATACTAAATTTGATGTCTCAACATCATCAAACGGCCCCGCCCTTAAACTATAGAGTACTTGATCACTACGTTTTATTTCTTTTACCAAAGGTGTCAATTGATTAAATATTTTTGGGAAGCGTTGCTGCAAAGTTTTCCAACCCATTATTGCGTTATCTTTTCGAAGAAATAAACCAAGGTGAGCGGCATAAAACTGCCGTTTTGACGGCATATTTAATCCCACTTCCGGCGATTTCACACCATGTAGTTCACTTTTTTCATATTCAGCCTCAATAAAGTCAGTAACCTTAAAGTTACTGTACTCAGGAGGCAAATCTTTCAGTTTTGATGATTTACCTACTTCCTGAATAATGAGTGCTAAATCATCTTCAATTTCAACCAACCTATCTACTTTTATCTTAGTTTCTTCCCAGTGTTTAATATATTGATTAAACTCTTCATGACTAAGCTTTACTGGTTGTTCAACTTCATTATCAAATAAACCCGCACAACTTGTAATACTTAAAATAAGGAATAACCCTAAAATATGACGAATGCGAACGTTTGGAATGTGTATTTCCATAATATCTTCTATTCAGTAAAGTATTTCTAGTATTTTAACGAAGCAAAAATCGCACCAGCTCATAAAAACACTACTGGCATATTTTTTGCTTTTATATTTATTAAGTTCATATAATATAAAATTGAGGATTACATATTGAAGACCTTAAGTTTTATCATCGTCATCATTTTTATCAGTGGGTGTGCTTGGCAAGATCAACATGACCAAAGCCTAAACCAATCTCTTAACATGTATCAAAACAATACTTTTGGACAAGTAATAAATAACAATAACTCAGGGATAGAGGGACATGTCAGAGGATTAGTTGCAGACATGGCTGTAAATATGAGATCTATAGATCCATCAAAGGCGATAGCTGTTACTAGTTTTGTTTTTAGTAATTCAAATTATGAATCGACCAACAAATTAGGTTATATGCTTGCCGACACATTTATGAAAGAACTCCATCAATTCGGTTTTATTACCCTAGACTTTAAAGTCACTGATTTTATTCGTATCACACCGCAAGGTGATTTCTCATTGTCCCGTGATTACCTTGATCTCCAAGGCGAATTTACCGTTGATTATGTACTCGTTGGTACTATGACTGATTACAAAGCAGGTTACATTTTACAAGCAAGAATAGTGAATATAAAAAATAAAAAAATATTAGCTACGGGTCAATCATTTATCACTTACAAGCTAGTCAATAATTTGGCAGGTAGAAGCGATAATAGGCAAAAAATTCAAATTATGCCCAAGGTATCATCATGAAAAAATACAGCTTACTCACGTTGATAATGCTTACAACTATTGTTGTATCAGCTTGTCAATCTAAACAAAAAAGTCAAACGTCCAGCTTAACTGAAAGTTTACTGGAAATGAGCAAAACAACAGACTCTAAAACCGAAATTCGTGACTATTCACTATTTGAGCCTCGTTACCATAACAAAAACCTTAATGATTATGTCCAACAAATGATCATGAATTTCAACATCAACCCAGCTTTGACGGGACCCATTACTGTTTCATCATTTGTTGAATTTGATCGTACTTTAACAAAAACTAATAATCTAGGTAATCAATTAGCAGAGACTTTTTTAATAGAAATGTGGCAGGCGGGATACCCTATGGAAGATATAAATATATTAGGTGGAGTTGCAGTCAACAATAATGGCAACTTTGCCTTTTCTCGGGAAGAGGATTTCCTATATGAAAATCTATGTTGTGTTTTATCAGGCAATCTTATTTACCAACGCAATGGCGTGCAAGTAAATAGTAAATTGTTCAACATCAATACAAAAAAATTGATCGCGGCTACAAGTTTAGTAATACCCTATTTTGTGATACAGCATCTTTGACAGATACAAAGTCCCTAATTTAACTTAAGCGGCTCTATTCGACTATTAGTGTCATATTGATTTATAATACACGGTATATTTTTCACTCTAAGTTTAATACAAACTACATTAGCATCTTTTAAGTTACTAAACTGCCCTACCTTTAAACGATAAATTGGCCCATTAGGAAGTTCAATTCTCTCTGAACTGGGTAACAGCCCACCTAATATATTAGGTTGTTGTTGTACAAGTTTATTCCAAACATCAATGATATTGGCTTTTCTATTCATTGCAGTCAATTGAACTGCAAATAAACCACTAACATCTGGATTAATTGCAGGCTCTTCAACTTTAATAGCAGGTTTTTCAATCATATTTATAGGAGGACCGAGGGTAATCAAAGGCTCGACTTCTACTAGCGAATTCAGATTGGTGTCTTTATTTTCACCCGATAGTTGATGGCTAAGCTGCCCAATCAGCACTTTCAATTCTGATTCAATTGCTAAAAGCCGATTCACTCCGTCTTGACTTTGTTGCCATTGTGAAAGTAAAACTTCATTTTGCTTGTTTTTCTTTAACATCTTGAGCAAGTCTTGGTGTTGTTCATTAGTTATAGGGGAAGACCCTTGGTCTGCATTTCGAGTTAAGTAATCAATACTCGAACACCCTGCCATCATATTCCCTATAATACCCATCATTACCAATTTTTTTATACTGCCCTTTGACATAGTATTCCTCAATATCCAAACTCAACATTATCCGCTTGGCAATCCACATCTATAGACAGGACGTCTTGGCAGAATCTTACAATACTTTCACGAGTAGTTTCATCTTGCCCTTCTATATACTTAATGCCAAGCAAATAACGATTTGTCGACTTCAATTCTATAAAAAATGCTCCATCAAGCCAATTTGAATCAATTCTTTTACTCAATAACTCAGCATATACTTTAAGTAAGCCAAGTGACGAAAAATCACCAATATTTGCAATGTATCCATTCGCTGATTTTAATTGCCTAAGTACCATATCTACGTCTACGATTAAATCACCTCGATTAGATATTTTCACCTCTTTCAAACGTTCAAGTGTGGTACCGCGCTGACGTCCCTTTGAGGTATCTACTCGTATTTGGTAGTTGTCAGGCAATACTTTTTCAAATACGTAATAACCATCATATTCACTTCGTGTAGTCGCAATGACCTCACCTTCATTATTAACCAAACTCAAACTAAGATAGGGGGCAACTTCTTCTATGCCTTCTTCATTTCGTATATAAATAATACCATCTAGTTCACCACCATTAACTACCGGTATATCAAATTGCTGCAATAACCCGCGGCGTGTAACTACGGCAAAACCAGCAGTCGATACCATCATATAAGGGTCTAAAAAAGTATCTTCATCTACCACAATATCTGTTGCTCGTTCAGACGAAAGCGATTTTAAAATAGCAATGCCATCCTCAGAGGTAGTTTCTTTCCGGTATGATTGCACTGCGCTAACATTCACGTTACCCAGTAAGTTTTCGCCTTCTGTATATTGCTGATCTAAATTTTCATCTTCAAACATTCTTAGTACCACAGCTCCTTTTGAGCCCAACGTGCGCCCTGTGGAAAACAATGTATCGGTTTCCTGTTCATACCCCAGTCCAAAACTAACACCGAAATTAACATTCCAACTATCTTTATTGCTGTAGTTTGCAGTACTGCTAAAGTGAAAGGTATCACCTATCCAACTTAATCGTAAATTGTAACGCTCATTTTCGTTCACAGTATCATAAGTAAATCTGAAGCCAGTATTAACATTGGGAGTGAATGCATAACTAAGTGAAATGGCAACCGCAGTAAGCTCTGCTAAAGGTTTGATTTGATAACTAGAAGATACCCGGGTAAAAACAGGACCAAAATAATTACTATAACCCAGTGTGCCACCTGCTAAATCATCGATTATTAAATTATCACTACTTTCGTTGTTATCCTCATTATGCAGCCACGATAGACCATGGGAAAATGAGCCCCATTTAGTATTCATACCGATAGAGTTGTAAAATTGATTTACAACAATACTATTTGCGGATTCATTTCTAACCCAATTATTTTCATAATTGATAGGTAAAATAGATTTTGAGAAGAGGATGCCTGACATGCCAACTGACAAGGTATCAGTAACCGACTGCAGCAGTGATGAGTCATCTGATATCACACCACTTAGGTTGTAGGATATATTCCAACCAACATTTGCAATTTTAGTACGAAACGTATGTCGCATGCCGAAACTATTATCATCATCAAATTGAAATACACTATTAAGTAAACCAAAGGCGCCAAGCTTCATATTTGATCTAAACGACGCTCCTTGCTCATTATCCCCTTCTTTAGGCAAAAACATTGAAGCCCCAACTCCTAATGATAACCAATCAGTGAGACCGTATTCATAGGTACTCGCTACCGATATTCCGCGTAGCGAAGGATCACCTCCTTTCCCAAATAGCGAACGATTATTATCCACCACAGAAAACTGCATAATGCCTTTACCACTATCCACGGCATTACTGTCCACATGATGAGTCTCAGTTCGCCGCTCAATCTGTCCTTGGGGTCCATAAAACACCATTTCAAAGTTGTTTGTCCCAAAATTTAGTTCAACGTCATTAAATTCATAACGGCCGTTTGCAACATTTATATTTTTGTCAATTAGTATGCCATTACGATAAAGCTCAACATCCCAGCTTACTTGTATTTCACCAGCCAGATTAATTCGTCGATTATCAACTAATTTCCCCGACGCATTGCTCATAGTAAATCCACGGCCAAGTGATTGAGTTATACCCGCTCCAGTATTAACAGGAACCACGTCGCCAAAAGCATATTCAGACATATTAAGAGGACCAAGTAAGTCAGCTTGCTTAGATCGACGCGATAACGTCAACCTCGCGTCCAACAAACTAATATCGTCATTGCCACTAAAAAAAGCTTGACTAGTAAAATACGCTAAATCTTGGCTCGATTGAATAGAATAAGAGCTGGCACGATTTGAATGATTAAAACGAGTCGAAAGACGCATGTCCAGTAATGGCATTGAAAATAATTGATGATCAGTATTTTTTAATGGTAATACAGATTCAGAATTCCCCCCACTAACGATGTGTTTTTGTTGTCGTTTCAGTTGGCTCTCAATGGGAAATGGTGTAGTGGTTGTTAAATCAACAACCAAAGTAGCTTCATCAAGGCTGGATTCAATCGAAAACCATTTTGCGATATCAACTAATTCTACAAAGATATCATCATCAATAAGAAAACGCTCTTTAGGGATGGTGAATAGACGGTTACTAACCGAGACCTGCAAAGCATTTTGAGTATCAATTGACAGGGAAAATTCATTTTTATTTGCAATATACCAACCTTTTGCACTGACACTATCAATATCAACGTTAATTGAAAAATCAACTAGCTGGAAAAACTCACTCAACCCAATTTTAACCCCTAAAGCACTCTTAACAGCAAGAATATCGCCCAGTGGGATAGTGCCTATTTTAACATCCAGAATAAGCTCTTCTCCGATGGGAAAACGGCCTTGGTATTCGCTAGTTTCGATACTGGTGTAATCTTTGGTCAATTCAATGTTAATTGGAGAGACTATTTTGCGATTTGCATTTGGTTTTATTGGTGAAGAAGAAAGTGCGCCTCTTGTACTGGCTTCCTTTAATTTTACGGCAGCTAATGCAGCATACTTTTGTTGTATGCGAACTAAGGTTTTTTTTATGTCCTGATCAGTCAACTCAGCTGCAAATGCAGACCATTGATAAACAGCTCCAATAAAAACCATGCAAACAGACAGTAATGATTGAACTACCTTTGTTGAAACAGAATGATTATTTCGACTCATACAATTAAGTGATGCTCATAATTTATTGCTTAATAATTAAAAGCAAAAATCATACCTAATAGTACATTCAAATTATTATCATTATCATTATTGTTATTGTTATTGTTATTGTTATTGTTATTGTTAATTTAATACGATCTGATTCTGTTTTATATAAATGATTTCATCTAAATAGGTATTACCACGAAATTCGCGGGAGCCTTCGTAATGGATACGTAAACGTCCATCTGAGGGAGAGAATTTTGCTTCTGTAGACACTAAAGAAATATGTGACTCACTTAACTCGGCCCAAAAATTATAATCAGCTCTTTTGGCTAATAAAACCTCAGTTGCACTATTGTTAGGTTTCCAGTAAGCGCTAATGTCGCCACTAGACGAATGCATCCCTGTTCGCAACAACTCAAGGCTAACCTTCCGACTACCATCACTCACCTTATACTCAATTATTGCAGCTTGTAATGACACATGACTATCATATTTACCTTGTTGAATGGTCAACGGAATAGCAAAACTCATGACCATATCTATCATAGTTCCGGTTTGATTTGAATTGTCTTCAGCCCTTTTAGGAGGCATTGCTTTAAACAATAAATGTGACCGATACTCCCCATCAACCAAATCACGGGGGCGTCGTAAACGTAACTTTATAAGTTGACGCTCTCTGGGTTTCAACGTTACTTCTCGTGGCGAGAAACGTAACATTGAACTGGCAATAGGCATGTTCTGTGCTTCATTTTCTGTTACTGCTTGGTAGCCTCCTGTACGCAGAGGTTTTTTCTCCAGCCATTGTAGGCGATAAGTAGTAATTTTAGATGAAGTATTCGTTAAATTCACCTCTTGAGTTCTTTCTATTTCGTCAAATGAAACTCGCACCGGATAAATTAACAAGTTGGCGGATACACAGGTGGATAACAAGGTAAAAACCAAACCAACCTTCGCTATAAATAAATTTATGTTCATATTCAGACTCCTTTAATAAGTAATATCGATGTTCAGATTAATTTGATATGTTGCAGGACCGATATAAGTCCCCCCGACACCAGATGTTTGCAATACAGCTCCAATCTTAAACTGAGCAGTGCCATCGGCATCGATATTTAGAGTATCTATCATATCAACCGAATCAAGCCTAAATTGCTGAGTGCCAGGGATAGTGGAGGTTGAAAAGGTTGGAACGTTAGCAGATAGATTTACAACCGAAAAAGGAGGGAATTCAGTTAAGGTATAGACACCAGGATTACCAATTTTTATAATATATAGATTACCCGTTGCTGCAGTTCTCCCCGTTCTAGATATTTGTACTGAACTGACAATACTATTATTAGAAATGGCAATTTTACCAAAATTCAGTTCTGCGTCCTGCAAAAAGCCGGCAAATGTTTGAAAAGAAAAACAAATAATGCCAATTAAAGCGATAAATCTTTTCTTGGCTATCAACATATAAACATCTCTATAGAAACAATAATCTATTAAAGCATATATTGTTTCTATTGGTAAGTAGCATGCTTAACAAGCCTCACCCAAACCATATTATGTTGTAAATCCATATACAATTTGAATGAGTGACACATACCTAGTAAGTTACTATCACATCAAAAGTACCAGCATACCCAACGTTTTGGTAATCCAAAGTCGATGTGGACGAGTCGGTAGTAAGAGTGGCGCCCATTGTAAATGCTATATCACCACTTGCATCGGCATTTATAACCCCCGCACCAGAAGAGAATGAAACGTTTCCAGGAGTACCACTTGATACATATGCGGAAAAGTCATACATAAGAAGTGATGGTGCGCCAGTAGGAGCTGGATTCAAAGTCATTTCAACTCCACTTGCTGAGGTATCTGGAACCGTTATGTCTAACACAGTAAAAGCAGCTAACCCCGCAACCGTAAACCCTGGTCGAGATACTGTTCCACCCACAGTCTGCATCACAGCATCGCCGGCATTCGGACAGGCAGTACTAGCATCAGTTGTTAATGTCGAAGTCTCTGCAGTGGCTGGATTTGCTGATATTACAATCCCAACACACTCAGCGCCATCACTATCCACCGTAGCGCGGATGGTGCCAAAATTCAAATCTGTGCCGTCTGTTTGAAAGTCAATAGAATTATCCACAGCAACTGTTGAATTGACTGTATGCGTTTCCGCCATTGCTCCAGTGCCTACTAGCAAAAAGGTTGAGCCTAGGACTTTCGTGATCTTATTAAAATTATGCATATAAATCTCCATCGATTCAATAATTAGAAAATATAAAACATTATTACGTAACACTAAATTCAGAGGCAAAAATGCAACTCATTTTTTTGTGACGCATGTTAACTTACTACAACTTCTGTATCGACAGGGATACAGTAAACTTTAAACTTTTTACTTTTTACTTTTTACTTTTTACTTTTTACTTTTTACTTTTTACTTTTTACTTTTTACTTTTTGGTAAACAAAATGCTTACTAAAAATATTTCCCACCGATTTAATAATATAATAAGTGGGTTCCATTATTAACCTGATTAGTTTATCGACTGTATCTTAAAAACTTTTAGTTTTTATTTTTATTTTTATTTTTATAAATTAGTTATTATCCACCACTGCAACAAATTGCCTAATGGCGGCATTAACTGTCCTTTTAAGAAAAAGTAGAATCTGCCAAACATTAAGTTACTCAATTAATGTTAAAAATATCTGAAAAATAAAATTAAGATAGAAAAATCAAGACTTCGATTAACCTAAGTTAAGTACAATCAAATATGCACCTACTACTATTTCTGGCTGCCCAGTAATTTTAACCCTCGAGTTTTTCTAGGACGGCGTTTCAACTTATATACCACAGTCTAAATTTAGATCATTGTCAGTGTCATAAACCTGTTCATTTGGGAAGCAACGTCTCATCAGGTTATTGGTGTTATCGTTTATCCCACACTCCATGATGAATACGGATGAAAAAAGACACCCGCATCTAACGACAGACCTATACGTTTCCCCCTGTGTCAGGATTGTTGTCACCTCTTAGATTTCATTATTTAATTTTAACAGGGGCGGTCATTAAGTATGCAGTGGCTAGATATTGTAGAAAGTCCTTTCCTTCTTTTTTAGTGTCTCAAAGCAGTTGAACGTCTTTATACTGAAACCAAATATGTTTATTTAGGTCGGTATCCTTTCAGACCATTATAACGCCTATTTCACTCGTTATGATCAATGGGGCCCTATTTAATATTACCGCGATTTTTTTTGATTACATTGAAATTTTAACCAAGCGTATGTCTCATCTCGTTCATATTACGTCCGCTGTTTGTAAGCAATTTCCTTTCGTAAAAAAGTGGGCGAACTATAACAGCTGACCATCTAATCTAAGAAACTGCACTTATCATACCAATCTAAGATTCATTTTAATAAATACACAAATAATTGACCAGAGGACATGAAAGTCGTTAAGGTTAGAATTGTTTCTTCAAATTGGTATAAGTACTTGTTAAGACGTTATCTATTTCTAAGCACTCTATTATTAGTTTTTGCAGGCTGCTCATCTAGCCCAAATAACTTACAAAATACGAACGTACGAGGGGAAAGCATTAGTCAAGTGACACTTTCGCACGTCAAAGCCTATTTACTGATAGGCAACATCACAAAAGCCGATGAGCGATTTCAAACGATTCAAACACCTGAATTAGTTCCTGGTGCTATGCTGGCCTTAGCGCAGCTCAGAGCTGCCAAGGGGGATAGTCTAGGTGCACAGCAAGCATTTGTGTTTGCCCTTAATAACCAAACGTTGTCGGGAAAGCCCATTACATCCAAATTACTTGATTATTTCTGTCAGAAAAAAATGTGGCAAGCACTTGAAGGATATGGAACCAACCTGCTTGACTCTGCCACTGCCATAATGGCAAAAAATGCGTCATTGAGCATGATAGGACAGTGTTTTTTCAAAACACATGAATGGATCAATGCAAAATATTGGCTCAATCAACTTGATTTAATGCAAGCAGTCGGGCCTCTTGATTTTCTAGCCCTAGCCCGACTGAGTATAGAAGACAAGCAATACAAAAAAGCAGAACAATTTATGATTCGTTTTGAAGAAACTAAAAACAACCTGAACGCACATATGTTGTGGACTGCTCTAAAGGTATACCAAGGATTACAACAGCCAAAGCGGGTAGAACAAATCGGTCAACATTTAAGTGCATTGTTTCCTGACAGCGACTACAGCCTAGTATATCTGGAAATGCGCAAGGCAAATACCCAAGGTTTAAATAGAACCGTAAAAGAAGAAGTACCCACGCGAGCTAAAATCGATACCAAGGGTAAGACCCACATAATGAAAAAAGGAGAAACCTTATATCAACTGACCAAACGTTATAATGTTTTAATAGGGGAAGTATTGAAGTGGAATCCAGATTTGGTAGTAAATGATATCTCTCTGGGGACCAAAGTGTGGGTATCTGCAAAGTAAATTAGTAAAATTGCAGTCAGAACAAATTTGACTTAAACGTAAGCGGTGTTTTTCAATCGCTCTTACACATTCAAAGGTGGCACACCATAAAAACTTTGGGGGGGGTCAAGAAACTTTGGGGTCTTTGATTTATGATCGATACTATTCTAATCACTAACAATAAAAGGAAATTGGTGATAAAACCTAAGTCAAAACCCCAGAGCTTCAGGTTAACATGAACGGGGTCAAGTCTTGAATTTTGCACTCTAAAATTAAAACACATATATGGACGCTCTTAGTCAATAACATACTGGTGAACTGTCTTTTGGTTTTTACCACATCGTTGAATCTT
>Ga0307488_10002964_pt1 | contig 14242 bp, 12 predicted proteins | sample SB02metaG_FD_202248 | JGI IMG/M metagenome (GOLD analysis project Ga0307488, IMG submission 202248) | Sea-ice brine microbial communities from Beaufort Sea near Barrow, Alaska, United States - SB 0.2 | ecosystem: Environmental > Aquatic > Marine > Coastal | place: USA: Alaska | collected... | reverse complement strand
CTTACGGATTTCGTCGCGTAGCAGCTCGGGGGTTCGCTGGGTCAACGCGGTGATGGTGCCTAAACCACCCGCGTTGGAAACCGCCGCCGCGAGAGACGCGTACCCGACGTGATGCATGCCGCCCTGTATGATGGGGTGGTCTATTTTTAACAGATCGGTGACGCGGGTTCGGAGAGGCATCTTGATTGGACGGCGGGACGGACGGGTCACACGGTTGGTATAGATACGTGGAGACCAATGTTGTTCCACTAATGCGAGTGCTTCTCGTCCGCGTGGCGGAGGAGTGACGCCCCGAGCAAGCGGAGGTTACTGAGAAAAGTCGTCTTCCGAGGTGACACGTCAACGCACGAAACTTTTATCTCCCCGCGGGGTGCCGTTTTCTCTCGGACGCACAAGCTCTGCATCGCTCGCGTTTGGACACAGCGACGCGCGCGGTGGTCGCGTCCCCCCGGGATGGCGCCCGATTCGCATGCCGTCGAGACAGCCGCGATCGCGGCCGCGACCGCGGCGCTGGACGGCTACGCGTTCCACCTCGTTCCCGAGCGCGGCACCGAGTTCGGCGGCGGCGAGAAATCCGCCGACGACCCCGGCGGTCCCGAGACCTCGCCCACCTCGTTCCGCACCTCCAAAAACGTGGTTCTCCTGGCGCACTCCACTGGCACGTTCCGGAGGCTAGCAAGCGACACGCCCAACGTAGGCGAGGTGTGTTTGGACGTGGGCAGCGCACACGGGGACGCGACGAAACGTTTGGCGGATGCGGTTGGGTGTCCCGAAAACGTGGTCGGTATCGACGTGTCGCCCGAGTTCATCCGGCTCTCAACCGAAAAGTACCCCGCCCTGAAATTTCACCGCATGGACGTGCTGGAGGACATGCCGTTCTTCGTTGACATGCTGACAAAAATGAAACCGCTAGTCGTTTTTGTGGATATAGGAGGCGTCAGGGCCGCCGAAGCGCTCGTGCGGGTTTTGCCGGCAATCGCGAAAACGTGCGCGCCGAGAGTCGTCGCGATCAAGTGCGAAGCCCTGGCGAGGATTGCGACTGAAACCCTGAAGGAAACCCTAAAGAAAACCCTAGGCCACACAAACCCTGATGGAAACCCTAAAGCAAACCCTAACCTGTTGCCCCCCCGCTTCTGGGCGACCGTGTGTCAAGACGAAGTCACGAACGCGCGGTCGCGGTCGTCGCACAAAGCGCATGCCGGCACCGAAACGCCGGCAACGATAAATTTCGCGCGGTACCCGTTACGGTACCCGGTGAAAACCAACGAAACCAGTGGGGTTGAGATTTGCCGGTTCCACAACTACGCGCTGCAAGGGTGTTTGCGGTTGACACAAGGGCGGTGTGAGTTGGACCACAACACGTGCCACTGGTGTTTGGGGGAAGGACACGCCGTGAGTGATTGCCCGCGCGCGGCGACGGCGGCGACGGCGACGACGTCCGGGTTGGAAGCGAGCGCGGTTCCGGTACGAGACCCGAACGACGGAACCCAAAACGCGTTGTTAGTCCATAAACAACAAGAAGAGACTTCTTCTTTCATATACGTTGTGGGCGGTCGTAACCGCGGCCAAACCGTGGGTGTGGTGGAGCGTTTGTGTTTGAACAAACTGACGTGGTCGCGCGCGCCGCGGTTACGCGAACCGCGCGGGTCGCACGGCGTCGCCGTGGCGGGCGGGTGTGTTTTCGCCATCGCGGGGGGGGGCGTGCGAAGCAACCTGCACGACTGCGAAGTTTTACGAGTAGGGTCATCAGGCGATGCAGTAACAAGTGTAGTAACAGGTGGTACTGAAAAATCAAAAACGTCAAGTTGGGAACCTGCTGGATTCGTGCTCGAAGCGAGGCACGCCGTGGCCGCTTGTTCCACGGGCGATTGGGGGGTTTATTTAATAGGCGGCTGGGGCAACGGCGATTCGTGTTCCGGGGCGGTGGACTTGTTGCGCTTAGATGGCGCGTCGGATGAGGATGGAACGCTCGATCCTGGTGACTTAAATGGAGGCCGCGGGTGGGTCCCGTCGCCGGACACGACGAAAAAGCAATGGTGGTCGCTTTGCGCGTTGCAAACGCCGCGAAAACTGCACGCGGCGGCTGGTTTGGGGGACGGGCGGCTTTTCGTGTGGGGCGGCAGAACTGGCGATGACCCGAACCAAGGCCCGACACCCACCGCGGAGGCGTATTGCCCGGAAACAAACAAGTGGCGGTTCGTGAAACCGCTGCCGGGGGGAGGCGCGTGCGCGTGCGCCTGCGTTGATGACGAAAACGGGCACGAAAAAAACGTCGTCTACGTCCTGACCTGGGGCTCCAGTGGAAACACTTGTGATGGTAAATCGAAAAGTACTGAGACGAAAACGAAAACGTCTGGCGACACAAACAAACCGGTAGGCACCAACCGCATGGACAAGCGCGCTAAGAAAGTGGGAGATTGCGTTTATAAACTCGCCATTGACAGCGGCGTTTGCGAAGCGGACGCCGTGGCGGAAGGTAAAGCGGCGAGAGCGGCGGCGTTTGCGAAGGAACAAAAAGCCACTTCCACCGACGGCGCGAATGTCGCCAAAACCGAACACGGCGGTTTGTGGCGTTACCTCCCCGATTCCGATACCTACGAGTTCGTCGCGACTCTTCCCCTTCCCGAGTGGTACGGGTTCACGTGCGTGTAAGTATTTCCCAATAACCACATTCCTCCGACTGATTGGCCATACGAGATTGACATTTATTTTTACAATCTCAGGGCGCACGGCGGGTGGGTGTACGCGATTGGCGGGAGCACGCGCGGGCGGTGGACAGGCGAGGCTTTTCGGTTTCCCGTTTCAGGGGCGTCCGTTTCAAACCGCAACGGAAACAATGCCGATAAAACTTGGGAAACCCTTCCCAGCATGGAGATGGTGCGCCGACGCGCCGCGGCCGCGGTGGTGGTAGGGTAGCGATTTGTCTCGAAGGCGAGCTTTGAGAAGCGTAGGAGTACCGGAAGGCGCGCGTATTTTTGTGTCATCAAAGTGATTAGGCAAACGGAGTTTACCGGCCGTCGTCAAACCCGAAGTAGCCGCGAATGGTGAACGGCTCTTGCTTGACCTCGGGCGAACTCTCCGGCTCGCGCTTGACCCGCTTCGACCTCGGCGGAGCCGCGCGTGCCGCTTTGCACGCCGCGCAGTTCCTTTTCAACTTGCCGTGGCGGCAAGGGGTGCACACCACGCAGTCGTGTTTCAGCTTGCCATGGGGGCAGGGGTTGCAGTCCGCGCAGCCCGTTTTTCGCTTGCCGTGAGGACAGGGGCTGCACACCGCGCACCATCCTCTCTGCTTCCCGTGGGAGCAGGGGTTGCAGTCCGCACAGTTGCCTTTCAGCTTCCCGTGCGGACAGGGGTTGCACTCCGCACACCTGGCTTTCCGCCTGCCGTGCGGACACGGGTTACACTCCTTGCACTGGCTTTTCTGCCTTCCGGGCGAGCACCGCTTGTGTCCTGCCATTATTCGCCTCCGCGCGCACTTGCGTCTGCGCTCCACGCGCCCCGACGTGCGAAGACCGGAGTCGTAGCTTTGTAAAAGAGGTGACGTTTTTCGTTCGTTCCCAGAAACTCGTTTTTGACTTTTTGTTCTTCCCAATCCTTATCACTCGGCGTGGCGCGTGACGAAGACGGCGGGTCTCGTGCTGCGCATGACGTCGTACCCGCCTCCGCCTGACTTTTACAAGCTGTACGGGCAGGATGCTGAGCCCCCACAACCCCCCCCCCCCGTGAAAGGGTCGTACACCGCGTTCGGGGCGGAGCACGTGACTGATTTCGTGGAACCGCCTTTTGAGCAGAGCCTCATGTACCGCCGTGATGGTCCGGGGGTTGACTTGCGTGAGGAGTTGATTTCCTTGAACAAGGAGTTACTGGAGCGGTTCATCGCGTTGACACACGACGTGATTGCCACGCCGTCGTCGTACGAACGAAGAGTAGAGGAGATCACGTTGTTGCTGAACAACATGCACCACCTTCTAAACGCGATTCGCCCGTCGCAGGCGTACGCCACGTTGGAGCACGTGTTGAGTGAACAGCTGCGGCAGAAAAAGGAACGACTAGCGGCGTTGCGGGACGCGAAAGACACGGCGGGGGTGGTGTTGGGGAAAATACCGGCCGAGCTTCGTGGCGCGGTGGGTGAGGCGACGAAACGGGCGGAGCAGGCGACGAAGGGAACGGCGCCGATGGTGGAATGATCTTTTGGCAAACTTACTTGGGTTGGCCGAGAAAAAAAAAGAGCTTGATCTCATAGGATAGTCAAGGGTCACCATCTTGTGATGAATGTTACCCATACAACAACGAAAGAAAAGAAAAAAGTTACCCAACAACAACACGCTACTTCTCAGACTAACAACCCACTACTTCCCACTGAAAACCTATAACTACTGTACCGACTACGTCCACGGGTAAAACGTGGGAAACAGCAGCGCGCCGAGGAAAAAGAAGCTGGCGAAGTACGCGGCGGCCAAAACGCGCCACGTTTTCGCGAACCGTTGGTCACCGCTCAGTCCCTGTTTCGCGATGAACCAGTACACACCGGGGGTTACCGAAAGAAACCGGGTAGTGACCTGGACGTGCATCACTAGTAACGACACGGTGGCCATTAAAAACCACTTCCACAAATAAGGACGGACGCTGGAGGCGAGCATCCAGGAAACGTCTTTTCGGATGCTTTTTTGGTTTTCGAATGCTTGGACGTTTTCGTTTCTTTTTTCGACTCGCGCGCTTCGCCGTCGCGCGCCCTTTTCGTTTCTTTTCCCAACCTCGCCCCTCCAGGGAGTTTTTTCACACACCTCGCGACCGTTCCTTTCCCCTCCATCTCCCAAAGAAGCCAAATACACCTGTACCCACCGCCAAGCCGCGAAACACGAAACCAAAAGCGCCGGCGCGGCTAGTAAAAAATTCGGAAGCTGTTTCGCTTGGTAGTACTTAAAAAAACCCACGTTCCAGTACTCGTGCTGCACGTGCGCGTAGATGTTGGGAAACGGACGCCAGACTTGGCACCATTTAGGGTTAGGGTTCAGGGTACCAGGGTTTAGGGTTCTGCCATTTGTACAGTACGTGCGGTACCCGAACCACTGCACCAGGAATAACGGCGCCGCGGTTACCAAACACCGGCACAAAAAGACCGCGGTCGCACACACCAGGTTTTTTTTTCGTTTCGTTTTTTTCAGCGCCGCGAAAAGGTTCGCAACCGGTACCGCGCTCGCCGGCCAAACCACCCCTACTGCGGGCAAAACTTTCGTCACGAAATCGTGCAACAGGAGCAAGCCGTTCAAAACCCCGTTGCTTCTGGTGAAGCACCCTAGCGCGAAGAAAAGCGCCGCGGCGTTTCGCGCGGATGCCGTTTCAAACGTCAACAGCCAGAACCCGAAAAAACTGAAAAACGAAAACACGCTCTCGGTGTACCCGGCGCTGTGGAACGCCGACGCGGGGTTCATTGTGAATAAAACGGCCGCCGACCGTGCCGCGTCAGGATCCTGCAGTACAACAGTGCCCAGTTTTTGCAAAAGCACCACCGCACACACGTGCGCTGCGTTTGACAGGAAAAGCGCGCTTGACGCCGCGGCGCATTTACTCGGCGACGCTTTCCAGTGCAGCCCAAGCAACGCTGAATCTCCGGAAACGATTTGTGTAATCGTACCAACCACCCACGTCCCCATCGTGGCCACGGCTCGAATAAGTAACGGCCAGCCCGGAAAAAACGCGTGCGTTTGTTCGTGCTCGTACCCCACATCCGCGATGCGCAGAAAGTACACCGCATCCCAAGTCACCAGGCCTTGCACCGCCGCGCAGGTTTTCGTAAATGGCGCGTTGTTTTCTGTGCTCACCGCAAATCCATCGTCCGGAAACAAACGGCCTGACGTGTCGTAGTCGTCCAACAATGTGTCGAAGCCGAGCATCAGACAAAGCATGACGACCCTGGAAAGAACCGCGATGTGCCACACGGAAGGCAACGCGCCACCGGATTTCGTCGCCATCGTCACAGCGCGCGCGCCGAGCGCACTGGCGGTTCGAGGAGGCTGTGCAATGTAAAATCGGCGAAAATTTTGGCGCCTCGCCGGCGTCAGCGGTTTACCCTAGCGTCGCGTCGTGCTCATTCGAGGGAGCGCGGTGAAGGTGCCGGCCTCTCCGAGTCAGATGGCGTCCGCCGACGATGGGGACGTGTATTACTACGTGGATCTGCAGGTACGCGATCGGCCGTCGTGCGAACGGCTGTTTCCCACCAACGCGCCAAATGTGATCCCGCGTCGCGAAATGGGCACGTCGCCGTCGTGATCGGCACGATCCCACCCACGGCACGTTTGGTACAACCCACCGCGTCCACACAACACACAACCCGGTTTGCTCAAGTGCCCCACCCTAACCCGGCCTTCCACGCCCGACTCGTTTTCCCCAAACCAAGAACGTGGTGCAAGGTCCGTACCCCTGGAGCAATTTAGATCAGTGGCTGGTGAGCGGTTTCATTCGCGAAGACCTGCTGGTGAACAAAGCGGGCGAGACGCAGTGGATCGCGTTGCGGGACATGGCGTCGAGACGAAAATTAGAAGGCCCGGGTATCGCGAGGACTGGCGGGGGTGTGCCGCCGCCTGCCGCCCCAAGACCGATTGGTAACGCAACGAAAGGAAAAAACACAGATGGGGCAAACGACGAGTCTCCTTCGGACGAAAAAACAGGTGACGCGACTCCCGTCGTCGTCGCCAGCCGATACGCGGAAACCGTCGATCGCCGCATCGAACGAATGATCGCCGAGGGTAAGTTCGGGGTCCAGCTCACGAAGCTGGCGACGGGAGGCGGGGGTATTCCGAACGACGGTAAGTTGGAGGCGAGTGGAAAAATGAATGGTGCCGCGGATGGGAAGAAACGAAAAGCGGACGGACCAGGTGCGATTGCTACTGACGTCGATGACGACCGCAAAAAAGCGAAGAGCGCCAAGAAAAGTAAAGAAGCGGCATATTCGAAAACCATCGACGGGTTCAACGAGTGGCGGCACGTCGGCGGGTACCCGCAGCTCGCCGTTTTCGAACCCGCCAAGCCTGTGGAGGTTTCCACGAAAGTTTCGAAAGACGCCGTGAAGGATCCGAGGAAAGAAAAAGAAAAAGAAAAAGAGACCGACCCGAAGTCCGAAAAACTAAAAGAGATTGACCTGCCCGTTCCCGCCTGGTGCGTGGAGGACGCGATCGAGCAACGACGACGGAAGGAGAAAGAAAAGACGAAAGAAAAGGAAAAGCACTCATCGGGTTTTGATCGCGGCGGGCCGCGGCCGGCTGCGGATCCCAAAGGTACGTATTGCATTTCCCAAATCCAAAGACTGTTTGCCTATACAATACTGACACTTTCTTTTATTTATCTCAGCCGAGGACAGCGACAACGACAGCGACGTGAGTTGGTCCGCGCTGCCCGGAACGGGAGAGCCGGTGGAGCTGATTGAGGAACGGAAACGGGCGAAGCAAGATCAACTCGCCAAGGCGGTCGCGGAGGCGGAAGCCTCCGCGGCGGCGGCGGCAGCGACGGCGGCTGCGAAACGAAAAAAAGAAAACGAAGCCACCGTGGTTACGGTTACGGAAAAAACCGACGAGGAAAAAGAGGCTGAAAAGAACACAGAGCTGGCGCTTTGTTTCACCGAACCCCTTTCCGGGGTTTGGCACGTCCCGCTGTCAAGCGACGGCTGGCGGTGGAAAGAAGGCGGATCGGACGCGCACGAGTTATCACAAACCCTGGAGGAGTGGGAAGATGCGCCGCGGCGGGTGGTGGCGCGGCGAGAGCTTGACGACGCGTTTCGCGTTTTCGGGGTTGGCGGGTACGGCGGGGCGCTTCGGGGGGTTGGACTGGATACGGGGAAAGGAAAAGGAAACTCCGCGGTTAGCGCTGGCGTTTCCAAGCAAGGGGGGGTGCAGGCCACCGTGGCGGCGGCCAAGGCAACTTCTGAAGACGCCATAAAAGCTTGGTTCCGCGAAACCACCAAGGACGTGGAACCCAAATCGCCATCGCGAAGTGAGATTGAGGACATTGCGGTTGACCCTGCGGAGCTTGCCGAAATAAACGCCTCGGCGGTCCTTTCAGCAAACAGCGCGAAAAGTGAATCAATCGGGGAGTGGTTCGAGATTTGTACGCGCGACGTGGTGGTCGAGCCGGGGGAGCGCGAGCGAAAAAAAACACAAAGAATCGAACCGACAACGTCCGTCACTGATTCCGACGCGAACAAAACTCACGTCAAGTGCGTGATGGACCCTTCCCCTGACCAGGAATCCGCCGCGGCGCGAGTTATGGGGGCGCTTCACGACGCGGTGATGCGCCAGCGCGCCAGGGTGTTTTACGAACTCGTCAGGGAAGGAGTCACGGAGGCGTTTGGAAAGAGGTGAGGCGAGTTACCTTTGAAGGCGGTTTAAAAATAATAAGGCGCTACGATTGAAAGAGGTGAGGCCAGTGTACCTTCGACTATTTATAAAAATAATATGGCACCGCTACTCGATACCGCCGGGTACCCGGACCTGGACACCGAGTTCACGGAGTTTCATCACACCGAGTTCACGGAGTTTCATCACACCGAGTTCACGGCGTTTCATCACACCGAGTTCACGGCGTTTCATCACTCGCCGTCGCCGCCGCTCTTCTCGCCGCCCCCGACGCGTTCCAGCGGTCGTTTCAGGGTTCCGTCCAGGTTCCGTACAAACCCGCCTGTTGTTCTTTCTTGAGTCAGTAACCCTCCAGACGATCCAGGACCTCCCCCCCCGATGCCCCGCCCCGCGCTTTTTCCAGCGCCCCTGCCCAGCGGGGTTTTCGGTCGCATACCGCCAAAACTCGGCGACCGAATCGGGGGCGGTTCGTACCCCTCCGGCGCCGGCGCGAGTTGTTTTTTAGAAAATTTCGTCCCCCCCGCGCCGTTTTCGGTAACCCGAGAGATGAAAAAGAAAGTGTCAGTCAGTCTGGTATGGGCAATCGCGGAGGCGGTGTGTGGGGAGTGGGAAAGTTCCGTACCTTCACCTCGAGCGTTTCCCCGATTGGCAGGAACTCGGTGGTTTCAATCCGGGTGGTGTCCCACTGGTACTCCGTGACGTGAAGCATGCCCTCGTCCATGCCCGCGGTGCGTAAAATCCACCCGAAAGGTTTCACGTCAATCACCGTGGCTCGCACAACCTCGCCAGCCGCGAGCGGCGTGACAATCGCGGCGACCCTCTCCACGGCTAAGTCAAGAGACGCTTTGTTCGGGGCGAAGATACCAACCTTGCCCACAGACATGTGAACCCCGGCGCGCGCGCTGTTCGGGCCTATTTTAGGCTGGTCAACGGAAACGGTAGCCCCCGTGGTTTGCTGGATTTCCTTGATCGTTTTGCCCCCCGTACCGATGAGCTTGCCGATTAAACTCACGTCAATTGCCATCGATGTGAACCGCGGAGAGGACTCCGAGACCTCGCCTAGATCCGCCCGGCGCGCCCGGGGAATCGCGGCGCACATGCTGTCGATGACTAACCCGCGAGCGGTCGACGCCACTAAAAGGGCTTCCACCAAGATATCAATCGGAATCCCCGCGGGCTTGCAATCGAGTTGTATGGCAGTCACCCCCGTCCGGGTGCCCGCGATTTTGAAGTCCATATCACCCAGCACGTCCTCCAGGCCCATGATGTCCGCCAGAATTTTGTGTCGAGTAACCTTACCAAACTCGTCCTCGTCCATCACCAGCCCCACGGAAATCGCCCCGACGTGGTCCTCAATCGGGACCCCGGCGGCCATCAGCGCCATGGAACCGGCGCACACCGCGGCCATGGACGACGAGCCGTTGCTTTCCATGGTTTCCGCGTTGAGGCGCACCGCGAACGGCCACGCGTCGGACGACGGTAACGCCGCCGCCAGGGCTTTTTCGGCGAGCGCGCCGTGTCCGATTTCGCGGCGCGACAACCCGCCGCGTCTCGGGGTTTCGTCGATGGAGAACGAGGGGAACGCGTAGTGTAACATCAGTCGTTTGTTTTCCGGCCCGACCGGCGCGTCCAACCGCTGTACGTCGTTCAGCGAACCGATCGTCGCCGTCGCGAGCGTCTGCGTGTTTCCCCGTTCGAATATAGACGAACCGTGCGTCACCGGCAACACGTCCGCCACGGAAACCAGCTCGCGCAACTCGTCAACGCCGCGGCCGTCGATGCGTTTCCCGGTATCGAAAATACGCGTGCGCATCACGGACGAACACGCGTGTAGGTAAGCACCGTCCGCGTGGTGTTTAAGGTATTTCCGGATCGCAGAGTCGAGGGAGTCGGCGTTCACGTCTTCGGCGATGATTTCGGTTATTTTGCTCTTCACGTCGTCGCTCGCGCTGAGCTCGGCGAAAACCGAATCCTTGAGCTCGGCCATTTTCTTCCCCCTACCGGATTTGCTCTGGATCTCCTCGGCGTACAGGGCGTGCAAACGTGAACTCGCGGAACACAGAAACGCGGCGTGGATTACTTTTTTCACCGCCTCGTCCAAAGCGTCCATCTCCCGTTTCGGTCTACCAACCGCCGCTTGTAACCGCAGTTGCGGTTCGATGATTTCCTTTGCTAATTCGTGCGCCGTGCGTAACGCCAACGCGACAATCGCTTCAGGCACACCCCCGTGTTTCATAGCAGCCGCTTCGATCATCAACGTTCGGTCCGCGGTGCCGGCGTACGTCAGCACGAACCGCGAGCTTTCGCAATCGGCGTCGGATGGGTTTTTGATGATCTCGAAATCGTCACTCACCGCGACCCTCGCCGCGCCTGCGGGGCCGTTCCAGGGGATATCCGAAATCATCAACGCACAGCTCGCGCCGTTCACCGCCAGCACAGCGGGGTCCTGACACCTGTCACTGGACAGCACCACGACTTGAAGCGAGGTTTCGTTTTTGAACCCTTTCGGGAACAGCGGGCGTAGCGTGCGGTCCACGACTCGCATGGCTAACACCTCCCGGTCCTTGGGCGGGCCTTCGCGTCGGGTGAACGTGCTTGGGATCTTGCCGTACGCCGAGGCGCGTTCGCGGTAATCCACCTGCAGGGGGAAGAACGTGGCGTCCGGGTCGGGTTGGCGCGCCGTGGTCACCGCGCACATCGCGACGGTGTCGCCCAAACTCGCAATCACGGCGCCGTTCGCAAGTCGCGCCACTCTTCCGGTTTCGAACCCCACGGTGGCCAGCGTTTTCGAAGTACCCAGCTCCACATCCACGCGCTCACAAAACGCGCCCGAGAACAAAGGCGTCGCACCGCTCGTGGAGTACCACCGAGGCGCACCGAAAACGCGGTGGCGAGCGAACTCGGTTTCGAAACTCAAAGTCGGCGCGGAATCGAAAGTCCGAGGCGCCCTGCCCAACGAGAACACGCCTTGACCCACTCTTCGCGATAAACGGGACACACCGCGTGCCATCGCCTCGGTCGGCATCAAACACCGCCCTAAACACCACCCGCGAACCACGCGAGTTGAGTTGTGAGGTGGGAAGGGGAGTTTACATTCAGAAAGGGCGATCGTGATGGGCGTATCTGACTTCGGGAAACGAAAAATGTATAGCACAATCACGTGATAATAACGCTGTCGCGGAGATAGTCGCGTTGATACGATACTCCGCTCCAGGATTAACGCCCGAGCAAACCCTTCTTCTTCTTCTTCTCGTTTCCCTTGATGAACTTGTGTACGATCAGTTTCAGGACCATCTCAATGACGATTGTTTCCTGGTCCTCGTCGAGCATCGGTAAGTCCACGGCGTCGTTCACTTTCTTCCCGGCGTTCGCGACCCACTTGTCGACGTTCTTTTCGCTCATCGTCGACACGCCCTGGAAGAACTCGTTGATCCCCGCTTTCTCGAGTTCCTTCTCCAGATAATCAGCGATAACGTTCACCGCCTTAATCGCGATGAGCTGCTCCGTGGATTCGTTTATGAGTGGGATGTCGACGATTTTGTTGATGAGCGTTGCGCAGAGAATGCGAGTTTTCGCGTCGACGAGCGCGCCGTCGGACGCGACAGCCACGGCTTCCAGCTCTTTCTTACCAAACTCCAGCATCGAAGCCACACCGCCGCCTTTTGCGGCGTGCTCGATGGCACGCTTACCGAGATTGGTGCTCGCGAACTCCTCCAGAGCCTTCTCTTCCTTGGATTTACCACCCAGGCCAAGGAAAGCGCGCGTGGGTACAAGTACGAGTGGCAATCTTCGATGACGGAAGGAGACACGCGCGGTGGCGCACGCGCGGGTTCCTGACGCCGCGGAGGACGCGCGCTGCGCGAGGCGCGTCGCGCCGGGGCACGATACAACGCAGGAGGAGGATGACATGGTCGAATGCGGTTGTGCGCGGTGGAAGGTGTGGTGACGATGCGTTCAACACGGAAAACGTCAGGACCGACAGCTGACCACGGCTTTTCGCGGATTCGGGGGGACCGAATTCTTGGACGGACTCGCACCGGAAATTGGCAAGCGGCGGGCCACAGCGACGCGCGCGCGGCGTGTACGACCGAACACCGCGCCGGGTTCATACACGCGACAACACCCGGCTCGTCGTTTACCCCGCGTCGCACTTCGTGAACCCCACCCCCCCGGGACGTGCCGCACGGCATGTCCGAGAAGGCAGCGGGCGAAAATGGCGAGGGTGAAGAGTTGACCGAAGAGGAAATCGCCATCCGTGCCATGCCTCATCCCGGCCGTGAAGGCAGCGCGGAGATTACCGCGCGGCGTTTATTGAACCACGAGATGAATGACGTGGCTGCGTTCGAATCCAAGGCGAACGAAGCGTCGATACGGTTCGAGCTTCTGCAGACAAAGTTGCGCGATAGCCAAAATCCACCCGCTCGCGATTTCCAGGATTCGAGCGAGAAACACACCGCGATTCACCAGATGTTGGATTTGAGGAAGAGCTTAGGGAAGAAGAAAGTTGATTCCACGTTGCGCAAAAACGCTGCGTACGCGGCGCTGAACATGAACTGCACGTTGGCACAGGAGCACGAACGCTTGAAACACCAAATCGCGAGCGTCCAGGCGCATGTGAAAAAGAAAACTCACCGAGGCAATTGGGACGACGCCGTGGACGGATTCGGGGTGAACAAAGTGACCACCGTGACGAAAAACGAGGTAGCCAAGTTATTAGCAAGCGGCGAAACGGAAGGCGATGCCGAGGATGCCGTGGCGTGAGTAGAGCTCTGTAACTCGCTATCTATGATATACGCACTTTTAGCGTCGTCGTCGCGAAATGTCTATCTGTCGGATTTTTGGGGACTCACGGTTTCGACAGTTCGACAGAAATATCCAAGGTTTCTTGTAGGGCCGTAGTGAAATCTTGAACTTCAAGACCAACATATTTCTTAAGTTGATATCTGTCGAATTTTCTCACAAGCTTGTGTCCTTGAAAAACACACGAGCACACAAGCCCTTAGCCGGTTGGCTGTACATCACGCCGTAAGCGCTGGACGTTGATGACCCTGTCCTTCGCGAGGTCTCGGACGAATTTGTACGACGTGTTGACCGAGTGTCGCATATGGAAGGCTAAGGCTTGTCGCTCGTCGGCGGTCATCCCCGCGCCCGCCTTGTCCATCTCAGAGGAGACGTAGGACTTACGAAGGACGTTGATGGCGCCCTCGTTTCCTCGTGGCTGCCCTATCGCGTCGAGCATGTTGCCGACGAAGGTGGACATACCGTATTTGCCGAAAAGTGTCCCGCTCGTCTTGTCTGTCTCTAAAAGCTTCTTGCGTTTGATGTACTCCCTCCCAGATGAGTTTCGAGACTTTCTCGCTAAACGCGAAACGCTGGGGTCATACATGTTCGATGTTTTGTAATCGACGAGCGCGATCACGGCAGACTTCTTCGACACGTACAGCGTATTCATAGGGAGTCGCAGACTTTTGAGCGCGTCGACGTTCTTGGGCGGTCTTTTGGTGGAGAGTATGAGGTTTTTCGTATCGTCGCGTGAGACAAACTCCGCGTACATGTTGATGTACAAGTTTTGTTTCGGTATTTCTTGACTATTCCGAGGAAACGCTCTCTCGACGCGCCGTTTTATCTCCTTGAACGGCAGCACCCGCACGCCCTCCTTGGGTTTCGCGAGGTTCGCGGCGTTCACTTGCGCGTCGTACTTGTTGAAGAGGGCGTCTATCTCCTCGTAGCGTTTCTTGACACTCTCCTGAGCGGGCTCTTCGCAGTCGTCGTCTGATTTCCCAGGAACCCGACACAAAGCGTCGAAAGGAGGATACTCGCGAAGGACGACGAGAACCGTCTCGAGAAGTTTCACCATCGTGCTGAGCTGAATAAACTCGCTCTGACCCGGTGGA
>Ga0307488_10002963_pt1 | contig 14244 bp, 12 predicted proteins | sample SB02metaG_FD_202248 | JGI IMG/M metagenome (GOLD analysis project Ga0307488, IMG submission 202248) | Sea-ice brine microbial communities from Beaufort Sea near Barrow, Alaska, United States - SB 0.2 | ecosystem: Environmental > Aquatic > Marine > Coastal | place: USA: Alaska | collected... | reverse complement strand
TCGTAATCCAAGAGACCAATGGTGTTCAATATTGACTGATAAAGAGCTGATGAACAAAGACGAGGTACAGCGTACTTATGTTGATAATTTTTACCTTGATGTTTGGTGTAATGATCTATGCAGCCACTACCCATTTTTGCATAAAAGTGTTACGCCCCATCCTTACAAACGATTCTTTTACTTGTGGAAACTGTCTTATTTATTTGGCTTAAAATATGCTTGTTTTAACGTTGCTTATGAAGACTTAGTAAAAGATCCAACAGCCGTTGTCAAAGGGCTAGGTCAACATATTGGCGCGGGTCCAGATTTACATGAAAAAGCACAAGCATTGATAAGTGTTACTTCTATAGATGCTTGGCGAGACTATGCTGAAGCTGAATGGTTCATTGAAAAAGAAAAACAGTGTGAAGATGTGCTAAACGCTTTCTTAAACACCTAGCCTGTATGACGTTATAAATGAATTCATGTCGCTACAAAGCTGGCATTTAATGTAAACAATTACTATATGAGTGAATAATGTTACATACTTTTTTATTTTTATTTATCTACGTGTATGGTGCACTCCATAGCGTATTTAAGCATCCTTCAATCATATTTTGTGTGTATCAGTGCGTCTTTTTCTTCAATCCTGCTGAAAGATGGTGGGGATCGAATATTCCAGATGTTTCATACTCATTTTATATTGCTTGTATACTACTAGTATTAACGCTAAAAACTATGTTAGATAAAAATTCAATTAATAATCGATTAAGCAACCCAATAATATTGACTTTGTTTTTATTCCTCATTGTATTTGCTTTAGTTTATACAAGAGCCGTCTTTCCAGAACGTCATATGGAACAGTTGGAGTATTTCTTTAAAGCCTGCATTATTGTGACATGCGCTTATTTATTAGCTAACACGGTCCAGAAAGTTAAATGGTACATACAAGCATACATAGTCGGCGCCTTCTATTTATCCTTTTATGCCTATCAAATTGGCCGTAATTCGGGAGCCCGGGTTCACGGAATTGGTGTGTTGGACAATAATGATTCAAACTCTGTAGCCGCGTCTTTAATACCAGCAGCAATCCTAGCATTGCATTTCTTATTTCATGAAAAGCACCTATTAAAACGCTTGTACTATGCTGCAGCGTGTCTATTTATAGCGAATGCTTTAGTTTTAATAAACAGCCGAGGCGCTATGTTAGGTCTTGTCTTAGGAGGTGGATATTATCTATTTAAAATTTATGGAAGCGGAAAAGTTATAAAATATGCACGTACTCAAGCGTTGGGTTTAGTGTTTGTAGCAATTATTGGTGGTATTTATGTTGCTGATGACTCGGCAATAGACCGCTTTAGTTCAATTTTCGAACAATCCAGTACAAATGTTGAAGTTGAATCTGGGGCTACTAGAACTCACTTTTGGAAAGCGGCAATAGATATGTCAAAAGACTACCCTTTAGGGCTTGGATATAGAGGTTTCAATGCATATTCTGACTTTTACATTCCAAAAGAGGTAAATACTGGACGAAAAAGGAGTAGAAGTGTCCACTCTTCTTGGTTCGAAGCGTTATCTGAAGTCGGCTACATAGGCCTCGGAACGCTACTTATTTTAGTATTTCTGTCGATTAAGCTTAGTAATGCTGTAAAGCGTTATTTCGAATCAGTAGCTGACTCATCGTCATATCTCATGATTGTAGCGATTCAAGGGGGTCTAGTCGCAAACTATATAGCAATGACTTTTATCAGTCGAATGAGAAGCGAAACGTTCCTGTGGTTATTGTTGTTTGTCGCAGCCTTATATGATGTTACAAAGCGTTTACAGGATGAAAAGAAAAGTGAATCTAGCAATCCCAAGATCTAGATTAAAAAAATTAACTTCGATACTAATAATTGGTTAAAGTTTCCTGCGAATCCATATATTGAAGAAAATTGGCACGGTAATTAGAAGTTTTTTTGACCTAATTACAAAATCACGGCTCCTCACACCTAATAAGATTGGGGACGAGTATTGGCTGCTTTAATCATGCCTCTTGCCGATGAACTCAATACGTTCGTTCTGGTATCATCCGTTTGATAACTATTTGCTTTAAACTAATTTTGATTTAGTATTCGTAATACTATAGTCAAATATTTATTTTATATTTAACATATTGATATTTATAGTTTTCACGTCAAAATAAACAAATTTTGAATTGTCATAAAAATTAACAAGCGCTGATAAAATAAAAAAGGATGGTAACTTGTTTGGAATATTTCGTTTTATCTTAGCCATGAACGTGATGATTTTTCATGTGTTGGCAATAAAAATCATCGGCCCCTACGCAGTCTACACATTTTTTGTTTTGAGTGGTTTCTTAATGACTACCATTATGCACAAGACATATGGTTATACTACAAATGGTCTTATGAAGTATGCTGCTAACAGGGCTCTTCGACTTTTCCCTATATATTGGTTTTTATTGCTACTGATTTTTTTAGCCATTTTTATTATCGGTGAGCAATCAAGCCTCGCTTATCATTCTGCTATGAAAATTCCTCGTAATTTAAGTGAATGGTTGGCTAATATTTTTTTGGTTTATCCTGAATTTAAGCCAGTACAGTACCCCGTTAGGCTATCTCCACCAAGTTGGGCACTTTCAATAGAACTTTTCTTCTATTTGCTTATTGGGTTAGGCATGACCCAAACTAAAAAAATAAGTCTTTTTATTTTTTCGTTAAGTTTAATATTAGTGATATATCAAATAGTTATTGGCAAAGGTATTGGTTACGGTAATGTTTTAGAGGCATCCTTGCCGTTTTCTCTTGGTGGGGTTATTTTCCATTATAAATACAAATTAAAAGCTTTAATAGACATCCTACCTCCAAACAGGGTCTTAATAGTGGGCCTATCTGCACTTTGTCTCAACATGTTTTTTGCCATGTACATTCAATCTCTTACAGAGCAAACATTTTTATTTTTAGCAACATGGAAGATAGGAGCACTCTGTACCTTGTTTAACATTTTTTGCTCTGGTTTTGTAATTATTTCTTTATATTATTCTAAAAGCCAAAACACAGTGTTAAAGAAATTAGACCGAGAGTTGGGAGATTTATCGTACCCGTTATACATATTCCATACGGCAGCAGCTTGGATTGTTGCCACGTGGTTATATAAAGATAACATGGTAAATTTTAGAGAGCCTAATCCATTAGTTTTTATTTTTGCGCTCCTGCTTACAATTTTTGTTTGCTGGATTACCAATAAATTCATTAACGAATGGATAGAGTCAATCAGAGCTAATATCAAAAGTGACAAAGTAAAGATAAAGGTATGAAATGAACTGCAGGGTAAAGGCAGCTTAATGAGCTGCTATGAATGTTCGCTGTTTAAAATGAGAGTACAGTTCGCCCTTGGATGCATCTATTAATCAACAAAAAAGAAAGCTATTACAAAGAAGATAGAAAAAGGTGCTGAGAACCTTTATGGCAGCCGCAGAATAAAGCATGCGATGAATTATTTAGTCTTCCCGATTAGCCGCCAAAAGGCGCGTAAGCTAATGAATGAAGCCGATGTTTGGCTGAAATACCTTAAAAAGTATAAGGTCACTAGTGACAGCCATCATAACAAGCCATTGTTTAAAAACGTGCTTAAAAGACAATTTAATGTGGATGCGCCCGCCCTGGCATATGTGGCTGACATCACTTATATCTGGACTAGTGAATGCTGGCTGTACCTCACCGTTGTTATTGATTTATATTCGCGCAAAGTGGTGGGGTGGAGCATGAGTTCGCGCATGAAAGGGCAATTGGTTGTGGATGCATTACAGATGGCTCTTTGGCAACGCAAGCCTAAAGATGGTTTGATTATGCATACCGACCGAGTCTCACAATATGCCAGTCACCAATACAGAAGATTGCTATTGGCCTATAGAATACGAGGTAGCATGAGCAAAAAAGGAGACTGCCGACATAACGCAGTAGCAGAAAGCTTCTTCGGAAGTTTAAAACAAGAGCGTATGCAGTGGCAAAACGACCAAACACGAAGTGAAGCGCAACAAAACATCCTGAATTACATTACGATGTTCTATAATAGCCACAGATTGCACTCATATATTGGGTATCAAAGCCCAAATCAATATGCGCAAAATATGGCAATATTACAAAAAACTGCTTAACTGGGGTGTCTAAATAATGTTGACCAAGTCACAAGTTGCAAGCAAATTTGGCTATATTTATCCATTTTTTTGTTTCAACTGGACTGTAACTAACATCAATCGTGTCGGCACCAAGAATAAAAACCTTTCCCAAAAGCATTATTTTAAACAATAGAATAATCGATGAGCGGCGACCGTCGTCGTTGAAAAAAATGGCTTTATTTATCCAACCAATAGTTGTGAACGATTGACTATTTGGCCAGACGACAATTTCTGTAATAGAAGGTGCTGTGTCAGTGCTTATGTTTAAAAATCCTCTTATTAGGGCCTCATTACCAAGACTACCGCAAGTCGCGGGAGAAATAAACGCGATAGCTTTAATCTTAAAAAACACATTAGTAATAAACCTTATCACGCGTACAATGTAAATTATCAATCGCATATTTAACTATTCTCTTTTATTGATATAGCCACTCATCATAGAACGGACTTATTTTTAGATGTTATTTATCTTTGTGAAAAAATTCGGTGATCAAAAGTATTGCTACGTTCATTATTATGATGAATGACAGGCAAGGTGCTATCTAACGTATCGTTATACAGCTGTAATATTTTTTGGCTAATTGTTAAAATTATATTGCATAAGCAAAACCCCAATTACCACCACCACAAAACGTTTAGCAGTAGAGCGTGTTAATTAAAATCTTGCGTTTAACGGATTTCTAAAAGCCGCCGTATGGTACTGTGGAATTATTAAAAATCTAGCATCGTTTGGGTTAATCAAATAACAACTTGTTGATAAAGTAATAGTGCCCTAATGTAAACGGCTCTAAAAACCGCAAAAAACGGCTAAAAGACTATTTAGGTTTTAAAACAATTATAATTCAAAAATAAATGTACAACCTAAGGGGCTGTTTTAGTATGGATTTTTGTTTTTTAACAAGCTACTATAATCTCTCTGGTAGAACTAATAAAAAACACATTAGAGTTGCTTAAATGACTTTTAACCAAAAACCTTGTTCTAAATTCAAGGAAGGCATTGGCCCATGCAATCAATAGACCCAAAAGTAAGTGTGATCGTTCCATTGTACAATAGAGAACGGTTTCTTCCTCAATTGCAGAAAACACTAGATAGTCAAGAGTATAAAAACTTTGAAGTTATATTAGTGGACGATGGCAGCACTGATAATACGGATGAACTCCTTCAGCAATTCTCACTATCGAATGGTCAGGATATTATTCATTTAAAACAAGCCAACGCAGGCCCATATGCGGCTAGAAATTATGGATTATCTGTAGCAAAGGGCGAGTTTATTGCGTTTCAAGATAGTGATGACGAGTGGCCTAGTTATCACTTAGAAGAATTCGTCGCTGCACTCACTAAATTTCCTGAAATTGATTGGATTTTTGGTTCGCTAAGAAGGATAGATCATATAACAGGAAAGACCGTTCAACAATCAAACTTTGTCACTGATGATGGAAACCGTCATCCATTTCTCACACTTAAACGTGAAGTATACGACGAAATTAATATAATCAATGATGTTGATGCTAGCAAAACAGCTATTGCTGAAAGTGTTCCGGGTAGTACGCAATGTGCATTAGTAAGGCGCACTGTGTTTGATAAACATACATTTGATGGTAGTTATAGAACTGCTTATGACCGTTTTTTTGCCATTAAGTCGGTAATGAGAGGATTTAAATTTGCTTATGTAGAAGCCACTCATCAAATCTATCATATTCACGACTCGCACATATCTTTAGTAACGGGCGTTACCCCAGAAAAGGTCGAACGTAGCGCGAACACCATGCTTCGTGGTTATTATGAATTGTTTGCTTTAGCCACTACAAAAGGTGAAAAAGAGGCGATTAATAAGCAACTGGCTCGCGTAAATGCATGGGAGTTATCAATAGCATTAAAAGACATGGGGAAGTTTAAAGAATCGAGTCAAGCTTTACGGAAAGCAATGTCGTTAGTGCCCTTAAATTTTTTATATTTAAAATCTTATTTTGTTAGCCTTATTCGATTAGTTAGTGCTTTTATAGGAAAGCAAAATGAGCAATAAACCATTAGTTGTTTTCTCCCCTAACTGGTCAAAAAACAACCCTTATCAAAATATGCTTGCGGAAAGTTTAGCAGCTACCTATAAGGTGGTAATGGAAGATTTACCAAATGGGCTTTTTCCTTTTAGCAGTTTATATAAAATTCAGCCCAACATGAAAATTTTACATTTGCATTGGTTAACCGAACTTGTTCATAGGGTCAGTTGGTCAAAATCTTCAAGCGTGTTTTATCTAAAGCTTAGCTTGTTATGCATAGACCTAATACGCTTAAAAAAGCGAGGAGTAACCATAGTTTGGACGATTCATAACAAAGTGTCTCATCAAAAATTAAATATGGAACGAGAACTCCTTGTTAGACGCATGTTTTGTAAGTTGGCTGATAAAGTCATAGTTCATAGCGAGGAAGCAAGAACATTTATTAGTGATTTTTACAATTATCCCTTGAACAATAAAGGGCATGTTATTTTTCATGGTAATTATCAAAATGCTTATCCCTTACCCTCTGATAAGAAAAATGAACTGAGACTAAAATGTAATTTCGCAGAACAAGAAACAATATTACTATATTTTGGCTCTATAAGACCTTACAAAGGAGTAGACACTCTCATATCAAGCTTTCGTTCAATTGCTAAAAATGAGAATCTAAGATTGGTGTTAGCAGGGAATGTGATTGATGATAATTACAAACACGAACTTCTCAGCGCTATAAATAATGACGCCAAAATACACGCCCATTTTAATTTTATCCCTGAGGCTGAGTTAATTGATTTGATTGAGCTTGCTGATTTAGTGGTCATTCCATTTGCTGATACGCTAACATCAGGTTCAACTATTTTGGCAATGACTCAGGGTAAAGCACTAATCCTACCTGAGCGAGCGAAGATATTTGGATGTGTTCCAAATGAAGGCGTAAGATACTTTGTTGACCCACTCGAATTAACTCAACTACTGGCTATGGCGCCTTCATTACCGTTTTTACAAATGGGCGCTATTAATAAAAGCACTGCTGAAAATATGTCTTGGGAAAAAGTCGGTAAATTAACTGGAAGCTGCTACGCCGAGAGCAGATGAAACATTTTGCTCAATACATTTTTTACTTGGCTTTCCTCTACAGTTGGATAGCTATATTAACTGGCTCTGCAACATAATTATCTCCTACTTGTTGTTTACTTAATGCTATATCCAATAGGGAATTTTATTGTGGCTCTTTATTCATTTCTTTATTTTATTTATAATAGACACCGTATATTTGTGTAAAAACTCCTTGTAAAAGTAGGTTTTCATTAAATAATGTAACAATAACCAAGTAAAAAACAAGATAAACGCTGAAAAAAACATCTCAAAAAGCCGACTATCGTATAAGTCTAGGTAAGAAAAAGAAAACATAAGTGCAGTTAAAACTAATGCAATAATCATTGAGCTAAAAACTGATTTAAATAAACCCCTTAACGTTAAACCGATATGTTTTTTCATGCATCCAAAAAACAAAATAAATCGGCAGCTCGCACCCACAGTAGCAGTTGTGATTGCAATTGCAATTACGCCATCCTTCACCACTAATAATATAGCAATTATTATAATGATATTTAAAAGCAAATTGACCCTAAACAAGGTAGCAGACTCACCTATCATTAGCAGCACATTACTTGCAAAGCTTGTTAATACACCAACCCCCTTTCCAATGCACAAATAAACTAAAAAAGTGCCCACGAATATCCATTGCGGCCCCCATAATAAGTCGACAATTACATCAGCATAAAATCCTAGAAACGCAAAAAATGGCCATGCAATGGAAGATTCAACTTGAATGAGTTTTTGATATTGTACAACTAATTCTTTAGCGTCATTTCTATTTGTATGTGCAAAAAAACTTGATATTACAGGGGAAAGCGACTTTGTTATAATTTCGTCATATAAACTAACGGTAGTTTGACCTCGAGTGTAAAAACCAATACTTTCCATATTTAGCGCTTTACCCATTATCCAATTCTGAGACGTGCGCCCAAAGTGCGCTACAACGCCAGAGAGGGTCGCAAAAATTGAGTAACTCAGAATTGGTTTGAGGTTGTTAAATTTGGGCAGCGAAGGCGTTTCACTTACTCTCAATAAATGGTAAGAAATGATTATAAATACTCCATTTGCAATCAAACCCCACGCCAGTGCGAATACTCCCCACCCCAAATAGGCAAGAATCAAGGTGACCAGCAAGCCGCCTATTTGAGTGCATAGTTGCGCAATCCCTAGGTTCTTAAATTGACTATTCCGCCGCAGAATAGCATTGGTAACACTGCCTAATGGAGCAATGATCACATTTAATGACAGCAATTGAATGAGTAGGGTAAGTGTTTCATTGTCATAAAAATCGCCTACAAGTGTTGCTATTCCTAACAGCAACAAAGCAGTAACAGCGCATGTAATTATCAGCAGCCCAAATGCATTTTCTAATTTTCCTTTTGTCAGATTTTTTTCTTTTATAAGATAATCAACTACGCCAAAATTTTTAAGTAAGTCCCCTAAACCTGCGAATACTAGCGCTAAAGCATAAGTACCATACTCTTCAGGTGTGATAATTCTTGCTAGTATTAAGGATACTAAAAAGCTAAATATCTGAGAGCTATAGTTGAAAAAAAATGAATGGAAAATTGAGAGTCGAAAAGTATTCAAGATATTCCCTTTGCCGCGGCCATTTTGCACATGTAAGGTTAAAGATTTAATTGTAAGACTTTACTATATGCAAGAAATTCTGACTAGTAGAAGACTAGCATCAAGCCTCTTAATCACTAAGTTGGACTATCTGGCCAACTTAGCCTCAATTGACATATAACCAAACACTTCTTTAGTTGAATAATAACGAATTTGCCCTCAATCAGGCATTTTTAAATATCTATTGCTTAAATCAAAAATAGTAATCAATAACAAATAAATAGGGTTTTAGTTCGAAAAAAGGATACCATTTTTAATAGTGGTGATGTTGCTATATTTGATGCTTAACATCCCAAATCAGCTTGCTATTAACTTGTTAATTATAAATAGCTTGAAAAATTGGTTACTTTACCGTCAAATTAAGATATTTTCTGCATATTAAGTGTCGGTTTTTTAACTATAGACTAAGGGGGTTGGGGATTGCTTGAGCAGTGGCAGCGGGCAGAGTTGTAAGTTCCTTTTTTTATTAGAATATTTACTTTTAAATTTGGTACGTCAGTGTTATGTTTTTTGTAGCTATAATTTGGACTTAGCCTCATATTAGGACTTGGGTGTTATGGGTAATCTGATAAATAAATATCTGGCTTGTTTTTAATATGTTGCCTCGTTTCTAAGCTTTTTGGCAACAGTTCTATTTTTAACATCCTCTTGGTTGATCCGGGATTAGTTACTAAACACCCTGTATCAAATCGATTTATGATTCCAATCTGGCGTAAGATATTACTATACAAAAATTAATACCTTATCCCCCAAAAATACTGTTCAGCAAATCCTTATTAACAATACAAGATATATTTAAAGGTTAAACAATTTTATGAACAACAGGTTACATAATTTGGCAGACTTAATAAAAAAAACGCCGTTTACTTTACAGCTGGTCACCGCGAATTCAGAAGTAACTTTACAAACAAAGGGTTGATAATACATTAAATGAAGTTTTTCAATGTCCTCCCGCGATCTGTTCAAACAACTCGTTGGCAGAAGTGCACATGCAGCTATGCAAAGCAGATATGGCGATGGCTGTACTCGCTGCTAAATCACTACTCCGCTATATTAATGATTTTAAAGTAGTTGTTCATGAAGATGACACTCTGTCTAATGATGATAAGGAGCTACTAAGACAACACATTCATAATTGTCGAATAATACCACCGAGTGAAGCGAATGAAATTGCACAAACTAATCCAGTTTTATCTGACAACCGAGAAGCATTTAGAAGCCGCTTCAACCTACCTGAAGGGTTCGAAAGTAGAATTATTTCTAGAATACAGAAATTTTTGACTTACACACCACATCTGAAACAGAAACGGTTTTTTATCTCGACTCAGATACTCTTTTCCTAGATTATCCAAATGAGCTGAAAGAGTGGTTGGTAAATCAAAATGCGCTGCCATTTCATACCAGACCGAAGAATCCGAATTTAACAGTTCCGACTTCAATAACAGACCGAGTATTCCCATCTTTAGATATTATTACAGCATTTAATTCGTTTTTTTTGGTTTTAGAAAAAAACAACTAACAGAGAAATGTGTAAAAGAAGTTACTAGCGTGTTGCTGAACAATCGAGATGTTGCAATATTGGGCGATGAATCTGTATGGCGATTTATATACAGCACAACCGAGGTGCATTGTTTCGAATTCGAGAAGTATCCACTCTTTGAATTTAAAAAAGTTTACAAAATGGTGCGCGCTAACTCTGAGTTGAAATATTTACATTTTTTAGGTAAGCACAAATTTGGTATATACCAAAAAGAAGCAACAAAGGTTATTACTATGCTAAAAGTATGAAAACTGATTTATGTCAGGTGTACACTAATTTATTTTACTTTTGTAAGTATTGGGGATTCTCCAGAGGCGCCCATAAAAGCGAACTTAATATAAGTTTTCTTTTGAATTAAACCTCAAAAATCCCAATCTTTAATAGAATTCCTGAGCGAAATAGCCACTTTTGCAGTTCTCTGCGTTAGAGGCAGGAACACGTTATATTTCACTCACCAAAAACATGGTAACACCTCAGTTTTTACTGGAGTTATGGCGTAGAATTCATGCTTTTCTGCGGGTACTGCGAATGGCAGCGGTACTTCTCTGTTTAGCTGCTTGTTGGGTTTAATGCCTCAATTCAGTGACAACTCGAGGTATATGCGATAAACACGTTTGTGGTTCCAGCTATAGGCCTGAACGTTACACAAATGCAAAAAGCATAAGCCAAATTCCCAGTTACGTTGGTTTTGTGTCAAACCTAACAATAAGTCAGCGATTTTTTAATCTTCTACTGACAATTTGGGGATGCACCGATAACACGTTTCACTAATCAAAAATGTACGGCATGCCGACGCAATGCTCATTTTTTTGTTTCCCACGACTTTTTGCGGCATCAGTTTGCGCTCTGAAGCCTTTACCACTTTTTTGCCATGGCCTCTTGTATAACCTTAGTCTTTAGACGGTCTTCCGCATACATCTTTTTTAACCTGCGGTTCTGGTCTTCTAACTCTTTCATCCTTGTGATGAGTGTCGCATCCATGCCGCCATATTTGGTGCGCCATTTATAAAATGAAGAGTTACTCATGCCATGCTCTCGACACAACTCCGGTATGGGTACGCTGTTGTCTGCTTGCTTCAAAATTGCCATTATTTGGCTGTCGGTAAAGTGTCCTTTTTCATTGTTTTCTCCAGTGCTTAAGATAAGAGAAAATTCTACTTTTTACCTCTATTAATTTGCGGGGGGATTACCGTAAAACAAAAGAATGAGTTATCATCCGGATGGAGGGTAAATATATGAGCTTGTAATTTAGAAAAAAACTAGATAAATGCATGGTTTTTTACTGATAAAATATTTATTTTTTAGTAGGGTGAGACGGAGCTGCAATAGCGCTTTTACAAGTTGTATCAATAATCGCCTACATATCTAACTTCAGTTTAAAAACATCCAAAAGACAGCTTTTTTAAAGAGACATGCATCTTGTTTTGAGCATATAAAGAATTTCTAAATAATTAATTTTTACAATTTCAGACTGATAGAGTGTGTATTTGAAATTGTCTATTATTTTTCGAGTGGCCTACATGATAAAAAAACATTTAAAAAACATCCAATTTGCAATATTTGGCTCTGACGTTGCAAGACGAACGCATGCGGATAATATACGTTCCCTTTCTGGTTACACAGAGTCTATCGAGGCACTTAAAAATTCGTTACCTCAGCACTATGAATTCAATCAAGATGAGCCAATATTTATTTTCTCAGCAGGATGGCGGTCCGGTTCAACACTGTTACAAAGGTTAATTTGTTCATCTAATGACGTCTTTATGTGGGGAGAACTTTATGACAAATCTAATATTATTCAAAAAATGGCAAGTTCCATTGAGCCTTTTTCTGCTTCATGGCCACCTAAGGGGTATTATAAAAACGACGACGAAGGCAATTTATCAGAGAAATGGATTGCAAATTTATATCCAAAGCCTGAGCAACTAGTGAACAGCTTTTACAGTTTTTTCAATACATTGTTTGTTGCTTCAATATCAAAAAAAAAGCCAGAATTAAGATGGGGGATGAAAGAAGTAAGGTTTGGTTTTAAGGAAGCACTGTTTTTAAAATTTTTATATCCGAATTGTAAAATACTTTTTTTGGAGCGAGATTTATTAGGAGCTTATGAATCTTACATAAATTTTAGCAAATACAAAGATTGGTACTCTAGATGGCCATTTAATAAAGCGTTCACACCCTATGCATTTGCAAAACATAGAGCAAACTTAATTAGAGATTTTCAAAAATGTATCCCTTTAACCAATGGTTTAGCTGTCAAGTATGAAACGTTAACTGAAGACTCCGAAACCCTCGATAAGATTGAAAATTATTTAGGCATTAAGATCAATCGTGATGCCATTAAAAAGAAAGTCGGATCAGGGGCGGAAAGAAAATTTAATGCAAGAGCCCAAACCGTTAGTTATTTAGAACGTATATTGCTTAAACTTGGCAATAGCAGGTTTTGAACCAACAATGATTATTTATCTAATTTACAGTTTAAAATCATGTTATTCCTCCTCAAGGAACTGGCAAGGTAACGAGAACGGATGAATTGAATGGCATTTTAACTACCTATGCCAAATTTAGGACATAGCTCACTCTGTTCCATTCAACGCACGACCTGTTTCGCAAAACTGGGTTATTACACGCTTTCATTAAATGGTAACTAAGCCTAAACAGATTATTAACCACACTGTGACTTGAGAGAGGTAGTTGATCATGACCTTAGGATTTAAACTTCCTCATCTGCTTTTCTTGTTGTCGACTAGGTTGATAAAAAAAATTTGCATCCGTTATTTGCATATTGCTTGGAATAATACCCAATAGCAGGTATCGGTCCTTTCATTGCTGATGAATAACTGCGTAATTTATCGGTGACTATCCTGATTGGCGCTGCTTATTGCCCTTTGAGTTATTTTCTAAAGAATCGTCTCGCTGCTATCTTACCTTTACGTTTTTGAATCAAAATATTAATTTCATGGCCATCCTGCTTGAGTGCCACCGACGGCAATGTAGCATTCCGTTTATGTTAATAAATACCTCAACAAGATAACAAATATAGCCTAATCGTCTATGGTTCTTGTTAGAAGTTTGTAATATTTTTGACCAAAATTTCTGGCTCCAGTTTCTGATGGTTTCGTAATTGAAGTTAATGCTTTTTGATGTCAGTAATTCGACGATGTCACGGAAGCTAAGTGTGAATTTATGATAACGCCACACGGCGTGACAACTAGTCTGGCATAGAGGAATATTACCAATCTATAAAATCACTAAACAAAAGTATCATCAACTTGTGCAACTTTCCGCGTTGGAGGCAGGGAAAAGTTATACTTTATTTACCATAAACATGACCTTTAAATGCTGGTGGCTCACTGGGGAGACTTCACTCCCATGGTTCTATAAATGTTAAATCATCAGTAATTATAATTAAATGTGTACAGAAGTTTTTAAAACAAGAGCTCAAAAATTTTCAACTAAATAGACAATTTTGATCAGAACAATGATGCGAATTTACGCTTAACATATGAAAAAAATCAAGCTCCCATAGTTGGCTGATTTCTCAAGTTAAATGAATATGATCACAACTGCGGTCATTAGCACTAAATCTTGGTTGACATATAAACGGATGCACGGCAAATTATCCTAATAAATAGAACGAAGCTAATAACAATGTAGTTTAACTTTAAGGGCAGAGCTAAGTATGGTTAAGATTAAGAACAATTACGTCGTTAATATAACCAACGCTTGGGTGAATGGATGAAGTCTTTTGGCGCAGCTTTAAAAGGTGCGAGTCTCGTTGCCGCAACTAGATAGCTGCGTGTGCTTGAGTTTAGTGCCG
>Ga0307488_10002962_pt1 | contig 14244 bp, 8 predicted proteins | sample SB02metaG_FD_202248 | JGI IMG/M metagenome (GOLD analysis project Ga0307488, IMG submission 202248) | Sea-ice brine microbial communities from Beaufort Sea near Barrow, Alaska, United States - SB 0.2 | ecosystem: Environmental > Aquatic > Marine > Coastal | place: USA: Alaska | collected 2017-05-06 | reverse complement strand
TTGGTTGTCAGGCCCGCAATCCCACGCGTTGCACCAAGCGAGATCAAAGCGCATACGCCATAGTCCATTTTCATTGATAATACCCGTAAATCGAGAGTCGGAATATGGATAGATGAGAAAATTGGTATTGTACATTCGCACGATCACGGGCGCGTCCGTGGTAAAAGTAATCGTGCCGACGGAAACGCTCAGCAGACCCAAGGCGCCCTCTGACCAAGACGGCAGAGGATACGCGTCCGTCGCGATGAATCCCGAACCGTGAATTCGGCCGCCGTATGTTTTCGTACTCTCATCATACCAACCTTTGTTGTTAGCCACACCACGTTTCAGCATGATCCCATTCCTCCAGAAGTCGACGCTGCTTCCAAAGTCGAACGGCGTCAGCCCGGTGCCGTATCCCGGCGCGGAAACGTTCAACTTCGGCGTCGAGTACACCGTCGGTGCTGGGATCTCAATATACGTCGCCGACGCAAGCTCAGCGGGTTGATCGCTCCCCGGCAGTGTCCCGTCCACGGGCGTGAAAAATTGATACGCCATGTTTGTCGTGTCCAGCGTGTGTGTGCCCTCCGGGAAATACCGCTCCCACGCGAGCCAATAGCCTCCAACATAACCTCCTTGGTTGTCAGGCATGCAATCCCACGCGTTGCACCAAGCAAGATCAAAGCGCGTACGCCAAAGTTCATTTTCGTTGATAATACCCGTAAACCGATTGTCTGAATATGGATAGATGAGAAAATTGGTATTGTACATTCGCACGATCACGGGCGCGTCCGTGGTAAAAGTAACCGTGCCGACGGAAACGCTCAGCAGACCCAAGGCGCCCTCTGACCAAGACGGCAGAGGATACGCGTCCGTCGCGACGAATCCCGAACCGTGAATTCGGTCATCGTATATCTTTGTACTCTCATCGTACCAACCTTTGTTGTTAGCCACACCACGTTTCAGCACGATCCCATTCCTCCAGAAGTCGACGCTGCTTCCAAAGTCGAACGGCGTCAGCCCGGTGCCGTATCCCGGCGCCGAAACGTTCAACTTCGGCGTCGAGTACGTCGTCGGTGCTGGGATCTCAATATACGCCGCCGACGCAAGCTCAGCGGGTTGATCGCTCCCCGGCAGTGTCCCGTTCGCGGGCGTGAAAAATTGATACGCCACGTTCGTCGTGTCCAGCTCGTGTGTGCCCTCCGGGAAATACCGCTCCCACGCGAGCCAATAGCCTCCAACATTAGCTCCTTGGTTGTCAGGCCCGCAATCCCATGCGTTGCACCAAGCGAGATCAAAGCGCACACGCCAAAGATCATGCTCATTGATAATACCCCCAAAGTTACCGTCGTTCCAACTCAGACCCCGATTGGTATTGTACATTCGCACGATCACGGGCGCGTCCGTAGTAAAAGTAATCGTGCCGACGGAAACGCTCAGCAGACCCAAGGCGCCCTCAGACCAAGACGGCAGAGGATGCGCGTCCGTCGCGACGAATCCCGAACCGTGAATTCGGCCATCGTATATCTTTGTACTCTCATCGTACCAACCTTTGTTGTTAGATTCACCACGTTTCAGCACGATCCCATTCCTCCAGAAGTCGACGCTGCTTCCGAAGTCAAACGGCGTCAGCCCGGTGCCGTATCCCGGCGCCGAAACGTTCAACTTCGGCGTCGAGTACGTCGTCGGCGCCGGGATCTCGATGTACGCGGACTCTAGGTCAGCGGGCTGGTCGCTTTCCGGCGTAATCCCGTCCGCGGGCGTGAAAAATTGATACGCCGCGTCTGCCGTGTCCAACTCATGCGTGCCGGCTAGGAAATACCGTTCGTACACCCGCCACGATACAAGTGTTGAACTTTGAGTAGGCCCGCATCCCCACGCGTTGCACCACTCCAGGTCTTCCCGCCTGTGCCACCCGACTCGAGGCCAGCAGCAAGGAAGGTTAGTCCACTGATACGTGTTATACATTCGGACGACGACGGGGGCGTCGACCGAAAAGGTGATCTGACCGACTTGACGGTTCAAAAGCCCGAGTTTGCCCTCCGCCCACGAAGGCAGCGGATGCGTCTCCGTGGCGACGAAATCGTACGCCCCCAAGCTCCCGTAATTCAATCCGGTGGCCCAGCCTTTGCCCGTTGTCGTGGGGTACAGCAGCACGACGTCTGTGCTCCAAACCCCAATCGTGCTTCCGTACCCAAGCGGCGTGAGTAACGCGTTGTACCCGGTCGGTTCCACGAACGTGATTTCGGTGCGCCCGGTGTCCATCCTGCGATGAAGAAAACAAAGTGTCAGTCCTGAAATCTACGGGTGTACTGTATGGGCAAACATTGCACTTGTGATGTATGAAGTAGTCGCCAGTATGCCAGTAAATGTTACGGCCGTAGTGCGTTCAAACAGTCAAAGAGGGTCCGTAAACAGTCGGCGGGATTTGGGAAACGCGCAATACGTACCGGACACCCATAGGGCCTCCAAACGCGCACCACTTACGCGCCACGACGTGCGTTACCCGGTGTTTGAACCAGTACGGCGCGTCCGGCGCGGAGGGGTACTGATCCAGGATATCAACGCATTCCGTCGCGGGGTTCGACTTCGAGTTCAGGGCGTACGGAATCGCGTACGCGGGGCAACCCATGTCGAACCCCATGCGATCCGCCGGACCTTGCCCGTCGCAGAACACGGACTTCGGAACAGAGGCGTAGTCATTCGCTCTGGGGGGGAGGGTGAACACCCCCACGCCGAAGGTGTAGTAATTATGAGGAACAAACACCACCCTGCCGTCGTCCGCGGTCGCGGCGCCTACGAATTTATAGTTCGTGTCGATCGCGTCGCTGATGTCGAACAGCGCGAAACTATCGTCCGCCGGATCAAACACCCCCACGCCGTCGGCGTTGTGAGGAGCGAACACCACCCTGCCGTCGCGTCGAGTCCCGGGGACATACGCGGCGCCTTGAAATTTACCGCCTGTGGTGATCGTGCCGCTGATATCCACCATCGTGAAAGTATCGTTGGTCGGATCAAACACACCGACGCCGTTGGCGTGATAAGGAGCGAAGACCACCCTGCCGTCGCTCGCAGTCGCGGCGCCTACAAATTTGTCGCTCGTACTGATCGTGCCGCTGATATCCACCAAGTTGAAAGTATCGTTGGTCGGATCAAACACACCGACGCCATTGGCGTGATAAGGGGCGAACACCACCCTGCCGTCGCTCGCTGTCGCGGCGCCGGCGAATTTGTAGTTCATAGTGATCGTGCTGCTGATATCAACCAAGGTGAAATTATCGTCCCTCGGATCAAACACCCCCACGCCGCCGGCGACCCAAGGGGCGAAGACCACCCTGCCGTCGCCCGCAGTCGCGGCGCCGGCAAATTTATTGTCCATAGTGATCGTGCTGCTGATGTCCACCAAGGTGAAGCTATCGTCGGTCGGATCAAACATCCCCACGCCGTCGGCTTTATAAGGGGCGAACACCACCCTGCCGTCGCTCGCTGTTGCGGCGCCGAAGAATTGATGGTCCATATCGATCGTGCTTCTGGTGTCCACCATGGTGAAGCTATTGTTCCGCGGATCGAACACCCCCACGCCGTCGGCTTTATAAGGGGCGAAGACCACCCTGCCGTCGCCCGCCGTGGCGGCGCCTTTAAATTTGTCGTTCATAGCGATCGTGGAGAAGATATCCACAGACTCAAAGTAACTCTCCGAGGACTCATAAAGTTGATCGGTACCTGTGGCACTAGTCACGATTCCAGAGACGCAAATCACAACCGCCGCGAGCAGAAGTGAGTGCAGATTGAATTTCATCAATGACGATTGCCGCGCCGCGAACGCGCTGGCGCGGGGTTTCATGACCACCAAAGAGGTACGTCTCGTGGTGTGGGTATTTAGTCTATGGGAGGGAATGGGAGGTGTCAGGGAAGGTTTGGTGGTCGGGGTGAGGCGCCGCGTTCGCGGCGGCGGCGACGAAAACAATTCCAAAAATCCGACGGCCATGGCTTATTTTCAGCACACAGCTGTGCGTTTGGGCTGGGGCTTTTCTCGGCAGGCTCTGCCACCCAGGACGAGTGTCTTCGCGGAACGAGACGTCGTGCGGCGTGACTCATCCGCCCGAGTCGGGGTTTCGCGGCTCGGAACGCGTCCGACCGTGAAGAGTTTTCCGTTCGCGCGTGAGTCGTGCCGCCGCGTTCGCCCGGCGTGAAATGCCGCCATTGAGATTTGCCTCGTCCGTAAACAACCCGGTCGCGGATGTCGACATCGCGTTCGGGACGCACCACACTTTACCGCGGCAGGTTCGCCGCGCGGGAGGGGAGACGGTGGGCGTATCGAAGGCGTAGGTGCCGGCACGCCATACACTCGGCGCGCCGTCGAATGGGCACCGTCGGCGCTCGCGGAGTCGTTTCTTTGCGTTCTGCACTGGAGATGTAAACGTACGTATGTATTTCACCAAATCCTAAGACTGTTTGCTGGTACAAGACTGTCTCGCTTTTCGGGGTAACATCGCTCACACATTGTCCGCCTCGAACCCGTTCCTTCTGTGGTTTCGCGACTCCCAAAACACCCCAAAGGCATTTGGTCGCGCCGGCGTGGTGGTCGTCGTCGCGTGGTGTGGACCGCGGTGAAAATCTCACTTTGCGCCTGGGGGGAGCAGGAGCGTGCGTTTAGGAGATTAGTGGAATGAATAATAACTCGAGAATAAAATGCGTGTCCATTCCGCGCGCGTCACCATTCTCCCGACCCTCACTTGATACCCAGCGCGGTGACAACGGCGAAGACAATGAACAGCGCCCCCCCCGTGTACTTCACCACTCGCTCGGACACCACGTCGCCTAGGATGTCGCCCACCAAAACCGCGATTCCGGTCGCCACGCCGTGCCCCACCGCGCCTCCCAGCGCGACGCCCGCCGGCGAGGCCGCGGCGGAAAGCGCGATGGTGGCGATGAAACTCTTATCTCCCCACTCCGCAGCGAACACCAGGGCGAAAGTAGATAGAACCAGCGCGGTTGTGCCGTTGAACTCCATGCCAGCCACGGCGACTTTCGCGTCCTCCTCTTCCTCCTCCGCGGTTTCCTCCTCGGCCGATAAAAGCGTCTGCACGCCGAAAAACAACAGCAGCGCGGTGGCGAGGTAGTCGTCCCACGGCACGTCCGATTGCAGCAGCGCGCCGGTGGTTTCTTCCGCGACGTGAAACACCTGGCCGATTCCTACTGAAATGAGTGTCATCACCCCTAGTGCGCCGAAAGTACCAAGGAACACGGAGGACTTCGGCTGCTGCGTGGCGAGCAACACGGCGATGAAGAATGTCTTGTCGCCGATTTCGCTGAAGAAAATCAGGAGAAACGCGGAGAGGAACCCGTCCGTTAGTGAGGCGGTTTCTATTTGTTCTACTGCGGTGGTTTGCGCAGCGGCGACCAAATCAGTGGCAAACGCGGGCTCCACGGCCCCGGAAACAACGAAAAGCGATGCGAGGCCGCCTATTGCGAGCGCGGCGGCGGCTGGCGCGAAATCGGAAGATTTCTTTGCCGCATCGGGGAAAGATGTTTTCTTTGGCGCGACGGCGAGGACCGTGCCCCCGCCACGGCGGGTCACGACACCAGAGTCGACGCGATACGGGGCTGGGGCGTTTAGCGTGTTGTCGTTGGCAACACGAGCGCGGAGCTGCGTGCGAAATCGCCGGGGCTTCACGGGAACAACCGCGGGTAGCGCGAACGCGCGCGGTTTCGATCGCGCGATTGTCTCGCCCACGCCGTTTCGCACGGACAAGGCACGGTTGCCGAGCGCCGAGTACGGGACGATGGCTGCCATTACCGCGTGTTTTCAGGCGTCGGGGTACAACAGGTCGGGTCGGACTGCGAAACAGCCCAAACACCGGACAGCCGTGCCGGTCAGGCCGTGCCGCAGCGGCACCGCGCGATCGCGTGTGGGGACGACGTGGCACATTCACACCGTGTCTGGAACGAAGTGGATCATGATCTGAAACAAGAAAAACAGCAGCCAGAAACCGACTGCGACTTCACAAAAATCGCTCGTATTCATATTAATTCGACAACACCTTGTCGCTCCAGGACAGGGCTATTTTCCTGATAAACGCCGGTCCTCCCGTTACGGTGGCCCGTGCCAGTTTCTCCACCTGGATGTCCTCCCCTAGCAACTGGGCGACCCGGGAAACTTCGTCAACCCGCAAACGGTTGTCTTCGGTGAGCGCTAACAAAACCTGTGATTGAAAAGAAAAGCGTCGGTCGCGAGTCTCGAGTGTGGGTTCGTAACAGTCGCTGGTACTGGTAAACGTTACTAGTAATGCACTGAAAGAGGGGCATCAAACAGTGTTGGGATTTGGGAAATACAACCGTACCTGTTTCCGCAACCCCGGATCGGTGAGAAACAACTGCGCGCCGTCCGCGACCGTGTCCGTTAAATCCAGGCCGCCGCCTTTCCCTTGTCCTCCTTGTCCTCCTTTCGGATCGGAGGTCCGCGCCAAGGTAACCAGGTTCTCTAAACGGGCCCACTGAAAAGTTCCGTCTTTGCTGAAAAGCACCTGGGTTAGTCGCGTTCTTAAGCTGGCGTCGCGGTCGGTTAACAACCGCTTCGCGACGTACGGATACGCCACTTCCAGGAACCGGAAATCTGGGAGTGTTGAAGAAGTGTCAATCTTGTATGTATGGAAGCAGTGTTTGGATTTGGGAAAGCCCGGATACGTACCCGGGCTCAAGGTCATGCAAATGCCTTCCTGCGTGAGTAAAGACCGGATGACCAGGCTGAACCGTTCGGGAATACGAATGGGGTACTGGTACACCAGCTGGTTAAACGCCCCCGTCACCGTTCGAAAGTTGAAGTTTGCAAGACTCGCGGTGCGCGCGTCTTGCCAGATGGACTCGAGCGCTGTTTGGAAAAATAAAAAACGTCAGTGTTTCGTGATGTGTGTGAGGGATTGGGAAGGGTAGACGGAGTGGTAGGACTTTCTGACTGTACTACTGGTAACATATAGCTACAGTCATACAGCAGCACTACATCAGGGCAGCAAACAGTCATGGGAGGGATTTGGAGTGGGAAAGGCGCTTACCCGGGACGATCGGCCGCACGTCCGTTCCCTTCGCCAGGAAACCAAGATTCACGAAATCGTACGCCATCGCGTCGTAGTCCTCGTTCACCGCGTGCACCACCGCGTCTACCAGGGTTTGTTTGTTTTGGTTAGAGAGCTGCGCGACGTTTCCGAAATCCACGTACGCGATTTTCCCGTCCCGCATGGCGAACACGTTCCCTGGGTGCGGGTCGCCGTGAAAGAGGCCGAACTCCAGCAACTGTCGCAACCCTGACATCACGCCGACCCTGATAAACGCGTCCACGTCGATCCCACTCGCGCGAATCGCGGCCGGGTCGGTACACCGAATGCCGTCGATCCACTCCATCACTAAAACTTTCGGCCCACTGTACTGTTTGTAGAACTTGGGAATCTTCACCACCGGGTCGTCTTTGAAGTTTTCGTAAAAGTCGGTCAGGTTCCGTCCTTCCTGGATGTAGTCCAGCTCTTCCAGCAACTTTTCGCCAAACTCGTCAACCAGTAGCTGCGCGTTGCAGCCCAGTTTCTTGATGCTCACGGTGTTGACGAACCGCGCGAGTTCGCGGAACAGCACCAGGTCGCGAAGAATAACCGGTTCGATACCGGGCCGCTGGACTTTCACCGCGACTTCGTCTCCGTTCGATAACAATTTCGCTCTGTACACTTGTCCCAAGGAAGCCGCCGCGATCGGGAGCGGGGATATTTCCGAAAACACCTCACTGATTGGCCGTCCCAGCTCCGACTCCATTATGGCAAACGCCTCGTCGGATGGAAACGCGGGGACGTCGTCTTGTAGCTTACAAAGCTGTTCCATGTAATCGGCGCGCACGATGTCGGGGCGGTTCGCGAGGACCTGCCCTGCTTTCACGAAGCTCGGTCCTAGTAACGCGAGCTTCTCTCGTAGGTCCTTGGAACGCCCGGTCACGTCCTCCGCGCTGAAACACTTGTCGAAAAGCAAAGAACCGGAGAACATCGCCACCGCGGACACGATCTCCACGCCCCGAAGCGCGGTTTGTAGCACGCGGTCGGGGGAAGAGAGCGTGCGTTCGCGCACCAGCGCGGGGGAGTACTTGGGCGCGATGGCGCACGTCCCGCGCTCCATATCGAGCTCATCCAGGCTGGTGGGGACGATGATGGCGTGCGTTACCTGGGATATGCCGCGCGTCGCACGGGGGGAAGACACGGAAGCCGCGCGCCACGGCGCACGTGACCCGTGTTCATTCGCAGACGCAGATCCAACCGAGGCACGTCTTGTCATGGAATGCAACCGGTGGGGGGCGCACGTGTTGGCAGAGGCGCGCGTCGCAGCCCGAGGCGCGCACGAGGGCACAAGAATCGTGGCGTGAGACGCCATCGCGAACGGAATCAGACACGAGGTCTTCCCGAACGAGACGTGCACGCACGCGAGTCGGTGGCGCGGAACGTTCTGGTGGGTGCCGCGAAGGGTGGCGTCCAGGTGGCCTCTGGCTTGATGACGTGGACGACGAAATGTGAAACAAGAAAAGAAGATTTTTTCTCTTCCCTCTGTTGTTTGGTCGCTAACTATCGTAAACGTAAACGCAGTCATCTCTCGTGCGTCCGAGCGAGGACCCTCGCCGCGCCGTGCCGTGCGATTTTCCGCGCGTCTTCAGGGGACACGGGCGCGCGCACCACCAGGGGGATTGGTCGCGACTTGCTTTTTCGCCGCCCTGAGGTGTCGTGGAGCGTTTCGTGCATTCGTTTTTTTTCGGTCTCTTCATCGCTGCTCGCGTCGGCGTCGGCGTGCGCGTCCGTCTCGTCCACGCTACGCAGCGTTTGAGTCGCGTCGTCAAACTTAACTCGTAACCGCCACTCCCGCACCGCACACGCGCTCCACCGGAACAGCAGCTGGGCTAGGGGGTCGCCTGATGTTTGCCAGGTGTCGGTTTCGTTTTGGAGCGGAGTTTGGAACGCAGATGAGGCATTATCATTCGCGTTGCTCTTCCGTTTGCTCGTGCTCGTCAACCCGTCAATCCCGTTGAACCCGCCATTCATCATGAGCACGCGCACCGCGCTCGTGGCAGTTTGCAGCCCTTCCGTGTCGCGTGGGTCGAGAACCGCGCGTTGCATCCGTTGCGGAAGCGTCTTGCCGAGAAACGGACGAATCGAGTCAAACGCGCCGGCGAACGCAACCGCCGCGCGCGTTCGCTCAAGGTCGTCAGATCCATCCAGAAAACACTGCCCGAGCGCGGTTCGCACGGAGTTTGGGGAAAGGGATACGGAAACGTCTTCGTACCCTCCATACCCTCCATTACCTCCACTATACCTTCCAGGCGTTTTGATTGAAAATCCCCACTCCCCGAGCGCGCGCGCGGCGACGTCCTCTTCGGTTAAGAGATTTAACGAGTCCGACTTTGCGTCGTCAGACCCCGCGAGCGTCGCTTTCACCAGGTGACACGCCAGCGCCGTGGCGGGCGACGGGTCCGCGTCCCCGGCCCTTAACGATTCAAGCGCATCAAGCACCTCTTTTGTCTCCAGCGCCAGCTCAAGCGCGCGCCGGGTCGCCACCATGGTTGCCAACTCCATCTTTTGTAATCGGAGCGTCTCCAGAATCAAATCGCGCTGCGTCGCGATGGTGGGCGACGGCGTCGCGATTCGAGGCGAGCTTCGCGCTCCGCGAGGCGTCGGCGTCGTCGACGGAAACGCCAGAAACGACACAGCGCGGTTGCGTGTTTGTGGCGAGGCGCAGTCTCCAGTGTGGTTCGTAACACGCGCCGGAGACGCAGTGGGCGGCGCCATACCGTGATCCCCGAACGGCGAATTCGCGGTTTCCAGTTCGATTTGGGCTTCCATGTGTAACTCTTGCGACCACGCGGCGGCCGCGACGGCGGCGTCTAAAACCAGGTGTTCCCGGTGTGTTTCCTTGCGATACTCCGCTTGCTTTACGGTGACTGTACATTCCGCGGCGGCGGTTTCGAAAGCCCTTTCCGCGAGTAACAACCCAACGTGTTCGGAGTGTTTCAAATCCCTCTCCACAAGCGCCTTGTGCATCGCGAGCTCCCACTGTTTAGCCATAGCGCCGTTTTTGAACCCCACCAAGTCGAACGAAAGTTTCTTGTGCTCCAATTGCAAAGCGTCCAGTTCGTTTTTCGTGACCCGCAGGGTTTCGCGCAACGTTTCTTTTTCAAACGCGAACGTCTCGCCGAGAGTTTCCGCCTGAACGTAAAAAAGAAAAGTGTCAATCTTGAGTCGGCCGGGTGTACTGTATGGGGGATTGGGGTCCGAGTAATCGGGCCGAACAGTGCACTTGTGATGTATGTAGTAGTTGCCAGTACTACATACATCACGAGTACTGGCAATGCTACACACGGCACGAGTAGTGCACTCGACCAGGGGCTGTAAACATTGTGCCTGGATTTGGGAAACGCGCAAGGCCGTACCTGGTGCCGCTCCACCCTCGCCGCGGCCTCGGAGCGTCCTAAAACTCCAAACTTGGTTTGCATGTCAGTCAACTCGTGAATTAAACCCTCGTTTTCGTCGCGCAGCAAAACGACTTTCGCCTCGTGCGTCGCGACCTCCAAAATATACCGCTCGGCGACTTTCGACGACGCGGCGCGGTTTTGGGTTTGTTCGCGCAGGTCGTGCTGTACGGCGCTGTAGGTTACACGTAACGCCTGCAATGCAGCCGTTACGGAAGTCCGCTCCAAACCCCGAGCTTCCAGGGTTGCTTTCATGTCCGTGATCTGGGTTTTTAACCGAACCACTTCCGCGGCGACCCGGGCTTTTTCGCGGTGAGATTTGCTCAGCTTTTCAGCCAAAGCGTCTCTTTCCTTGGTCACTGACTCGTCGCCATTAGCGAGCGCCGAGGTGAGCCCCACGATTTGACGCTCCGCGGCTTCTAGTTTCGCGACGAGGCGTCCGGAAGAGACAGGTTCTTTGTAAGGTTCTTTCACCGGTGTGTTGTTTGTGCTGTGCGTGGGCGACTGGAAAGAAAGCGCGCTCGCGTTCGCGTGTCCTTTCGTCGGCGAAACCGAGTCGCCGGAACGGTTCCGTCCCGGCGACTTCGCGCGTAGCAAGCCTTTCAGGGACACCTTCTTCGCGCTACTCGGGGGCTGGTACACCGCGCTCCCTGGTGTCGGCCCAGACGGGCGCCACGGAGAGTTCGATTTCGATTCGTCGTGAAACCCGACCGCGTCCACGGTTCCGCCGTTCTTTTTAATCAAACCGATCAAGCTGGAAAGTTTGTCGTTTTCCTTACTCAGCCGCCGCAAAGCCGTTTTGATACCCGCGATTTCGCACAGGCCTATCTCCCGCTCCGCGATCAAATTCTTTTCGCGTTTATTGGCGTCGCGTTTGAACTGTAGCCACTTGTTGTGCTCCGTGTCTGCGTTTTTTTCAAGACTAACCACGCACGCCTCCGCGGCGCTTGCCTTGGTAACCGCGTCTTCCAACCGCACGCGAAACTCGGCTTCGCGTTTCGCCGAAACTTCCACTCGCGCGGCGGCGTCTTTCACCGCCGCCGCGGCGACTCGGCGACACGCGTTCGCCTCTTCCGTCGCCGCTTCCGCTTCACCCAACGCCGCCGCTTCCCTCCCAGACGCCACCGCCACACAGCCCTCCAATTTAACAACCCTACCCCGGAGCGTCGCGACCGTTTCCACCGCCGCGGCGGTGGCGACGTTTTTCTCCGCGACCGCGGCGGCGGCGATAACCTCCGCCGCGTTTTGCGCCCGCAACGCGTCGTCCCTTGTACGATTAAAAAGAAAGTGTCAGTCGGTCGTAACGTGTATGAGTAAACAGTCAGGGAGTCTTGTATGGGCAGAGGTATAGCCGTCCCTTCTGGTACGAGTATGGGCAATCAGGGAGGCGGAACGCGGTGAAAGGCTCAATACGTACCGCAACGCAAACGCGTCATTCGCGGCGTTCGTTTCCACTTCCCGGCGTCTCAACGTCACCTCAAGCGCGTCCCGCTCCATCGCCAAAACCGCGAACGCGTCGTGCGCTTTTTCGTTTTGCGTCATCTGCGCCGTTTGGAACTTTTCGATTTCTTTGGAGTTTTGTACCCTCAAATCCTCCACCAACACCAACGCCTCCCCCAGCTCCCGTTCCGTGGCTTCGTACCGCGCCGCGCTGACAAACGCGTCGTTTTCAGACGCCAAGGCGATGGTTGCTGTGCTGGCGAGTTTGTTTTTTAATTCCGCGATTTGGGTGACTAACAACGCGTTGGCCGTAACGAGTTCCTTCGCGCCGTGCACTTCGTTTCGCAAAAAGTCGCGCTCCGATTCCAACGTCGAAATTTCACCCCGCAACGCCGAGTTCGTTTCCGAAAACTCGGCACGCGCCTTTTCAAGCGTCGACTCGAGCTCCAAAAGTTTCGCGGTGACCGGTGCGCTGGCTATTAAGTTCCGGTGTCGCGCCCTCGCCGTGGCGCGCGCGTCCGCGAGGCGCCACGTGGACGCCGAGGTGGGCGAGTTTCTTTCAAAAGAAAAAGGCGCTTTGTGGTTTCGTTTTGAGACAGTTTCGGAAACGCCATCAGCAGAGACGTCGTCGTCGGAGGAGGAGGAAACGTCATCTTCTTCTTGTTCTTCTTCTTCTTCTTCTTCTTCTTCTTCTTGGTACTGACCGTCGTACTCCGCATCCCCGTACTCCGCGAAATAACTCCCCACCACCGCGGCTTCCACCGGGTGTTTCCCGTGAAACAAAAGCCGGTCTGCCTTCCCGGCGAACCTGGCGAGCACGGTTGACAACTCGTTCAACGCCCCGACCCCGTGTCTGCCTGGGCACGCGCCGCAAAGCGCCCCCGTTCGCGTGATCTTTGGAACCGTGGACTGGCCGTTTCGTTTCCGGAACGCCTCGCGGCGTCTTTCGAAAGGCACCACGTCCAGGGCCGCGATTGCGATTCGCATCGCGCCGTCCTCCGCGTCGAACGCGTCCCCCCGCGTCGCCGCTTGTACAAACGAAACCCCGAGTTGGTTCACCAGGCGGTCGCAATTCTTTTCCACCCCAACGCGAGTCGACGAGTTCAGGTTCAAAACAATCAGCGACCCGCCGAAGAAACTCCGGTTTTCACTCAGCGCGCGCTGCGAGTGAGGGGGGAAGATATCGTCAAGCACTTTCGCGGTGACCGAGTCCAACGTGAGTAACCGCTTCTGCGTGGTGGCGATTACGTCGTTCGTGTCGTCAAACTGCGATTGTGAAAAGAAAAGGTCAGTCGTTTGGACCGCGCGTGTTACGTAATTACGGGCTCCCCAATCGGGAAACAGGGAGGGTGGATTCATTTGGGAAACTCAAATACGCACTTCGTCACCTTCGTGGTCATAATTTTCCACCTCGTCGTCTTCGTCCTCCTCGCCTGCTCTAAGAATAATCAGCGGCGAGGGTTGGTTTTCGCCGTCGTGACACCGCGCCGCGTCCCGTCTGTCCTTGCACCGCACCCCAGGCGCCCACGCTTTCGGGAAAAAGCCGTTACAAAAACCGTTACCATCAACGCGGCCCAACACGCACAGCTCCACAGCGTGCCGCGGCGACTTCGCGAGCGTCGCGCCGTGCTTTTGCAGTGTCGCCGCGCGTTTGCGCTCCGCCTGGGATTCGAACCCTCCGTGGTGTGTCGCGGGCGCCACGACCACCGGGAACCCGTGGTCCAGAAGCCGCGCGCACATCGCCGCGCCCGTGGGGGTGACCCCGATGAACGCAACGGGGCGTCGCGTGGGGTCCAAGGTTTGCGGGTCCACGCGAGTTTTTTTTGAACCTGCTTTTTCTTTTCGATTTGTTTCAGTTTCGCGTACTCCCCGTTTCGCGCTTCCCGGCGTCGTTTTCGCGACGGCGTGAAACCTGGGTACCCGCGGTTTGCGTGTCCCATTCGTGTCATGTGCCGTGTGCGGAACCAAACGTGGAGGCGTGCTGGGTGGGGTTTTCTGGGTACTGACGCGTCGTCCGCGTACCGGCGACGGCGCGAAAACACTTCGTGGCGTCTCTTTGTACGTCGACGGCGAATTCTCCGTTTTTTGTGCACCGAGTGACTCGGTACCGACGCCGACTCCGTCTTCCGCGTTCCCCGGGTGCCGTGCCGAACCCGCGGTTTCCGGGTGAAATGCGTGTCGGCTTGTTGGCTCGTCCTTTTGAGACGACACATACCCTGTATCATTCTCAATGTCCAAATCTTTCCCCGGAACGAACCCCCCGGGTTCGGGCGACACCAAAACGCGCCGAATGTGTTTCTCGTGCACGCCCCGCAAGGAATCGACGGATTCGCGGCCTT
>Ga0307488_10002961_pt1 | contig 14245 bp, 17 predicted proteins | sample SB02metaG_FD_202248 | JGI IMG/M metagenome (GOLD analysis project Ga0307488, IMG submission 202248) | Sea-ice brine microbial communities from Beaufort Sea near Barrow, Alaska, United States - SB 0.2 | ecosystem: Environmental > Aquatic > Marine > Coastal | place: USA: Alaska | collected... | reverse complement strand
GCTTACGCGCTGCCGCCTTCTCCCTTGTTTGTGTTGCGCGAGGAGCTCTCTTAATAGAACCTTCAAACATTTCGTCTTGTTGTGCCATTTATTTTACTCCTTAACGTATTTTGCGTATTGTTCTAAACTAACCCCAAGTTTTTTAGCCATAGCTACTTGCCTTTGAGTTAATCTAACCTTGTTCCCACTACTGCGCCCAGATGCAACGGACCTATCTACAGATGCAACCGTCTGGGCGGGCCGCTTGTCCTGAGTTCCGTTTCTAAACTTATGAGGAAATTCTTCCTTCATACGCCTATCTAATGTATCATAGTACTCATCGCTCTTCGGGTCAATACCTTCTGATTCAACAAGTTCCTTATGAATACCAAATGCTGCATAAGTCATGGCGTTGTCTTCGCCAAACCAATCATTCTTTTGAGCCCACTGTTCTGCTTTAGCATCAGGCTTAGGGGCTGCTTGAGCCACAGGCTGTGCTGCGGGTTTATTAGGTTGTCTTTGCCGTCTCTCATTAGCTGACTTAGCCTGAGAGGCTCTGTCCGCGTCTACGGCAAGCTGTGTCATTTTTCTTTGAGCGGCTACTACGGCATCGGTGTCACCAATCTCCATAGCGCTTCTCAAAGCTGATTCTGTTTGAGCTAGTTCAGATTCCACGCGACCACTATATTGATCAACGTAGCTTGTATCCATTTGATTAAGTCTTTGAGCTAACTCTTGGTTTTCTTGAGCTTTTATTTGTGCAAACCTAGTTGCTTCTTCAGCGCTTTTCTCAGCTTCACGCATTTTCTTGGTAAGACGATTAATCCTTTTCTGAGTTTGATTTTCACTTTTTTTAAACTCATCTTCAGTTTCTGATACCTCAAGATTATTTGCATTATCTGCATCTTGCGGCTGTTCTTCAAGAGTAACCTCAACATCGGGGCCATCATCTTCTCCTAGATCTAAGTCTAACTCAGCTTGTGCTTCTTTTCCACTCATGTTCACCTCTAATAATGTAAAATGTCTTCAGGGTCATTAATTTTAGCTAAAATTTCATCGTCATTTAAAATTCTGACTTCTCCGCCATCTATTTTAAAACGTGAACCAGCATATCGGGCAAACATTACCCAATCTTTCTCTGCACACCATGATCCTGCAGGAAATTTCTCTTTGTCTTTATAAGCTAAAGACCCAACTTTTAAAACATAACCCACCTGAGTAGATATTTGTCCTTCTTCTACAAGTTTATCTGGTAACAAAATGCCTCCTTCTGTTTTACCCTTTCCTCTGTAAGGTAATATAAGGATCCTCCATCCTGTAGGCTGTGGCATTCTTTCAATCAAACTTTGCTCAATAAGACTAGGATCTAAAACCCTATCTTTAGGATCAACATAAGTTTGTTCTAATTCTGAATTGACTTCTTCCATTTAAACTTCCTCTTGTTCATTTTTGTCTAGTATATTTTTAAGTTCTGATTCAATATAACCCAAAGACGTTAACTCACCCATAATCTCCCTGTAGTGCTCCATGTTTTTTACATTGTTGAACTCTAAAGTGTTGAGTATAAGATCCCTTCTATCTTTGATAAGCTTGAAAACCGTTAATGACAGATTTATCTCATTCATTTATATAAAAACCTCATATACTCCGAGTCTATCTTATATATTCGCATTATTTAGTCAAGCGCTGTTTCTTTTTTAATGTTGATACATGCTTGTGATAAAAAAAATTTCCAATTCTTGCGAAAGGTTTAGATAATTCTAACCAAAATCTAATCATTTTTTCTTTCCTTTACCAATCACAGTTTTTAATGTTTTTGCTTGTGCAGCATGTAACTTACTAGCTTTTTTTAAACCTTTAATAACTTTGTTTATTTTTCTTTTCATTTTGTTAATCCTTTGTACTTTTCAAAACTGCGAAGTCCGCCCAATCCGAGCATTCCCATCAAAACAGTCATAAGTGAACCCATATCAAAACTTGGCAATTCTGGTATAACAACATTTAAATAAGCACATACAAATATAGTAACGGGTGCTAAGACAAAATGCCAACATAGTGCAATTCCGCATGTCCAACCGATAAAGGGCCGCCAGCCCGCTACAAAGATGGACTTATGCTGCGCTTCTGTCTTGTTGATCTCTATCTGACCTTTGGCCAGCTCCTGAGCATGGCTCTCTGCCATAGTGGCCACTTCGTGTGCCAGCTTATTCTTCATGTCCTTATCTTCTATAAATTTCCCAAGAAGATTACTTACTGGTCCTATTAACGCTGTTAACATTATTGTCTCCTTTATGTTCGTGACCCATCCATATGCCAAATACACCTGTCATAACACCCATAACCACAGATACAAAGGCTGATTGACTTGCAGTTGGTGTATCTAAACCCATAAACCATTCAGCACAACGCCAAGACATGACTGTACTAGCAAGCATCATCAGTCGAGGTAGGATCTTCCATTTTAAAAAAGTTTCTACATTCATTTTATTAAAATCTCATTCAATCCAAATCCTTCTAGTAAAACTAAAGTAAAGAATAATAACAAGATGCCTCCTGCTATTAATTTACCACTAAAGTTAGTAGACCCTATTTTTATAGCAACGAACTCATTTCCCAAAATCCTTAAAGATAGTTCAAAACTGTTTTGTCCTAAATCTAAATTTATTATTTTCTTTTTTTCATCTGTCATTAATACACCTGTACTGTATTAGGGTCTATATTTGGTATAAGTTTGCACATACATTGATATGTTTCTTTTTCATCACCTTTCATAACAATTTGGTCATGCAGTTTATCTTTGTACATAAGACAATGGTTCACATCTTTAAAATATATCCCGCCTTCTAGTTTAAGGCCTAAATAACAAACCAACATGAAGGCAGTCACTTTTATAGAAACTCTTTATAATACTCAGAGTTCATAGAAAAAACTTCTCCGCCGTCTTTCATCTTAACCGACTTAACAAGATCCCCTCGTCCATTACGCATGAAGAATTGTTCTAAGCTCATTGTGTCTGACGCAGGTCCATCAAAGAACTCTTTTCTTAATTCTGCTTCGGATTGTTTATCTTTAGCCACCTTGACCTCCTTGGTTTTTACCTTGTTGTTTTAATAGTTCTCTATCCATTGCTGAATCTATCCTAGCTTGTGTAACCTTCTCCTGACTTTGCAACCTCTGTTGAAACTGGTCATCTCTCTGTTGTACTTTCTGGCCTTCCAATCCAAGCTTGGCTTGATCAACTTTATTATCATTCTGTTCAGCCTGCGCTTTAAGTTCTAGCTCTTTGCCCTTTAACTCAACTAAAGGATCAGGTCCCTGACCACTTAGCTGTCCACTTAGTGCTTTGAGTTGAGACATACCTTCCGCAACATACTGAGCTGTCTTGGCTTCCATATCTATCATCTGTTCTTCTGTAATAGCCTGTCCACCTCCAGCTTGTATCAAATCAACGGCAGCTCTCTCACGGGCTCCTATCTTAACGTGCTCCATAATATGTTTCTGTAATGACACCGCCATAGCAGGGGACTGAGCGATTAACGGCGTTGAACCAAAAACCATATGAGCCATGATATGAGCCTCGTGAGATTGCCCTTCAAAAGCTACCAGCTTTATCTGATCTAATACATCTATATTTTCTTGAGCAGGATCCTTTGGTATGGACTCTGGCTCTGGAGTTCTCTTCAAAACCCTGTCTATATCTCTTACTCCCAAAGCCTCATACATATCCCTAAACACTTCGTACATGTTGTGCATATCAGGAGCTGACGTAGCCAACTGCATTTTGGTCTGTGCCAAGGAGATCCTTTGAGCCTGACTAAATACATTAGGATTAGATACAGGTAATACATCAACCCTGTCATCAAAATCTTCTTTGCGTACATTGCCATCAACACCCGTAATACTATAAGGATACTCGTCAGGTAAAAACTCAGACATGACTTTAGATAATAACTTAAATTCTAACTTCATCGCATAATGTAATCGTTTATGAACGGCAGACATGACCCGTGATCCCTGTTCCAACATAGCTATAGTCGTACCCACAGCCGCCTGCTGATTACCATCGCCCACTTTCAAGTCCGTTATGGTAGCGAATCGTTGTCCCGCATCAACTACAAAGCCTAACAATGCCATCAAAGTCTGGTCGGGTCCCTTAAACGGTAAGGCCATTAAACTGGCTTTTATATCACCACCTGGAGCATCTACATCTCTAAACTCACCAGGTTGTAGAGGCTCGTCATCATCCCTGATCCGTAGACCGCGGGCCTTAAACCCTGCTGGAAGATTTGATAATGTACCAGCATCAATTAACTGCCTCAAAGCAGAAGTCGCGGTTCTCGCTAATCCACCTATTGTATGTATCAGACCTAATCCATAAAACCCAAAGCCTGGAAGAAACTTATAATGTACAAAATACTGTATCTTGGTCTTCTTCTCGTCATCTTCTCTGTAATTCCTGCGAATCGACAGTACCTGTCCGTTATCCTGTGAAATGGTTACAAGATACGGTACTTTAATACCTGTAGGTTCACCATCTTCGCCAACCTCTTCATAACCTTCTAAATCAAGATCCACATGACATTCTAGTAAAGTACAGTCATAATCTATCTGTGATGGATACATTCCATCAATTCTTTCAATCTCATCTGCTAAAGAGCCTGACTCAGATTGAGCTGGAATAACAGTTATATCCCTGTAAAACCCAGAAACCTGACGTTTTCTAAGATCATTCAAGCTCATCTTTAAGACTTGTGTGATATTAGGACACGTTTCTAATCCACTAGTGTTATAAGGAACAATAAGGTTTTCAGCAGGTACAAATTTACTTACCGCTCTTTCTAAGTTCTCGTCATAATACACTTTCTTAAACGTACTACCCGCTAGTGGTAAAAAGAATAACATCTGATCTAACTCAGGTGTGTATTCTTCCATAATGCACGTTATGTAGTAATTCATAAACTCCTTTACACGTTGAGCTTGATCCTCTTTTTCAGGAGTACTAGATCCAAGCACTGTTGTTCGCACGGGTCCAGAAGGCGGCAACAATTCATTAAACGCTTGAGCTTGGAACTGCGTGGCGGACTCTGCAAGCAAGGGGTGCGTGACACCGCTCGCGCCTCGAAAGGGCTGTGATCTCTCTTCGTAACTAAATCCCAACAACTCCAAACCGTTAGCGAAAGCATCTTCCCACTCCTGTCTACCACTTTTGTTCTCATCAAACTCACCTGTTAGCTCACTGGCAATCCTACCAAGTAAACCATCAGGCATCTCTTCAGCTAAATTAGCTGAGAAATCTTCAGTCGTGCCTCGTTGATCCTGTGGCTCAAAATCAACAACAACACTACCATCGTCTTCTTCTATAATTTCTACGTTTTCTGGAACAGGTCCCATGTCCAGACTATCAGGCATTTCTATCTCGACTTCTGCAGCCATATCTTCTAAGTCCAGCTGAGACGGTACGCCTTCCATCATGCTGCCTATCGGTTCTCTTGCCATGTAATTCTCCTTTTTCCTATTATACCATAGGTCTATACATATTAACAGCCTTGTCCTTTAAGCCTATAATGCCGCCTTCGGCTTTTCGTATATCTTCTCCAGTAAGATTTAAATAATTATTTACATTCCTTTCAGGATTCATAAATTTTCCTATGAAAAATCTTTTTAATTTATCTGTATTACTTAATAGCCTGTTTCCAGATGTACCAGAAAACCCTGTGTCCCCTTCAGCTATAACTTCAGGAGGTAGTCCTTTTTTATCTAAAGCTTCTTGAGCAACCTTAGATACGTTCATAAATTTTCTCATGTCTTGCGTGGTAGGTTTTAATCTCCCAAAATAATTTTGAGCTAACTTCTCCCCTGAAGGACTTCTTTGATCAATCAAAACATCTCCGCCTCTAACCATTCTCTCCTCATAGTCCACATTACCATATTTATTAAAACCTTCTCTTCCAGCTTGATCTTTCCCTTCTATAAAATCCATAGCAGCATGTGCCAACTCATGTGTCAAAATTCTTAAAGGGTCGGGAGAGTCTTCTCTTTGATCAGCAATATATCCAATCTCGCCCCTGTCTTTTGAAAAAAGTCCATAGGACCTTTGTGATCCTGCGCTAGAATCTGATACAACCCCTTGAACATCTATTTTACCTTCTTTGTACAATTCATAACCAAGTCTAGCTAGAGGATTTCCGTACAAATAAGGTTCTAAATCTGCTCTCATTTCTACATCACCTAAATCTTGTCCTTGCTCATACTTGGGCTCTCCACCATTTTTCATGTATTGGATGTAGGGCTCTATGCCCCGTGGGCCGCGGTTCATGTTGACCGCTTTGTCTTTCAAAGATATCACGCCGCCGTCCTCTTTCATTATGTCGGGATTGGTTCTCTGTGTAGGATCGTTCTTACCAAACTTGCCCTTCAACACAGCTGCACTATCTTTTGGTCTGTCTGTTAACATAACGTAACTTAAATCGCCTACACCCTCTACCACATTTTCATAAGGCACATGAGTAAACCCTTTTGCCGCCAACTCCTTAGCGTGAGATCTAATAAATTGTTTTACGTCCTGTACATTAACTCTAGGGTCTTCTCCTAAAATATCATCCGCAGTAAAATTTTCTCCTTTGAAAATACTGTATTGTTCCGCCTGATAATCATTCAAACCACTTTCTGTAAAAGGTTTGTCTGTTTTAGGATTTAAAAAAGGTTTACTTAAATTAGCTTTTAAAGGAATAGAACCACCTAAAGTTTTTCTCGGTATAGGCTGATTAAACTGTTTTCCGTAACCAACATTACCACTAACAGGAGGTAGTCTCATTTGAGACAAAGCCGTGCCATAATCTATACCAGATTTTTTAGCGATATCTTTAGCCATTTGTCTGCCACCAAAACCATAGGTTAAGTCCATAAATCGGTCTTCAGCTGCTTTAGGTGTGGATCCTACATGAGGACCCATTTCAAAGAAAGGTACTTTATTTAAATCAAACTGAGTAAACCCAGGATCGGTGTTCTGAGAAAAATGATATACATCAACAGGTTTGTTAGATCGCAGAAAATTTCCTACAGACTGCTTTTGTCTACCTGAACCATAGTTGCTACGCTCACCCTCTGGTAAGTTCTTCTCATAGTCTATTTTAAAATCTCTTAAAGGAGCGTCTCCAGCAGCTTCTTTGATTACACCCTTATACAAGTTGGAACCTTCTACAACAACCTCATCATAGCCATCTATTGTATTCTTTATACGATCCACCTGAGCAGAGTCTTTTAACAAATTACCCGCTATCTCTTTATCCATCTTTACATTGTAGTTTGGTATCGGTGTATCTCTTCTAATAAGGCCATACTTGGCAGACATAATAGCCAAATCTACGTTCTCTTCAGGGACCCCAACTTTCTTTATGCTCTTATACATATCACCCGTATAACGATCAAAGGCTTCCATATCCCCAGGATCTGGACACTTATCTGCACTACAGGACACAATCAAAAGTTTACGACCCTGCTTTGTATCTGAATTAAATAAACTACCTGAACCTAGATTTAAATCATCGGGTACCTTATTGGCCTTACTGGCACCTTTTATAGCTTTACCTGCAGAAGAAATACCTTTAACTACAGCAGCTGGTACCATAAGAGCTGGGAAAAAAGGAGAAGCCGCTAACATTACATCGCCGCTGGCTCCTAAAGTCTGTAGACCTGCATCTAAATAATTACCGCTTTCTATGTTTTCACTAAAAGAGGGCATCGTACCACCCACAACATTCATGTCGGGACCATAACCTAAAACATCTGAAATACCTGCACTAGGAAGCATATTAGCTCCAAAAGCCATTGCCGCATACGGAGATATACCAGCTCCTTGACTGTCCCGTTCTTCTAGTCTGGATAAAACCGTCTCGTCTTCAACGGTAAAGTCATCTTCATAATTTATTGGAGCTTCAGCCATCTCTTCCAAGAACCTGTGCTAGTTGAGCCATGAGCCGTGGGTCGTTGGAAGGGGATGCTCCCGCTTGTTTCATAATGCGATCCAGCACTAACTTACCTCTGTCAGCAGGCATTTCCATTATCTCAGTCTTTTTCATCATAAGACCCGCTACCCCACCTTCCTTAAAAAGTTGAGCTCTAGCCATTGACATAGGTGATCCTTGTTGAGCATAAAAACTAGGGTGTCTTCCAGGATCTAGAGGTTCATTTCCTTGAATAGCAGCAGTAGCATTAATAGTGCCTTGCACACCATTAGCACCAAATATACCATCCCCTACAGCTGAAGCATTGCCTTGAATAGGATTTAAGTTAAATATATTACCACCCATATAATCCTGACCAGTTTTAATCTTGTCCTCTTGACCAGTAGCTCTTAAATAATTTTCATAGGATTCATCTCTTCTACCAGAGTTTGATCCTCCTGAACCAAAATACTTTGACATTGCAGCAACTTGTCCTTCTGGTCCACCAAAGATACCAGACATACCACCCCCATCAAACGTATTTAAATAAAATTCAGAGTCAAAAAAACCATCATCTACTCCTTCTCTTCTATATCTGTCTGTAATCATGCTTCTGAAATCAGGTATAGGATCTTGTGGTTCTGTCATCATTGGAGGTGTTGAAGGTGGAGCAGGTGTTGAGCCACCACCTAATGTGGGAGATTTTATATCACCCCCTGGTCCGTCAGAGCGATTAACTATTCCACCACCAATACCACCAGTAGACTGGTGGTATTGAATACCACCAAGATTTTTTTTAAAAAATTCAGCGACCCCAGGTGGTAAATTACCACTCGGTAATCCACCAATACCACCTTGCATTGATCTTAAAACATCCCCATTGTTACTAACTTGTTCTTGAATTTGTTCTAAAACACCGCTACCACCACTAAGAGGATTCATGCCACTACCAAATGGATTTTCAAAATCGTAATTAACTACTCTATCCGCCATGTTCACCTCAATAATAAGCCCTTACCTGAGCCGACCCATCACCTTGTTCCCAATCGTCAGACGGTAGCTGTACAAAATTACCCTGACGATACCGCATTAAGGCCTGTGTCATGCTGTCTACAAGGTCATCATACTCTCCATTTGGAAAAGCTGCAACCTCTTCTATCATCTCATCTGCAAAAGTCTCGTCAGGGACCCAAACCATGCCCGCTTCAAACAACGGAGACACCGCGTGGACCCTAGACACCTTATCATTGCCTTTACTAGGTGTAAAGTTGACAACAGGTATACCCATATTACGCAATTCATGCGTCAAAGGGAGCCCCGTGGCCTTAGCTTCTATGATTACCGTCTCAGGGTCCCAGTAATTATACTGCTCTAAAGCTTTATGCTTCAATTCTGGGAAATCCCACCTGTCTTTTATGCTGTCAAGAAGTATCAAAGCAGGTTGACCCCCTATCTCCTCTGGATAAAACACACCCCATGTCGTTATAGCACTAAAGTCAGCCGTTTCTCTCTTACTAAACGCCGTATCATAGCTCTGAATAACATATTGTAGATTAGGAACACTCTTTTTCTCCCATCTCCTCCACCATTCTCTCTTAATTATAGCATTTTGCTCACCAGTAGGCTGCTGCTGGTACTGAGCATTCCATTTACTAGGCGGAATAGACGCTTTCACAGCCGTTAAATCGTCCAAACTCCAATATTCTGGCCAACAAGGTTCCCCACTATCAAAAATAGCAGGCAATTCTACAACCTCCCATTGATCCGCAAGAGGATCCTTAGCCATAGAACGAACCAACTGACCCGTTAAATCCTTTTCTGACCATCTAGTCTGGACTACAACTATACTACCTCCAGGCTGGAGCCTCTGTCGGGGGCCCCCAGTGTACCAATCCCACGCATCTTCAAAACCATTGTTACTCATAGCCGTTTGTTCCGAGTGAGGATCATCAATTATAACTAAATCACCACCACGACCCGCTAAGTTAGATCCAACTCCCACAGCATAATACATACCACCCTTATTTGTATCCCACCTGCCTGACGCTTTACTGTCTACAGCTAAACTTACATCTGGAAAGACACCCTTAAACTCATCCGTCTCAATAAGGTTCTTTACTTTTCTACCAAAATTAACGGCGAGCTCTGTCGTATGAGTTGCCTGAATGATCTTCATGTTCGGACTACGGCCCATCATCCACGCAGGGAACAAAAAGGAAGCAAACTCAGATTTAGTATGTCGGGGTGCCATGTTAATTATTAATCTTTTTAATTCTCCGCGAGCAACTCTTTCTAATTTTTCTGCAATTATTTCGTGATGTTTTCCTTGAATAAAACTTGGCCAAATAGTTTTTACAAAAGTTAAAAATGTATTTTGACACGCCTCGTTCTTCTCTAACTGAGCTAGTCTTAGTTCGAGTTTTAAGAGCCTCTCGTCTTGTATTCTACCATCCATATAGGGGTCCCTTTAACTTAAAATTATATGCGATTTATACGTTATTATAATATAGTTAACAGCAATATCAAATTATATCTCATTGTTTGTGAAAAACTTAGCCCATGCCTGCGCAGCCAAAGCCATGGGTCGCTGAATTTTTTAATAAAAATCTTGTTTTATGGCCTACGTTTTAGCCTCTATTGCCTAGGGTACCTTATGCAATTTATACAACTAACCCGCCTTGATTCGTGGCCGTTGCCCCGTGAATCATATAATTAAATCTATTATTTCGGGGCGTTAATTACTGGCGTTTTATCCCTGGGAATCTTTTTTATTTTGTCCAGGTGTTATTAATAATAATTACTGGCGTTTTATTCTCTAACCCGCAGAAAATCGACTCCACGTCCGCCAGCTGGTATTACTGCCCCGTTAATATTTATAGCGTGATTCGGATCTCATACGTTTTAAATCCTGACTGGTCGGCCTTGGTCGGCTTGTTTAACTATTTAATACTAATACAATAGATAAAAGAAAAGCCCCGCATAAACGGGGCTTAAATCGGCTTTAAATGTTAGTTAGTTTTTAAATATGATTAGCAATTAAAAGAATAAAGATTCCAAATAAAATCATAATTGGCATAAATAAAATATTACATAAAAGAGTTATAAACTTTCTCATTCTATGCGTTCTCTTCTTCTAATAAATGACTCCAAGAGTCATTACTAAAATTTAAAAGCCCGTCAAAATCAGCCCCAAATATTTTAAAGTCAGTGTATCCGCCTCTAACATCTGCCCCGTTATGAATTGATAAAGCTATGGTTTCGTTTTCGTAAATATCCCCGCTATAAATTATTTGTAAAGTTTGGGACAAAATACAATCTTCATTATAAGTGTTTATATGATGGCATTTAAAACCATTAAACAAAGCGTTTTCAAAATAAGTAAACGCTGACTCCGTGTTGTTGTGGAATCCGTTCGCCTTTAAATAATCGTTGAAGTGTTCGTTTTCGTCCTGATCATATTCTAAAAACTCATTTAAAAACGGGAATATATTTAAAGTAATTTCATTGTACTTTTTATCTATTTCTACAAGCTCATCTTTTTTAAAGTCTTCAAGAGTTCTTAATTGGTTGCGTTGCCAAAATCTCCCGTTATCGCCTCCCGAATCTAAAAAATTTGTCCCCGTGGATTCTGTTAACATTTCATATATTACTTGTTCGGTTGTTTTAATCATTTTAAAAGCTCCTATTTGATTAATTAAAGTTATCCCATTTTATTGCATACTTTATACAAAAAGAAAAGCCCCGCAGAATATACGGGGCTTTGTAAGGGTTTGAGGTTAAGCAGCTCTACATTTTTTTTTAATCAAAAACAATCACATTTAAGCCCGCTTTATTTAGATTATTTATTAATTCAGGTTGGTTTAATTTATCAGTTTCAACAAAATTATTATGCAGGCTTTTTAAACAAACTTGGCAAGCCGTTTTATTTTCTTCTTCAATATGGTTTGCGTAGTTATTCCCTAACATGGGCTTTCCGCATAAGGTAGTATGCGAATTTGGATCGCTCCAGTGTTGTTGTCCTAGTTTTTTTGTCCATTCGTTAAATTGCATTTTTAGCTCCTATTAAAATTATCCCGTTTAGCGGGCTTATATATTTTATCGCATACTTTATGCCAAAAGAAAAGCCCCGCATTATACGGGGCTTAAATCGGCGTTAAATGTATTTAAAATTATGAGGCCATTGCGACTCTATTCCAGTCGGTTTTTTTCATATTTAAAACGCTCCCGCCTAGTTTTTGCCAAAAGTCAACATCATCTGCTTTGGCGGTATTACCGACTCTAGTTACTGCATTAACAAAAGTTGCCCTATTAACGGGCTTGTCATTTTCATAACCCGCTTGTCCAATAGTTTTTAACAATCCGTCTAATACATTGCTAGTTTCTTTTTTAGATAAAGTTAAAACTTTTCCTAAATTTTCCACGGCCTCGGTGGTCTCTACATTAATAATATCTTCTGACGCTAATTTAAATTTTTCTAAATTTTCATCAAAAGTTTCACGGCTTGCATATGAGCTGACAATATCCCGCAGTTGTAATTTTAAACTATGGTTATCGGCCTCTTTAGTTTCTTCAGTTAAAATATTCCAAGTGTCCCCGTCCCGTGCTGACGTTATGTGAGATTTTCTTGTTATATTTTGTGTCTGCATTCCATTAAGACAAGCTAAAGTCCAATTTATGCTAAACGCTGATATCGATCCACACCCAGTTTCTGAATTTGAAAGCCCGATTCCGTGTGCTAAAATATCATTAACATTAGCTCCCGTTCCCGTAATAAGTTCAGATTTTAAACGTATGTACATTTTCTTTTGAGTGATTGCACAATTAACTATTTTCCATGATGCCTCCGACTCCATTAACTGAGGCAATGCAGATTCCAATAAATCAGAATTATCAAAAGTTTTAAACTTATCTGATAAAAAAGCTCTTGCCGTCCCGCTTGGGTTAGCTCCAAAACCATTGTAATGGACATCATCATAACTCCTGATCATACGTTTAGAATTTTCTCTTAACCATATGGCATTCGTTAAAGAGTCATATTCCATAGGATAATCAGATTGTAAACGCCTCGCAGTTCTAACGTCTAACCCGTTCTTCTGAGCTATTTGGTCAAAACATAAATCATTAACTTTTAAAAAGCGTGTCGGTTCTCCATTATGTGCCTCCATAATAATTTCACTTTCATTAGGAATAGGCGTTTCAGTTACAGTTGTTCTAAACTGTAGTTCTTTAGTTGGAGCTATAAAGTCTTGTTTGCGACTATTAGTTTCTTTAATCCTGATTAAAAGATTTTCTAAAGAGTTATTTTCGTTTTCTATATTGTGCATAATTAATCTCCTATTTGTTAAAATGCAAAAAGCGGGAATTATTCCCCGCTCTTAATATGCAATTTATTCTATACATAGTCAAATTGAATTTTTGAAAGCTCAAACTTTTCCAAAATCTCCCGCTATGTGATGCCTTAAAACTGTTCCATAAGGCAATTCCTCAGCAAATTTTAATAATTGTATTTCGTCTCTACCCGCCTCAGCTCCATTCGCCGTGGCCTCCCAGTGCAATTTAACATTACCCGCCGTTGCATAACACCCGCCGTCTTCAGTTTCACTACCCGCTTTTTTCTTATACGTCCCATGATCTGTAAATCCTATTGCATAATCTCTATCTATACGACTGCATAAAGGTTTTCCATTTCCGCAATCCCTACAATTAGAATTATTATATTCTGCGGGGCATCTAACAATTTTAAAATCATTAACTTTTTCTGATTTACCATTTGTTTTCCAAAAAGTTTCCTTAACATTTATAACTACGGGTACAAAAGAATTTAAAAACATATCAGTAATATTTTTTGCTGAATAGTTTATAGTCGTTTTTCCCGCCTTTAGTTTATGTTTCCATAAGGTAGGGTTAAAATGTGAATAGGTAAAACTAACGCCGCCTTTTGGAACGGAATCAGATACTGCATCTAAATAACTATAATCTATTTCTTCAGCTCCTTTTGAGCTATCAGGTTTTAAATTACAAGTCTTAGGGCAAGTTGCAAATTTATCTTGGCCTCCCGCTCGATATGTTACTGCACAATAAGTTGTTTTTTTTGCAGTAGATTTTTTTACTAATTTAATCATTTACTTCCTCCTTAATAAAATTCCTTACAAGTCTATCGTTTAAATTATCTGCAAGAAAAGCAGTAATAGCGTCTCCTTCAATATTTTGTAAAACATAATAATATTTTAAATTTTGATCAGAATTTGAATTTAAGCCCATACAATCCTGAATTAAAAAATACATTAAATCACGTCCTTCTAATGAATCTACGTGTTTAATGA
>Ga0307488_10002958_pt1 | contig 14257 bp, 11 predicted proteins | sample SB02metaG_FD_202248 | JGI IMG/M metagenome (GOLD analysis project Ga0307488, IMG submission 202248) | Sea-ice brine microbial communities from Beaufort Sea near Barrow, Alaska, United States - SB 0.2 | ecosystem: Environmental > Aquatic > Marine > Coastal | place: USA: Alaska | collected... | reverse complement strand
AATGTTGAAAAGCCCGCAACCTTGGCGACAGAGCGCGGTGACATTGACAACGCGTTTAAAACAGCCAAATATAAAATGTCTGCCACCTATACTGGTGGCCACCTTTCGCATGCGCCAATGGAACCTAATGCTAGTCTAGTATGGGTACGAAAAGATTCATGTGAGGTATGGGCGTCAACACAAAGCCCTGCTGACATTCAAAAAGTATTAGGACAATATTTAAAACGCAAGCCTACGGATATTATTGTTCATGTAGCTATGGCTGGCGGTGCTTTTGGCCGAAAATTTAAGTGTGACTATGTTCATGAAGCCGCCGTTATTTCTGAAAAAACTGGTCTGCCTATTCAGCTTATCTGGACTCGTGAAGAAGATATGCGAACAGGTTATTATCACTCCATTAATGCCCAACATATAGAAGCATCAGTGGATGAGAATGGTAACGTAACGGGTTGGTTACATCGTGTGGCATTTCCATCGATTACGAGCTTGTTTAATCCTTCGTTGGAGAGAGCAACAAAACAAAATTTACAGGATGTCACCAACCATTTATTTGGTATAGAAAACTTTCGTGCTGAGTCTGGTGATGCAAAAGCCCATACCCGCATAGGTTGGTATCGTGCCGTTTATGCTATTTTTTACGGTTTTGCCTTTAGTACCTTCGCCGATGAACTTGCCAATAAAGCCGGTAAAGACTCTTTATCTTTTATTAATCAACTTTTTGATAATAATAAAAATGAAGAGCAACAAGAGCAAGTGCAACGAGCAAAAAAGGTGTTGGCCGTTGTCGCTAAAAAATCAGCTTGGCATAAACGTTCAAAACTTCCTAAAGGTCAAGCTGTTGGTTTAGCCGTACATTACAGCTTCCAAAGTTATGTTGCTATGGCGGTGCACGTTGAAGTTAATGATGATAATATCAAAGTGTTAAATGTTGATTGTGCGATAGATTGTGGTCAGGTACTCAACCTTGATGGCGCAACCGCACAAATGGAAGGTGCTGTGGTCATGGGCATGTCGCTGGCATTGAGCACAGAAGTTACCTTTAGAGATGGCGCTGTGATTAATTCAAACTTCCATGATTATCCTGTTATGCGTATTACCGATATGCCTAACGTTAGTGTTCACATAACCGACTCTGACGAAAGCCCAACTGGCTTAGGCGAACCAGGCGTCGCTCCTTTTGCACCCGCGTTAAGCAATGCTATTTTTGCTGCATCAGGCAAACGCTATAGGGACTTACCATTTAAACCATTAATGGTATAGCTTTGCTTATGGACATGAGTAATCACTTGTCACACTTATTAAGTAAGTGGTATCCAAATAGAAATAAATTTGATTGGGTTTTAGCGACTATTTATGACACCAAGGGTCCCTGTTATCGTAAGTCAGGGGCGATGATGTTGTTTAGTAGTCAAGGCGAACAACTCGGCATGTTAAGTGGCGGCTGTTTAGAGTCAGATATTGGCACTAATGCTCAAAAAGTCATGCAAACCGGCCAATCAATGTTCCTTTGCTACGATGGCTCTGATGAAGATGATTTATCATTTCATTTGGGTATTGGCTGCGGTGGTACCGTTTATATCATGTTGCAACAAATCAATACCCAAAATAACTATTTATCGTTAATTAGCGTATATGACGCTTTTAAAAAACGAATATCAGGTTATTATTATCAACGTATTGTTAATCAAAAAATTGATCAGAATGACACACTTAATCAAGCATATTTTGAAGTTGAAAAAATCAGTGATCTTGCTGCGTTAGCAACAAGGATGCAACATTCTCAAAACAACACTAATAGTAACAAGGATGATTGGTTAGTAAGCCCTATTGTGCCAGAACCCCACTTACTTATTATTGGTGGGGGCATTGACGCTCGCCCTCTGGTCAATATAGCTCAACAGCTAGGATGGCAGGTGTCCTTATGGGATCCACGACCTGCGAATGCGCGGAAAGAATTTTTCCCCAATGTTAACTATATTATCAAAGGGCAAGCAGAGCTATTAACAACCTTTGCTTTAGAAAAACATGTGAATGCTGCGGTTTTAATGAGTCATAATCTTATCATTGATGCGCAAGCTTTAAAGGCACTTTCAACAACAAAACTGCATTATCTGGCATTGCTTGGTCCTGAAAACAGACGACGACAAGTGATGGCTCAAGCGAAAATATCAAAAGAAGAGTCGCTACCATTTAAATTTGCTGGCCCCTCGGGATTAGATATTGGCGGTACATTACCAGAGAGTATCGCGCTATCAATACTTAGCGAATGTCATGCAAGTTTATATCGAAAAAATGCGAAGTCGATAAGCCAGATTTTATGATTAACAGCCCATATAACTTAAAAGTTATCCTTCTGAGTGCAGGTAAAAGTCAACGGTTTAAATCGATTAAACTAATAGCGAAAGTAAAGCAAGAATCACATTCAATTCCATTAATCCAATATGTCTTACAACACATTACCGCATCGCTAGACCAGTTAAAAATATATAATAATCTTTATATAGCAACGGGTTGTTACCATAAGCAAATATCAGAAGTCATTGGTCAGCAAGGTACCGTTATTTTTTGTTCAAGTGCTCATCTCGGATTAGGCCATACTATTGGACAATCGGTGGAGAAGATCATCAGTAATGACAATATGACTGATCGAACTAGTCATATAATGATCACTTTGGCCGATCAAATTGCTTTAACTGCCAATGATTATATTCGGTTAATTGAACAATCATTATCAGCGCCTGAGAAATTGATTTGTGCAAAAGCTAATATTGATATTATGCCTCCTGCTATTTTTCCTCGTCACTACTTTACCCAATTAATGAATTTAACGGGTGATGAAGGTGCCAAAGCGTTTTTACACAGTAACACCAACAATCTTCAAGAAGTCATCATGCCAAACGCCCTAATAGATATTGATATAAAACAAGATCTGATTAACTGGCAAAAAAGAGATAAATGATAATAGTAGTTGACCACTTAACGACCTTTTTTCATGAGCCCTTATTAATACCATGATATATTTACACTTCTTTTACCAAGCTTAAACTCATTAAAAGATATCAGGTTATTTTTATGAACAAGTGTTCTAAGATAGACAATGAACCTCTGCCAATTAAACAGTTAAATTTCCTAGCTATTACCTCATAGTTAGATTCAATTATGACAAACCAGAATCTAAAACAACATCAATGCTACAATAGATATTGTCTAACTTACTAATGCTGAAACCATGAAAGATTGTAATCAATGCGGTAAATGTTGCATCAAATACGGTGATGGAGGTCTTTCGGCAACAAAAGAAGAAATTGACTTGTGGGAGATATTTAACCCAGAAATATTCAAATTCGTTAAAAACGGTGAGATATGGTTCGACCCTCAATCTGGATTAAGCCTTAACAGATGCCCCTTTCTCGAAATTACACCAAAAAAAGACGATATCACCCCAACTAAATATTCATGCAGTATTTACTTAAATAGACCCGAAGACTGTCGTCATTACCCTAGCCTTATTGCTGAAATGATTAGAGATGAGTGTGAAATGATTGAAGTCATCGACTTGAAAAAACCAAAGCAGGCTCAAATAAAGTTAGATTTATTAATGATCGATAGCCGTCCACCAACAGCCTAATAAGACAAATACCTCAGCCCATGAAAAATTGGTTTTCTATTTTTTTTTGACACCTGGCTTTCACAACATATTTACCAAGTATAACAACTAAAAATACGACGCTATGGCTAAAATTTATAAAAATCAAACTACTAGGCCAGAAGCTATAATAGTAGTAAATTCTATCACATGATTATTTTATTTTGTTACTAAAGTCGCAACCATAAAAAATACTGTTAAACTCGCTTTAATAATATTTAAAACAATAGAACATCATGGATTTCAAGTCAATACTGCTCAGTGGAGTGATTAGTTGTATGTTAGTGGCATGCTCTGAACCCAGCCCTAATCAAAAAATTCAAGAAACCCAATTAATGGATAATAAAGTGCCAAAAACTCATAAAGTGAATTACCCTAATACTCAAAAAGGCAGTGTAGTTGATCACTACTTTAACCAACAAGTCGCTGATCCCTATCGTTGGTTAGAAAATGACCGCAGTGATGAAACAGGAGACTGGGTAAAATCACAAAATAAAGTCACTTTTGACTATTTAGCTAATATCCCTTATCGCGAAGCACTAAAAGCTCGTTTAACCACCTTATGGAATTATGAAAAAATCAGCGCACCTTTTACTGAAGGCAACTATCAATATTTTTATAAAAATGATGGCCTACAAAACCAAGATGTTGTTTACCGCAAAAAAGATGGCCGTAATGCAGAAGTCTTTTTAGATCCTAATACCTTCAGTGAAGACGCAACCACCTCATTAGCGCAACTTAGTTTTTCAAAAGACGGTTCTATTGCCGCCTATTCAATTTCTGAAGGTGGCAGTGATTGGCGTAAAATCATCATTATCAATGCCGATACTAAAGAAGTGCTAGAAGAGTCTCTTATTGATGTTAAATTCTCTGGTATTTCATGGTTTGGTAATCAAGGCTTTTATTATTCTAGTTATGACAAACCCAAGGGCAGTGAATTATCCGCAAAGACTGACCAACATAAACTTTACTACCACAAATTAGGCACACCACAAGAGTCTGATGCGGTAATATTTGGTGAAACAGCAGCAGAAAAACGTCGCTATGTCGGTGGTAATGTCACTGAAGATGATCGCTACCTCATCATCTCTGGTTCGGTATCAACTTATGGTAACGATTTATACCTTAAAGATTTAACTCAACCTGATAGTCCTCTTGTCACTATTTTAGATCATACCCGTTCTGATACTTATGTTATCGAAAATGAAGGTAGTAAGTTATTTTTAGTTACCGATCTAAACGCTGATAATAAAAAAATTGTTACTGTTGATGCTTCCAATCCAAGTCAAACTAACTGGGTAGACTTTATTGCTGAAACCAAAAACGTGTTAAGTGCATCAACTGGCGGCGGTTATTTCTTTACTGAATATATGGTTGATGCTATCTCAAAAGTTTACCAATACAACTATCAAGGTAAACAAGTTCGAGAAATCACGTTACCAGGTGCTGGAAGCGTTAGTGTGCTATCAGGGAAAAGAGAAGATAAAACACTTTATTATTCATTTACCAACTATAAAACACCTCAAACTATTTATCGCTTTGATGTTAATCATGGCCTAACATCAGTTTATCAAACGTCTGGTGCACAGTTTAATAGTGATGACTATGAGTCAAAACAAGTTTTTTACCCCTCAAAAGATGGTACACAAGTACCAATGATCATTACCTACAAAAAAAGTACAAAGCTTAATGGCAAAAACCCCACCATTTTATATGGTTACGGCGGCTTTAATATCAGCTTAACACCGTCATTTAGCATCACTAAAGCGGTCTGGCTAGAGCAAGGCGGTGTTTATGCCGTGGCTAACCTTCGTGGTGGTGGTGAATACGGAAAAACATGGCACAATGCGGGCACAAAACTTGAAAAACAAAATGTTTTTGATGACTTTATTGCCGCAGGTGAGTATTTAATCAAAGAAAAATACACTTCGAGTGATTATTTAGCCATTAATGGCGGCTCAAATGGGGGGTTATTAGTTGGCGCCGTGATGCTACAACGTCCAGATTTGATGAAAGTTGCTATTCCTGCCGTTGGTGTGCTTGATATGCTGAGATACCATACCTTTACTTCTGGCGCAGGCTGGGCATATGATTATGGTACCTCTGAGCAAAATAAAGTGATGTTTGATTACCTAAAAGGTTATTCTCCTGTCCATAATGTGAAAGCGGGGGTTAATTACCCGGCCACATTAGTAACGACAGGTGATCATGATGATCGTGTTGTGCCTGCACATTCATTTAAATTTGCGGCTGAGTTACAAGCTAAACAAGCAGGTGAGGCACCCACATTAATTCGTATTGAGACCAATGCCGGTCATGGCGCAGGAACACCCGCATCCAAAACCATTGAACAGTATGCCGATATCTATGGCTTTATCTTATTTAATATGGGTTTTGAACAACTGCCTAACTAAACAATAACTGACTACTATCACTATGACTTAGCTCAGCAAAAGGGATTAACTTTATCGGTTAAACAATAAAATTAATCCCTTTGACCACTGGCTATAAAACCTCTTAATAAAGCATATTGAGCAAAGTAGTAACTCAGCATAATCATAATAGGCGCGTAAGGTATTTGACGATAAAATTTATCGATACCAATTAATGAGTCAGAAAATACAAAGCTTAGCCCACCGAGTACCAACCAGGTATTCGATCTTTTCGAAATCAAGGTCATCGTCGCCATCATTAATAAAATACTCATATAGGCCAATACAGGGATAAATAGTTCGCCTAAGCCGCCAGCAATTAAACTAAATACCGCTACACCATAAACACCATATAAACACACTAGCACTAGTTTTTTCTTTTCAACCGGTTTTAACACCATTAAATAACAGACATGGGCGATAACAAACGAGCCTAATCCAAATACAAACCCGTTAATTGGGTCATAATCTAAAAAAAAATCGCCTAAACTTGAACAGGCTAATCCGATAATAAAAATCTTTCCCGTCTTGTCTTTAAGTTGGCTTATCGCAATAAAAACCAATATTGCCATAGGTAGTAACTTCATCAACCAACTCAGTGAATAAGGCTTAAAAAATAGTGATAAAATAAAAAAGAGTGAGGTGAATAAAAATAGCCAGGTTTGATTTTTAGTGATCATGTTTGTGTGCTTTTAACCAGTTGGATAACGATGAGATTAGCGCCTTTTATCCCCACTTTCTCTTTATTATTTTTTGAGACTGCTAATAAATATCCAGCGGGTAATTCCGTATTTTCATTAGTACAAGTAAGCTTAGTCACTTGACTTAGACCATAAACAAAATATTGGGCATTAGCCATTAAGGTAATATATTGCTCGTCAATATAACGTTTAACCTGAGCTTGATAAACGGCTGTTTTGGTCATTATATTAAAATCTATTATTGGGCCCGATGTTAACGTACCAAACGTTTTGCAAGCGCCATCAAATGAAGCCATATCAAGTGACTGCTCAAGTTGGTCAACTTGGTCATTATCATGCTCTAAGCGTATTCCCTTACCCGAAAGAAGGACTAAATAACGTGAATATCCTGAAAAATCTGAAAAAACACCATTTTCAGACACAGTCGCAATACTGAGACGCCACTCAAAGTTGGTAAGATCATCCCCCTCACTAATCGCTAATTGGGTGGTTGCTCCTCGGCCATTTTTCCATGGGATAGTTTGATATTGTTCTGGAGAGATAATATTTATGGCCATTATTTTCTTATTTTCTTAAGTTAGTGGTTATAATATGACACCAAAATAAATATTCGACGATCTTATATTAATTACTCGAATATAAGACAAAAAAATAGAATCGTTATTTACCTATAATCCGTAGAGCTAAAATGTAATATTGAGCTGAACTACTCTTTATATTTATCACTTATATCAATTTTAGGCTGCCATTGATTCCAGTCAGTTGTTACCTCAGTATGTAAAATAAAACTATGCCCTTGCGCTATATCTTCACCAGGGATATCGGGCGTCGCAAAAGCTATACCTCCAGCTAATAAGGTTTCAATTGATTCTGACTGAATGTCTACCCCAGAAAACAGACCCGCTTCCAGATTAAAACCCGCAACATTCCAGAACCGACTATTAGCACTGATCAAAGGGGCAAACTTATCGACAATATTAATAAATACATTGACCGTATCCGCGCTATCAGACAAGCTAACGCCGATGACTTCACCTACTTGGACTTGTCGATAAAGAATAGGATTCCCTATCCGCACTGAACCTAATTGCTTCGCCACAACTTTCAAATTTAACCCGTAGGGTAACTGTTCAATAACTGGTGGGATATTCTCTGCTGTAAAATTAGTTTTTATAACCCCATTTCCTGGTATGACTCCAATAAACCCGCCCTCAAGGATTGCTGCGATATTTTTTGTCCCTACCAACCCAATTTCTGTTTTTTCTAACCAAAACTTACTCCCTTTAACAGCAAGTTTTTCTCCATTTTTATTAAGTAAGATTAGTGCGGTAACACCTATTTTGTTTGGATTAAATATCAAACGTTTAATCATCCCAACATCTTGATATTGAAACCGAACCCTAGTATTTTCAGTTAAACCACTGGCATCATCGAAGCTAAGAGTAATGGCTAACCCTGCACCTTCAGCTGCTTGCAAATGTTTAAACAAGGAAAAGGTATCTTTCTCTCGGACAGAACCAGGTTCAACGTCATCATCAATATTTACAAAACTTATCCCACCACGAATAATGGTATCTATTGATTCTGTTTTAATGACAAATTTATTAAGTCCACCACTGATATTCAAGCCACCAGCATTGTAGAAACGAGTCTTAGCCGATATTAAATGACGATATTCCTCATCAAGAGTGATGTGAAGGTCGATACAATCCGCTTCCGTATTTAAAGTGACATTATCAACTTGTCCAACGGTAATGCCACGGTAACTTATTGGACTTCCTACTGACGCTGCAGTTGCATGTTCGGCAATAAGTTTAAGCTGCAAACCTGATGAGCTGGCATGTTTTTCTGGTGAGCGACTTGCTAATGAAAATAATGTTTGAGCCATTTGATCTTTATTATTAAAATTGTCGGCACCACTTGCATCAAAGGCAATGTAATCTCCGCCTAAGAGCGCATCAGTATCAGTTAAACCAGATAAGCTAATCTGAGCTTTAACCAACCAGAATTGGGTTGTTGGTACTAATATATACTCATATTCAGGTAATAGACCAACATATAAAGTGCTTGTTTTACCATCATCATTTACCTGATGAATAGAACCAACTTCACTACCTCTGTGCATCAATCGTGTTTTAGTTGAGATTCGCTGACCTGATGGTACTTTCAACGTCAATTTTACTCGTTGTCGTGCTACTTTTTCATTAGCATATAGTTCGAATTTACGACCATTTTCGACATCGTCACCCCGTACGTCATCAACGCTATCAAACGCTATACCTCCGGCTAAAAGAGCCTCAAGTGACTTAATTTTAATTTCCAAACCCTGTAAATTACCTGAAACCTCAACCCCACTAACATTCCAAAAATGGCTTGCCTCACTGACATAGTGCTTAAAGGCATCTTCAATATGGATATGGATAAGGTGTAGATCTGGACCAGCTGTTTCTACAGCTTGGATACTACCTACGGGTTGTTGCTTATAATAAATAGCACTTCCTGGTTGCAGTGAAAGCCTATCAGTAGTCTGTAATAACAAATGTAAACCAGGCTCTGTATACTTATAAGCCGGTTTAAAGCTAAACACATCAAATCTATTTGTTGGCTCGCCGACTAAAGAAGGTCTTATGCTAAGGTGTGTACCTTTTAATAAGCTATGCGCATTAGAAACGCCCGATAGAGCGATAGTGGGAGCCACCACATAAAATTGTGATTCCGAGGTTAAGTAGGGCACTACCCTTGGATTTACTCTAGCCTTAGCAATAATTTGTCTTGTTTCAGGATTAATTGAAGTAAAAGAGTCAATAATACCAATCGTGATTCCTTGATATAAAATTGCTGCCCCACGATCTACTCCTGAATTCCATCCCAATATCAATTCAATTTCGTGTCCCATCTCTGCCGCTTGAAAATCTTCGTACAACGTAAATATATCACCACTTTTTGCCGAAGCCGAAGCTGTTTGGTATGGCTGAACTCCGACAGCAATACCACCAGATATTATTGAGGCTATGGAGTCAGTATTGACTTTTATCCCAGAAAAAAGGGAAGCCACCACTTGCACGCCACTGACATTCCAGAATTGTGAATTAGTTTTAACTAAGTGAGCATATTTTTCTTCTATAAAAAGGCTGATATCAATATTTTTTGTTTCTTCATTATAATAATAGCTGGAGACATAGCCAATTGGAATTTGTTTAAATGATATCGGAGAGTTCTTACTAATCGAACCTAAGACTTGAGTTTTTAATGTTAAATGTAATCCCGGACGAGATAAATCGAAGGGTGGCTCAGCAGTTAATGCAACAAACTTTCTAATAGAGTCTCCCTCTTTAGTAATATCGGGCTGAATATTAATATAATCACCAGAAAGTAACGTATCTAGGTCTGAAACACCTTGTAGAGAAATATCTGCAGTTACTAACCAAAAAAGAGTTTTAGTTGTTAGGTAAGGCGCTAATTTGGCTGACATTTCAATATCAACATTAACATATTTTAAATCAGATGTTGGCTCAACACTTTTAACCATGCCAGCGACTAGACCTTTGTAACGAATTTGAGTTTTGTTGGGCACAATACCACGGCCATTTTCAAATTTTATGGTGATAAACTCGCCTTGTTCATTCACTGCCTTTACAGCCAGCCACGTACCAAAAACAAGGGCAATTAGTGGAACTAACCAAACAATAGAAATGCCTTGTTGCTCAACTATTTTAATTGAAGACTTTTCGTTTAGTTCATCTTTTGACTCATTAGCTATCATGCTGAAAGTTTTCCTTCTATTTTACTGACTTTTTCAACATAAGTTCCAAAAACATTTAGAGGTCACAGTCAGTTTTATTATTTTCATCCCAAAGTAATCGAGGATCAAAACTTATTGCCGCTATCATGGTAAATATAACAGTTAAGGTAAAATAGTTTATAGCCGGACCTGCCTCTACAGTACTAACAAACCCCAATTCAACTACGGCAACCATTAGAGCGACGACAAAAACATCTAACATTGACCATGGACCTAAAAACTCAAGCACATGGTACAACTTTGTATGTTTTGCGGGTGTTAACCTAAGCCCAGCTTTTACTTTAAAGACTAAAAATAACAAACCAACAATCTTTATCACTGGCACAATAATACTAGCAGTAAAAATAATTACGGCCATAGGATACAGGCCATATTCAATAAAAGTGCCAATACCCGATAAAATCGTCGATGCTTCAGGTATACCCAACGAATAGACAATCATGATGGGATAAATATTAGCTGGGATAAATGAAATGAATGCGGCAATAGTCCAAGCCAGGGTATATTGCAAGCTATTGGGTTTTCTTTGAAAAAAAAGATTACTGCATCGACTACATCTTTGACGTCTTACCTCCATCATATTAACTTTATAACACTCAGGGCAAACACCTAGCCCCATTTGTTTAGCTGTTTTCATCAAAACACACTTTTTCAAGTTCTTGCCAGACATAATGTTGATCCAACGTCATCGAAGCCATTGTTGAGCAGATCAATAATAATACGAATGCCAATAACCCATGATCGACAGAGAGTTTGGTATCATCTAAAAGTTTGTACATAGAAACGACAATACCTAAAAGAAATACATTTAGCATCGACCAACTGTCAAGTCGATGATAAGCCCGAAAAAAATTTAATAACGAAGGCTTTATTTTATTAAATTTAAAACAGTAAGAAATATAAAACGCACCAATTAACCTCACGGCAGGTACCGCAATAGCGAACATGAAAACTAACGTTGCTATCATAAAATAGCCTTTGTCTATTAATTGTCTAATACTGTCTAGTAAAGAGGCTTCATGGTATTGCCCAGCAAGGGCTATACCCATTATAGGTAATATAACGGCAGGGGTTAGTAAAATTAGTCCAGCAGTAGACAAGGCAAACGTTCGCTCAATTGAATTGACTTTACGCTCACATAAAGTTGCTCCACAACGGCCACATTTTGCTCTCTGACCCGTCAATAATTTAGGATGCCCGTATAAAGCATCACATTGTCGACAAGCAATTAAATCGCTTTCTCGTTTCTCATCTGCCAATCTTATTACCCCCTTAATTCACCTAAAAGAAATTTCAATAGTATTACTTTAAGTAATACCTAACTTTAGGTTAAAAAAAAGCAGCGTTAAACGCTGCTTTATTATATATATTTAAGGTGCTAACCAGGAGATTAGCAAGTTATATCTAGGTATAACTTACAAAGACGAAATAAACTCGGCCAAGGCTTTAATATCAACATCAGTTAATTTAACCGCAGTTTTACGCATCATACTGTTATTATCGTTTGCACGTTCGCCTGAGCGGAACATTTTCAGCTGCCCGGCAAGATAATCAACATGTTGATTAGCAATTGCTGGGAATTTAGCTTGAGAAGCTCCTTTACCATTTGCTATATGGCAAGCGACACATGCGCTAATACCGCGTTCACTATCACCACCGAAATAAAGTTTTTTCCCTAACTCATTGGCCTCGCCATCGCCTTCAGACATTTTCTGTGACGCATAAAAAGCCCCCATATCAGCCATATCTTGTTCAGATAGGCCTGCAGCCATTCCATTCATTAAAGCATTAACACGACCACTTTCACTTGAAGCACCTGATTTAAAGTTAGCTAATTGTTTCGCTATGTAACCAGCACCTTGACCTGCCAACTTGGGATACATCGGTATCACAGAGTTACCATCAGCACCATGACACGCTGCACAAGTTGCTGCTTTAGTTTGGCCTACAACAGGATCACCACCATTATGAAAAACAATTGATTTGTTAATGCCTACCTTAACTTCTGCTGTAGCAACTGCTGGCGCACTTTCCTCCACCATAACAACCGATTTTTTCACGCCATTCCATGGGAAGCTTGCGAAATACGCCGCAAGGTCTTCCATATCCTGTTGTGATAAACCTGCCGCCATTGACGCCATCATTGGAGCCATACGAGTACCATCTTTAAAGGCATTTAATTGACTAACAGTGTAAGCTTCTTTTTGTCCTGCTAGATTAGGGTACATTCCTATGGCACTGATGCCTGCTGAACCATGACACCCGGCGCAAACAGCCGATTTTGCTTTACCTGCGTCTGCATCGCCTTGCGCTACTGCATGTTGAACTGAACCTAAACTTAACCCGAATAATACAGATAAGATAATTTTTTTCATCGAATTGCTCTCTACTTGCCTTTAATCAGCTCATTTAAATCCAGAGCTCAAATTAATAAATTATGAAAAGTAATCGCATTTTACACCGATTATCATGAATGTGTAACTGCATAGGAGAAAAAATTCCTTCAAAATGCAATTGATTTACCTTTTTCGTTAAAAAAACACGTTATAATACTTTTTTATAGCTTTCATCTTCAGTTTGAAATGCTAATTATTAGAATATTGATTATAAAAGTCCTTTGGAGAACACCTTGTCATCATCTGCCATTCATTTAAGTAAAGCTACTTTTACTATTAGCGCTCCTGATATTACCCACTTAGGTGATGATAGCGGTATAGAAGTCGCTTTTGCAGGCCGCTCAAATGCGGGTAAGTCGAGTGCACTTAATACGTTGACCAATCAAAGAGGTTTAGCCCGGATCAGTAAAACGCCCGGACGTACTCAAATGATTAATGTTTTTGAGGTTGCAGAAAACAGGCGTTTGATTGATTTACCTGGTTACGGTTTTGCCAAAGTCCCACTGGCAATGAAAAAAAAATGGCAAAAAGCGCTTGGGGTATATTTAGAAAAGCGTGACAGTTTAAAAGGTTTAGTTATCTTAATGGATATACGTCACCCCTTGAAAGACTTGGATATGGACTTAATTCAATGGGCTGCAGACAGCGATCTGCCTGTATTAGCTCTTTTAACCAAATCTGATAAATTATCTCAAGGTAAACGCAGTAGCGAGGTCTTAAAAGTTAAAAGTGCATTAAAATCACTTGAAGCGAACATCAAAGTACAAGCCTTTTCCTCTTTAAAACGAACTGGTGTAGAACAAGCTGATGAAATTATTTGTAATTGGCTTGCTCAAGAAGAAAGTACTGAAAAAATTGATTAATTTAGTCGTTTTTTTAAGCTGAGGTCCGAAAACGTCAGATAGTATTTAATTACTCAAGTAATTTTTCTAATCCCATTGATCACCTACCGTGCTGATACAATTTTACGTAACCTACTATCCAATATACTGAAATTCAGTCAAAAAAACCGATGATATAAGTATCATCGGTACAAAGCTTTAGGGAAAGCTAGCATATAAAGTATTACAACAGGCATTCTTTATTTCAATAACTTTATATTAGAGATGTGCCCTATCTTGTCAACTTTTCACCTTAAATATTTTACTTCGATCAAAAAAGGTCGCGTAAGCGACCTTTTTTTAATATTAGCGTTAACTAAATAATAGGCTATTAGTCCATTATTTTAGATACAACACCAGCACCTACAGTACGACCACCTTCACGAATTGCGAAGCGTA
>Ga0307488_10002957_pt1 | contig 14258 bp, 17 predicted proteins | sample SB02metaG_FD_202248 | JGI IMG/M metagenome (GOLD analysis project Ga0307488, IMG submission 202248) | Sea-ice brine microbial communities from Beaufort Sea near Barrow, Alaska, United States - SB 0.2 | ecosystem: Environmental > Aquatic > Marine > Coastal | place: USA: Alaska | collected... | reverse complement strand
GAAGAAAAAACCACACGTACACCTCATATAGATAATCCAATGGAGATGTGGGCAGGACTATTGTACATGCCATCTACAAATGATCAAAGCACAGGTGGAGAATTTCAAATTTACTCAACACAGTCTAGTGTGCAGAAAGTTGACAAGAAGGCCGGAAGACAAATTTATGATAATGATCTTGGCACTGTGGTCAAGACGATCCCTTACAAGAGGAACACGTTTGTGATGTTTGCAAACAATTCACCAAACACAGTACACGGTGTATCTCTGAGACAAAATGCAACACTCAACAGGAGAAGTGTGAACATAATTGGAGAATTTAAAAGAGGCTATGCAACAATGTACAACGTGCAGGAAGTGAAATAATGAATTACGCTGTGAGAACTGAAAGAGCTAACACTGAAAAATATGTTGAGAGTGCGTCAAGGGGAATGGCAAACTGTAAACTAACAAACTACGAAACAGTGTTAAGCACAACAGACTTTGACAAAGTTGTGTTCATGGGAGTGTTGCGTGGCACTCATTTAGTTTACAAACATTGTCAAGACAATAAGAAAAATTTCTATTACATAGATAGACCTTACTGGGGAGAAAGCAGAGCAACTCCGTATTGGATGAGATGCGTAAAGAATCAACACGTTAAAACATTTGTTGATCACAGACCAGACGATAGATTCAAACAACAGTTCAAGGACGAAGTAAAAACTTTCCACAAGAATGGAACGTATGTGTTGGTAGTGCCACCGAGTCATGCCATGGCAGAGATGTTTGACGGCAAGGATTGGCTAGACAACACAATGAAAGTTTTAAAAGACAACACAGACAGAGAAATCATTGTGAGAGAGAAACCTTACAATCCCAAGGCTGTGATAGATGGAGAGGGAAAAATGGTTCCTGGCAACAGTGCAAATAACAAACCACCCAAACCATTCGAATGGGACAAGGTCCATGCTGTTGTGACTTTCAACAGTTCTATATCAATCAAGGCACTGACCAATGGTGTGCCTGCGTTTGCTAACTTTGATAATCCTTGTATGCCTGTGTGCGAACAGGACTTCTCAAAGATAGAAACACCGAAATACGAGGATCCGAGACCTGTGCTGAACAGTCTTGCCTACAACCAATTCACACAGGAAGAATTTAGAAGCGGGTACTACATGGAGATATTAGATGGCAGATAGAATAAAATCACATGTAATTGAGAGAGTCAAACTAATAAGAAATTGGGAAAATAAGAACAATTTTAAAGAGGCAAAGGATCTTCCGGGATTCAAATTGTACAAAAACTATTTTGTTCCAGAATCTATTGCAAAAACTAGTAAGACTCTTTTAAGTTTTGGTGTGGGAGGCAATGTTGGATTTGAAAAGGAACTAGCGTGGGACAACAAGGACATAAAGGCCGAACTATATGATCCAACTCCAAGAAGTGTTGCATTGATACGTGCAATTATAAAAGAATCAAGTAGAAAAAAAATACGTGAGGAATCGGATCCTTTTGGTGGCGATCAAAACATGGCCGTTGCAGAAAGACTACATTTTAATCCTGTTGCGTATGCTGAAGTGAATGGTACACTGCCGTTCTACTATGACCCAATACGTGAGGGGGAAGGAGTTCCGGTCGGACAGGTCAAACAGAGCTTCTCACTTGTCAAACGTGAGGAACACTACAAGTCAGTAAATGTTAAAGCTAAAAATTTAGAAACAATAATGAGAGAACTTGATCTTACTAGTGTCGACATACTTAAAGCAGACATCGAAGGATTGTGGTGGGAGTTTGGTCATGAGATACTAGACAAGAAGATTAACTGTAAATTCCTAGCAATAGAGTTTGAATTAAATTTTGAGAAGGACGAGAACGTTGAACCTGCCCTAGAAAAAGCACAAATACTGTGTGACAAGTTTGAAGCAAACAACTATGACGTAGTAATAAACAGGAGAAGAGACAAGCTGATGTTGGAAATGCTTTTCATAAGGAAAGACTCGTATGAAGGTTGAGATATTTAGGAGAACGGTGAAGGACAGGCGTAGGGGTGCCAGTTGGGATCTACTACAACACATGGCTACAGGAATCAAGGCATGTGGCGACGAACCTATCATTGTGAACGAAAGTAAAGTAGGTCCATGGGACAAGAACGAAATGGAACCCACAGCTCCGATAGGTTGTATGTTTGGATACGGAGGTACCAACCAGATGCACCACACCAAGGGACGTAGGAGAGATCTAGTGGAACGTGCCAAGAAGAAGGGCATATACATAATAACATTTGATGGCGGAATACTTTCCAGTTTTGGTAACACAATAACAGATGCCAATCATCACTGGCGTGTGGCATTGTACTCTCCCATGAACAACGGCAACTTCCTGAGCGACAACAGTCCTCCTGACAGATGGGAACGAATGAAAAAGATATGGAACATAAACTACGCTCCATGGAGAAAGTCAAATCAAGATGATCCAATACTGTTTGTGTTACAACCGCAGGACAACTGGAGCATGAACGAGTTGGATCCCATCAAGTGGTTCAATGATGTGTATGAGAAACTGAGGCCCATGACCGATAGAAAATTCATAGTTAGGCCACACCCCAATCATGTTGCCGCAATGGAGAAAAGGATAGACGAATTCCCTGCAGATGTACAGGTAGTGATAGGACAGAAGTTTTTCAAGGGAGATGAGAAAAAGCATTACAGATTCAACTACCAAGACGCATTAAATAATTGTCATGCTGTTGTTACTCACAATTCTACTGCCTGTATCGATTCCTGCATTCGTGGAATCCCTACCTTTGTTACCAGCGATCTTGCACTCGCTTGGCCTGTAGCAAACAGAGATCTATCAAACATAGAGACACCTGAATATCCTGATAGAGATCAGTGGGTGTACGATCTAGGTTATAAACAATGGACAGAGGCTGAGATAAAAGACGGAACAGTGTTCAAAAGATTCAAAAAGAAATTAGGATTATAATATGTGTGGCATTTACGGAATAACAGCAAAGGATCCAGGGTTTATACACAACTTTATAGAAGTTTGTAAGCACAGAGGACCAGACGGTGAAAGTGTTTGGGAATCTGATACAGTCACACTGGGACACAATCTTTTAAGTATAATGGCATCACCCGATCAGTCACAACAGCCATGGAAGACCTCCAAGGGCAACATGCTCGTTTACAACGGAGAAATATTCAACTACTATGAACTAAAAGAAAAATATAAAGACTTTACCGACACAACTGGTTGCGACACAGAGCTACTTGCGTGGGGATTGGATAAGTTTGGATTGGCCTTTATTGATGAGATAGACTCCATGCATGGATTTGCATATTACGAAATTAATGAGAACAAAATTACATTAAGCAGAGATCATGCAGGTATAAAACCTGTTTATTATGCAGAGATAGATGAGGGATTAGTGTTTGGATCAGAGATAAAGGGTATGTTGGACAAGGTTCCAAATGCACGTACTGTGGATAACTTGGCCATGAGTTGTCTTGCATGGACCGGTATCAATGCCACACGTAATACTGTGTTCAGCGGGATAAAGAAATTATTGGCCGGAGAGACTAAAGTTTACGATATCAAAAATAAAAAATTTATAGAAACAAAAAGAGTATTAATAAAGCCAACAAGCAATCACAAGTTTGATGCTAAAGAATTTAGAGACATGGCTAAGAAAACTGTGAAGATGTGTAGTATAGGAAGAAGAAAAATAGGTGTATTCTTGAGTGGTGGGTTAGACTCTAGCCTGATAGCACACGAATTAAATCTTTTAAAAGGACCAGCAGTAACATTTACAAATAAAATGAAACCTAATATTGTGACAAACGAAGACTTTAATAGTGATGCCAATGCGGCCGAGCGACTAGCAAAGATAGAAGGATACAACCACACTGTTGTCAAGATTACACCCGACAATGTAATAGACAGTTGGGATGATGCTATGTACTATATGGAGCAACCCATGTACAACCAGAGCGTTGCCATGTACTGTTACACTAATAAAGTTCTACACAACAACGGTATTGTGGTGACAATGGCCGGAGACATGGGAGATGAGATATTGGGTGGATATCCCAAGTACTGGAAGATGAGACAACCAGATTATCTTAAAAAAATGATAGGTAAAGAACAACTGGAGTCGTGGGACGATGTTTTAGCTTTATGGGTGCAGAGGATCAAACGTCCAATCTCAGGTACTACGGTGGGTGCTACACTATCAAGAGAACAAGTACTCGAAGAACTTAAAAAATGTTATCCAGATGACTTGTGGAATCCCAAAGATCCTGTAGCATCTTACATGGCGTTGGACTGTGTCACACAGGTACCCGAGGAATTCTTTAATAGGAATGATAAATTTGGAATGGCATATGGCATGGAAGGTAGGTTCCCTCTAGCAACAAAGATGTTCATGGAGTACTGTATGAGCATACCAGTTTCTGAAAAAATAGGAGGCAACAAAGAAAATACAAAAATGCCAACTAAAAAAGCATATCTAAAATATTTGCCGGATTTTATTATTAAAAAAGAAAAAACCGGATGGACAGTGCCACTGGGTTATTGGTTAACAAAAGGCCAAAGCACTAGATTGACTGAATTTTACAACAAAGCATTAAAAGATAAGAGCGGTCTTGGTATTGTGATGACCAGTCAGAAAGCAGGCAAGGCCCTAGTGCCGGCATGGATAATTAACGACTGGATAAAAATTTATAAAATTAAAACATGAAATACAAAGTAATAACAACATTCAAACCAGGAGACTGGGACAGGTACGCAAGACGCATGGTGCAGTCTGTTATAGACCGATGGCCCAACGTTGACATCACAGTGTACTACGAAGGGCAAGGCCCGTATTTTGATCACCCAAAAGTCTCATGGGTTGACATAGACAAAGCAAACACAAACCTACATAAGTTTAGAGAACATTATAAAAACGATCCAGTTGCTATGGGTAAACTTAATAAGATACCGGGAGGTGTCAGACGTTCACCCAGGTTAGCAACAGAAGGTGGGCTCGATGCAAAGAAAGAATCATATCTATGGAATGCTGTCAAGTTTAGCTACAAGGTATCCTGTGTTACACATGCAGTCAAGACGTACACCGATTACGATTACGTGATATGGATAGATGACGATACATACACATTCCGAGATATACCTATGCAATTCATAGAAAGCATATGTCCTAACGATACACTGGTGACATACCTAGACAGAGAAAATGATCGTGGTAGTAACAAATATCCTGAGTGTGGACTTGTATGTTACAACATGAAACACAACTTGGTACAAAAATTCGCAGAGGACTGGGAAAAACTTTATACTTCCTCAGATATATTTGAGCTTTTAGAATGGCACGATTCGTATGTGTTCTGGCACCTGACAAAGGAATATAGGCAAAAGCATTCAGCAAAAGTACACGACATAGGATATTCAAAAGGTGTAAAAGGACATCACGTGTTCGTGAACAGCGAGCTCGGACAATACATAGATCACTTCAAGGGTGATCGTAAAGACGCAAAAAGTTCCAAAGCAGAGGACATAAGAAAAACACCCAACATGCAAAAAATAGACTATTGGAAGAACAAATGAAAATAAGTTGCTTTACAGATCATGGACCATTGAATTCTAAACCTGTGTTTGACGCTTTCTTGAAAAGCATGAGACAGGCCGGAGACACTGTGTTCGTCAACAAGGACGATGGACAGTGTGACGTGGCTGTCATATGGTCAGTGTTATGGCAGGGCAGAATGGCCAAGTATCGTAACATATGGGATACCTACAGGAACAAGAACAAACCTGTTGTTGTAATAGAAGTAGGTGGTATAAAAAGAAATGAGACATGGAAGATAGGAATAAACGGAATCAACAGAGAAGCAGATTTCCATAACGACAGTGTGGGCGGAGAACGTTGGAAGAAGTTTAATGTGGAATTAAAGTCATGGAAACAGACGGGTGACGATATAATTGTTTGTGGACAGCATACCAATAGTCACCAATGGAGGAATAATCCACCAATGTCAAAATGGTTTGATCAGCAGATAACAGAGATAAGGAAGTACACCGACAAGCCCATAGTTATTAGACCACATCCTAGGAATCATGTTGCGATAGACACTGCAAAATATAAGGATGTAAAAATAGTTGGTCCTCGAAGAGATAGGAACACCTACGACGATACAGACCTTGCAGAGAGATTGAAGTCAGCATGGGCAGTTGTAAGTCATTCAAGCAATCCTGCCATGACGGCGGCGTTTGCAGGAATACCTGTATATGTTTCCGAGGCCAGTTTAAGTTATGACGTTGGTAATAAAACATTCGAGAACATCAACAATCCCAACATGCCTGATAGAAAAAGCTGGGCAAACAAGTTAGCATACACAGAATGGTGGACTGATGAGATAGAGCAAGGACTACCATGGAAAAGAATTAAAAAGAGACTAGAGGAGAAGTATCTATAATGGCTATTTTAAAAACTTTGCCGGCAAAGTTAACACTGGAGCCCATAGAATGGAAACCTTACAAGGGAGAGACAGTTAACACACATCTCACAATACGTAAGGGAAAAAAGATACAGGAGACTGCATTCAACGAGGACAGGGTGAAGGCAGTACCACGTGGCAATGCATACTGCATAGGTAACGGTCCTTCACGTAAAGATTTTGATTTGAACAAACTGAAAGCGTCGGGGCAGACGTATGGCTGTAACGCACTGTACAGAGATTTCATTCCTGACTTTATTTTTTCAATAGACTCCCCAGTGACCTTGGAAATGGTCAAAGAGAAAGTTTATGAGAAGTGCATACACTACACACCCTCGCTGGAAGTCAATCGTTATCCAAAGGGAGGACCATCGCACCTACACTTGATCCCGAACAATCCACACTGGATATGTGGTAACCAAGCAATATGGACAGCAGGGGTACATGGCCACAAGAACATATACCTACTAGGATACGACTTCAGGGAGTACGGCAAGGATCAACTGAACAACATCTACCAAGACACAGAGAACTACGGAGAGAGACACAACGACACGGTGTTTAACGGTTGGCTTAAACAGTTCCGTGACATGCTGAAACTAAGACCATATGTCAACTACATCATGGTACACGACCATCCACCGGAGTACATGCACAATGTACAGACAGGCACCGACATGGGCAACAGTTCTATAATGAGTTACAAAGAGTTTGAAGAGACTGTGTTAGCCAGTTCTTGAAAGATACAATCCAGCTAATTTAAATTTATTCCTGAAAGCAAAGAAGTTGGCATTGTGATTCGAGTAAGGATCTTTTAAGATAGTCATCTGATACAGATGCACCATCTCATGTGCCAGCGTCTCAATGAAATCTCTCCATGTAGGATAGTTTGAATGCAGTTCTATAGCAAAGTCAATCTCGCATTTACCATAAGGAATCACACTTTGGTCATAGGTGCCTTTCCTACACTTCCTGTTGTCCCAATTGGCCCAACATCTACCCCAATCATTGGTCATTCTCAAGATGTAAAGTGGAACAGTTGGTAATTTATTGTTGAACAATCCCGAATTTAGGTGCTTGAACCAATAGCTGGCCAGTGTTGTTGTGGGCTTGAAACCTGTGATGTTCTTGCGTCTAGTCAGAGTATTTTCCAACTTGATCTTTAATGTTTTCCTTTGGCTGTGTTTTTTCTTCCTTGTTTTCTTCATGGTTGACAATATTACCAATTATGCTATACTATAATAATAATTATCTAAAAACACATGGACAATATGCACACAGATTTGCCAAAAACTATTAACGAAGCACTTAAAATACTAGCTTATAATGATTATTTCTGGTCAGATCCCCAAAAAGCTCATATCAAGCCCCACCCCAAGGATCAGGAGACTGTGAGATCACTGGCAGAATCGCAATACGTGTGGACTGAGAAACAGGCCAGATTAGCACTCGTGATCTTAAAAAGATACCTGACCAAATTCCAAGCACACGGAATGGACATTAAATCACTGTTAGACAAACCCAAATATGAGGAAGAATTTCGTGTAATTAGTTTTGACAAGAGCATAGAAAAATTCATTGATGATGATCAGGAAAAGATTGAACTAAAATTTCCGTATAACAAAAAAATTATAACATTGATTAGATTATTGAAAGACAAAAGAGGATTACCAGGAGGTTACGCACTGTATGACGGTGAGGCAAAGAAATGGACTTTCCTACAGTCAGATGTCACAACATACTACCTAACACTTATTGCAGTACGTTACGATTTTAAATTCATAGACGAGACATTGTTGGATGATTATGAAACAGTTAAACAGGAAATACAAGGATACAGGAAACCAACAGCCAGGCTGGTCGCCGGTGATATACTGCTAGACAATGCTCCAAATTCTTTACACGATTACTGGGAAGAAAATTTAAAACACAAGTCGGCGATAGAACAAGTTGATTCGTTAAAAAATTTTAGTATAAGAACAAACGGTATTAATGTACCAGCAGAAACAACAGTAGGTCACAAGATAGCACACAACAACTACCACAAGCTATGGATAGATTCCACTACATTCAATAAACACGAAGTTGTAAAAGGATTATTGGAATTAAATTGTTTCCCTTTGATGATGCCTGTAAGTGGCCAAATAGATACCCAGGAAGAAGTGAAAGAATTCTGGGAATGGATGAATGTTTTCAAAGCAAACGGTGTAGACATACTGACCGAGTGCTCGTGGGGTTTTGATGTTAAGGAACCTGTCTATCTCAAGGATGCCAGCAACGAACACAATCAAGGACAGATGATGATCAATAATAATACCTCCAGAGAGTTCTTTGAAAATCTCTTTGAACTACATCAAATGAGCAAACAGTTCAAGTTCATAAACAAAAAAACCAAAGTTATATTTGTGAGGAACAGGATACCGAGAGCGATGATCAGAAGTAAAATAAAACCAAAAGCCTCGTTAGTTGCATTGGGCGGTGGTTATTATGCGGCAGGCACTGATAATTTAAAAAGACTTCTTGAGAACCTTCCAAAAAAGTTGTATTATAGTAATCATCAGCCGAGTAGTTGGGATTGGCATGATCATATAATAGTGAAACTTTAATTATGAGCAGTTGTAAATTAGTAATCAAAGACGAGGTAAACGTCAAGTTTGAGAATCTTTCTCTGGAGTGGAGGAAGAGGCTATCCAATAAATTCAAATATGAGATACCATATGCTAGGCATCTTCCAGCAGTCAAGCTAGGCAGATGGGATGGCAAGGTATCATTCTTTGGATTGGGTGGTACGACATATCTAAACCTAGTTGACCAAATACTTCCCATACTAGAAGATGGTGGTGTGTATGTGGACTTCGAGGATCACAGAGAGCAACACAACTTTGAGTTTAAAGCTGTTGACAAGAATTACCTATCGCATATCAAATGGCCGGACACACACCCAATGGCAGGACAGCCAGTTGAATTGAGAGATTATCAAGTAGAGACATTAAACAAATTTATAGAAAATCCACAGTGCATACAGGAAATTGCCACAGGAGCAGGTAAGACAATCATCACTGCGGCACTGTGCCAATTGGTCGAGCCTTATGGACGTACACTGACTATTGTACCAAACAAAAGTCTAGTAACACAGACAGAGGAGGACTTTGTTGCTTGTGAATTGGATGTTGGTGTGTACTACGGAGACAGGAAAGAGCTAGGCAGGTTCAACACTATCGCAACTTGGCAATCATTAAACGTATTAGAAAAGAAAAGCAAAGACGAACACTCAGAAGCATTTGCAGAAGCAATACAAGGAATCAACACAGTGATAATAGATGAGGTACACATGGCCAAAGCAGATGTGCTTAAAAGATTGTTGACTGGACCATTTGCACACTGCGGTATACGTTGGGGACTGACTGGCACAGTGCCAAAAGCAGATTATGAGTTTATGGGTTTGAAATGTAGCATAGGAGATGTCACACACAGAATACAAGCAAGTGAATTGCAAGACAAAGGTGTACTTGCAAACTGTCACGTGAATGTGTTACAGACACAGGATCATCCACAGTTCAAAACATATGCAGAAGAACTTAAATGGCTCACAACAGACAAGGTTAGAATGAAGTGGGTAGCAAAAACTATAAAAGATATATCAACATCGGGTAACACATTAATACTAGTTGATAGAATATCTGCAGGTGAAATATTACAGGAACAACTAGAAGGTTCTGTTTTCGTATCTGGATCAACTAAAAACATAGACAGGAAGGAGCAATATGATGAAGTATCTACTGCAACAAATAAAATTATTATCGCCACATATGGAGTTGCCAGTGTTGGTATTAATATTCCTCGTATTTTCAATCTTGTTCTCATAGAGCCTGGCAAATCCTTTGTTCGTGTTATACAGAGCATTGGAAGGGGCATAAGAAAAGCAGAGGACAAAGAGAACGTACAGATTTGGGATATTACCAGCAGTTGTAAGTTTGCGAAAAGACACCTGGGGGCAAGGAAAAAGTTTTACAAAGAGGCCAATTACCCGTATAATATAGAGAAAGTAAATTATGAAAATCCTTACACTTGAGAACAGACCATTTAAATTAGAAAAAATACCCGAATGGGTTGATGAAAAATTACGGTTTGCAGTTCTTGATAATTCCGATCCGGGTAATCCGGACTTCTTCTATATACCTTTAATATTTTTAGAGAGCTTCAATGCACCAGCGGCAGTGCTAGAAATTGGCAATTGGAAAATTAAGATGCCGTTAGACTGGAAGATGCTGATAGGCGAGCAGGGACAACCAGAGATGCATGTGTTACCCATAACCAGTTTGAACGATAGAGGGTTTGATGCATTCACATTCAATCCACTGTCAAGTCCAAAGCCGGACTTCTATCCCATAGACGTTGTGGACATATACACGGAAGTCAAATGGTACTTCCCAAAAATTAAATCTGGACAGATGTTAGCGGTTCCGTTAAACAATGGACCAAATCCTGTCTGTGCTTATTTTGTAAAAGACATTTCGAGACAATGCGAACAGGTGGACTATGGCGATGTCTGGTAGAAAATCAATCAAGATAGAAGCACCAATAATCATCACTAGTGATGGAACTCCTGTATGGATGGACAAGAACTGGGTCATAGACTTCTTTGATTGGTTAGGAAAAACTAAATTAACAGTTTCAGGTATGAAACACATGAATAATAAAATACAATTAACATTTACAACACCAAAAGAATGTACAATGTTTGGATTAAAATATGCCAGCAGAAAAAAGTAAGAGAAAGTTTTTTGAATTACGTAACGGGCTAAAAGCAGTTGACTTCCGTAACAAGGATTACTTTGACAGAATTGATGACCATGAAAAGTCGTTATATTCTCCGTACATGCTGATGAGGTACGTTTCAAGTGTGTCGTCTAAAGATCCTTTCTACGTAGAGCACTATGTTGAAATGGTAAATGAATGTGTTAACAAACACTGCTTTACACTGGGATCAAAGCACAAAAAACTATTATGGATACTGACTGCTATGTGTGGTGCAGAGACACAACAGTTCCATCCATGGATTAAACCAATGAAACGTGTAGCGAACAAATCATTAAAAAAATTAATGCAAATTTATCCTAACTGGAAAGAGACTGACCTAGAAGTGTTAGATAAAATTATTACAGACAAAGAACTAGAGGAATTGATAGAGGCACATGGCATCGAATCTAAATAAATGTACCTACTGCGACAAGACATTTGCAAAGGAGAGAACACTTCAAGTTCATCTTTGCGAACCAAAAAGAAGACACCTACAGCGAGATGAGAAGTGGGTGGTGAACGCTTTCATGGTGTTCCAAAGATTCTATCAGATACATCAACACAACAGCAAACCACGTACATATGATGATTTCGTTGACAGTGCTTACTACAATGCTTTTGTTAAGTTTGGTCGATACATCATGCACATCAACCCACTGTATCCAGACAAATACATAGACTATGTCTTACACTCAAAGATCAAACTTGATCACTGGGCAAGAGACGATCTTTACGAAGCATATCTGATCGATGCACTGAAGGGCGAACCAGTCGAAGCGGCGTTGCAGAGAAGTATCGCAACGATGATGGACTGGGCAACGGAGCAGAACGCACAATGGTCAGACTACTTCAGACTTGTCAACACCAACAGGGCAGTGCAACACATACAGCAAGGAAAAATAAGTCCATGGTTGTTGCTAGGTTGCAACGCAGGAAAAAAAATGTTAAAATCGTTTAGCGACGAACAACTACAAATGACACAAAGATTTATAAATCCAGAGTACTGGGCAAACAAGTTTAGAAGTTTTCCAGCTGACCAAATGCTAGTGCAGGACACTGCAAAGGAGGCCAAGATTGTCTAGGATAGAATTAGATGAGTCAGATGAATTAGATTTTGTAGACGGTGACAGTTGTGTCATCATAAGCAAAGGTGGAGACATAAGAAAAATTATAGTACCAAAGATGGACACAGCAATGATAAACAGTGCAGGATACAGAGCATTACTAGATGTGATAGATTTATTACAACCGGGTTCTAGTGAGGAGTTTATCAAACAAAATACAAAAGATAAAGGAAGTGTACACTAATGCCTGATGTAGATATAGATTTTTTTGACAGAGACGGGACACTTAAATTGTTCAAGCACACCCCTGCATCTATGATCAAAGAAGACAAAACAGAGAAACACAAGACAGGCGTTTACTTCCATGCTATACCAGAACATCCAGTCACCGGACACGCCTCATTGGATTACAAGAAAGCAGAAGATAGGGGCTACTTTAAAATTGACTGCCTCAATGTTAACCTGTACAAAGAAGTCAAATCAGAACAAGAACTTGTTGAGCTAATGATACAGGAACCAGATTGGGATATGTTAAAGGATCCCAAACTAGTGGAAAACCTTTTTCACCTAAATGGCCATTACAATATAGTGTCTAAACTAGAGCCAAGGACCATTGAACAACTTGCGGCTGTACTTGCAATTATACGTCCTGCAAAAAGACAGCTGATGTACAAAGACTGGAGTGAGATAGTAAAAGAAGTATGGGTTAAACCTACAGACGGATCTTATTTCTTCAAGAAGTCACATGCTGTTGCTTACGCCCAAGCTATTGTTGTACAGATGAATTTGCTGACTAAAGCTAAATATAGTTTTGATGCAACATCAGAAACTTAAAAAGAAAAATCCCAAAAAACTTAAAAAGAAAACATACAAGATGCCTTCACATGATTGTCCTTATCAAGCGGATAATCCGTTGACTATATATTATAAAAAGTATATTGAAAAAGCTAAAAGTTAAACGGGACGTCTAACCAACTGAATAGTTCGTCTCTTCACCCTCTTTTTTGAAATATCAGAAAGTCTCACAGTTGGTCCATGCACTATTTCGATATCCTTGGAGTTCAGTGTAACGAGTGTTGTACGGAAATAACGGAAGTCGCCTTTGAGGAATATGTTTATAGGTATTTTCCTGTTGGACTCATGCCACCAAGTTTCACCATATTTCAAGAATGTCATCTTGTCCTGTGGAGAATATAACCTACCATAATCATAGAAGCTGATCACGTTAGTATCCTCATTCTGTACTATACCCACGTATTCTAGGTCTCCCTTTCGTATAAGGCTCAAGAAGGGGAATTTATCTCTTAACGTGTTAAAAATTTCATTCATAATCTATCTATAAATACTGTTAAATATGTATTATGCAAACAGTACAAAGGTATTTAATAAACAACTTGGTAATCGCCTACATAAGTGGTTATCACGGAAGGAACTCAAAAGTGTACGATAGACGTTTAACGCTTCATAGGGGAGTATCGAATCCCATATCATTCACGTTCAAGAACGAGGATCAGAAGGCACAAGATATCACAGCAAAGACATACGAATTAAACGTTATTGACACTGAAAGCAAGAAAGCAGTCATAACAAAAACATTGGACATCCTGGATGATGGTTCTACAGTCAGCACAAAGGGTGATGCTAGTACCACAATAACAGAAGGCGACCTACTATCATTAGATGCCAAGTTCTACAACTTCTCAGTGCGTGAAGTAAAATCAGATGGTAGCAGAGAAGTCACATATGCTGATACAGGATATGCGGCCGCTGGTTCAATAGAATTACTAGATGGTGCTTATCCAGATTTCACGGCAAGTACATCCATAACAAGTTTCACAGCATCAGGTGGACCATTAGCCAATACTTCAAGCAATATTGACGGCAGACCTGGTATTAACAACAACAAAGCATTAC
>Ga0307488_10002956_pt1 | contig 14261 bp, 11 predicted proteins | sample SB02metaG_FD_202248 | JGI IMG/M metagenome (GOLD analysis project Ga0307488, IMG submission 202248) | Sea-ice brine microbial communities from Beaufort Sea near Barrow, Alaska, United States - SB 0.2 | ecosystem: Environmental > Aquatic > Marine > Coastal | place: USA: Alaska | collected... | reverse complement strand
GGCAGGAGTTGCTCGCTACACTGTATTTTAGCGTCAACACTGGCTTGGAATATTTTATATATACGTTCTTCAAACATAGGTTATATAACGTCAGTGAGTAGGGGGATAAGCTTTTTACGGCTACTTATTAAGTTCAAGCGCTATTAAACGCTAAACGAAAGCATTTTTAAACCATTTGAAACAAAAGTCGCCTGGCAATCGGTTGCTCATGGGTTCGACGCTGACAACATCGAAGCGACAGCTTATCTTTTCCGTAAGTTTGTGCTGGTGTAAATAATACCGAGCTGTAGTGACGATTCGCTGTTGTTTTTTGGGTGTTACATGGTCAAACCCAGGCCCAAATTGACGGCTCTTCCGGTATTTCACCTCAACAAAAACTAACTGCTCATTATCCAGCATAATTAAATCAATTTCACCTTGTCGGCACGAGTAGTTACTGGTTATAAACTCTAGGTTGTTAGAGCACAAGAAATACCGCACTGCGGTTTCTGCTCGACTACCAATGTCATTGTTTGTCATCAAGAAATCCTTTTCTAGAGAGTGGGGGGTTAGTTGCGATATTAATAGTCGATGCTGTCTTGCCCTAGTTCCTGCAGTTTGCCGTTAATCATTTGTGCCCACAACTGTTGTCGATAAATACGGTTATTGTTTCTAATGCTCAGCTCACCGGTGGCGCCATAGAGGTGTTGAGACGAAAGTTGTGATAGTTGTGATAGTTGTGATAGTTGTGATAATTGAGCTAGTCGTGAGTAAAGCAAAAAACTATCAACACCCAAGGCATAGAGCTTTTCATAATCCGGGATTATCTCTCCGTTTTCACTAAGAGTATTTTTTTCTGGTATGTCATTTCGTATTAGCCACGGCATAATGGTCAGCTTGATGTCATTAAGATCTATGTTCTTGCTTTTGCTATTTGTGCTGGAGTAAAGCTGGCTGGTGGCATACACCGGCACATCACTGGCGTAGTAAAAGTTTAGCGTTGGTTTTATCTGTGTTCCTTCTGCTGCGCGAGTAACCAAAAAGATCATATCTACATCGTGCCTGCGTCGCGGTTCAAACTCTAAGTTGAGACCAAATAGCCGTTCTAGTGCTGAGGCTCTTTCCTTGCTTTGATCAATGTGAAGTGCCTGTTGAATATTCTCAGCGTATGTTTCTGCCTTGTCCAGTATAGTGCTTTGGGCGACGGCGCCGCCTAGTGCTTGCCAGCGCTGAGTAAAGGCACGCGTTGCGCGTAAGCTCCAGTCTGCAGGAGAAGAAATAATAAGCGCGCGTCTGTGTCCGTCCTCCCAGGCCTTTTCAGCGACTTGAATCGCTTCATCTTCTAGCGATAGGCCAAACTGATAAAACGGCGGTGATATTTTCAACGTGGTTTGTTTGGGTGTATTTATCGCTGGTATGTCATCGTTGTTAGGCGAATTGTTATCATACGGCGTAACAGTAATGACAGTGGGGCTGGTTAAAATAGCGTCATTGTCGATATAGTTGAGCGCTAGCACAGGGGTGCTTAACATGAGTGATTGAGATAGTATTCGTACATTTTCTTTAGATAGAGGGCCGATAACGATGTCAGCGCCATTGCTAACGGCTTGTTGATACACTTTACCTATTTCATTAGCGCTAGTGTCATAGAGCCGTATAGTGGGCGAATCATTCAGGCGGTCTTCATTTTTGTAATATGCGGCAAAGAAACCGTCGCGAATACTTTGGCCTGCTTTCGCTAGCTTCCCTTCAAGCGGCAGTAATAATGCAATATGTTGGGGCTGCTCAGCGAGTAATTGTTGTAGTAGACGTAAGTTGGTCGGCAGGTAAAGGTTCGCCGTGTGTTGCGGGTAGTTAACTCGCCAGCTGTCGAGAACTTGAGATTGCGCGGCTATGTTATTCTGCGACGAACTCATGGTTTTTGCTAGTTCGAGCCATCCCTTAAGGACGTCATTGTTAGCGAAGAAAAACATCCGAGATAACTCTTGATCATCTACAGTCGATAGGTATTCCCATAGTGTATCGTTGTTACGTTGTAACGCCTCGGGCTCTAAAAAAAGTGTACCGAGAATACTGTATTGCTCAACACTCGCAAGAATGTTCCCTGATGCGCGGTGTATTGATGCACTATTACGATAAAACTGTTGTTGTTGTTCAATGCTGGCTTGTCGCTCAATGGCTGCAGATAGGGTGCTGTTATCAAGTAATAGTAAAGCAGGAGCTAGCGATTGGTTACGCAAATATATATCCGTTGCATTGAGTGCGTAGCGAACTAACTGAATGTTGTTGAGAGATAAAAAATCGATGCGGCCGATGACTTCTTCGGCCTGCATGAAGGCTTCAATGGTTATTAAGCGTTCGGCAATAGTGAGTAGTTCGCTGTCTTTTTGCGGTGAAGCTTGCTTGTCAACAGCGATGGCCTGAGCCATAAGCTCGCGTAAACTGTATCCGTTAGTCAGTAAGTCGACTTTCGTTGCCGTTTTTGTGGGCGACGTGCACGCGGTGATAGACAGTATAAAGACCGTTAAAAACAGCAGAGAGAATGTTTTTTTAATGCGTATAGTAAAGCGAATAATATGTTTCAATAGCATGTTTCTTCTCTAGGATGTTTTTTTGATTATGACTAATAAAACGCAGGGTGTGCTTTACGTTGTTGCTACCCCTATCGGTAATCTCGGGGATATTTCTTCTAGGGCAGTAGAGGTACTCCACAATGTTGAGATTATTGCAGCTGAGGATACCCGTCATAGTGCCAAGTTACTACAACATTTTGGCATTGCTACCCGACTTATCGCTTACCACGACTATAGCAATGAACAGCGTTTGGAGAAGATTTTAACGCTATTAGCGGATGGTCAGTCAGTAGCACTTATTTCTGATGCGGGTACTCCGCTTATTTCCGATCCAGGTTATGAGTTAGTCGGTTTAGCTAGAAGTCGGGGTGTGAACGTCGTTCCTCTTCCTGGTGCGTGTGCGGTTATCGCGGCGCTGTCGGTATCAGGTCTTCCTTGTAACGAGTTTATCTTTCAGGGTTTTTTACCCGCCAAATCAATATCTCGACGCAATGTTTTTAGTGCATTGCTAAAAGAGCAGCGAACCGTTGTTTTTTATGAGTCGCCCCATCGCATTGTCGATAGCCTGAATGATTTGCAGTCCGTGCTAGGAGCTCAGCGTTACGTTGTTCTTGCGCGCGAGTTAACGAAGACCTTCGAAACCGTGCTCTCGGGTGAAATTGAATCCTTGCGAGAGCAAGTGCAGTCTGATAGAAATCAACAGCGGGGTGAGTTTGTTGTGCTGGTTAAAGGCGTTGAAAAAGTAGTGGATCATCAGCCATTAATTACCGAAGATGCCGAAAAATTAATGCAGATATTGTTAGACCACGTATCAGTCAAAGTGGCATCAACGATTGCCGCTAAAGTCACGGGGTTAAAAAAACGTGACCTGTACCAATGGACGCTGTCTGTTCGCGGCAATGAAGGGCCTTAGATGAACCTTAATGTCATTGGTTGATGCGATGCGAACACAAGGAACAGGAACAAAGAACCGTTAAAAAGCTTGTAATAATATTGCGTAGCCGTTATCTTCCGCCCCGGAGTTGGCTCGGCAATCGCTTTATGTTTTGCTTGGGTATTCATTTTGTGTATTCAATTTGGTTATCTAAGGCGGCACTAAGAGGAAAGTCCGGGCTCCATAGGGTAGAGTGCCAGATAATGCCTGGGGGGCGTGAGCCTACGGACAGTGCAGCAGAAAATAAACCGCCTGGCTTGGTTTTCCAAAGCAGGTAAGGGTGAAATGGTGCGGTAAGAGCGCACCGCGCAACTGGTAACAGCTTGCGGCTAGGTAAACCCCACTCGGAGCAAGATCAAATAGGGATCCACTTACTGTTATTAGTATAGGGCGTGACCCGCGCCGGATCCGGGTAGATTGCTAAAGATGTATGGTGACATGCATCGTAGATGAATGATTGTCCACGACAGAACCCGGCTTACAGGCCAACTCCAATTTTTACTTTTTCGACATATGTAAGAACAGAATATATGGGCAAAAAGTAAATTCAATCCGATTTTCACCTCTCAAACCTTCTCTTTATATAAACAAGTGCAGCGACTCTTAATAAACTACATTAAGATATGCTTGTACTGCACTGTTTAGTCTGCCTTTATTTCTCCTGCTTGTTCCCTTTCTACAATGTCTCGTCTTTTAGCAACATTTTAGTGACAAATACTTGGGTTTTCGTCTCATTTCCCGACAACTTCTATTGACTTTGATTCTGGGAAGAATATAGTGTGGCAATGTGGGAAAAAGTAGAAAATTGTGGTTTTTTAAGGTTTGTCTTCTGTTTTTGTGGGGCTTAGTGGGTAAATATGTTTTTAGGTAGTCATTCAATCAATATGGACGCGAAGGGGCGAATAGCTATCCCTACTCGTGTGCGCGAGTTGCTGCAAGAAGTTTGCGGCGGCCGTATTGTGGTGACTGCGCATACTGAAAGTCGTTGCCTGCATGTATTTCCTGAAGCACAGTGGCAAGAAATCCTTCCAAAAATAGAATCTTTACCGAGTTTCAATAAGGTCTCGCGTCGGGCTAAATTATTATTAATTGGTCATGCATCCCCTTTAGAGTTAGATGCTAGTGGGCGTGTGCTGTTGCCGCCTACTTTACGTGAATACGCTGGAATGGAAAAAAAACTAATGCTTGTCGGTCAGGGAAAGAGTTTAGAGTTGTGGTGTGAAGAAGAGTTTACTCGTTACATTGATTCGCCTATAGATGATGAAGTCATGCCTGAAGGTATGCAGACATTGGCGCTATAACTATGAGCCAGAATGATGAGTCAGAGACTGTAAACCATACAAGTCATCTAAGCGTTCTTTTGCATGAGTCTGTAGACGCGCTAATTACTGAAGTCGATGGTTTCTATGTGGACGGTACCTTTGGTCGGGGCGGGCATAGTCGGGAAGTGTTGTCGCGTTTGTCTGCAGCGGCACAGCTGATGGCGGTAGATAAAGACGAGCAGGCAATTGCAGAAGCAGGGAAGCAGTTCGCTAGCGATACACGATTTAGTATCCGTCATGGTTCGTTTTCACAGTTAAATCAATGGTTAATCGAAATAGATAAGCTGGGCAAGGTTAACGGGATTTTATTGGATTTAGGTGTGTCTTCGCCCCAGTTGGATGAGGCTCATCGCGGCTTTAGTTTTATGCAGGATGGCCCTCTGGATATGCGAATGGATCGCACCCGGGGCGAAACTGCCGCCGAGTGGATTAATGGCGCTAGCCAAACAGATATCGCGCGGGTGTTAAAGGAGTATGGCGAAGAGCGTTATTCTAAACGCATTGCGAGGGCGATTGTTGAATATCGCGACGAGCAGCCCTTTGTGACGACCCATGAGTTATCTAAAGTGGTTACCGAGGCGAATCCAGCATGGGAAAAAGGTAAGCATCCGGCCACGCGTGCATTTCAAGCAATTCGCATCCACATTAATAATGAACTGTCTGATTTAGATGTGATTTTAGAACAAGCATTGGCAGCACTAGCGGTGGGAGGCAGGTTGGTAGTGATTAGTTTCCACTCTCTGGAAGATCGACGTGTAAAGCGCTTTATTCGGCAGCAAGTTCAGGGTGATCGTTTGCCGATAGGCGTGCCTGTTCGAGATGAAGAACTTAATAAGCGACTGCGCAGTATGGGTAAAATAGTCAAAGCGGGTGAGCAGGAGCTGTCAGTTAATCCGCGTGCGCGCAGTGCAGTGATGCGTGTGGCAGAAAAAATAGCGTAAAAATAGCGCAATAGTAACGTACTAGTAACAACAGAAGTTATACGTCAATATTGCTATAGCAGTCAATAATATCACTACAAGTTTAGCGGTAAATTCAACAATAAATAGCTAACTATAAAGATCTAACTATAAACAGTCCTCATCATGAAAAGCTTATCGAGAATAGAGAAGAAAAAAGCCTTTCGCCAGCAAATTGTTTGGGTGGTGCTACTGTGGGTGATGATGTTGGTTTCTGCGTTAACGGTTGTTTATTCTGCTTACGACACGCGCAATAAGTTTAATGCGCTAGAAGTATTACGTAGTGAGCAAGACGCATTGCAAGTAGAGTGGGGCAAGTATTTGCTGGAAGAAAGTGCCTGGGCATCGTACGGGCGAATAGAAAAAGTGGCGATTGAAAAGTTAGCGATGGAAATTCCAGTAGGTGAACAGCTTATTTTGGTGGTGCCTAATGAATAAGTTTTCTAATAAATCGACTGGTCAGCGCGCGATTTATCAATGGCGTTTCTATGGTGTTGCGGCAGTGCTGGTGGTTATTTTAGGCTTGCTGATTTGGCATCTGGTTCAGCTGCAAGTGCTACCCAATAGTGAAAGAGGTTTTAAGTTTTTGCAGGGTCAGGGATTGGCTAGAACATTACGTACCGAAACCATTCCTGCTTATCGTGGCGTGATTACTGATCGTTATGGCGAACCACTGGCGATGACTACGCCAGTCATATCTTTGTGGGCCAACCCTCAGCAGTTAATAGCGCACCCTGAAACGTGGCATGCGCTTGCCGATGCGTTAGGTATAAAATATGCGCCACTAGCAGATAAAATACATCGCTATCGTAAAAAAGAGTTTATGTATTTAGAGCGTCAGTTAGCGCCGACAGATGCAGAGCGCGTTTTGCAATTATCTATTGATGGCGTTTATGGTAAGCAGGAGTATCAGCGATTTTATCCGGCAGGCGAAGTGACAGCGCATTTAGTAGGTTTTACCAATGTCGATGATAAAGGGCAGGAAGGGGTAGAGCTTGCTTATGAACAATGGCTGAGTGGTAGTGTCGGGCGTAAGCAAGTACTTAAAGATCTTTCTGGTCGAATCATTAAAGATGTTGCTCAATTGGATTCTGCTACACCAGGTCAAGATATTAGTTTAAGTATTGATTTGCGTCTTCAGTATCTAGCTTACCGTGAACTAAAAGCATCGGTGAAGGCCCACAATGCAGTATCAGGTTCAATGGTTATGTTGGATGCCCAAACGGGTGAGGTGTTGGCAATGGTGAACCAGCCATCATTTAATCCAAATGATAGAAGTCGCTTAAAACCTCAATCAATACGTAACCGAGCAATCACAGATCAGTTTGAACCGGGCTCGACAGTAAAGCCGTTAACTATTATGGCTGCTCTCGAAACAGGCCGTTATTCTCCTGGGTCCACAATAGATACGCATCCAGGATATGTTCGGGTAGGCAGAAAGACATTACTTGATCCCGTTAACTACGGCGTTATAGATTTAACAAAAATCATCACTAAATCGAGTCAAGTAGGGGTGACAAAACTGAGCTTAGACTTAGACGCTAGTGATATCCGCGACCTGTTTTTTCGTGTGGGTTTAGGGCAAACCACAGGAACTGGTTTTCCGGGTGAGTCGGTTGGTATATTACCTAATTATAGCAAATGGCAGCCAATTGTTCAGGCGAACTTTGCTTTTGGTTACGGCTTAACATTGACTGCGCTGCAGTTGGCTCAGGCATATTCTGTGATTGCAGATGATGGTATGAAAAAGCCTGTATCAATTCTGAAGTTAGATGACGCGCCATCGACTAAGCGTGTTGTTGATAAAAAAATTGCTAACCAAATCGTAGAAATGTTGAAGACGGTCGTGTTGCCAGGTGGGACAGCGAAGCGAGCAAATATTGATAACTATGTCGTGGCGGGTAAAACCGGCACAATCCACAAGGTGGGTAAGGGTGGTTATGTAGATAACCGTTATACCTCATTGTTTGCAGGGTTTGCACCGGCGGATGATCCCAAGATTATTGCAGTAGTTGTGGTGAACGAGCCTAGTCGTGGGCAATACTATGGCGGTGAAGTCGCTGCACCAGTGTTTGCCAGTGTAGTGGAGCGTGGCTTACAGTTATTGCAAATACCTCCAGATGAAATAAAAATTCAACAAGCGCAAAAAAAACGCGCAGCGAACGCGACAAAACATTCTGTTAAATCTAGTGTGGTTAACTTTGGGTCGCAGTTAGATGAATCGACGGAGCCATTAACATGATGGCGGTCTATACCAAACAAGCTCCGCTTTTTACGCTGGGCCAGTTGTTGCCTGCTCAGCTTGAGAAAGTGAAGTCTGTTATTACTGACGATATCGTTAATATTACAGTCAGTGGTTTATTGATAGATAGCCGAAAAATTAATGTAGGTGATGTTTTCATTGCGTTAACGGGCGTACATACACACGGTGAAAAATATATAGCGGCTGCAATTAAGCAAGGTGCGTCGGCGGTGTTGTGTGATGTTAGTGATGCGAGCAGTAGCGATGATGTTGTCGTAGATTATTACGATACGACACCCATTATTTTTATTCGGGACTTAGGGTGCCACTTAAGTGAAATAGCCGGTAATTTTTACGGGCACCCAACGCGTCATATTCCTGTTGTCGGGATTACCGGTACTAATGGCAAAACTAGTTGCGCGCAAATTTATGCGCAATTGGCAGCATTAAATGGCAAGCGTGCAGGCGTGGTAGGAACGATCGGCTTTGGTGTTTGTCAGCCAGGGAAAAGCCTTATCCCAAGCAGCACATTATCTTTAGAATCGACAGGTATGACAACGCCCGATGCGGTAAGTGCGCAGCGAATCTGTGCTGAGTTAGCCTCGCCAATAAATAATAAGCGTGGAGGGCAGCAAACTGCTGTCGACAGTATAGTGATGGAAGTGTCATCACACGGTTTATCGCAAGGTCGTGTTGCCGCCATGGCAATCGATACGGCTGTGTTTACTAACCTTACTCACGATCATTTAGATTATCACGGTGATATGGAGGCTTATGGTGCGGAAAAAGCCAAGTTATTTAACATGTCATCGGTAACGCAAGCGGTGCTTAATTTAGATGATGAATTTGCATTTTCCTTAATCAATGTAATAGATAAATCAGTGTCAATTGTCACGTATAGCGTCAGTAATTCAGATGCTGATTTGTATTTAAGTGATATTCGTTATGGCGGATCGCAGTTGTTGGCAGATTTACATGTTGGTCAGTCAACTTATTCATTAGCTACTCCATTAATAGGTCGCTTTAATTTAGCAAACTTATTGGCGGTACTCAGTGTTTTTTCTAAAGAAGATAGCGCCTCAGATGATTTCTCCCGAATAGTGTCATTGGCTCAGTATATTACTTCTGCGGAAGGGCGCATGGAACTTATCCCTAACGCGGTCGGTTTGCAGGTGATAGTTGATTTTGCACACACACCAGACGCATTAGATAATGTGCTGCAAGCTGTTAGCGAATATACCCAAGGCGAAATTCATTGTGTTTTTGGTTGTGGAGGTGATCGCGATCAAGCTAAGCGTCCCTTAATGGCAAAAATTGCAGAACACTATGCGCAACATATTATTGTCACGAACGATAACCCGCGTACCGAATCTCCCGATAAAATTATTCGGGATATCATGCAAGGTTTTACTGTCAATATTCCGCAGGTGATCACTGATCGTGAGGCGGCGATTGGGGTAGCCATTGCGCAAGCTAAAGTAGGCGACGTGATTATTATTGCGGGTAAAGGGCACGAAAATTATCAGCTCATCGGCCAGCAAAAAATGCCCTTCAGCGATCAAGTGGTTGCTCGTCTAGCACTCGAAAAACGGGAGAAAGTAGCATGATTACTCCCCTTAGATTTTCAGTGTTAGCTCAGCAATTTGGCGGCGATGTTTGTCATGATGATGTGTCTTTTCAGTCAGTGAGTATCAATACCAGAGAAATGGTTACTGGGGATGTATTTGTTGCCTTGAAGGGTGAGCGTTTTGATGCGCATGATTTTATTGTCGATGCGCAAGCAAAAGGCGCAAAGGCGTTAGTAGTTGAGAAAGAAGTTGTCGATTGTGGTCTGCCTCAATGGGTGGTTAGCGATACCACAAAAGCACTAGGGCATATTGCGAAAGCGCAGCGCGGCCACTTTAAAGGTCAACTTGTAGCAATCACTGGTAGCAGCGGTAAAACGACCGTGAAAGGTATGCTTGAAAGTATTTTGCGTGCAGAAGTTGCCGACGGGGTATTTGCGACAAAGGGCAATCTTAATAACCATATAGGCGTACCACTTTCTTTGTTGGCATTACGAGAAAAGCATCGCTATGCGGTTATCGAAATGGGCGCGAGTGCTGTTGGCGAAATCGATTATTTAACACAGATGGCAAGCCCTGATGTTGCGCTGATTAACAATGTGATGTCGGCACATGTCGAAGGTTTTGGTTCAATTGATAATATTGCAAAAGGTAAAGGCGAAATTTACGACGGTCTGTCTAATGACGGTGTCGCTATTATTAATAAAGCTGATAAGTATTCGCCACAGTGGTTAATGCACAGCTCGCATCGAAAAGTAATAACATTCTCGGCCGAAGAAAAAATACTTGCCGATATAACGGCAAGCGAGATACAGCAGCATAACGGCTGCGCCCAATTCAATTTACGGTTGCTGGAGAAAGTGTTGCCTGTTTCTCTATCCGTATTGGGTTTACATAATGTAGCTAATGCATTGGCTGCGGCCTCTTGCGCAGAGGCGATGAATATTAGTCATCAGTCTATAGTTAATGGTTTGGAGAGTTTTTGTGGGGTTGCGGGTCGTTTGCAATGTTTGCCGGCAATCAATGGGGCCACCGTTATTGATGATAGTTATAACGCAAACCCGATGGCATTTTGTGCGGCTATTGACGTGTTGGCGGCTATGACAGCAACTACTGTTTTAGTCATGGGTGATATGGGTGAGTTGGGTGATGAGAGTGATGCCGCTCACCGGCAGGTAGCTGAGTATGCCGCTGCAAAAAATATCAATCATTTATTGACTGTCGGCGAACAATCGAAAAAAGCGTCTTTAGTTTTTAGCGGTGACAAGCAACATTTTAATAATATTGATCAGTTGATCGCTATCGCGTTGGAACAGGCGAATAGCAATACCGTTTTTTTAATCAAAGGTTCACGAAGTGCACGCATGGATAGAGTGGTTGAAGCCTTAACTTCACGAGGAATATCATCATGCTAGTATGGCTGGCTGAATATTTAGAGCAATTTTACAGCGGTTTTTCTGTCTTTCAATACCTTACTTTGAGAGGAATTTTGGGTGTTTTAACGGCGCTAATGATTAGCTTCATTTTTGGACCATGGATGATATCACGTTTAAATATTTTGCAAGTGGGGCAAGTGATTCGAGATGATGGCCCAGAATCGCATTTAATTAAAGCCGGAACGCCCACCATGGGCGGGACGTTGATTTTGATTGCTATTTTTATGAGCGCCTTACTATGGTCAGATTTAGATAATCGCTATGTATGGGTGGTGTTAATAGTCACTGGTATTTTTGGCGCAGTAGGTTTTGTTGACGATTACAGAAAAGTGGTTGAAAAAGATACTCGCGGTCTGCCCGCTCGCTGGAAATATTTTTGGCAGTCGGTTGCTGGTTTGGGTGCTGCCATTTACTTATATCAATATGCGAGTACACCCGCAGAAACAGAGCTCATCATTCCTTTTTTCAAAAATGTCAGTATTGATTTAGGGTTAGGGTACATTGTGTTGACTTACTTTGTAATAGTGGGTGCGAGCAACGCCGTTAACTTAACAGACGGCTTGGATGGCTTGGCAATTATGCCAACAGTCATGGTAGGAGGTGCCTTAGGTATCATTGCTTATTTAGCAGGAAATGTGAGTTTTTCAGACTATCTACATATTCCCTATATTGCAGGTGCAGGTGAATTGTTGGTTTTTAGTGCCGCGTTAGGTGGCGCAGGTTTGGGTTTTTTATGGTTCAACACTTACCCAGCACAGGTGTTTATGGGTGACGTGGGTGCATTAGCCCTAGGTGCGGCGTTGGGGGTGATAGCTGTCATTATTCGTCATGAAATAGTCTTCTTTATTATGGGGGGCGTATTTGTGATGGAGACTTTATCGGTCATTATTCAAGTGGCATCCTTCAAGTTGACGGGTAAACGGGTATTTAAAATGGCGCCTATTCATCATCATTTTGAATTAAAAGGGTGGCCAGAACCCCGTGTCATTGTGCGTTTTTGGATTATTACAGTGATGTTGGTTTTGTTGGGTTTGGCAACCTTAAAATTACGTTAAACAGATTTAAATTTACAAGGCTAATACAAATAACATGAATCTTATCGCAACCTCACAGTTAACAGTCGTCATTGGTCTAGGAATGACCGGGCTGTCGGTTGCGCGTTTTTTACGAAAAAGTAATCAACGTTTTGTGATGATGGATTCACGCGAGGCACCGCCAAATATTAAAATATTTAAACAAGAATTTGGCGAGATCGATGTATATTTAGGCGAGTTAGATAAAGCACTTTTGCGCCGTGCCAGTGAAGTGGTTATTAGCCCTGGGGTAAGTTTGCGTACGCCTGCATTGAAAGAGATTATCGCGTCAGGTGTGTCTGTTGTGGGTGATGTCGAATTGTTTGCCCGAGCAGTGACCAAGCCCGTTATAGCGATTACCGGTTCAAATGCAAAATCTACGGTGACTACTTTAGTGGGAGAGATGGCTGCAACATGCGGTCTGTCTGTTGCCGTTGGCGGTAACGTAGGCGTGCCTGTATTAGATTTACTTGATCGTCAGAATATAGATATATTTGTTCTAGAGTTATCTAGCTTTCAGTTAGAAAGTACGTCGTCACTTAAGCCTATCGCAGCGACTATCCTGAACGTGAGTCATGATCATATGGATCGCTACGAATCAATTGCCGAATATCATCAAGCCAAGCAACGTATCTACCGCCATGCACAAACGGTTGTCATTAATCGTCAAGATGCGCTAACGCACCCACCATTATCGAAAGAGGCTAAGGTTATCAGCTTTGGTAATGACAGTTCAGATATGAAGAGCTTTGGTTTTACTCAACAGGGTAACGCAGTCTATCTCGGTTATCAGTTTAAGCCATTAGTAGCGGTTGAATCGTTGACTATAAAAGGCCGACATAACCACCTTAATGCACTGGCTGCGTTGGCTTTAGGTGTGGCCGCAGGCTTTGAGATGCAGTGTATGCTTGCCGCATTATTATCGTATAAAGGTTTGCCGCATCGCTGTGAATACATAGCTACCCTCAATGGTGCAATGTATATTAATGACTCAAAAGCGACCAACGTGGGTGCAACCTTAGCCGCTCTAGAAGGTTTTGCGGAAGAAAAAAATATTATTTTACTGGCGGGTGGTGAGAGTAAGGGTGCAGACTTTTCGCCACTGCTGACAGTAGCCACTCGTAGCGTTAAACTCACTATATTGATAGGTCGTGATGCAGATAAGTTGTACTCAGTACTCAGTGATAGCGTTAACTGCCTATATCAAAACTCTTTAGTGTCTGCCGTTCAAAAGGCTATGCAGCACGCAGAAAACGGTGATGTAATCTTATTATCCCCCGCATGCGCTAGCTTTGATATGTTTACGGATTTTGAGGATCGTGGTCGTCAATTTATTCATGCGGTTAAGGCGTTGGCGGTATGATTAGCTTGCGTCAGTTATCGTTATCATCGCCTCTGTATTCTCCACCGCATACTAATGTGAGATTGAATCACTCGATTATAGTCTTGGTTATGATTCTTATCTCTGTAGGCATCATCATTATTGCCTCGGCGTCCATTGACTATTCATCAGTGAATTACAACGACCCTTGGTATTTTGTCAAACGTCATCTGGTATATTTATGTATTGCGTTAGTGGCAAGTGTAGGAATGGTGAGCGTTCCAACTAGTTTCTGGAAAAAATACGGTTGGATATTATTTTTTATCGCTTGCGCACTTTTACTGATCGTATTAATTCCTGGCGTAGGAAAACGTGTGAATGGCAGTCAGCGTTGGTTGCAACTAGGCCTGGTCACTATTCAGATTTCAGAAGTGGTGAAGTTATGTGGCGTTATCTTTTTTGCCAGCTATTTATCCAATAGCCACTACGTACTGCAGACTCAGTGGAAAGAATTATTTAAGCCGTTATTAATGCTCGTATTATTGATGTGGTTGTTGTTATTAGAACCTGACTTTGGTGGTGCGGTGGTATTGGCTATTACGGTAGGCGGTATGTTGTTTTTAGCAGGTGCAAAGCTGTGGCAATGTATTTTATTGTTGTTTTCTGGTGTGGGGATTTTAGCGGCACTAGCCTTCTTTACCCCTTATCGTATGAAGCGTTTAGTCACATTTTTAGATCCATGGGAAGACCAATTTGATAGTGGCTATCAATTAACTCAGTCGCTAATTGCCTTTGGCCGAGGTGAGTGGTTTGGACTAGGGATGGGGAATAGCATTCAAAAATTATTGTATTTGCCG
>Ga0307488_10002955_pt1 | contig 14262 bp, 16 predicted proteins | sample SB02metaG_FD_202248 | JGI IMG/M metagenome (GOLD analysis project Ga0307488, IMG submission 202248) | Sea-ice brine microbial communities from Beaufort Sea near Barrow, Alaska, United States - SB 0.2 | ecosystem: Environmental > Aquatic > Marine > Coastal | place: USA: Alaska | collected... | reverse complement strand
TGAGTTTTTTAATTTCCTTAGTTTTGATTGCTCGCCCAGCCTTGTCTTTTAATTTTAAGATTTGATCTGTAACTTTAGCTAGCTTTTCTGGACCCATTTGTGCCATGTAGTCAGCATCTAAATATTGGATAATGTCTCCCTGTAGTTCGTCTAACCTGTCGCGATACACAACTAAATCGTCACTTAAACCCCCAAGTGATGGGTCTAAATCTCCTCCAGCTAAATATTTGTCTACCTTTGCCGCAACACTTGGGTCTTTAGCGGTAGCAGCCGCAATGCGTGTATCTACCTTTCCACCAAGTTCTTCAACAGATGTTATACGTTTGCGAAAACGTAAGATTTCATTCCTGGCTTCTTTACCGACAACCTTAGATGGAGCAAGGATAGACAGCATTCGGTTTTTAAAACCAGATATATTCCTGGGGTTTTCTATAAAGTCTGTAGCTAGGTCGGCCTGAACCCTGGCTTTAACTTTTTCAACTTGACCACGTAGTATTCTTTCTCCTTCTGCACCTTCCGCTTTAGTAAGGGGCTTAAAGTCTTTGTAAGTTATGGCTCCCTTAGCTACTTCGTCATCAATTTCATTAAAGGTTTTACCTAAAAACTTATCCAATGACTTGCTAACCTTGGGGGTAACCGCACCTATAGCACCGCCAAACAAAGCACCAGCACCAGCATAAGTAGCAAACTCTTCCTTGGTAGGCATACGACCTTCGTCAACAGCAGTTTTAATTGTAACCTCTGTTCCTCCCAATGCTGCACCCTTAACAGATTCACGAGCAGCTGCACCAGCAACCATGCTACCAGTAATCTTAGCTCCACCCCGTATTCCCTTAACGGCTGCCCCACCCAATGGGATGGCACTAACCACACCAGCACCCAGTGCTCTACCAAGACTAAAGTCTGGTTGATCTTCAATGTCTTGTGCAAACATTGAGCCAAAGAAGCCACCAGCAAAACCACCAATCGCACTACCTATAACGGCTCCTGCCGCTGTTCCAGCACCAGGTATTACAGAACCTAAGGTTCCACCAATAATTCCACCAGCTACAGAACCAACAACACTTGAAGTAACTTCGGTTCCTACACCAGTAATAATTTCACCAGTAGTGGGTCCTTCTTCTTCGTCGTCGTCAAATGTTATAGTAGATTTTTTTTCAACTTCATCATCAAATGTAATCGAACTAGTTGCCTTGGGCTGGTCGTTAATCTCGTCGTCAAAAGTGATTGTTGATGTTGGAGTAATGTCTTCGTCGTCGAATGTTATGGCCATGATTATACAGTTGCATTTCTACCACCAATTGTAATTTTAGTTCCTTTACCAAGATTGGCCGCTTCTGCTTCCTCCATAGTATCAAACGCCTGTCGAGTTATATTAGCTTCTTGTTGTTGTTGTGTCAAGCTACCACCTGTTCCTTGGGTATCAGAATCCTTAAAGTATTCAGTTGCGTTTGCCTCTACTCCATATTGTTGAATGTTGGCGGCAGTAAGAATATCATTAGCTTTAGTTACATCACCTGCTTTGTAAGCCTCACGAGCTTCCTCTATTTTCTTTTTTGTAAACGCAAAGTCTTTCATCTTTGCAGTAGCCTCCTCAGGGTTTTCAGTACCTGTAGATATAACTTGAACTCCACCACGGCTGGTTTGCGCGAAGGTTACTCCATTAACAGTGTAAACCCTACCTTTAAACTCTGGTCTATTTAGTTCTGCTTCTGCAGTTTTAAGCTTAGCTTCATTGATAGCTCCTTCAGTTTCTAGTTCTGCTAGGCGTTCTGGCTCTCCTGCTTGTATGCCTCTAGCTAAATCATTTACCATAGATGCAGATGCGTCATCTACACCTCGTGCTGCTAGTTGAGCTTTTGCTCTGCGCTTTGCGTCGTCAAAAGACAGACCCTGTGTTTGTCCACCAGTAGTTCTACTTTGTGCTGCGCGGGTATCTGCCGCCGATTGGCTTTCGCCTGGTTGCCTTTCATTAGCTCGGACTCTAGCCTCACGTGCCTCGCTGTCACCCTCGAAACTTCCAGTGCCACCGATTCTTTGTTGTCTAGATAGGCTGTCCTGTTCAAAGGATGACAAGGCATCAACGGGGGGTTGTGCAACTGCACCCTGTCCTTGTAGCTGTAAGGCTTCTTGCGTGGGTCTAAAGCGCATACGACCTTGCGCATCCACGAACTGCTCCGTACGTTGTTCTGGAGCATCCTCATAGCGCATGAACTGAGATAAGGTTTGAGCTGGTGGTGAGACAGTTGCTTCTTGACCCTGAGCATTGGCGATAGCTTGTTGATTCATGTCCATGCCTTGGTTTTGGTCTGTTAAGGCGTTCATGATAGCTGATTGATTCATGTCCATTCCTTGGCCCTGTGCGTCCCCTGAAAGGCTTTCAACGGGTGGGGCAATACTTGGGGTTGCCTCAAGGGCTGAATCCACTGAGGGGGCTTGTGCGGTTTCTTGTTGCGGTCCTAGAATGTTTGGGTCGTTATCCAAGGGACCAAGCAGAAAGTTGGCGGCTTTACTGGCTGAGCTTGGACGTTCTTCGCCTCTCAGAATAGCTTGTAAGTTTTCGCGTTGAGCGGGGTCCGTCGGTTGAGTTTCTAGTGTTTTTTGAGCTTGTTCTTGCGTTGGCGCACCAAACAAGAAATCAAACCCTCTGCTGATTATATTACCGCCCTCGTCAACGATTGGTGGAGTTACCCCCCCTGCCCCCATCATTGCGCCCTGTGCCGCAAGTCGTGCCTTCTTTTCTTCCTCGTCTTCGGGGTTGTAATTTGTTCCGAAAAGGTTTTGGTTTGGTTTATCTCCTATTGCCATAGCTGTATTATATCATAAAGGGTTAGTTAGTAAGTGTGCAACTTTAATGTCGGCTCTTCGGGTTCAACAGGATAGCCATCTGACGTTGGACACGGTGGAATTGGATCGTCTGGGTCACTATCTCTAAAAGCAGTCCCACTAAATATTTTAATTACTTCTTTAATAAAAGGAATGCCCGATATTGTTACGCTGCTAATGGTTTGAGTTCTTTCAGATGCCGATTTGCCAACTACATCACCTTGGAAAGTTTCATCTACGCAAGTATAAGGTTCGTTTTCTTCTTCAGTGTATAATGCAGAGAAATAATTTACTATTATAGTACTACCTTTTGAACGCTCTCCAGCGCTGTTGTCTTCTACAAGGGTCCTAGCAGTAAAAGACATCCTAATTCCATGTTTGTAATACTTTACTTTTTTTTCGTCAAAAAATATTTGTGGCACCGCATTACTCACAACAAATTGCCCGCTTTCATTTGGCCCATCGTCACCAGAGCTATCACTACCAACATTAAGCGTTTCGTCACATATTAAATCTTTTGGCTCATTGTCAGGTTCAAAAGTTGCACCTCCAAAAGTTACGCTTTTAAAATTCCAATAGGCATCCATTGTTTCCTTTAAGGTTGGATCATTAAATATAATTTCATCGTCGGCCATTTCTTTTATAGGTAAACAAATGGGAAATCCGTTGCCTTTGCCAAGTGCTGTAAAAGATTGAGCCATTTAAATTATGCTGTTAAGAACGTAACGTCTTGGGGTTGACCATTTACACAAATCGTTACTGTACGACTACCACTACTACCATCATCATCTACTCCAAACTGGTCAATCCCGTCATTTGATATAGTTTCATCCGTCCCTTCTTTGTTAAAGGCAGGGTCATATTGACCCGTCTCTACATCATATATGTTACCTTCCTGAGATTCAAGTAATTGAGAACCCTCTCCATATGTTTCTGTATCCGCGGCACGTTGTCGCCTATTTGACTCCTGCAACCTACTTGTTCTATCTGCGGCTCTTTGTTCCGCGCTGTCGGCAGCCTTAACTTCTTTTTCTTGTTCGTCTCGATCGGCCATTAGTATGGTCCTCCAACGTCACCACTAACTTGTGCGGGTATAGCGTCTGTAACAATGATAGTTTTTTTGTAGTAAGTTGTTCCGCTTGTATCGTCAAAGGCAGCTGTTAATTTTACGTCTAGAACCCACTTTGACCCAACTGGGGTAACAGGACCAGGGCTTACTGTTGTACTAAAAGGAATGCGATTGAAGTCGGATAACTTTTGACTTCCCTGAAAGGCAAAAAGCGCACTTGAACCAAAGCTAGCACTTGCAGAATTACTAGAACTTGCACCGTCGGTTCTATATCCCCTAAAAGCTTTCGAGGCATTAAACCGTATCCCACTGTTTATTCCTCTAGCATTTACCGATACTGCCCCCCAGTCATTTGGTGCCCACAATCCAGCCGCTGACTCATAAGTATAATCGATGGACTGAATGGTGCTAGTTGTTGTAAAAAATACAAAAACCTTGGATTGAACTTTTGATTGGGCAGGAGCCTTTGTAAGTTCAATTTCAACATTTCCAACGTTACCGCTAGAGCTAAGGCTAACTTCAAATAAACCAGGATAAGTAAAGTTAGAAAATACATCAAAACTACAAACGGGGGTATTGCCATTTGCTCCTAGTGCATTTCCGCTTTTGTCTTGCATTGTAGTAACAGAAATGGTTTTAAGTCCCTCAAAGTTACTTGTGTTACGAGAGGTGACGGGTCCAACAGTAGTTCCTTCCGTTACGAGAAAAACAGTTGTTACTTGTTTTACGCCTTCGGCTAAGTTTTTAATAGACACACTTAGAGTTCCCGCTTCTAGCCAAGTCGACTGACGTGTCTTAATTGTTCCTCCGTTATCAATAACCTGAGAACCAAGAAACAAGCTTGACGTAGGTGCTGACGTTGAAACGGCACCAATTGTTTGTGCAGAAAAATCTGAAGCACTAAGTTCAATTAACCTAATTCTATTTAATCCATTTAACTCACGGTCTTGAATAAATGATTCATCAAGCTGATACTCAAATGTAGATGTTTTTATGCCAGCAAAATCACTTTCTCGTTGAGAAATTAACTCATGGTCTGATGTAACTTCACTTAACGCTGCAGTTACTTCTGAAGATGTCTTGCCAAATGCTTGAACAGAAACACGACCTTGACCATTGTTAAAATCCTGTGCAACAGAAAGTATGTTAGGTTTTAAAAATGTGAACCTTTTAGTTGAAATACCATCTACGTTGGATTCCTGTTCGCTGGCTATGGAGTATCCGCTTGGCGTACTTGGAGTTCCATTGAAAACCTCTTTTACAATAGCTAATTGGGAACCGACCTTATCTTCTGTTTCGGACAGGGTTACATTATTCTTTAAAAAAGTAAACCGTCGGGTAGGTATTCCATCTACGTTGCTAACCTGCTCATTAGCTATACTGTAACCAGATGGGGTGGAAGGAGTTCCGTTAAACACTTCTTTGACAAGGGATAACTGGCTACCCACTTTGTCCTCTGTCTCAGAAAGAACTACATTATCTTTTAGAAAAGTATATCGTTCTGTGGGAATGCCTTCAACATTTGATTCTTCTTTGCGGGCTAAGGAGTAATTAGTTTTTGTTTTCCTTGATGCGGACGGCTCAAACCACTCTTCGGTAATGCTGTTCTGACTGCCCACTTCGTCTTCGGACTGAGAAAGCTGAACGTCTTCCTTTAGGAACCTGTATTCAATAGTTTTAATACCCTCAAAGTCAGACGTGTTTTGGCTTGCAAGGCTGTATCCTGATACAGTTTTATCTTCCGAAGGGTTAAACCATTGTTGCGAAATCGAAAGTTGGCTTCCCACCTTGTCTTCGGATTGAGACAACTGGACATTATTTTTAAGAAATGTAAATCGTTTAGTCGAAATACCATCTACATTGGATTCTTGCTCGTTAGCTATTGAGTAACCAGAGGGCGTAGATGGAGTGCTAGCAAAAGTTTCTTTTACAATAGAGAGTTGACTACCCACCTTATCTTCTGTTTCAGATAGGGTTCCTGCCTGTATATATACCTCAGTTACTTCTCTATAACTATCTGTATCGCTAACTTCATAATTAGCTAAAATACAAGTGACTGCTGTTTCATTATCAATCTGTGACGTAATAGAAGTAGTGCCTATTGTTTTTTGAAACTCTGTTCCAACCTTAGCAATGCTTTGCCTTGTTACGCGCCGTAATCCGTTCTCTACGTAATTAAAAGTATCGTCCTTTACCTGGACAAACGCTGAACCTAAAGTTTCATAGGTAAGAACTACAATGTAGTCTTCTCCAGTGCGAGAGGGACGATTGCCAGATTGAACCTCCGTCAAGCGCATATCCGCATAGGCTTCTCCCTTTCTGGGAGACAAGCCATCAATGGACATTACTGCGGATTCTAATGAACCAAAGTCAGGGAAGATGCGAGCCTTGTTGGCACTATACCAGTCCTCACGACTGTTTATGGTAGTGCATTCTACGGTAAGCTTGTAACGTCCATTTTGTAATTGCTCAACGGATGGAGACCCCTTGAGTTTTAGCCTGCTAGTTCTATGAGATATTGCCATTATGTTTTGACTGCCGTAATTACTGCAAAGTTAAGTTTAATCGCTTGAGATAAAGGACCTCCGCTTACATTCAAAACACTTATACTACAGCTTCCAGTGGCTACAGCTCCTACGGTAACTTGATATGCTCCTGGTGTGCCTACACTAGCAACATTAACAATTATAACATTTGTGGCATTTATTAAATTGCTGTTCAATGTAAATGTTGCAGTAGCATCATCTGCTAATGCCGCACCATTCATTACAATTTCACCGTTTATTGTATTAAGCGTAACGGCGGTAGTTTTGTTTGTTTCTTGAGTAACAGTGCCACCACTACCAGACGAATAGCCTAACGTATTATTAGCCAATACATTAGTTCCTGTAACAGCAGCAGGTGTAGTTGCACCAATCGTGGCTCCATCCAATGAAGTTATTCTACCTTCGTTAAATATAATTGTTCCATTAGTAGTAACGGCAAGACCGCTGGCACTTACATCAGTAAATGTCTTATCTGCCTTACGCAAGTCTACCATTAGTGTAGGTGCTACGGCAGTTAAGGCTGCATCCGCTGAGAAATATATTTCAGCTGCTTGAGAAGCGGTAAGAATAACTTTGTGCAAAGCAATGTAATTACCAAGAGCAATGCCATCTCCAGCATTAGAACCACCATCAGAACCAATTTGCAACTGACCACTATTAGCAAGTGTGCTTGCGGTTCCAGATACTCCAACAGCTGTCTGAGCAACATTATCAACGTAAGCTATTGCATTACCACTTCGGTCAACAGTAACCACATATACGTGCCACTTGTTATCAGCAAGACCAGTTGCCAGTGTAAAGTCGGCAGAACCACCCGAGTCCTGCATAGTTAGTGTAAGACTACCAGATACAAATTTTAATCTATATCCTGTTCCTGACAGTTTAGTAAGAACTGGTTCCGTTCCACTACTGTCCAACCGTGCCCAGAAAGATAAACTAAAATCTCCCGCATCAACATCCAATGCGTTATTGTCAGCTAGACTGAGATACGCAGAAGTGTTAGTAAAAGTAATGCTACTTGAAACAAAGTTACTTACCGCAGCTGAATCGGCAATTTCTAAAGTAGACCTAACTGCAGCAGCGTTTGCGCCACCTACAATTGTTTTGCCAAGTGCGCTAATTGTAGTGCTAGCAGGTAAAGACAAGGTTTTAATATCTGCATCTACCTCTGAATCCATCAATGCTCCAGCAGACGTAACATTTGCCGTATCTGTAACATCTGCTGATGCTTCAATAGCATTTAATTTAGTATGGTCTGCGTCCGTAAATACGTTTGAGTCCGTAGCACTTTCGACCAATGTTCTGATTTCTGAGGCTGTCTGGTCGGCAGTTGCACTTACCTCAATCCCATCTAATTTAGAATGGTCTGCTGTTGTAAAATTTTGGTCCGTTTGAGATGCTACAACAAAATCCATATTGTTATTAGCATCATCATACGTTATAGCAATTCCCGTCTTAGTACCGCCTGCTGCTGTTATTAATCCCCCAGCTATATCTTGTATTTCTTCCGTTGTGCTTCCTGCAATACTATTTAATTTAGTATGGTCTGCGTCCGTAAATACGTTTGAGTCCGTAGCACTTTCAACTAATGCCCTGATTTCAGAGGCTGTTTGGTCAGCGGTTGCGCTTGTTTCAATCCCATTTAACTTAGTATGGTCAGAGTCAGTAAATACATTTGAATCAGTCGCGGCTTCAACTGCCGCTCTTATTTCTGCATTCGTCTGGTTAGCTGTGGCACCTGCTTCAATTCCATTTAGTTTTGTCTTATCACCATTAGCAAATGCACCTTCCGAGGGTTTAAGTTGAACTGTTGCGGCATCAGATATAGTGCTAAGAGCTTGCGTTCCAGTATGGTTGGCTCGTTTAATTGCTTCAGCATACACAGAACTTTGTTGGACATTAACACCACTAGGCACGTGGTCTACTAAAAGTGTAGCAAGTTCAATGGTTGAACTTCCCGACGGTATAATGAACTTAGCCTTTTCCCTGTTAGGTAAAATAACTTCGTAAACACTTTCAATGCCAGACTTTCCATTTCTAAACAAACTTACGCTTCCGTCGCCATTAGCCGCACTAGTTGCCGTTACAACACCAGGTAAAGTAACATAGCTCTGGTCACCAGTAGCTGCCTCAGCACCCAAGGTTAGCAGTCTAAACGTTAACGTCTGATTAGCGTAATTAACATAACCAGCGGTTTTTAAATTAAAGTTTACAGTTGTACTAGCCATTAGCAGTTCCAGGCCTTCCTAGACCAATAGTTTGCGGACATCTTGCCCTTGCCTCCCTTTATACCAGCACTACGGGCGCAGTAGCTTCTCTTACGGGCTGGTTGATTCTTCTTAATACTCATGTTAGCATCACCAAAACGGACGATCTTTTCTTTACCACCCTCGCAGGCTTTCACAACAAACTTCTTCCCGCCCTGAACTTCACGGCGTGGAACGTTGCATTTCATCTTTGATTTGTCTGGCATTACTTAGTTCTTACTTTTGCTTTAGGTGTGTTTGCTACGACTGTTCTTCCCTTGGCTCCTGCCTTTTTCTTTTTTCTAGCAGTTGCTGCTCGTTCTGTTTTCGTGAGGCTGAGAGCCTTTCTTTTAGGCAGGCAACGGTCAGGGTTTTTCTTATCCTTCGACGTTCCGCAAGGTCCTTTGATTGCCCCATCAGTTCCAATCCTTACCCAGTTCTGCTCTCTCCATTGTTTTAGTTGAGACATTATGTTCTTTTACGTTTAGCACTCTTGGACTTCTTGGCGTAGTTAGGGTCTTTGCAATACTTGGATGCAGCCATATTAGCATAGGCGGATGGGTACGTATCAAACGTACGTCTAGCCCAGGCTTTACCTTCTGGGCATATCTTACCTCCACTCTTTGCTTTTTTAGGCACTAGTAAGAGCGCCCGCCTTTATTCTTCATTCCGCCCTTTTCGCCGCAAGAGCCTTTACCTGATTTACCTACTGGTTTTCTTCCGTCCATAATTATTCCTTTATTTGATTTGAGATGAACCAAAGTAGAACCCTACGATGGCTAAGGCGGTTTGCCTAATTTCTGGTAAGATTACGAAGCCTTGCACAGTGTCCCATTTAAGGCTCTTGAATAGCCCTAGGAAGCCGTTTGTCTCTCTACCTATGGTTACCCCTACGTCAGTCCACGCAAAGACGAATGGGGCTACTACAATGGCAAAGACGGTGGATACTACTAAGAACCTACGAACCAATACACCACCATCACGTTTAGCGGCGGCATCCGCTGAAGCATCTGCTGTCTGCTGGGACGTAATCATACGCTCAAACTGTCGAGCTTGGTTGTCCATCTGCGTGCCGATAAGTTTCATGACAAAACCACTGATTCCCCCTCCGAGCATTGCTATTAGTTCTGGTGTCATTATTTCTTTAGGAGTTCTACGATTACCTTGATGGCAGATGCGGACATATAAATGAATGTTGCTAGTCCTACGCAAAAACCAAGAGTTCCATTGATGGGAGAAATTTCAACTGTAGCTATAAAGCCCCCTGTTCCGATTGTTGATTTGTATATAATGTCGTGCATATCGTTTAGTCGTCTTCAGGGTCAGGTAGGGGTGTGTAGTGGTTTACGGTTGATGACTCCTCGGACTCGTCCAGGTCGTAGTTAGTTACGTCCAATGCCCACATATGGTCAGCAGTTTCGTCGGGGTAGGTAAGCCAGCGTGTGCCTTGACCATTGTCCTCGACCCAGTAATCAAAGCCAATTTCCTTGCCTTCTTCGTCGGCTCGTTCAATGGCGGCTTCTTTGCTTGCGTATATTAAGTAAAGCATTAGAATATTGAGTAGTGGCTGTTAATGTTAGCTTCAAGGGCTGTGCGATTAGCTGACTGGTCAGTTTCATAAATTATAATTTCTTGCATCTTTCCATCAAATGGATTTGCTCCGCCTGATGAATCTCCATTATTAATACCAATATCTATTTGGTTCATAGCTTGTGTTCCAACATTAGTATCAACCCCAGAAAATATAGATGAACCATCTACGAAACCAGAAGATGTTGTGCCTGCATTAATAGCGGTAAACAAATACTTAGTATTAACGTCAGGGTCACTTCCACTGCCAGCCTTGAATGTATTGTCCGTTGCTCTTCGTCCGTAGTCAAAGCTATCAGTTCTTAATAAAATTCTATCAAAGGCATTATTATTAGTTTGATTTAAAGCAACAACATAGTCAATACCTGCAACATCTTGATTAAATACAGAAATCATTGTTAATGGTAAATCTTCTCCACTTCTACTATAAGAAGAAGCAGTTAAGCAATCATTACTGCCATCAAAATCAATTTCTGGTAACCCTGCTGAGTCTACAACTAAAGAACCAGCATTAACAATCTTAGGTTGGTTTCCAGCAGTTGCTTGCACGGCATCCTCGCTGTTACCTGACTGGTCATACCAAGTTTCTACAAAGCCATCATTACCTGAACCAACAAAGTCAACCAAGGCTCCAGAAGATACACCAGACGCAGTGAAGTCCTGCTCATCATTATCTCCCGCACCACCATCCGTGTCACGACGCACACGCACAACTTTTGGGTCACCACCAGTAAGACTACGGAGGCTGTATGCCGCCGCAGCGTTAGGAGCAATCTGCAGGACGCTCTCGCCTACTGAGTTCAGCCTACGCTGGCGACCCAGTGCTGAATCAAGGCTAACGTGCATATTAGACCCTGTGTAGTTGAACTAGTCCACCGCTAATAGTAACGGAGGTAAAGTTGCCATAAACAATTGTTCCTGCCCCTAAAGTTGTAAGGAGGTCTGCGGAATTAGTTACATTAGTAGCAGTCAATGCCGAAAGAGTTGAATCCTTGAGGAACTGAATAGCTCCAAACGAACCAGCGGTTGCACCGTCGGCTGCATTGATTACTATTGAACCTACGGAGCTGAACTCCAGTGCGTTATTTCGTGAACTTGCCATAATTTGTATTATATCACAGGGGGTTACTATCGGGCTTGCCGATTTACGTATGTTGAAAATCTCTTGTTAATTGTGTTGTTATTTGAACGAATGTCAATCTTCTCTAGCTCCAAGGCTAAGTAGGTCTGAGCCACCTGCTCTTCGGCTAGGGCTTGCTCCTGTCTGTTCTGAACCCGCAGGAAGTCAGCATACACGGAGTGAGCAATGTAATTGAAGAACTCACCTGGAACTTCTACTACTGAATTGTAGTAATCCGTTGTAACAGTAAATGGGATGAACTGTTTCTTGTAGGAAACAAATGCTGAAATGTCAGTTGAGTTAGCAATGTTTAAAATGTTAGCTCCATTAAAATCTACAAAGAACTCATACTCCAAGGATGAGTTATTCATAAATGCTTGCTTGCGGTGAATGCGATTAAAGTCACCTATGGCATTTTTATTTGTTTCCGTAAATGGTATTAAACTTCTGTTTGTTACAGAAAAAGCTCCACTATTATTATTACTCCAAACAATAACATCGTAAGGATTATCTTTTTTTTCCGTGTCCTGTTCTTCGTGTCTCGTAACACCTCCGCTTACACTATATGTTCCGCTTCCAGCAAGAGAAGCAGTTGAAGCAGTTTTTATTTTCCAAGTTGTGCCATCCCTAAATACGTGAACTGAAGTACTGTCGACTAATTGGTATACGTTATATCCACTTGTATCTTGACCTAAAATTTCGTAGTTTCCATTTACTGTAGAAGTAGCGGAATTGACAACATTTAAAGAATAAAGACTTCTTTTTTCAGAGGGTACTAAGTATCTGGGCCATACTGGACTTTCGTCAAATGCCTGTTGAAACCTACGGTTAATGAAGTGACTTACTTGGTCTTGTTCACTTACATCAAGTTCTCCACCAGTCCCTATCAGGGCTGATGTTATCTTAAATAGGTCGCCGTAGGTTCTGGTCTGCATTAGATTTTATTAGGGGTAAGTTCGGGGAACTTCTTATTGTAATACTTTAAAAATTCTTTAGAATGCACGGTCTCTTGACCATACTTCTGTGTTAGTCGGAAAAATTCTCTTGCGGGAATAGTTGCAACTGGTTTGCCAAGTGTAGGGTGTGTAGTCCCCTTTAAATGTTGGGCTTCTTTGGCTGCCTGAGCAAACCTTTTGTGTTCCGTCTCTTTCTCGAGTTTGAAACCATTTTGAATCTCCTTCATGAAGGCGCGATCAATCTCGCCATCGGAGTATCGTTTTAGATTGGGAATTATTATATCCATATTAAAAAAGGCGGGGGGCTTGCGCCCCCCAACCAGATTTTAATTTACGCGAATGATCCGAGATCGATGATGCGTAATCCGATAACAACATTACCAGCAGTTAAGCTAGCAGTTGTTCCGTTTACTTCAGCAAGAATTGAAGTTGCTGCTTGGTAACCAATAGCTTGAGATTGGCCTCCAGTGAAACCATCTCCAGTATTGAAAACTGGTGCAGACATTGCATCAACATCAAGAGCGTCAATGAACTCATCTGGGTCACCAGCTGTTGTGCCAACATCAAGAGTGATGTCAGTAGCACCAGCAAGTGCAGTTGATTCAAGAACACCAGCCAACTCAACAGCACCACCCGCTGGGATGGATGCAACTGGAAGTTGACCTGCTGTGCCTAGTGTTTCTCCATTAAATGGATTAGTGCCTAGTTTGATTTTTGCTAAGTCATCAAATGATAGTGAGATGACGTGTGTGTAGCCAGATGTTCCAGCTTCATTTACAGTTAGTTGTGCCATAGTATTATATTTCCTTTAGTTAAGGGTTAAGCGGATGCTGTGATCTTACCGTGAGCACCAGGATGGTATACGCCAAGTGTTAGAGCGCAATCAACGAAACCACGCTCACCACCACCTAGGTTAGGTAGGCGAGTGCTTCCCATTGGGATAAGCTCATGGATGCCGTAGTATTCTGGGTTAACAACATAACCAGACATTCCTGCTTGTCCAGCTTGGACAGGCATGCAGTCAGGGTTAGCATTGACAACAGAAACGATTCCGTGATCGGACTGATAGAGATCAACGGATAGCTTGATGCTACCGCTGTTACCATCGTAGTTTACCGAACGAACCGAGTCACCACTTACACCACCGATGCGAGCGAAGTCGCTGATGTCGGTGCGAAGAGCAGTGTCAGCAACAAGCATAAGATTGTCGCTTGTTCCAGTTACCTTGAAGATAGAGGAGATAAGACCGTTAAGTTCTGATTCAGCGAAAACGTCGTCAGTTACATCCACGATGCTTGCAGCAGGTGTGCGGAATGTAGAAGGAACGTCAGCAGGACCAGCGGAGTCGATCCAGTCGCCAAGACCACGAAGGGCGTTAGCAGTACCAGCACCGTCTTCAACAGCTGAGTCTTGCGTACCAGCAAGTGTAGCTTCGATGTCGCGTTTTAGTTCGCGGATAGCTTTGGCTTCAGCCTGAGCAATCTTAGCGGGACCAACGGAATCGACAGCTTCTTGCATATCGGAAACCATGTAGTCACGGCGGAACTTTTGAACACGATTGCCGAGGCGAGCGCGGCCAGCAAACTGGTCAGTGAATGCAGTAACGTCAGCACCTTCAGCGATGCCAGCAGTCTGTGGAGCCGAAAGGCTATCAACAGTCCACTCAACATTTGTTGCGGATGCACGTTCTTTATTAGCAGATGAAAGGATAGGAGTTTCTTCTGGAGCGAGGATAGTCAAGACATCGGTCAAGTCTTCGCGGTTAGAAACGCCCGAACCTGAATTAGTGGTATCGAATGTATTTGAGAATGACATTTTATTTAGTTATTAATTGATTATTATTTAGGAGCGGTTGCTCATTTTGAGTTTTCGAAGAGCAGCAAAGTCTCTGGCATTACCCGTTTCTTTA
>Ga0307488_10002954_pt1 | contig 14263 bp, 14 predicted proteins | sample SB02metaG_FD_202248 | JGI IMG/M metagenome (GOLD analysis project Ga0307488, IMG submission 202248) | Sea-ice brine microbial communities from Beaufort Sea near Barrow, Alaska, United States - SB 0.2 | ecosystem: Environmental > Aquatic > Marine > Coastal | place: USA: Alaska | collected... | reverse complement strand
CACTCTAAGTCAAAATATAACCACACTATAGGCATTGTTGCCGACAACACTGATGCTTTAAGCGTGGCAGGTATAAGTTTGAGATCGTTCAAAGTTAAATGAGGATACAAGATTGGTCAGGTAAATAAACCGCACTGTCATGGTGCGCTGGTACCTGGTTGCCCTTCAAATGGTCATTATAATTTTTTGTGTTAGTTTAACTCCTTGTATTTTAATGTATTATATTCTGGCTTAACCCTTGCTTGCAGTTGCTTACTTATGAATAGACAGTTTGCATGCAGGAACCTTCATTGGCGACATTAGTGAACAATTATTCAAGTCAGCTCAAAGTGGACCCACTGAATATTTTACTGATTGATGAAAATGTTCAGCGCGCCCATTCGATCACGGCTGCCCTGGATCAATCCCGCTATACAATCAGCCATATTGCCAGCTCCGATACGGGATTGCTAAAACAGGTGGACCAATTCCAGCCTGATATTATTGTGATTGATATCGAGTCACCTGATCGGGATATGCTGGAAAGTTTGAGTACAATTTCCAATTATAACCCCAAACCTGTGGTGATGTTCTCATCCCAACAAGATACGGAAATGATTAATTTATCGGTGCAATCTGGAGTTAGCGCTTATGTAGTGGGCGATATCGACCCGAAGCGGGTCAAACCTATACTTGACGCCGCTGTGGCCCGTTTTCGACAGTTTCATCAACTTAAAGACGAGTTGACTGAAACCAAACATCAGCTTGGATGCCGCATATCTATCGATCATGCCAAGCGCTTATTAATGAAAAGCAGGGGCTTAAGTGAAGACGAAGCCTTTCATACTATGCGTAAAACGGCGATGGATGCAGGACAAAAATTAGAAGACGTTGCAAAGACTATTATTTCCATGCTGCGTACCCTGGATAAAGGAAGTGATCATGATTGAACCCGAGCAAACCAATTTAAACTTGGGCTTTATTCCACTGACAGACTCAGCGCCGCTGATTGTTGCTAAAGAACTGGGTTTTTTTAGTCAGTGGGGGCTGGATGTACAGTTACAAAAACAGAACTCCTGGGCCACCTTGCGGGACAAGTTACACGCTGGCGTGCTTGATGCAGCTCAAATGCTGGCACCGATGCCGATTGCCAGTACCTTGGGTTTAGGTGTGGCGCCTGCAAAGGTGATCACCCCTCTGGTATTGAGTTTAAACGGCAATGCCATCACCTTGTCTGAAAGCCTGCATCAGGAAATATTGACAGCCAATAATATTGGTAACGTTACGCTGCCTATGGCGGCCTATCTATTACAAAACGTGATTGCAAAACGTAAAAGCAGTGGCTTGCCCCGACTTAAATTTGCCACCGTATTTCCTTATAGTTGCCATAATTATCAACTGCTTGACTGGCTATTGTCGGCCAATATAACCGCCCAAGATGTAGATTTTCTTATCGTCCCCCCAGTGAATATGGTGGCTTTTTTGCAAAATGGAGAAATTGACGGCTGCTGTGTAGGCGGTCCCTGGAACGCCAAAGCCGTGCGGGGTGGTATCGGCATAACGGTTTTGACGTCTTTTGATATCTGGCAAGATTCCCCGGAAAAAGTATTGGGTTTGTTACAAAGCTGGTATCAAAAGAACCCTAATACGGTATTGGCGCTATGCGCAGCCTTAAAACAAGCCTGTGCCTGGCTTGAAAATGTGCCTAATCGTTTTGAAGCCGCCCGTATGTTATGCCGTGAAGAATATTTGAATGCTGAACTGGACGTGATTGCCCCCTCGTTATTAGGCAGTTGTTTAACGCATATCAACATGCCACCGCGCAGTATTGCCTCTTATAATCAGTTCTCGGTGAGTAATAGTGGCTCCATTAACCAGCCGGAATTAATTCGCGGGGAGTGGTTGATAAAGCAAATGAGCAATGCCGGGCAAATCCCTTTGGATATGACTATTCCCATTGATTTGATTGGGACCATATTTCGTCCGGATATTTATCAGAAAATGCGCTTGTTGTTGGCTGATCAGTCGGTACAGTCTTATTATCACTCTGGCTGAGCGGTATATGGCGCACTTACTTGGTGCGAACTGCACCCAAGCGAACAGCCTATCCCAGATGTTGAATGAAAATAAAAGCTAACCGTTTGTAAAATATATAGAAAAATATTGGCTTGCTTTGTGCTCAACAGTTAATAGTTAGATAACTAGACGACATAACAGTAACCCAAGCGCCTACTAGCAAGTACTACCCAATATTTTTTTGGCTTACAAATGCGTGAGCTAAAAACAGGCAACGTAGCCCACATAAGAATTTGAGTGATCAAATTCTTATGTGGGCTTTTTTTTTGTTTAATGAATAGACTTACCTATAAGGACACCCTATGAATGTGGAAAAATTTAATCTGATGAAATTTAGTGGCAAAATGAAAACCTTACATTTGTCCTGGATGGCATTTTTCATCACATTTTTTGTATGGTTCAACATGGCACCGCTCAAAGAAGCAATCATGGGAGACTTGGGGTTAACCCTAAGTGAATGGAAAACCTTGCTGATCTTAAATGTGGCTTTGACTATACCCGCCCGAGTGCTGATTGGTGCCCTGACTGACAAATACGGTCCGCGCATTGTCTATTCAACGCTTTTGGCTGTATGTGCTATTCCGTGTTTTACTTTTGCTCTGGCCGATAACTTCACCCAGATGGTGATATCTCGCTTTGCTCTGGGCTTTATTGGCGCCGGTTTTGTGGTGGGCATTCGCATGGTCAGTGAATGGTTTCCTCCCAAAGAACTGGGCACAGCTGAAGGTATTTATGGCGGTTGGGGTAACTTTGGTTCGGCTGCCGCAGCTTTTACCTTACCTACCTTAGCTTTAGTGTTTGGTGGCGATGATGGCTGGCGTTATGCCACAGGCTTGACAGGCCTGATAAGTCTGCTGTTCAGTGTCGTGTATTACCGCAACACTACTGATACTCCTAAAGGTTCAACTTATTTTAGACCCAAAAATCTGGGCGGTTTGGAAGTGACCAGCGTCGGGGATTTTTACTTTTTGATCCTGATGAAAACCCCATTATATCTGGCCTTGGCTTTACTCAACTGGAAGTTATCTCCCGGCGGCGTAGGGTTATTTAGTGGATCGGTTGCCGTGGTTTTGTATTTAACTTTGGTGGCCTTGTTCGTTTACGATTGCTATGCCACCTACAAGGTGAATCGTGATATTTTTACCACGCCGGTGCCAGAAATTCATCGTTACGCTTTTAAACAGGTAGCCGTCTTAAATATTTTATATTTCGCTACTTTTGGCTCCGAGTTGGCTGTGATATCTATGTTACCGGCATTTTTCGCCGATACCTTTACCTTAAGTATGGCCAGCGCCGGGCTGTTAGCCGGCATGTATGCCTTTATGAATTTAATGTCCCGTCCCGGTGGCGGCATGATCTCTGACCGCTTCGGCCGTAAAAAAACCTTGCTGATCTTAACGGCAGGTTTGGCCGTGGGCTATTTTTGCATGAGTTTTATCGACTCTAGTTGGCCTATCTGGTTAGCAGTCGTAACGGTGATGGCTTGTTCGTTTTTTGTGCAGTCAGGTGAGGGCGCTGTATTTGCTGTCGTGCCCTTGATTAAACGCCGCTTAACCGGGCAAATCGCCGGTATGACAGGGGCGTATGGTAACGTTGGAGCGGTAGTGTATTTAACGATTTATTCATTGGTTGATGTCTCCACTTTCTTTATGGTTATAGCTTGTACCGCGGTATTGGGTTTTGTCACCTTATTATTTATGCGTGAGCCTAATGGCGCAATGACAGAAGTCAGAGAAGATGGCAGTGTCGAGTTGATCCACGTTACCTAGACATGCTACTAACACCCAGATGGCGGGTGTATATACACGCTTCGAAATTATTGCTTAAAACGACACAGGTAACAGCTTATTTTGCAGAAATTAAACGTTGAATTTGGCGGTTATTCCAATAAGGGACCTAAAGCGCAAAATCAGGATGCTTTTGCCGCCTGGTTGCCCACAGACAGTCAGTTGGAAAGTAAGGGAGCAGTAGCTTCCATCGCCGACGGGGTAAGTGCCTGTAGTCGCGCTAGGGAAGCCGCGGTGACCTGTGTCACCAACTTTATACAAGACTACTCGCAAACCCCTGACACCTGGATGGTTAAGCGGGCAGCGAGCCGGGTACTTGAAGGTCTTAATCGCTGGTGTCATGGTCAGCACGATTACCAGCATGATGGCCACAGCCAAATGGTGACCACCTTTAGTGCCCTGGTATTTAAGTCTACCACGGGTTATTTATTACATGTTGGTGATAGCCGTATCTATCGTTTGCAGGGTAAGCAATTTGAGCAACTTACTGCGGATCATATATCACGCCAGGGCAGCAATCGTTATTTAACTCGCGCTATCGGTATTGACCCAAAACTGGATATAGATTACCGCACCTTTGAACTGTTGCCCCAGGACGTGTTTTTGTTTAGCACTGATGGGGTGCATGAGTTTTTATCAAGTAAACAATTACAGAGCTTACTAGGCGATGCCAGCGAAAATTTAGAGCTGGCGGCTGAAAAAATCGTGCAAGCGGCGCTAGATGCAGGTAGTGATGATAATGTCAGTTGCTTGTTGGTGCGAGTGGCTCAGTTGCCCTCTGGGGATCTAGACGAATATTATCGCCAGCTAACACGTCTGGCCATGCCCCCGGCTCTTGATATAGGCATGAAACTGGAAGGTTATCGGGTATTACAGCTGGTGTTTAATGGCACCCGCAGCAGTTTGTACAAAGTGCAATGTGAAGTAGATGGTAAGATTTATGGGTTAAAAACGCCGTCTCAACATTTTGCCGATGATCCGGTTTACCTAAGCGGTTTTTTACGGGAAGAGTGGATTGGCCAGCGGGTTAAACACCCTAATATCATGGCTATCTATAGCCGACCTGATAACGCAAAATTTATGTACCATGTATGTGAATACATAGAAGGACAAACTTTGCGCCAATGGATGTATGATAACCCCCAGCCGAGTCTGGATCAGGTAAGGGGGATCATCAGCCAGCTGATAGTGGCTCTAAGAGTATTAGAGCGCAGGGATATGGTACACCGGGATGTAAAACCCGAGAATGTGATGATCACCCACCAAGGCGAAGTTAAATTGATTGATTTTGGTACGGTATGGGTAGGGGCCCTAGCCGAAACTAATACCTTGCCCGTTGAAGATATTGCCCTGGGATCAGTGCATTACATTGCTCCGGAATATCTGATAACACACCACAGCGACCATCGCAGTGATCTATTTTCCTTAGCGGTGCTGTGTTATGAAATGCTTAGCGGTACTTTGCCCTTTGCTGCTTTTCGTTATCAGGATTATGTACCCACACACTATAGTGAATGGCAATACCAAAGCTTGCACCACAGACGTCAAGATTTACCAGCCTGGATAAACCTCAGTTTACGTAAAGCCTTGCAAGCTGATCCAGCCCTGCGTTACCAAGCATTTTCAGAATTTATAGCCGATTTAGCTAAACCCAATCGAAGCCTGATCGTCGCCGACAAAAAACAGCCGCTGGCACAGCGTAACCCCTTATTAATGTGGCAACTGATCAGTGGTTTTTTATTGGCAGTCATAGTGTTCTTAGTGGCCAACAGGTAAACCAGAACGTTTCACAAATAAGGGGGGCGATACATTAATATTATGGCCTTGCTATTGGTGAAGATTTGGCGGCATTTGTTAGAGAAAATGATATTTTTCATATATCTTTTTTAATTGACTGACTTTGCATCAGTAACAGAGGGATTTAAGCATTGCAAGGTGATACATATTGTCAGCAGGTATGACTTCATTCCATCAACCCTATTTACCATTGCTCTTACTCACCCCCTATGTCGCCAATCGCGTTACACTTAATACGCCTAAGCTCATGGAGTTGATTGTCTTTAGCGCCTGTTTGCAACACTATGGTTTTGGGTTAATCGGTTTTCTCCACAGTAATAGTCAGGTTTTTACTGTTACCCGCAAACCATTTTTGCACGTACAAGCTACCAATAATAGGCGCCTTGCCCTCTTCCGGCACTTCCTGATAACGGACACTGTTTTTTGTGCCTTTTTCAAAGGTAAATTTAACCACGACCTGACTCATTTTTTCCTTAACAACGGGTGTCTGTTTAACATTGGCTTAATGGCTACAATAAACGGCATTTTTCTTAAAAGCCAGCGTTGCTTTAATCAAAGTAAGCAGTGGAGCTAAGAGGTTAATTTAGCGCGCTTTATTTTAAGGCTATGTAAATATAGCTAAATGACATTAATTAACGTTACTTGGTGTTCTGTTTTGGTTAAAGAGCACTGGACACTTTAATAAGAGACAATTAACGTTCAGCAGCTTTTCTTCAACCTTGTGATAAACCAGAGGATATTTCATGCAAAATCCATATATTGATGCCAGCTTGTCTTTTCGTTTTTTAAATTTAGATAAGCTACAAGCCTTTACCTTAACCAGAGAAGTTAAGGGTGCCACCTACACCCAGCATCTAGACAACAATTGTTATGTGGGAAGTGTTCCACTGTTAGGGGAATATCTGGATAATTTAAATATTTTTTATGTGCGCCAACAAATTAATATCATCGATTGTGATATTTTCATTGAGGTTAAGTCTGAAAATACCAGCGGGACTTTTACCACGCCAGCTATTGTTAACAAGCTGCTCAAACATATTGATTGTAAATTGACGTTCGCTTTTACGTTAAGCGATGTTTGAGTGATGACCAAAGACTGTCATTAAAACTAAGCTGTTGTTACATTATTGTCGTCTACAAAGGTAAGCTGGTTTCTTAAAAGGTGAGGATTGCGCCTTTTCTTTATATCCTAGGTAATATTTATAAAACATAATTTCAAGTTGCATGATTTACCCAAATTCATCGTCTTTGTAAAATAATATGGGGCTCAATGGCAATGAAATGCGCTAATTCCCTAATCAATTAGTCTACCTTATGGTTATTTTTGCTCGTTTATGACAATTCTCACTTGCGGCGCCCACCATCAACCTGAATACTGAAATCCTGTTTTGGGATTCAATCAGTGCCAGGGTTTTAGTCGCTTTATCTTGGGTATTCGAGCTGGCTTAAATTAAATATTATGTCTATGAAGGGTGAAAATAATGAAATTAATCAAAAATAAAGACCTGCTTGCTGCGATAGCCATAGCCATAGCCGCTTTTTCTGCCAATACCGTGGCGGCAGATAACGTCAGCCCTGAGCATAAATTACAAGGGGCTGTGTGTGAGGGATATGGCCCCCAGACACCAAGAGATATAGATAATATTGCGGGTGATAATGAAAGCCGTTTTGCCATGGCACCCCATTATAAAGAGATGAATTTATGTAATATTCATTTCCACAACAATGCCGAGCATAAAGCCAAAGATTTTGCGATTTTCGCCGGTGAAGGTGAACATGGCTCTGGGGGAGGTTACCAATGTGAAATCAGCCAGTCTCTGTCAAAAGCTGAATTACAGGCCCCAAAAGCCGAGATATGTAAGGGCTTGAAGCCGGGCAATACCATAGAGGTGCATTGGGTGCACTCTTCCTGTGACGTCCAACCGGGCAAAGGTCTGGGAGCATGTTTATCTAAAAAATGTGCGAATCCAGATCTTCGTGTTGAAACTCAAGTATTCACAGTAGTGAATGATACCTCAGCCATGGATTTTAATGACTTATCCTATGATGGTAATATTGTAAATGATCGGCACCAGGCCAAAGCATTACCTCTGGATACCGGCAAGCCCGTGGAGTTTATGGGGTCAACAACCGGGCCTAAATATACTGAACAAGCTTGTTCCCCGTTACAGGTGACGTGGAGTGTTCGCCCACAGTGTGCCAAAGTGGATATCAATACGCTGGGTCAGTGGTGTAAAAGTAACGTATTTGCAGAAGATCATGCCCATGGGGTAAGAAAGCTAGTGACTCATACCAAGTTGCTGTCTGAAATTAAATAGTTTTCAGATAAGGGATAAACTGTCTTATGCCACCTTATGCCTCTTTATTTACAAGCATGACTTATTCCATCAGGCAGTCATACACACTGCGCCGAACGGACTGTGGCAAAGAAGGCGCAGTGCGGCCGAGCCTGAGTAATAGTTGGGGGTAAGCCAGGGACGTTAAATGTTTTTGCAAACGACGGCGAAAGGCCGGTGTCTCAATGACTTGATTGATGTAGGCCGCCGTGAGGCCCCGGGAGGTTAAAATAAGCAGTACATGGGCAAGGGCATGGCCGGCATTAAGCCAGTCGTGCTGTGAGTCTGACTGACTGGCAAAAACACCTAATGCAGGGGATGCGGATTGGATCTTTGCACGATTGCTGCTGGCTACCCGTTTGCCTATATTAAAGGTTCTGATAATAAAGCCGGCTATGGGCGTGAGAAAGTCCGGTATACCGAAACGATAAGCCGACATACCGTCTTTGTTGCGTTGGTGTTTGGGGCGCAGCCACAACGCCAATTCATTGCGAAACCAGGGTTGTGAGAACTGTTTGCGATCCGCCAGCTCAGCAAGCTCGGCAATAAAGGCTTTCTTTTTATCATCAATAACATGTACAAATTCTATCCCATAAGATTTAGCCGCCTGGGCACAATCATTCAGAACCCCTGGTGCAATAGCCATATTATCAAAAGGACTGCGATTGGTTTGGCGGCGCATAATTGCGCCAAAAATGGCGATATCATCGGTCACAGGTTTATGGCTTTTAGTCAGACTGATATTGGCTAATAAACCCGAAGGATCCGCTGTTGGTGCATATTTGACATGCGCTTGATAAGCAAAAAATTTGGCTGCTAAAACCAAGGTGCCAATTGCTGCCCCACAACTGATAACCATTTCTCGATTATCGGGATCCACAATCGATAGTGCCCGTTTAAAGTCTACATAAATGTCCAAGCTGTTGTCGTTTAGGCGAAATAACCAAGGCTGTGTATTGTGGCAGGATGGGGCAAGGACCGCATAATTAAGTAAAAAGTAGAGCTGGTCTTTGGTGCTGCCAGCAAAAGGGAAATCATGGGCATTAATCGTCCTGGGATCATGTAAAGTTTGAGTCATTAACAGCTCGTAAAAGGACTAACTTAAACAGATTTTAGCGGACGAAAAGAAGCATGTATTGACTTGGATCAAGCCGACCATCATCGAATATGTTTAAGTAATTCAGGTGATTGTAAACCAGAGTTGGTAATGGCAACGATTAAATTTTTTGGTGCAGCACAAGAAGTCACGGGTTCATGTCATATGCTTGAATCCCCGGCAGTGGGCCGTATTTTACTCGATTGCGGTATGCATCAGGGTGGAAGTTCGGTACGGCGTATCCAGGAGGAAACCTTTCTGTTTGAGCCTAATTCAATCGATGCAGTTGTGCTTTCTCATGGGCATCTGGATCACAGTGGTATGTTGCCTAAATTAGTACATGACGGCTTTAACGGGCCGATTTACTGTGCCGATGCCACAGCAGATCTGCTGCAGGTGATGTTGCTTGACTCAGTGGGTATTTATCTGGGTGATTTGGCAAGAGAAAATCGGCGCCGGGCACGCAAGGGCAAGGTTGAGCTTGCACCTGAATATACGGAGGAAGATGTAACCAAAACCCTGGGTTTATGCCAGTCAAAAAATTATCAACAGCCTTTTGCTTTATCTCCCCAGGCCAACGTCATCTTCCATGACGCTGGCCATATTTTAGGATCAGCCATTGTAGAAGTGGTATTTAGTGAAAAAGGAAAAACAAAAACCTTAGTTTTTTCCGGTGATCTGGGCAATAAAAATGCCGTGCTGATGAAAAATCCCACTGTCCTGACTCAGGCCGATATTGTCTTGATGGAAGGCACCTATGGGGATCGAAATCACCGACCAATAGAAGATACGGTTGCACAGCTTCGCCAGATTTTACGGGATACGCAAGCCCGCGGCGGCAATGTCATGATCCCGGCCTTCGCTGTGGGGCGTACCCAAGAGTTGCTGTTTTATTTAGGACAATTACACCAAAGTGGCGAATTAAAAAATTGGCAAGTGATACTCGACAGCCCCATGGCGATAGAAGTGACAAAAGTCTATGACCGCTGGTTTGCTTTATTGGACGCAAAAGAAATAGAACAAGCTACGCCCTGTGCCAGTTCCATTATAAAAGATTTTATTCCTCGGCTTTTTCTTTCTGTTTCCACAGAAAATTCCATGGCTATCAACAATATTAAAAAGGGTGCCATTATTATCGCAGGCAGCGGTATGTGCACGGGTGGGCGTATTCGCCATCATTTTAAACAACGGATCTGGGATAACCGAAACACAGTCATATTTTGTGGTTATCAGGCACAGGGAACGCTTGGTCGGCTTTTAGTCGATGGTAAAAAACGTATTAAAATGTTTAACGACAGTTTTGTGGTTAAAGCACAAATCGAAACCCTGGGCGGTTTTTCTGCCCATGCGGGGCAAAATGAGTTGGCAGAATGGGTCTGTAATTTTACCGGATCACCAAGGGTGGTTTTGGTCCATGGTGATCCCCAAGCACTGGATGCTCTGTCATCAAAGTTGTGGGATGAAAAGTCCATGGTGACTGACATACCGGCCCTGGGGCAATGTATCGCTTTTTAGTGCAAACAGAAAACCAGAAATACAACGTTAGTCTTTTGTCAGAGGCGCTTTGTATGTCAGTAATAACACAGTGATTAGGCCACGAAAAATTATCGGCTTGGTTGCTGGGAAGCCCATAGATAACCCACTCAAAATTGATTAATAACGGCTATTAGTCGTTTTGACAAGTTCACCACACTTTAATTGAAGGATGCTATTTTATGAAAACCCCTCGTTGTATTATCGTCATAACACAAATTGTAATGTTGTCGACCCTGGGTATAAGCGGTTGCAGCAGCGACATGGCCGCAGCCATGCGCAAAGTCACTTATCCGCCGGATTTTAAATATGTGAGTCCTGATGAGTTACGTTCTAGTATGCAACAACTTGCATACCAGCTTCAGCAACTTGATGGCGTGCTGATGCCAGACAATCTCCAGAACAGCGCCCAACAGCAAAAGGTGGTGAGTATCCTGGGCAATATCGAACGCATAGGTTCGAGACTACAAGCCTCAGACGCAGGAGCCAGCCACCCATTTCTACAGGATTTTATGCAAGACTTTTTGGCCGAAATTGATCGTGCCCGCAGTGCTGCCTCTTTAGCCCAGCCTCGCTATTATCTTGCGGGCCGTGTCTCAGGGGGATGTCTCAATTGCCACAAGGTTAATCGTTAGGCTAGGACTTACCTAGTATCACGCCCATTAAGCCACGATAAAAGTGGGGAATGGGCAAGCGAACAGTGGATGAAATCACTTATTCATAGAAGGGTAACACTTTGCAGGTTGAGCAATTAACGCACATTTTTGGCTGGTGTACTGCAATCGATTCCATCTTGTTAGTGATATGGCTTGCCATGTTTATATTTAACCATGACTGGATATACAGAACCCACCAAAAATGGTTCGATTTATCTGCGCAGCAGTTTAATATGGTTAACTATTGTGGCATGGGTTTATTTAAAATATTTATTTTTGTCTTTAATTTGGTGCCATACTTGGCGCTGCGTCTGGCAGCTTAAAACAGCTGTTTAGGCTTGCCCCGGGTCATTATCGGCCCAGGGATGAGTGCCTGGTTGGTTTACCAATGTGGTGGCGCTTCGAAATCCCTGGGTTTAACCCCTAATATGTCGCAGTCAACGGTTTCCACCAGTTCTTGTGCAGTACTGCCCAGCAAGCCTGAACGGTAGGTGGTACCCAGTACTAAAATACCTGCATGGAGTGTCGGTAGTGCCGGTGGTAGCACCTGTTCTATCGCCCCGGAAAACAGGTGCTGATTGGCGCTGTTGGGCACCCAGTCAAGGCATTCCCGGGCAAATTGTGCATTATGCTCGTAACGTAGATTTTCCATTATTTTGGCTTCGTCAGTTTGCGTAGCTGCGGGAAATACTTTCTCCCATAAAATACTTTTCACCAGACCAGCAAATACTTTGTCTGTGTATCCGGGATTAAAACAATGTACTGCATGTAAAGGTGCCCCAAGTTGCCGTGACACAGCGAATGCCGCACTAAGAATTCGCTGGTCAAGCTCGCTTTGTTGACTCAATTCATGTCCCGGATCCAATGCCGCCACGACAGTTGTTTTTTGCGACCAGGAAGGCTGTTTGACCAGTAAGATTGGCACTGGGCAAGTTTTGAGTAAATACCAATCTGTGGGGGTAAAAAACCACCGTGCAACATTACTATGAGGCTGACTGGCCTTGATAAGAATATCAGCTTGAAATGCATCAACTGCTCGTAGTATTCCCAGATAAACCGGAGACTGCCATATCACTTCGGTCTCAAAGGTGACATTTTCAGATCCACTTTTTTTAACCAGTTCAGCTAGCCTTTGTTCATGTACAGCAACGATAGCGGCCTTGGTATTTTCTTGATGGGCAGGGTTTAGCGACGTGCCGACTACTAAAGATGGATAAGACAGGCAGCTAAGCAACTTGATCACTACCTTGTTATGTGCGGCAAATTGCATTGCCCGGTTTAACGCGGGCTGCTGTTGTTTATCGGGATCAATATCTACCAAAATCCGGGTGATGCTGTGTGTTTGTTTAGCCATTTTTTTCCCTCGCTAATTCAGGTTTGATGGTGAGTATTTCACAAGTCAGGCTGGCTAAAATATTCTCTGCTGTATTGCCGATAAAGGCGGCTGACAGTCCGGTTCTGCCTACTGTGCCAAGCACCACAATTTGTGCTTCAAGCTCGTTGGCGAGCTGGTCAATAGCGATATCGGGCCGACCTTGCACGACGTGCATGTGTTCAGTTGAAAAATTGTTTTCAGTGAGTAATTGGTGCATTTTTTCAGTATGAATTTTCCCAGTTTCCTGGCGAAGCACCTCATAATCTATGCCGGGTAAATCAACGGAGGGGCTCATAATAGGGGCTTCGTAGGTATTGACCGCATGGGCCTCAGTTTCGGTCACATGAGCCAACATTTTGCTATATTCCAGTACTTGATGATTCAACGCTATGTGTTTGGGATCCGCAGCCATGGGGTCTACTGCCGCCAAAATGGGATTATTAGTCCAGCGAGATTGTTTAACCAATAACAACGGTGCATGACAATAACGTAGCAGATGCCTGTCTGTTGGCATGGCAAAAGGATTGAGGCTGCCTGTTTTAGCACTGATGTGTTTTATAACCAGATCAGGTTGTAACTCATCTACTGCTTGTTCTATGGCTTCATGTAACTCCCTGTGCCATGCCATATTGATACTGCACTTGATGCCTTTTTTATCCAGTGTTGCGGCAATATCTTCCATATACAAAGAGCGATCAGCCATATATTGGCGTTTCATTTCTTTACGGTGATCACTGGATAGCACATCCGTTAACTCCATTACTGGCTCATATATAGAGTTAAATAAATGAAGATGCACGTCATTATATTCCGCAAATTTCAAAGCTCGCTGTAAGGCAGGATGTTGTTTACGTTTACCACTGACGACGACCAGTATTCGTTGTGGGTTTTTCATAGCGGGCTTCTAATAGTAGTTTTTAATGATTTAATTTTAATCAGCTAACGGTACTATGGTTTGATATAGATCAACTAATTACCATGATAAATATAAGCACATCAAACTCTTATCAGCTTGTTTGGATTTAACTTTAACTTGCCAGTTTTTACTGGGGGAGTATTTTTCCAGGTTGCGTTGCAGGCTGCGTCTATGCATGCCCAGCGCTTGTGCCGTGGCTGAAATATTGCCTGAGTGGCCAAGTAACACACGGTGAATATGTTCCCACTCTACCTGAGCCGTGGTCATGGGTTTTGCATGATTAACATTCTGTAACGGCTGATCATACCCATACCTGAGTTCGAGTTCATGTCCTGGTAGCCTTGCACCTCTGGGGTCTCGGTGGTGACATGTTCAATGCGCACACCGCCAGATATTAACCATTTTGAATTAAGTTGTTGTTGCAGCTCAGCAAAACCGGCGATACGCCCACGTTTTCTATCATGAATATTAATGTAATCGTTAGGGCCCATCATGGCGGAGCCTTCGATTGCAGGCCACCAGTTTTCGACGCGGTAAGCGTAATATTCATGGCCAAATAATAACGTTTTTCCCTGGGGTAAATCGAACTGCCAATGGAGTAAGTAGCTATAATCATCGGCCTCGGTGCTCATGGGCATCATGCTGGTTTTTTCAGGGCTGAAAAAACCATTTCATGTTTTACATTGTGCCAGTTTATTTGCCCCTTAAATTC
>Ga0307488_10002953_pt1 | contig 14264 bp, 11 predicted proteins | sample SB02metaG_FD_202248 | JGI IMG/M metagenome (GOLD analysis project Ga0307488, IMG submission 202248) | Sea-ice brine microbial communities from Beaufort Sea near Barrow, Alaska, United States - SB 0.2 | ecosystem: Environmental > Aquatic > Marine > Coastal | place: USA: Alaska | collected... | reverse complement strand
TCTAAGGCTATTTTGGCATTTGCAACTCGTGTTCTAGTAGTCCCTCCATCAAATATGTTCCATGATAAATTTATTCCCGCATTCAAACCTGTAGAATTGGAACGTGCCAAAAATGAAGTTGCTGGGTTTTCGCTTTGATTCCAACCATAGGAACCTGTTAGCCCTGCTGTAGGTAAATAACCTGCTTTATTTACTTTAATGTTAAATTCGCTAATGGCTATATTCTTATCGTTTTGTTGAAGAATCACATTATTTCTCTTTGCTTTCTCAAGTAAATCAGTAAACGACATTAAGGTATTGAAATTAACATCTGTTTCAACTTGATAATTAATGTCTTTTTGTATTCCTAATACTATATTTAGATTTCGCTTTGAGTTCGCAAATTGCTGTCTAGAATTAATAAGGTTTATACTATCATTATTAGCATCTACTTGTGCATTTAGTAATTCTAATTTAGTAGATTGTCCATATTCATATTGATAATTGGCACGTTCCAATCGTTTTTTTGAAATTTTTAAAGTTTCTTCTAAATTAGTCGTATTCTTAGATAGCCTGGCAATTTGAAAGTATCCATTAAATAATTGCATATACATGTCTTCAATTGCTTCTCTCGCTTGTAACTCAGATAAATTATAGGTTTCCTGTAATTGCTTATAATTATATTTTCTATTTAAGCCATCAAACAAAATGTAATTTATATTAACAGATGCATTGTATGATTTGGTCTCAGCACCATTTACTTCGGTAATATCTCCAGTTTGCCGTTCTATTTCTTGATTACTATTGTTATAGTTTGCTCCAGCAGTTGTTGATATAGTAGGTAAATACCTAGAATTATAAATACTAGAATTGTTTTTAGCAACTTCTGCATTATTAGTAGCAATTTTAACTCCGTAATTATTTTCTAACGCAGTTTTTAACGCTTCTTTTTTCGTTAATATATCCTGAGCATTAACTTGTATTGAGATACATACAAGTAATAATATTGTTATTTTTTTAATATAAATCATCATTTTCATATTTTGATTCAATAATAGCTCTTTCCACTTCCTCTTTAGTTACTTCATTACCAGTCATCATCCATTTTATAAACACTTTAATAGCGTTTGATATAGATAATAATAATGGCAACAGAACCAATGTTAATACAGTTGCAATACCAATTCCATACGATATGGATACAGCCATTGGTTTTAAAAATTGAGCTTGTCGACTTCCTTCAAGCAATAAAGGTGCTAATCCTGCAATAGTTGTTAATGAGGTTAAAAAGATGGCTCTAAAACGAGACTTTCCAGCTTGAATTAATGCTTCATCATATTTCAGTCCTTCTTTTAAATATCCATTGAATTTACCTATTAACACTAAGCCGTCATTAACCATAATACCTATTAAAGCAATAATACCTAACCATGATAAAATATTTATTGGAAAACCATGAACCCAATGACCAAAAGCGACACCAATCAAACTAAAAGGAATCATAATCATTAATAATAGTGGCTGACTATAACTTCTGAATGTAAAAGCAATTATCATATAAATTAAGGCTAATATTATAGGACCAACGAGTTTTACAGAATCAATTGTTTTTGATGCTTCACGATTTTGTCCTTCATATAATGCTGAAACAGTTGGATATTTCGATGATATTTCAGGCATAATCCTGTTTCTAATATCATCTAAAACATCTGTAGCACTATCATCTGTAGATTTTAAATCTGCGGTCAATTGTATTTCCCGTTTGCCTTCTAAATGGTTTATTGCCACATCTCCACGTTCAATTTTGTAGGTTGCTATTTCAGAGAATGGCACTTTATTTCCAGATGGTGTTGGAATCCACATATCATCCAAATCCTTTATAGAAGATCGGTCTTCTTTTTTATATCTAACCCAAACTCTAATTTCATCTTGTCCACGCTGAAAACGTTGTGCCTGAAAACCAAAGAAACCTGAACGTACATGACTCATAACAGTTTGAAGGTTCAAGCCTAAAAGATTCGCTTTATCTTTCAACTGAATTTGAATTTCTTTTATTCCTGCCGGATCATTATCAGACACATCTTTTAATACGGAATTCGCTAATAATTCAACTTTCAATTCATCTTTAGCCGCTTTAAGTTCACTAATATTATTACCTAATAAAGATATAGCAACTGGACTACCTCCAAAATTACCGCCAGAACCAAACACTAAACTTTCAGCACCATAAATCTTTCCAGACTTTTCTCTGATTTTATTGGTTAATTCTTGTGACTCTAAACTTCCTCGTAATTCACCAGGTAATAAATTAACCGTTAATGATGCATTAGATGTTCCTGGACCAATCTGTTTAATAACGTTTTGAACAACAGACTCCCCATTAAACTTATCTTTATCATACTCTTCGTTTATTAACCAGACCTTTTCTTCAATACTAGAAATAATTGAATCTGTAATTTTTTCATTAGTTCCTTGTGGCATCTTAAGACTAATAGACACACGATCGCTTGCTATTCTTGGAAAGAATGAGGTGCCAACAATTCCACCACCAATGGCTCCAATACTAAAAATAAATAAGGCAATTGGAATTGCAAAACCTAAAAATTTATTCTTTAAAAAGAAACGTAAATAGGGTACATAAAAAGCATCTCTAAACTTATTTAAATATTTGTCTGCACCTTCATTTAATTTTTTAAAGAAAGCATCTACTTTATTACGTTTTCTTCCTTCACGTTGCAATGCTTTTGAATGCGCAATATGAGCAGGTAAAATAATTAACGCTTCAATTATAGAAACTAATAAGGTTAAGATAACAACAACTGAAACTTCACCAAAAAATTCACCGATTCTTCCTTCTAAAAAGAAGAATGTTGAAAAAGCAATCATAGTTGTTAATAAGGCTGAAATAACGGGTGGTAATACTTCTATAGTTCCATCAATAGCAGCTCTTATTGGTGATTTCCCTTTTTCATAATGATGATAGATATTCTCACCAATTACAATAGCATCATCAACTAGAATACCAATAACGATGATCATTCCGAAAAGTGATAACACATTAATTGTAACACCTAATTGTGCGGCGAAAATAAACATACCAAAGAAAGAAATTGGAATTCCTACAGCTACCCAAAATGCCAATCTTGCATTTAAAAATATGGCCAAAAAGAGTAGTACAAGTAAGACTCCCATTGCTGCATTTTTAATTAGCAACTGTGTTCGTTGATTTAATGTTATAGATGAATCGCTTGACACATCTAATTGAACATTATCATATTGTTGGTTAAACTTATCGATGTATTGTCTGACATTTTCTGCAGAAACAATTAAATCTTCACTATTGGTATTGCTCACCGAAATATTAATAGCGTTTTTATTATTAAAATAACTTCTATCTGGAGTTTCAGACCAAGTATCTTCTATATCCGCCACATCTTTTAACCTAATAATGTCTCCGTTAGGTTCTGCTCTTACTATAATACTTAATAGTTCATCTCCATAATAAGAACGATTGTTTGCTCTAATTAAATAATCTTCTGCACTGGTCTTTATATTACCTCCAGTAATTAATATATTGGTTTTGCTTACTGCATTAGCAACATCCTGAAATGATAGATTATAGGCTCTTAAGTCATTTTCTCTAACTGATATTGCAATTTCTTCATCTGGGAAACCAGAAATTGAAACTTGAGATATACCTTCAATGCTACGCAAATCATTTTCTACTTCTCTAGCATATTGCTTAAGAGTTCTTAATGGAATATTATCTCCACTTAATGTAAAACTGATAGTTGGCCTAGTTGTTTCAACTTTTGCAATAATTGGAGGCTCCATTCCGCTTGGAAATGATGGAACTCTATCAACTGCATTTTTAACATCTGCTAAAACAACATCAATATTTTTACCTCTTATAGTCTCAACACTAATTCTTGCCGAATTCTCTTGAGATATAGATGTTACACGTTCAACTCCAACAATACCTTTTAAATTGTCTTCAATTTTTAAAACAACACCTTCTTCCATTTCTGCTGGCGAAGCTCCTGGATATATTAGGTTGATACTAATTAATTTTGATTCTGCTAATGGAAAGAATGACGATTTTATTGACATTGCTCCAATAGTCCCAAATATTAGAAATGCAAAAATAATTACATTAACTGCAACAGGGAATTTTATAAAATAACTAATAATTTTTTTCATTTGTTACTTTTTATTTTTAAATATTTTCACTTGCATTCCTTGATAGGCTCCTGAAGTAGGTTTAGATAACATAAGTGTACCATTCTCTAGACCTTTAATCACTGCACTTTCTGCAGAAAAATAAACAGGATTTACATCAATTAAATCTAAAATAGAATCTCTCACAATGTAGACTTGTTTATTATTTACTAACAGTTTTCTAGAAACCTCAATTGCATTGCTTTCGCTTCTAGCAGATAATTCCGCTTCTAGATATGTTCCTTCTCTTAAATCTTTATGTGCAACTTGAATAAAGGCTTTAATGGTTTGTGAAGTAGCATCAACTTTACCATTTATTCTTATTACTTCACCTGAATATTGCTTCGTTTTTTCTAGGTTATGAAGTTTTACAATGTTTCCTTTTTTTAGTAAATCTGCAAATTCAGCATTAACTGATGCTTTCATTTCATAGACACTTGGATCTATAAACTCCCCTAATTTTTGTCCTACTCTTATTAAAGAACCTGGAGTTACCAAGGCCTCGGTTAAAACGCCTTTAAATGGTGCTCTTAAAGTGTATTTACTCAATTTAACTTCCAAGTTTTTAACATTGTAGTATGCTGTATTAATTCCTCTTCCAGAAATAAAGTATTTCTCTTTATCTGTATTCATAACAGGTAATTTTGGAGTTATTTTATTAATATCAAAACTAGTAAGATACGCTTGCCACTTTTCGAATTCGCTAGGGTAGTCTAGTCGGATATCTGGGATAATCGCAGTGACATTATTATGAAAACTGCTTTTCTGAGATTGAAGGTTTGCATAAAATTCATCACTATTAATTCTAATAATATTTTCTCCTTTAGAATATAATGTTCCTGCTTTAAAATCTTTAGATGATGGTTTTAATATTCCCTGAACTTCGGCAAACAACTCAATCTTATTTTTAGCAGTCAAATTTCCACTTGTTGAAATAACAATTGGAATATCTCTGTTTTCTACTTCTTCAACAAAAACAGTTTTCACAATTTTATTGAATATTGGTTTTGGTTTCATTTTATTAGCAATTAAATATTTCGCGACAAATACTGCGCCTACTAATAGTAAAATACCTAGTGCAATAGATAATAGTTTTCTCATTTTGAATTAGTTAAATTGATCCTATTTCAGAATCGAAATTAAGTTGAATTTTTTTTAATGTTTTTATAATTTGCTGCTTTTCAGAATCAGAAATATTCTGTTCCATTTTGGTAATCATTTCTTGAATTACAGGTTTTGTTTTTTTAAACACTTCTTTTCCTAGACTGGTTAAATACACAAGGTTTATGCGTTTATCGTCCTTATTTTGTTTTCTGTTTATGTATTGTTTCTTCTCCATTTTAGAAAGCAAACGAGTTAAAGAAGATTTATTACGTAATGTTAAAAATGCCAATTGATTTTGGCTTAAACCATCTTTGTCATGTAGCCTTTTAAGAACAATCATTTGCTCTTTAGTCAAATCAAGGTCATGCTTTTTAAACTTCTCTTGTAGATAATATTCAATGATTTTAACTGTCTTCCCGAGCCATGGACCAATTGAGTTCTCAAAATCAATAATATTCTCTTTTGTAATCATTTTACAAAAGTAGACATTTATTTTAATAGTTGCACATGCAACTATTAAAATATTGTTAAAAAACTACAAGACGACAACTCTATTAAACTCACCAATATTTATGGTGTTGGTTATAAGTTGGAGGTTTAATCTTCCTTTACAGCACTTTTGATTCCATAAAACATAAAAAAACCCTCACTTTTCAGCGAGGGTTTTAAATTTACATAGGTTTGATCCAAAGTAAATTTTTCCAACGTTCTTTTTCACGTACTACTAAGGCAATGTTTATAATAAATAAAGCGCCAGTTTGCAATAATTCCCTCACATCATTTGGCTCTAAGAATAAATGAAACAAGAAAATGTGTAAAGTAATTGGCAACAAAAATAACGCGCCAATAAACCCTGTTCCTTGTAATATCAATAGAAATCCAAACAATAACTCACACAGACCTAACACTTGCCAAAAATAGCCAGTTTGTTTAGAGCCGCTTATATATAGTATTTTTTGTAACGTACTTTCTTTTTCTGGAGACGAAAACTTATTTGCTTTTTCCAGCACTTCAATGGGTGTAGGAATAGGCTTTTTAAATTTTTGAATCCCACCATAAATCATAAATCCTCCTAAAAAAAGACGAAATATGATAAACAATATGCTAATTGATTTTTTCATAATTAGAAAGTCGTTACACCGGCATTTGGCTGATACACATAATTAAATGTGAAATATGGCGTTGCATCTACAAAAGCATCAGGATTTACAGGAGCATTTTGGTAATAACTCAAAATTTCAACTTTTGCATGCTTTCCATCTCTAGTTTTAAATACAAGTATTTTTCCTGGAGTTGGAGTAATTAAATGTGTTGGAGGTCCAGCATAAGTGTACCAACCGTTTCCACTTCCAGTTGTAATTGCATATCCACTATTTGAATCTTGAATAAATAATGAGGAATCAACATCGGTAATAGAAGTCATTGTTCCACTTGAAATATATACGGCTGCTTCACTAGTTCTACTTGGTTCATCTATAGTGCCTAATGAAACGCCTCCATTTATAATAATAGAAGTACCTCTAAATGCGATATCCCAATCTGTATCACTTGTTGTGGTTGTGCCTGTTGAAAAATCAAATTTTGAAAATACTCCAGAAATTGGTTGTCCTTGTCCTCCAGATTGTGGTGCGTGTAAATTTGAAACTAATTCAGTTTCTACGGCTAATAATGGTGTTGTATCATCGTCATCATCACAAGATGTGAAACCAATGAATAATGCGAAAATTGTTAAAAATTTAATTGATTTAAGTGTGTTCATGTTTATTTATTTATTTAAAAGTGAATATTAATTTTACTGTATATAATTTGACCCGCAATATTGCTGATGTTTTGTGTATCTTTAAAATTGAATAGATTGTCGATTCCCAAGCCTAATTCAAAGTTCTTGTAGAATGTTTTATTAACGGCAATGTCAATAATGGTATAGCCATCAACAAAGTCATCATAACGATCTAAATAAGTATTTCCGTTGCTGTCAAACAATCCGTATTTACTGCGATAAGTTCCTCGAATATTCGTGTTCAGTTTCAATTTTGGAATACTGTAAAACACCTTCAAATTTGCCATATGACGTGAACGATTGTACAAACCGAAGTAGTCTTCTTTTTTTAGTTGAAATGCTGGAGAGGTTGTACTTTCTCTAGCAAATACTTCACCGTTTTTAAATTCTTTTTCGGCAGCTTTATCTTTGGCAAATAAGAGTTGATATCCTCCAGTTATTTTAAGTTGACTTATAGGTTTCCAAGTTGTATTAAACTCTAATCCTTGTGTGTATACTTTATTGACATTATAATAACTGAATACATTTTGACCATTGGTTTTATTGGCTATAATTCTGGTGTCAATTAAATCATCAATATTATTTCTAAACAGGTTGATTCCGAATTTTAATTCTGATGAAAGTTTATAATCTGTTCCAAGATTCATACTTATCGAGTTTTCAGAATTCAATTCGTTTTCAAACTCCGAAATGGGAACGATTAAATTTGCTATTTCTCCTTGCGCTTCTAATTTTGGAATGGCTGTAGCAACAGCATTGTAACCTAGAACAGTGTAACCAACTGTAGCATTCGTAAAATCAAAATATAATTGTCTGAAATCAGGTGCTTTAAAACCATATCCAACAGAACCTTTGATAGATAGTTTATCATTAAACTCATATCGAGCTGCTGCTTTTGGGCTAAACTGTGATTTATATTTATTGTGACTGTCAAAACGAGCGCCTAGAATCAGGTTCAATTTTTCATTTAATTTTCCATCATACTGAAGATAGGCGTAAGGCGAGTTAAATTCTGGTTGAATTATAAAGTATGTTCTGTTGAGCGTTTCATGATTAAAGCCTATTCCGCCTATAAAAGCACTCTTTTCGGTTGGGTTATAAGTCGCTCTTATTTCTGGTCTAATTAATAATTGATTGTAATAACTATCACTAAAACGGGTTCCATCATTGGTGTCTAAATAGTCTTTGGTTTTATATCGTGTCGTATAAAACTCAAAATAACTACTCCATTTTTTGCTATATGTATGACTTAATTTTACATGTGTATTCCATTCGTTTAAATCACTTTCTCCTTTTAAAGTTAATGAAGCAATGTAGTCTTGATTTTGAGTGTAATACTTGCCAGAAACAAAAAGAGTTGTTTTGTCAGAAAAATCATAGGTAACTTTTGCATTTAGTGTGTAATTCCTAAAAGGATCAACCGTTTGCAAATCATCATCTTTATTCAAATCATAACCATCACTACTATATCTATTAAAAAAAGTTGTAATACCAAGTTTCTTTTTTTTATAATTCAGTGTTTTACTTAAATCATTGGTATTAAAAGAACCAATTCGATAATTAGCATTGCCATTGAAACCGCTTTTTGGAGTTTCAGTAATTATATTTATAACACCTCCAAGAGCTTCACTACCATACAAACTAGATGAAGCACCTTTCACAACTTCAATTTGTTTTATGTTTCCAATCGTTATCCTACTGATGTCTAATGTACCAGCCGAACGGCCTACAAGAGGTAAACCATCTACTAGAATTAATGTGTATTGAGAATCTAATCCTTGTAATTGAATTCCTTCACCGCCACCAAAATCTGGCACACTGATGAGTCCTGTCTGTTCATTTAAAATATCGTTTAATCGTACTGAATTAGAGTTATTTAAGTCACTTTTAGAAATAATTATGGCTGGTAGAGGTAAAGATGATAATTGTCTTAAAGTCCTTGTTGCAGTAATTATTACTTCATCTAAACTTTCAATTTTTGTTGAATCGCTTGTAATCTCTTTTGTTTGTTGGGAAAATGAAATACTTGTAAAAAAAAGTAAAAAAAAGATTGCAAAATATTTGTTATTTAGATTCATTCTTGATTAATTTGCAACAAATATATATCTTATTCTTATTTAATCTAAATAATAATAATAAAGTTTTAAACTTTTTTTAATCATAATAAATAAATCATTAAAAATGAAACAATTAACATTATTAACAGTAGTATTTTTAGCGTTTTCAGTAATTGGAAAAGCACAAAGTAAAAAAGAACAAGACCAAAAAGCCATAAAAGATATGTGCGGTTGTTATGAAATTAAGTTTAAATACACTGAGACATTTTCTCCAGATATAGCATATGAAAAGGCTTATGATTACAGAGCAAACGCATTAGAATGGGCAGAACTAGTAACAAATAAAGATGATAATATAGAGATTCAGCATTTACTGGTTGTGAATGATACAATGGTTATTAAACATTGGAGACAAGATTGGAAGTTTGAAAATCAGGCTATTTTTAATTTTGAGTCAAAAAACACTTGGAGTACAGAAGAACTTTCAAAAGATAGGGTAGAAGGGCAATGGACTCAAAAGGTATATCAAGTAGATGACAGTCCGCGATATTCTGGTTCTGCAACTTGGGTTCATGTAGATGGAAAACATTTTTGGCAAAACAAAATAGACGCTCCACTTCCAAGAAGAGAATATTCTAAACGTAGCGATTATAATATTATGGCTAGAGGGAATACGGTTCAAATTACAGATTATGGATGGTTGCATGAACAAGATAATGATAAAATAATTAGAGAAGTAGGTGTAGAAGATGAACTTTTAGTACAAGAAAAAGGCTATAATATTTATAAAAAGGTAGCAGACGAAAAATGTAAAATTGCTAGAGATTGGTGGAAAGAAAACGATACTGTTTGGAAAAAAGCACGAAAAGAATGGGATAAAGTATTTGCTAAAAACAAAGAAGTGAAATTAAAAGAGAAAGTGGATGGAAAAAGATTATTCCAACACTTATTTGCTTTAAATAACAATTCTAGTAATAAAGAGATTAGAGCAATCATAGAACAATTTTTAAACTGATCACATAACAAATTAGATAATGGAAGAGGTAACTATACTATATCAAAACAATATTGGCGTTGCTTTTCATTGGGACAAACATGAAATAAGCAACTCAAAAAAGATTCAATTGATATTTAGAAATACAGGTTTAATTTTAGATTATCACCAATTATTTCTTTTTTCAAAACAAGTAAAAACTATCATTGATAATCCTAAATTTTGTGAGGATTGTGAAAACAACAATACTTGTCAATCTCTTTTATTAAACACTCCATTGACAGAACTAAAATTTACAATGAGTTTAAATGAATTAAAGGAGATGCGCGATTTATTAATTGGCGTAATTTTTCAATTAGATTTAAAAAGTATTCTAAAATACTTTGAAATTAATACTGAAAATTGAAAAGTATTGAGAGTGAGTATATTATAATAAATTAAAAATAAATGAATTAAAACGTTGTAAGTTAAAAAAAAAGTAGTTTATTTGCGCTTTAATAAAAACATTAATTAAATTACATTATTATGAGTACAGGAACAGTAAAGTTTTTCAATGTGTCTAAAGGATTTGGATTCATTACAGAAGAAGGAGTAGATAAAGATCACTTCGTACACGTTACAGGATTAGTTGACGAAATCAATGAAGGAGACAACGTAGAGTTTGATCTAGAAGAAGGAAACAAAGGATTAAATGCAGTTAACGTAAAAGTTATCTAAGCATATACTTTAAGACTTTAAAAGCCCATCAGCAATGATGGGCTTTTTTTTATGCTCATTATTTTTTTAATACATATGAAACCGAAGAATGAGTTGAAAGTTAGGATGGGAGGAAGGACACTATAATTTAAATGAATGGAGGAAATCCTTATTTTGAAAATGAAAAATAGGATGTATTAAAAAAGACTTTAGTTGTTGGAATTAAATATGGCTTGAATTGGATAGAACCGTGATCAATAGATGTCATAAATCTAGAGTTACAAGATGAATTGGAATCTGCCCGAAATAAGTCATATGAAAATTAAATAGACAAAAGTGTCTTCAGAAAATTTATTATTTAATCCCTCTTTTTAAATTTTTAGAACACTGAAGAGAACGTTTATGCCTAAAATAAACTCTAGGTTAGCGAGTTTTTACCTATCAAATAGAGGTAGAGCGAGAAATGACAACTGGAACCTCAGTTTTTTACCTTAAGTATACCTTTTATAGTGCTGATTATCAATAATTTATTTCTTTTTTAAAAAGTCTTAATTAAAAAATAAAAAGATGTAATAATTGATTATATATTCAAAAATTATAGTAATTTTGCCGAATTATTTAAAGAAATAAATTATGAATACAGTTATTATTAGAAATATAGTAGAAACTAAAGTTGGAGCAAAAACAAAAACTTTTAGAAATGCAAAGGCCATCGTTTGGAATACCAAAAGGCGATTTGCATAATTTTAAACAAAAATTAAAAAAATTTAAGCGGGCTTGTCCCGCTTTTTTCTTGCGCTTTAGTTTTTACAATTTATTTGACATGTCTAAGTTTCTCTTTATTACTGAGGTTTTTTTATGTCTTTATGACAGAATAGACCTTTTAAATAAATAGTATCAACGAATAATGAAATCTATCAATGTAACCACTTTAATAAACTAAAAATCAACCTTATTTTATAAACCTTTCATAATGCTCAAATCGTTCAAAGATTTGCTTGACATAATTATAAGGTTCAATACCTCTTACATAACCATATTTAATATAAGGTTCATTATAATTTTTTGGATAACTAAGAGAGAGAATCATGTTTTCAACATTATCATCCCACAGATTCCTATCTAGATTTTTCTTTTCTGCCATACGCTGAGCATCTAAAACATGTCCTAATCCAGAATTATAAGAAGCCATTGTAAATTTTAGTCTTTGGGTAGAGTCTTGAATTTTTTTAAAGTTATTCCACAACTGTTTTAAATACTTAGTTCCTCCATAAATACTGCTTTCAGGCAATAATCTATTTGTAACACCTAATTCTTTGGCCGTTTCAGGCATTAGCTGCATTAAGCCTTTAGCTTCTGCCCATGAAGTAGCTTCAGGTTCAAAACGAGATTCTTGATAAATTAATGCGGATAACAATCTCCAATCCCAATCAATTTTCTTTGCATGTTTTTTAATAATATCATCGTATTTACTAATCTTATTATCGTTAAGACTGAAAAATTCACTTTTTATCCGCCGTTTAAAACTTCTTTTGTTTTTGAAATATTTATTATAAATAATATTATAGTCCTTCTTCTTTTTTATAGTTTTTAACCATTGGTTTATCGCTCCAGTTAATTCTGGAGCATTCGGTTTTTGAGCCCAACTAATTCTTTGAGAGAAACTTATAGGTATATCAATATCTAGTATTGGATAATAAAATTGATTTACGGTTGCTATATTTTTATCGGCAATAGTGTATTTAATTTTACCATCAACAACCATTTTAATTATTTCATCAGTTGAGAAATATCCTGCAAGAGTATCAATATAAATAGGACCGCCAAGTTCTTTGGAAAGGTTAATAGTACGCTCCATAAAAGAGGACTTCTTTCGCATAGAAATAGTGTCATTAATTAATTCTACAACATTTTTTACTAGGGATTTTTGAAGAGTACTCCATTTCATAGATCTCCAATTGTCTGGTTTTTTTTGAACTAAAACTTGATGGGTTAAATAGAGATGATCAGAAAAATTAACTTCTTTTTTCCTTTCTGTTGTTATGGCCAATCCATATGCGACAATATCTATATCGCTGGTGTTTAGTTCGTTGAATAGGCTGTCTATGTTTTTTGATATTTTAACTTCCAATTCTACATCTAAATAATCTGCAAATTTTTCTAAGAGGTCATATTCAAAACCCATAGGTTTTCCACGATATAAAAAATAACTAGTACTGTTATAAACAACTAATGCTTTTAACGTACCTTCTTTTTTTATAGCAGCAAGGTCTCTATAAACAGATTCAAAATCACTTTGATCTTTTAAAGTTTCATTTTTACATGAAAAGAATAATAGGAAAACACTACAAATGATTATGGCAAAATTTCTATTCATTTTAATTATTTATACTTTTTCAAAGTAATAATTCTAAATGGTTTATCAATAACGGAAACATAAGTTTCGGTTAAAATAGTAAATAAATTATAGTTTACAATATTGTAAATGCAATTGGTAATATAATTCAACTCAATAACTGTTTTAATATTCAATCATCATTAGGGTATTATTTATAAAATTTGGTTCAATAAGTTAGCATATTTCTAACTTTGTATAGTTCTTGTATAGGTGTTTATATACCAATCTATCGAGAAAGTTTGTATTTTCGAAAAAAATACGCTATGAAAATAAATTACAGTTTCGCAATTGTCATCTTTCTAATTACTTTACAAATTAATAGTCAAGAACTAGATGTAATTTATTCAGATTTAGTCTGGTCTGATGAGTTTAATGGTAGTGGTGCAATTGATGCAGCCAAATGGCATCATCAGACAATAGGACCAAACGGAGGCAGGTGGTATAATAACGAATTGCAGCACTATACGGATCGAATTGACAATTCTTATGTATCTGGAGGAAACTTAAATATTGTTGCTAAAAAAGAGAATTTAACACAAAATGGAGTGAATTTAAATTACACTTCTGCAAGGTTAAATTCTAAATATGCATTTACCTATGGTAGAGTAGATGTAAAAGCAAAACTTCCTTTTGGGAATGGAACTTGGCCTGCAATATGGACTTTAGGAAAAAACATTAATGAGTCTGGAGGGTATTGGCAAGAACAAGGTTTTGGTACCGCAGGATGGCCTGCATGTGGAGAAATAGATATTATGGAGCATGGTCTGCATGCAACTAATGAAGTCTCATGTGCTTTACATACACCTTCGAGTTCAGGAAATACAATTAATACAACTAGAAAAACACTTCCCAATGTTGCAGAAAAATTTTATGTGTATTCTATGAATTGGTCTCCAGACCAAATTACCTTTATGATTGATAATGCTGTATATTACACTTACAATCCTGCTAATAAAAACACTAATACGTGGCCATTTAATATAGATCAATTCTTATTACTTAATATTGCGATGGGTGGTTATTCTGGAACACCAGATA
>Ga0307488_10002952_pt1 | contig 14264 bp, 11 predicted proteins | sample SB02metaG_FD_202248 | JGI IMG/M metagenome (GOLD analysis project Ga0307488, IMG submission 202248) | Sea-ice brine microbial communities from Beaufort Sea near Barrow, Alaska, United States - SB 0.2 | ecosystem: Environmental > Aquatic > Marine > Coastal | place: USA: Alaska | collected... | reverse complement strand
GAAGGTAATGAATTTCAAGAGATTTCTATATGGAGTTCCGCCAAGACAACTACTGTGATTAATAACCTCTCAATTTTGGCTGAGATTAAAAAAGGGGGGGATTACATTCTATATAGAAATACTATTCTGGAGGCTGCAAAGTACGGGGACTCCCCGTGCCTTTGGTAAAAGTACCCATTAAATCCCTAGAACCTTTAAAGGGTGCGTTGGCGGTTGTAGTGGTAGCCTAAAATATGCGCTTGCCCACCAATAATCGGTACGGTATATTACCGTATACGTAAATAGGCTGTATTGTGGAGGTTGGTATGTCTACCACCGCTCGATTTGATTTAAAAATGAGTTTAGAAGAGAAAGAGGTCGTTGCTCGGGCAGCGGCTCTAGTCGGCACCACTATGGCAGCCTTCGTGCGTTCGGCAGCTAAAGAAAAAGCGCGTGAACTGTTAGATCGCGAAGCGCGCATCAGTATGTCAGCTCACGATTTTCAAGCATTTACCCAGGCGCTTAACGGCGAGTTTACGCCTAATGCAGCGCTGCAAACCGCCATGAGTGCGGCCCGTAAGGTTCGGCATGATTGAGGAACAATTGCTTGATCCTGAGCTTCATGACCGCAAGGCCTTTACCTCTGGTGTTGCCGAACTGGATGACTACCTGCAACGTTTTGCCGTTCAGCAAAGCAAAAAGGGTATTGCCGTGGTGCGCGTGCTTATCGATACGAACATGCCTGCAAACATACTCGGTTATTACAGTTTGAGTGCGGCTCAGGTTGAGGCTGTTCAAATGGACGAGCGGACACAGCGAACCCTACCGCGCTATCCGGTACCCTGTTTTCGGCTTGGGCGTTTGGCGACCCATTCGGCTGTCCGAGGGACTGGGTTGGGTCGAGTTCTGATGGGGTGTGCCGTTGAGCGTTGTTTGGAAGCTAAGAAACATGTGGCCGCCTTCGCACTGGTCGTCGATGCTAAGGGGGAGGGTGCGAGGTCGTTCTATGAACATTATGGTTTTACACCGTGCCGCGATGATCCAATGACCCTCTATCTTTCATTGGGGCCATGACCCAAGCAACTCTATCAGTGTACTAAAAATACTCCACACGGTTTAAGAATGGACCTCCAGTAATCTGCTGGTTTGGCTCACGTTAATTGGCCAAGCTGCGACCAATGCGAATCGGATTACATGCTGCCTCACTAAACCACCGAACGACACCGTTCGCTTAAGACCCAAACACAACCTGCCAACGTTCCTCTTCACGCTCTTCTACCCGTTATCCCAGTCATATGGACCCCCATACCGGCATTTATCAATAAAGCCCATATGTTCGTTATTCGCCTAAACGAACATATAAGGAAAACCCTTTGTCAAAAACGAAGGTCCGCGTAAGGTACTAGTCATACAAACACAGACAGTAGTTTAGGAGCAGGGCAATGAGCACGGACAAAGCGGGTTTAGCAGCGACACAGGCTTGGGTGAGAGCCGATCAAAAGGCGGCGATGGCCAACCAAAGTGTCGATGTACTTGTCATCGGTGGCGGTGCTTCCGGTGCAGGCGTGTTTCTCGATGCCTTGAGCCGTGGCCTGAGTGCCGTGCTGATTGAAAAGCAGGACTTTATGGCCGGCACCTCAAGCCGGTCAACCAAGTTGGTGCACGGTGGTGTGCGCTATTTAGAGCAGGCCGTGCAGCAGCTCGACCCGGGTAAATATCAACTGGTTAAGGAAGCTTTGTCGGAACGTAAGCGGATGTTAGCGATGGCGCCACACCTGGCTTGGCCCATTAATCTCATTACACCCGTGAAGAGCCTAATCGGTTTACCCTATTTTCGTGTTGGCCTAGGTGTATACGACTTCCTGTCCGGCAGTGAGAAGATTGGTCCGTCTCGGATGGAAAATAAAAAAGCCCTGCACGAGATCTGCCCCGACCTGGATTTGAAGCCATTAGCCGGTGGCGTAAGCTACTTCGACGGTCAGTTCGATGATGCCCGTTTCGGTGTGGCCATGCTGCGCACCGCGCTAGAGATGGGTGGACACGCCCTAAACTATGCCGCCATTACCGGCCTGATCCATGAGGATGGACTGGTAGTGGGCGCTCACTGCAGCGACCTAATGGCCGATGACGCCGAGGCTGGCGATGCTGCTTTCAGCATCCATGCCAAAGCGGTGGTGAACTGTACCGGACCCTGGAGCGATACCTTACGCACTATGGCCGACCCCGAATGCAAGCCGGTGATGTCGGTTTCCAGCGGTGTCCACCTGGTGATCGATCGCGATCTGTTACCGACAGGTCGTGGCATTTTAATTCCCGAGACCGAAGACGGACGCGTGCTGTTCTTGCTGCCATGGCTGGGCAAGACGCTTATCGGGACTACCGATGATCCGGCGAAGCTGTCGATGACCCCGACGGTATCCGATGATGAGATCGACTATATCTTGCGTACCGCTAACAGCTGGCTCAGCCGGCCGATCTTGCGCAGTGAAGTGAGCGCCAGCTGGTCTGGCCTGCGACCCTTGGTGGCCGATACCGATTCCGAAACCACCTCGCAGTTATCGCGTGAACACGTGGTGATTAATAACAAGGGTCTGATCAGCCTAACCGGTGGCAAGTGGACTACTTGGCGCAGAATGGGCCAAGACTGTATCGATTTCGTCTTGAAGAACAGCACGCTGACCGCCAAGCCTTGCGGCACGCCCGGCATGTTTCTGGCCGGTGCTCAGGGCGATGCCGCTGCAGCCCGCGCTGCATTGGCTCATTTGCCAGCCGACATTCAGGCGCATCTGTGGCAAGCCTATGGCGACCGTGCCGATCAAGTATTGGCATGCGGATCAGCCGAACGGCTAGTCGCTGGTGAGGTCTACATAGAGGCAGAATTGCAGTGGATTGTGCAGCAGGAAGGTGCCTGCACCGTTGAGGATGTATTGAACCGCCGCCTACGCGTTGGCATGCTCGATGAGCGCGTCGCCGCGCAGATGGCACCGCGCGTAGCTGAATTGTTGGCGCAAGCACAGACTGCTGTGCCGGCCTAACGCTAAATATATTGGGTCCACGCTTGTTAAGTCGACCTTGGGTAGGCTAAACCGAAGGCGCAATCGAAACGAATGATCAAGCCCCATTTTTGTCCGTCAAAAAAAGCCGTTATGAGAGATGCTCCGCTATATCTGCAACCAATACGGTGAGCAGTAGGAGTACCTCATTCAATATCGGTTCTCTTCGGGTAGGTTGAATAGCTAAACGAGCCCAGCTTTCAAGTCTGCCGTCGACGAGGTATATATAGGCACTGCAGGCTGACACCAGGTGTGAATCTAATAGCTCGTCATTTTATGGAAACTGTAAAACCACCGAAGTACCCTGACCTTGCTCACTAAATATTTTAACCTTACCACCGCATTGCTTCATAAACCCATATACCATGCTCAAGCCAAGGCCGGAACCGCCACTGCTTTTATTAGTCGTGTAAAATGGTTCAAATACCTTGTCTAAGTTCTCGGGTTTTATGCCGCAACCCTCGTCGGTAACCGTTAGTGATACTCGACCCTTACGGTCTACGTCGACCGTTAGTGATATTGTTCCTGCAGCCTCCGTATAGGCATGCTTGCCGTTTAAACAGAGATTTAATACACAGCTTTCTAGCAGCTCTGCATCGGCCCTGACTAATAGCGGTTGATGATATAACTTTGCGTTAAGTTGTATGTCTTCACCTAACGAAAATTCGAGCAAATCAAACATACCAGAAACTGTTTCGTTAACATCAAGTAAATCGATATTGTGTTTCTTCTCTCCGCCAAAAGCCAACAGTCGGTCAGCCAGGTTTAAGCTTCGTTCCCCGGCGAAAAGTGCACGGTCTATCAGGTTGGTGTCACTCTTGTTAGTGAGGGTTTTAGATGTTCGCAGTGCTTTTAGGCAACCGATAACAACAGAATTCATATTGATAGAATCATGGGCCAGTTGGCCGGAAATTTGACCAAAATGTCGCAGTCGCAGATTACTAGTGTGTTCGCTGGTCTCGTCCATTAACAGATAATAACTAAAGCCTGACTGCAATCGGGCCCTAGCCTGAATAGTATATTGGCATAAATATTCATCATCAATTAGTATTTTTAAATCGCGGGAATCAAAATCGACACTAACTATAGTATCTTGATTTTTAAGTGTAATTAGGTGCTCGTTAATTTCGTCTTTGAGTATGTTTCCAGCTAGATGAACTTTTTCTAAATGGTCCACGATGACCCAGTTTATTTCGTTCGATAGGTAAAGTTCGTTAAGCATGCTAATTGAGAGGCTAACCCTATCTAAACTGAGGTTTTTGTTCGTGGTTAGTATCGACGAGGGCACATTTGAGCGTATATTTCCTTCAACTCGGCTTAATAAATTCCAAAGGCTTAGTAAGGCTTTTTTAGATATTAACCAATAGATTGAATAGAATAATAGGATAAGAAACAAGGTCAGATAAAAGTAGATGCTAATTGCCTTGATTGAGTTCGCAGTGCTTTTTTCTGGAAGTTGGACATCATTTAGAGAGTCAGATATTTCCTCTAGATTATGGGTAATATTCATTACTTTTGACTTAATTTGGGACGCATTTAAAACCATGCGTTCTTTTGTCTGGTAGTAACCATCTTTTCCTGTTACTAAATAATCAAATTCAATTAATGGATAGTTTACTTGCGGAATATCACTGGTCTTGACCGAATTCCTATTCTTCAGGTATCGTCGCCGTGCTTCGTTTAAGCTAAATATGCTGTCGAGGTCTTTTATGGCTAAGTAATAACGGCCGACTAGCGTAGTTAATAGTTCTCCGTCTATGATATTAAGTTGTCCTTTTAAGGTATTCAAACGTGTCGCTACAGTCATGCCTTCTTCTAAAAGAACAGTCAGTTCAGCTTGGGTTCCCTCAAGTGCAGATATCCTCATATCAAAATCACCATGAAATTCATCATGATTTTTTAGCGATACAGATGCCTTATTCAATTCAACTAAATAATTTCCGAGAGTTGTTAGTTCAGAGGCGAGCTTAAAGGGTGAATATGAGTGCTGCAGCGAAACCGATGAATTGACGGCACTCTTTAATACAATATTGGTTCTATAGATGTCGAGTTCTAGCTCTACTTGGGATGTGGCCCTGGCTATATAATGAAATGCAGATATGGATAAGATATTTAGTACGAAGAAGGCCAAGACAAATAGGCGAACAGAGTTTCTCAGATTTATTCTAAACGGAGTCATTTTTATTGTGACCTATAGAAAAGATATAGCCGCGATTTCGTCGTGTTAACAAAAACTTCGGTTTGGAAGGAACCTCTTCGATTTTCCGTCTAATTCTGAGAATTAGCACGTCAATACTGCGATCTAGCGGGCTAATAGTGTCCGAGCCAATGCCCTCAAGCAGCCTTTGACGATCTACAACTGTATCGGAATTCTCTATCAAGAATTCTAATAAATTATATTCAGTATTTGTAAGCTCTATGTCCCCACGATCCTCATGGATTAGAGTCCTGTCGGAGTAGTGCAGATGAAACTTGCCGAACTTCGGGCTAACAACGGTCGGCTTTGAAGATCTATGGTTTAGGCCGGGTTGTAAGCTTTTTGGCGTATGGCGTCTTAATAGTGCGCGTATTTTGGCCAATAATAACCTAGGATTGATCGGTTTCTCCATGAAATCGTCAACTGCCATTTCCAGCCCGATAACCTTCTCTGTGTCTTCCTTGTTAGCCGATATCATAATGATGGGGAAGTCGTGCCGTTGCCGCAATTGGCTAGCAATGGTGAGTCCGTTTTCCCGTCCCAACATTAGATCGATTATTACGAGATCAACTGTCTGGCTGGCGATCGCGGTAATAAGTTCATCACCGGTTGAGCAAATAACTAGGTGATATTCGTATTCAGCCAGGTATTCACTCAAGAATACGCGGATTTCTGGATCGTCATCTAAGATGCATATAGTCGAAGTCGTCATAAGAGTTACTTATATTCCGAAGGTGAACGATTATAAAGGACGTTATTGTTATATCTATGAGCCTGTATATCGATATCTGGAGTATCTCAACATTTCATATGAAATGCTGATTTTGACATATTTGTAACTTTATAATATTAAATGTAACTTTTCAAACAAAATAGCAACATCAGGATCGAAATTAAATATACTTTCCCCCTACGCTCTAGATCGATAATTTTTCTAACAAAACTAATCGAAGAAATGTTTTATTTTAGTGGATTTTCCCTGAGTATAAACTTACTCGCCATTTGTCGAGAAATACGAGATTATAAAGGTGAAAATAATGATAAAAACAAAGCTATTTATGTCAGTACTATTTGCATCCCTAAGTACCTATACGTTGGCCGCAAATACCCATTCTATGGATTCAGATAAGGGTTATTTAGATGGCATCAATGGTAACCTAGTTACTTATTGCGCCGCTGATGAAACGGCATGCAAGGCAGTGATTGATATGTTCAATGCCGATGTTGCAGCTGCAAACTCATCGGGAAGTTTTGAGGCCAAATTTGTTCGTTTGAGTACCAGCGAAATGCTTGCTCGTGTTAAAGGCGAATTAGAAAAATCGGCCCAAGCGGTAAAGCGCAAGTGCAAAGATATGTCTGGTGATGCACTAGAAACATGTAAAGAAGCGACCTACAAAGCAAAAGTGGATGTCGCTTTTTACGGCACCGACGATCCATATAAAGCGTCCCTCGAAGATGATTTATTTTCACCATATGACTACGCAAGCGCAGGGGATACCCATCCGTGGTCTGCTGATTTGACCGTAGCCAGTGACAGTCGATTGGGCGGCCTATACCTAGGATTACTAGCTATGGGTGTCAATACCGAACTTGCTGCAAAGGCCGGCGTAGACATCCCCCAATGTTGGGCAGATCTCGCTAAAAGTGACTATGACGATTCGGTAACAATCGCTAATTGGAATACATCGGGCACTGCCTATAAGTTTGCGGCTACTGTTCTTCAGGCATTCGGTAGCGAAGAAGCCGGCTGGGAGAAAGTCATAGAAATACACCAGAGCATTAACCAATACACGAAGTCTGGCTCAGCGGGCGTGAAAATGGCGGCTCGAGGCGAGACAATGGTTGGCATCGGCTTTGGTCATGACATCGTTGCGTTGATGCAGCAAGGCTTCCCCATTGAGCTTGTCGCGCCTTGTGAAGGTGTTTTATATGAGATTGGGCCGGTTGGTATTGTTCGTGGTGCTCCTAACCGAGATGCTGCAGAAGCCTTCGTTCAATATTTGTATGAACCGTCAACACAAGAAGTCTTGGCTTCAGTAGGGTCACTTCAATTCCCATCGAATGTAAATGCGGCAGTACCAGACGGCGCCCCAGCAATGGAAAACTTCAAGTTGCTAGTTTCCGATCCATCTTTTTCTGAAAAAGATAAGAAAAATCAGATCATTAAAAAATGGACTGACGAAATCTTTCCTCTTCCACGATAGTTAATTGTTCTGGGCGGCTTAGGCCGCCTTTTTTCTTCAATAACGTCAGGAGAGTTTCATGAACGTCAGGCCACAACATCTAATATTGTTATTAGTTGTTCTTTTCGTAATGCCGTGGTACGAATTTACCGACGGTTTCTTTAATTTTAGCTGGTGGAGTTTGGGCTATTTTTTTGCAGAGGAATCTGCCCCCCTTTACTTCCAGATGATCAGTCACGAAAAAGTATGGCTGTACTTGGTTTCGGGACCATATGTCCTGTTAGCACTTGCAAACGCCTTTACGCGGAAACTCCGCTCGGATTATGAAGCAAACATTCATTTAGGACTGGCAGCATTGGGGCTACTCGCCTTAATGATGCAAGGTATGTTGATTAACGACTTTGGCCCAGTTTTCTTGGCCTTAAATGCCTTTTTGCCGATAGACGCCTACCAAATTGGTATGGGGTATGGCGCACTATTGTTGTCGGTCATCTATATTTATTACGTTGCCTCAGCATTCGCTCATAAGGGTATGATGAAAGGGGACCTTTTTTCGACCTATGCCCTTTTCCTGATTATTTTCTTGGTGTCGGTATTTGTTATCTTTCCGGTGCTCAATATTCTATCTCGAGCTTTTTTAGATTCCGACACGGGTTACTCTATTACGGTTTTTTCCGAACGTATATTCGATAGTAATATTTGGGGCTTGGGCTGTATAGGCATTGGTAGCGGGTACTGCGGTGTCGCTACCTCCACGGCATTCCTTGCGGTTATGACTGGTCTGAGCACCACGACACTTGGACTTTGTTTTGCCCTTGTTATTACTCGGACTGATTTTAAGTGGCGAGGTCGCCTGAAAGCACTGAGTTTATTACCCATTATCACCCCGCCGTTCGTTGTTGGCATGGCGTTAATAATGCTCTTGGGACGTTCTGGAATAGTAACCAAGTTCATTGAATCGGCCTTTGGTATTGAGCTAGGCGGTTGGATTTATGGTTTTTGGGGCTTATGGATAGCACAGACGTTGGCCTATACCCCTATTGCCTTTATGGTACTAATTGGCGTGGTTCAGGGAGTAGGGCCATCCTACGAGGAAGCTTCCACAACGTTAAACGCAACGCCCTTCCGAACCTTTAGGTTTGTCACCTTACCCCTAATAAGACCTGGGCTCGCAAATGCATTCTTGTTGGGCTTTGTCGAAAGCATGGCTGATTTAGGAAATGCCTTATTGATAGGAGGCGACTTCCCGGTCTTATCTGCGCAGATTTTCTATGCAGTAGCGGGCGCTTCATCGAGTACAGGTAAGGCTGCGGCACTGGTCGTCTCTTTGTTGGTATTCACCATAACCGCATTCCTAATACAACGTTATTGGGTTGGTCGGAAAACCTACGCAACAGTAACCGGGAAAGGGGATGGTGGGTCCAATCAATCCTTGCCAAAATGGGTGAAGAATGTCTCCGTTTCCGTAGCGCTATTCTGGTCGGTATTTACCGTTTCAATTTATGTATTGATTTTAATGTCGGGTTTCGTAGAGACGTGGGGCTCAGATTACTCGTTAACTTTTAAACACTACATAACCGCCTTCGACTTCAATATTGTTAATAGCCATCTAATTGCTACCGGGGTTGCCTGGGATTCTCTAATCACTACCCTATGGTTAGCGTTATTAGCGATGCCTTTAACAACAGCGATGGGGCTCGCGACCGGCTATTTATTGACGCGGCAGAACTTTGCCTTTAAGTCAGCCTTTGAGTTTTCCACGATGCTGAGCTTCGCGATACCGGGCATTGTTATCGGGTTTTCATATGTTGTTGCCTTCAACCAAGCACCCATCGACCTAACCTATACTGGGATTATTATTGTTGTGTGCTTTATGTTCCGAAACATGCCCGTCGGCGTTCGCTCGAGTATTGCAGCGTTGAAGCAATTAGATCCAGGGTTAGATGAGGCCTCTTTTACCCTCGGGGCATCAAACCTGAGATCTATAAGGACAGTCATCCTGCCCTTAATCAAACCTGCGGTATTTTCGGCATTGGTTTACAGTTTCATCCGTTCGATTACCAGCGTCAGTGCCGTTATATTTCTTGTCAGCGCAGACTACAATTTAGCCTCTGCCTATATTATTGGTCTGGTCGAGAACAACCAATTCGGCGTGCCAATTGCCTACTCAACAACCCTTATAGCGATTATGGGTATTGCTATTTTCGGACTTAATCAGCTTGTCGGTAAGAGAACGCTTTTTAAACCTTTAACCAATGGTGCATCATGAGTAATAAAGTAGAATTTAAAAATGTCGGTAAATCCTTTAATGGCCAAGCTGCTGTCTCGAATGTTAACTTTTTAATTAATGATGGCCAGCTTGTTACCCTCTTAGGTCCATCGGGCTGTGGCAAGACAACGACATTAAGGATGGTCGCGGGTTTAGAGCTTCCGACCGAAGGTTTAATATTCATAGGTGACGACGATGTTACTCGAGTGAGTGCGGCGCAACGAAGTGTCGGCATGGTATTCCAATCGTATGCCCTGTTTCCCCACATGACGGTAATGGATAATGTCTGCTATGGGCTATTGGCCAATAAGGTTAAAAAAGAATTGGCGGTTATATTGGCTACCGAAGCTCTGGATAAGGTGGGCATGAAGCAACTTGTCGCTCGTCATCCCAGTGAGTTGTCTGGAGGCCAGCAGCAGCGGGTCGCTATTGCGCGTTCTTTGGTAACTCAGCCCAAGGTATTGCTGTTTGACGAGCCGTTGTCGAATTTAGATGCCAAGCTGCGGCGCAAGGTTCGGCAAGATATTCGGGATCTTCAGCGAGACATTGGCGTAACCTCAGTTTATGTTACCCACGATCAAGAAGAGGCGTTGGCGATCTCTGATGAGATCATTGTCATGGAGCAGGGTCGGATCAAGCAGATAGGCACGCCGAAGGCACTCTATAACAGCCCTAACAGTCGATTTGTAGCGGATTTTATTGGCGATACCAACATAGTTACCTGTGAAGCGCTTAAGTTGAATGACAACGGAACAACCAAACTGACCCTAGAAGGCGCCGAATTCGAACATTCAAAGCGTCTAGTAGCTAAAGAGAGCTATTGTCTATCGATACGCCCGAGTGCAATTAGGCTATTTACAGCCAACGTTGGCAACTCCATAAAGGCGACTGTCTTGTCGTCAAGCTATTTGGGTGGCCATAAGGAATATAACCTACGCACGGACGCGGGGCAGGAGCTGTTTGTTGTTGACCATTCCTTTGACGATCAGTTGTCAGAAGGTGCCGTTGTCTATGCCACTATAAACGGTCTAGGTGCTTCAGTAGTCGATGAGTAAAGATCAATTGATCTATATTCTCTCGCTCGAGCATGGTAGCCTCACCAAAATACAGTCATTAATAAGTGTTCGAGAGGCGGATCAAGTTTACTTATGTTAAATCCTAAAGAAGATGAACTTTAGAAAGAGTAGGGATAATACATATGATTAAATTATTTAAAAACTTGCTCTGTCTGAGTCTGATAGGCGTATTCTCATTTTTTCCTACAAGCGTCTCCTTTGCCAATAATAGTATGCAGACGGATTTTGTTATTGCCTGCAGCATTGTGCAGCGACATTGCGACCTGATTGCGAATTCCTTTAGTAAATTCGCAAATGTAAATGTTGCAACCGTCAAATTCAGTTCAGGCAGAATGAACGAGGAGTTAAGGTCAGAGACTAATGATATCGATGCATGGATTGGGGGTACCGCTGAGCATCATCTTTTAGCGGCCAAAAATAACCTTACACGACGTATTTTCCCAACGGAACTCCGTTCCTTGGTCGAATGGTCGGTTGACGTCTGGAAAAACAGTGATAACAGAGCGATAGGCTTGTATTCAGGCACACTTGGTTTGGTATCGAACACCAAACTATTGAGAATCAAGGATGTTCAACCACCGGAATGCTGGTCTGATTTAGCCTTCGCTCGATACAAGCAAGATATTATACTGCCGAATCCTAATAAATCTGGCACCGGATATATGCTCATCGGTTCCTTATATCAAATATATGGCCATAAAGAAGCCAAGGAACTTTTTAAGGGGATTTCTGGAAATATTAAGGAACAAATTGGCAGCGGCCATGATGCGCTGCTCACTATCGCGAATGGTGAGGCTATGGTTGGCGTTGGCTTTGCACATGATGTGAAAGTTCTGCAAGAGGAGGGGCATGATATTCAGTTTACCAACCCATGTGAGGGTGGTAGTCAAGAGATTGGTGCCGCGAGCCTAAGTTCCCAATCAACCAAGACAAACACTGGGGATATGTTTATCGATTTTTTGTTAAGTTCAGAACTCCAAAATGAACTGGCAAACTCAAATTTTTATCAATCTTTGTCGAATATAAATACCCGATCCTCAAAAATTTATACCGAGTATTTTCCTGGTAAATCTATTGATTATCAAATGTATTTTTTCGCTCAAGATCAGATTCGAAAAGATATGTTACGTTACTGGAACGGTAATTGACTCAATAATAATATGTTTTGATTAAAATATTTAATCTTATCTCGACCTTGAACTAAGTAAAGTTTTTCTCGATATCGTTATTAATATATATTTATTAATAAAAATAATCGGATATGGCAAGTGGTGACTAACTAGCATCTTATAATCGGTATATCCCGCCATCGAGTCGTATACTGGGGCGACAAAAACTCCCTGCGCATCGAGAATTTCTGATCAAATCCCTTAGCCGCCAGGTGCATGGTGTTGCGACCGTAGCGACCGTTTATGCTGTCCATGCAGGCCATCAAACCTCTGTCGTCCGGCGTCGGGTGAAACAAATCAAATTGCTGTCGGTGCATCGGGCTGATATCCAATAGGCCCACCCCGCATCGATAATACGGAATGCCGAAGCGAAACAGCTGATCCATGGCCGATGAGATGGCCGCCAATAGGGCTCGGGTATCGGAGGTGGGTATGGTGAAGCTGATGTGAGTCGACTTGCGCTGGAATCCGGTTTTGTCATGGGGTGAATTTGACGCGAAGATCATCATGGCGCCGGCAACACTGGCCTGGCGGCGGAGTTTGGCGCCGACGATCTCGGCGTGGGCGGCAAGGGCTGCCTTGAGCTCAGCGTGCTCCGTAATGCGATTGCCAAACGAACGGGTGCTGAAGATCTCCTTCTTAGGCGAGCGCACCTCATCCCAGGACATCCGTACCTCCCCATTGAGTTCCAACACGGTGTTCTCGACCAGTATTGAGAAGCGCTTGCGCATCCGCCTTGGGGCTTGCTCAGACAGCGTTAGGGCGTCGATGATGCCGAGGTCATTGAGTCGGGCACCTATCCGTTTGCCAATACCCCAGACATCGGTCACCAGCATATTAGAGAGTACATGGCGGCGGACGGTATCCCCGTCTATCACGGCGAGCCCACGGAACCCGTTGATCCGTTTTGCCGCATGGCTCGCGGCCTTGGCCAGGGTCGGCGTTGGCCCAACGCCCACCCCCGTTGGCAGTCTTACCTCATCCCATATGGTCCTGCGGATCAAGCGGGCGTGTTCGTACCAAGTTTGGCCCGGCGGCTTATAGCCGCCGTAAAACAGGAAAGCCTCGTCGATGGAGTAGATGTGCATCTCGGGTGCAAAGCGCGCACAGGTATCCATCATGCGTTGACTGAGGTCGGCATAAAGCTCGTAGTTCGACGAGCGCACAATGGCGCCCGCGGCACCCAGCTGCTCCTTGGCCTGGAAATAGGGCACGAATTTTTTTAAACCCAGACGCTTGGCAATACCACACAGGGCGACCACCTGGCCGTCATTATTGGTCAACACCACCATTGGCTTGTGCCGACTCGCGGGATCAAACACCTTTTCGCAAGCGGCATAGCAGCCGTTAACGTCAACCAGGGCGAACAGAAAAGGTCTCCTTCAAGGGCTTGTGCAGTCTAACCGAGCGGATCACCACGCCCTCAATCTCAAACACATCGTCCTCGGCGATCCTGTGGGGTTTGGTGTTCGCAGCCGTTACCTCCAACGTGCGCTGGGCGATGTTAAAGATCTTACAGACAAACTCACCGTTGAGATTGGCTACTATGATGTCGCCTTGCTTCGGCTTGAGGGCCCGGCTGACAATAAGCAAATCGCCATTAAATATGCCCGCACCCATTAATGAATCGCCCTGGGCCAGGCCAAAATAGGTGGCCGAAGGGTGTTCGATCAGTAGGCTGTCCAGATCCAGTGAACTTTGCGTGTATTCCGCACCGGGGGATTCAAAACCCTTGATGCCGCCTGTTTTCGGGGTTGTCAATGGATTTACCACCTGATTACTGTATGGATGTACAGTATGTTAGCACAGTATTTTGCCAATCGAGTCTAAAGATTAGCTATTAGGGTTCAGCGATTGCCCCTACCGACTCTAACGCCCACCCCGCCCCCCCCTAAAAAACACCATACGTCAAATGACGTACCCAAGGGGGGCAATCACCTTATGGTCTCATTTCCCCAAAGCCCTATGATTGGCCCCAATTGAGCAAACCCATCAGGTACCAACCTGCTCTTTGTATGCTAGGGGCGCACTTAATGCCGCTTAGCTCTGCTACCGAACCGGAGAATCCAGATGAAATTGAAAACCATTATGACAGGTGCTGCTTTCGCTGTTTCAGCGAGCATTGCCGCCACTGCTTTTGCCGCCGAGACCATTAAGGTCGGGGTGCTGCACTCATTGTCGGGCACCATGGCTATTTCTGAATCCACCCTGAAAGACACGGTGTTGATGATGATCGAAGAACAGAACAAGAAGGGCGGTTTGCTCGGTAAGCAGTTGGAAGCCGTGGTTGTAGACCCCGCCTCTAACTGGCCGCTGTTCGCCGAGAAGACGCGTGAGC
>Ga0307488_10002951_pt1 | contig 14267 bp, 7 predicted proteins | sample SB02metaG_FD_202248 | JGI IMG/M metagenome (GOLD analysis project Ga0307488, IMG submission 202248) | Sea-ice brine microbial communities from Beaufort Sea near Barrow, Alaska, United States - SB 0.2 | ecosystem: Environmental > Aquatic > Marine > Coastal | place: USA: Alaska | collected 2017-05-06 | reverse complement strand
ATGTTGCATTTCAAAACCGTACGGATCTGCTTTTAATGGTTGAATTTTTCCATTTTTGTCGGCTAATTCATATTTATAATTGCTATTAGCCTGAATATTAGGAATAAATATTTCCCAAACACCTGCACCAGGATGTTTGCGCATGACATGACATCGGCCATCCCAAAAATTAAAATCGCCAACCACAGATACACGGCTGGCATCAGGAGCCCATAAAACGAAATGAACACCTTTCACATGGTCAAAGTCAAGCTCATGAGCACCCATCCATTGATACGTTTGTTCGTGAGTACCTTCACAGAATAAATAAAGATCCTCATTATTTATCATCGAAGGGTAACGGTATGGGTCTTCTATAAGGTGTGTTACGGTTTTATAGGAAACACGTAAACGATAATTAAAAATATCAGGTTGACGGCCAATTTCCCCTTCAAATAATCCCGCTTGATCAACCAAATCAAGTATTGCAACCGATTGATTAGTTTTGCTATCGATAACCTCGACCTTGAGTGCCTCAGGTAAAAATGTTCGAACCACTACCCCAGTTGCATTTGGGTGCTTATGCATACCTAAAACGGAAAAAACATCTTGGTGTTTCGCATTAATGATTGCCGAAACTTCTTTGTTCGCTAACAAGCTACTTGCCTGGTTATTCATTATATTTTCCACTAAAGTGACTGTTCACTAAGTTAAACAAGGTAATCTCATAAATGATCAATTACTTGCTAGCTAAAGACGACTCAAATTGCAGTGCCTGTTTATTTTTTAATGCGAGTTCAATTAGCATACCCAGTGTGACTAAAACCAAGCCCTTTTCTGTTACCCTAAAGCCATTAGCACGGTCATCGCCATGATCTAAACCAATTTCCATACCTTCAGGGATAACACAACTGCGGTCGATAATAGCTTTATTTATTTTACAACCACGATTAATAATGACACTCGGTAAAATAACAGAATCATTAATTTGACAATAAGAATGAACCCTGACTTTAGAGAACAACAACGAACGTTTCACCGTTGAGCCAGAAACAACCACACCACCCGAAACGGTTGAGTCTATCGTTATGCCTCGTCGACCATCTTCATCAAAAACAAATTTTGCTGGCGCCGTTTGCTCTTGATAAGTCCAAATAGGCCAGTTTTCATCATACATATTAAGCTGTGGATCGAGTTCAACTAATTCCATATTAGCTTCCCAGAAGGAGTCTAAGGTACCGACATCACGCCAGTAGGGTTGTTTTTCACTGTCGGGGTCTTTAAAGGGGAAGGCAAAAACGCGATGAGATTCAATTATTTTAGGAATAATGTCATTACCAAAATCACTACTTGAGCCTTCTTCTGCCGCATCTTGTTCTAATTGCTCAAACAAAAACTCAGTATTAAAAACATAATTGCCCATTGACGCTAAGGTTGTGCCCGTTTTGCCGGGGACTTCTGAAGGATTTGCTGGTTTTTCGTCAAAGCGACAAACACGATTATCCTCATCAACAGTCATTACCCCAAAAGAATTTGCTGCATCCTTGGTAGGTACTTCAATACAACAAACTGTCATGTCGGCACCATTAGCTACATGTTCAGCGATTAACGGTCCATAATCCATACGATAAACATGATCTCCTGATAAAATCATCACATATCTAGGCAGTTCATGCCTGATAATATCAATGTTTTGAAAAACCGCATCCGCCGTCCCAAGATACCAATTTTTACCCTTTTGCTGAGATGCGGGTAGTATTTCAATCGACTCACCTAATTCTTTTTTAAAATGTCCCCAACCCCGGTTTACATGGCGAATAAGCGAGTGAGACTTATATTGAGTAGCAATACCTATCCGTCGAATACCTGAATTTATACAGTTTGATAATGGAAAATCAATGATCCTAAACTTACCACCAAAAAAAGTCGCCGGTTTTGCTCTTCTGTCTGTTAACTCAAACAGTCGAGATCCTCGACCACCAGCTAACACTAATGCATAGGTGTCCCTTGTTAAATTACTGATCCTTCTTTCTACATACTTAGGCATAATACCTCCTTGTAAACATTATTTAACGTAAAATTCCATTTTTTACAATTAGTTACATTAATAAAATAATATTAAAGCTTCCATATTTCATCTCGATACTGCCTGATCGTATGATCACTCGAAAATACACCGCTTGCTGCCGTGTTTAAAATACTCATTTTAGTCCACAACGTTTGATCTTGGTAAGTTTTATCTACGCTCCGTTGGGCTTGAAAATAACTGTCGAAATCATAAGCGGTTAGCCACATATCATGGGGATCGCGGATAGTATTGATGATTGAATCAAAAATATTGGGTTCAAATAAATTAAAGTGACCACTTTCTAACAAACTCATCACCGCCGATAACACGGCAGAATTAGCAATAATATTGTTAGGGTGGTAATTTTCAAGAATAGAAGGGATTTCATCGGCTTGAGCACCGAAAAGGAAAAAGTTTTCTGCTTTAACAGCATCCCTAATTTCAATATTTGCCCCATCCAAAGTCCCGATAGTGAGTGCACCATTCATCATAAACTTCATATTCCCGGTACCAGAAGCCTCTTTACCCGCGGTTGAAATTTGTTCTGATAAATCAGTCGCTGGGCAAATAATTTCCATCGCAGAAACATTATAATTAGGAATAAAAGCAACCTTGAGGTACATAGACACTTTGGCATCTAAATTAATAGTATCCGCCACATTATTAATTAATTTAATAATCTCTTTTGCCATCACATATCCAGGTGCAGCCTTACCACCAATAAGAACACAACGCGGTGTAATGTCAGCCGTATCACCTTTACGAATACGATCATATAAGCCAATCACATGTAAAATATTTAGCAATTGACGTTTGTACTCGTGAATGCGCTTCACTTGGACATCAAACATCATATCAAGGTCAAATTTAACCCCTGTTGCTTGTTCGACAAAGTCAATTAAAACAGTTTTATTTGCTCTTTTACTGTCACGCCATTTTTGTTGAAAGGCCTGCTCTTCAGCAAATTTAGCCAATAGTGCAACATCACCAAAATCTGCAACCCACGTTTTTCCAATTTTACTAGAGATCAGTTCAGCTAGACTTGTGTTGCAATGAGACAACCAACGACGAGGAGTAACACCATTGGTTTTATTATTGAATTTTTCAGGCCACAGTTGATAAAAGTTTTTAAATAGACCTGCTTTTAATAATTTAGTATGTAACGCAGCGACGCCATTAACAGAATAACTGCCGACAATGGCTAAATGTGCCATCCTCACTTGTGGCTCGTGTCCTTCTTCAATTAAGGATAATAGCCTTTGTTTTTCAGCGTCTCCCGGCCACTCCACAGCAACTTGTAAAAGAAAGCGTGCATTAATTTCATAAATAATGTCTAAAATACGGGGTAATAATTTTTCAAATAACCTTACCGGCCACTTTTCTAGTGCTTCAGGTAATAAAGTATGGTTAGTATAAGCCATGGTGTGTGCGGTGATTTGCCAGGCGTCATCCCAGCCCATTCTGTAGTCATCCATTAAAATACGCATTAATTCAGCTACCGCGATACTAGGATGAGTATCATTTAACTGAAAACTATTGAGTTCGATAAATTTGTCAAAATTATTACCGGTAATTTCAATATAACTATTGATGGTATCTTGCAAAGAGGCTGAAGATAAAAAGTATTGTTGGCGTAAACGAAGCTCTTTTCCATTTTCACTACTGTCATTGGGGTATAGGACCATAGTGATTTGTTCGGCGAGATTTTTTCTAGCCACCGACTCGGTATAACTACCTGAATTAAATTCATCGAGGTCAAATTCATCGGTTGCTTCAGACTTCCATAACCTTAAGGTATTAACAGTACTATTTTGATAGCCTGGAATCGGCATGTCATAAGGCACTGCGAGGACATCGTGGGTATTATTCCATTGCCTGTATTGTTGGCCATTGCGTCTGGTAATAACGTTTACCTGACCAAAAAACTTAATCCTTATGGTTTTCTCTGGTGCGGCTATTTCCCAAGGATTACCATTACGTAACCAACTATCAGGGTGTTCAACTTGATTACCATTTTTTATTTGTTGATTAAACATGCCATATTCGTAACGAATACCATAACCAATAACCGGTAAAGACAAACTTGCACAACTGTCTAAAAAACATGCCGCTAAACGCCCTAATCCCCCGTTGCCTAATCCAGCATCATGCTCTGATTGTTCAACCTCTTCTAAATCACAACAATAGGCTTTAAGCGCATTACGCACTGTGCCATCTAAATCTAAATTCAAAATGGCGTTATTTAGAGTTCGGCCCATTAAAAACTCTAACGAAATATAACCGACACGACGTTGATGAGCTCTAGAGGCCCTTGTTTTTCTCCATTGGTCAACTAAACGATCACGAATGGTAATCGCAAGGGCGTTATAAAGATATAAGTGAGAGTCTTGTACCTTGTCACGACCTAACGAAAAATGAAAATGGCGCGCTAAATCCTCAGCAAAGGTCTGTTCATTCATTAACACATTATTATCTGATGCAGTAATTTCACAAAAAGTGTTTGATCTAGTCATTAATCAGTCAATCCTATTATTTATAAACAATCATTTAATAAAACAATGGTTGAAAATGCTGCCATAGTAATTATTCGCTCTGCTGGAATAAGACGTTTTTCCTGTTGCTTGCCACTGGAAGTAGTATCAATTATCACTTGCCAATGCACTATGGCGTCAATAACAGGGAGTTGAAACTCTATTGGCTCTTTTCCTGCGTGAAAAAGGCATAACAGTATCGGAGTAGCAGGCGTTTTCTCTTTTATCAAGTAACCTAAAGTCGCGGCATGATGAGAGTGCCAATGATCTTTTTTCATGGCGAATCCCGAGGGATGGTACCAAGTAATGTTGACAGATGATTTTTCATCATCGTGATGTATAAAACGATCATAGGCTAGCATCGGGAGTCGTTTTCTTAATTTACTTAAACTGGCGACAAAGGGCTTTAGCTCTTCGGCGTAAAAAGTATTCTCTTCCCAACTTAACCAATTTATTTCATTGTCTTGGCAGTAGGTATTATTGTTGCCTTTTTGGCTCCGCCCGAGTTCATCACCGGCAAGCAACATAGGTACACCTTGAGAAATCATCAGGGTTGCCAGCATATTTTTTATTTGTCGTAATCGAAGCGATAAGATGTCTTTATCACTAGTTTCACCTTCTATGCCATGATTATGAGAAAAATTATCAGCATGCCCATCCCTATTATTTTCACCATTAGCTTCATTATGACGATATTGATAACTGACTAAGTCATGTAAGGTATTGCCATCATGACTACAAAGAAAATTGATACTGGCATAAGGCTGACGACCATTGTGTTCAAAAATATCACTTGAACCATGAATTCTTTGGGCAAACTCAGGCAATATTCCTTTATCACCTCGCCAATACCGCCTAATGGTATCTCGGTATTGATCATTCCATTCGGACCACGGAGAAGGAAATCCGCCTAATTGATAGCCTCCAGGGCCAATATCCCATGGTTCGGCAACCACTTTGACACTGTTAAGTACTGGGTCTTGCAAAATAGCATCCAAAAAGCCATTACTCTTGTCAAAACCATGAACTTCACGGCCTAAAATAGTTGCTAAGTCAAACCTAAAACCATCAACCCCCATCACCTCTACCCAATAGCGTAAGCTATCCATTACCATTTGTAAGACCCTAGGGTGGCTAATGTTTATGGTATTTCCACAGCCGGTATCATTGATATAATAACGTGGCTCTGTAGGGTTTAATCGATAGTAAGAACTATTGTCTATGCCTCTAAAACTTAACGTAGGGCCTAACCAATTACCTTCGCAAGTGTGGTTGTAAACCACATCAATAATAACTTCAAAACCGGCTTGATGAAGTTCATCAACCATACGTTGAAAGTCATTTATTTGGTGGTGGCTTAAGAAGTCTTTATGAGGTACAAAAAAAGCCAGTGAGTTATAACCCCAGTAATTAGAAAGTTTTTTATCGGCTAAAAACTGTTCTGAAATGAATTGTTGAACAGGTAACAATTCTATCGTCGTCACCCCCATAGCACGGTAATGAGCGAGCATCGCAGAGTGACTTATCCCTAAAAAAGACCCCCGTAATTCTTCAGGAACTTTAGGGTTTAGCTGAGTTAAGCCTTTAACATGTCCTTCGTAAATAATCGTGTTTTGCCAAGCAATAGGCTTTCTAGGCAAAAGAGGGGCAGATGAATCCATAACAACCGCTTTTAACATAACATCGGCATTATCCCTATCATCGAATGACAAATCTTTTTTAGGATCATTCAGATCATAGGCAAAATGACGGTCTGACCATGAAAACGAACCCGCTAAAGCTTTTGCATAAGGGTCTAACAATAATTTATGATGATTAAAACGATGACCAAATGCGGGTATGTAGGATCCATAGACCCGATAACCATAAACTAAACCCGCTTTCGCGCCCTTAAGAAAACCATGCCAAATATCATGTTGACGCAGCGGTAAAACAAAGCGTCTTAATTCTTTACGACCATGCTCATCAAAAATACACAGTTCAACTTTTTCAGCATGGGCTGAAAACAACGCAAAGTTAACACCAGAATCATCAACCAATGTCCCTATTGGATAAGCCCTGCCCGATTCCATTCTATATTGTTCCATTTTTCATCCATTACTAGAGGTGAACCCCTCATTTTTGCTAACGTTTAATCTCACGCTACTCCGACAAAGATAAAAGCGCTTTAAAGTAAATAAAAACATTGAAAGCTAAACTGTAATTAAATAATAGTTTATGACTTTGGTTTTTTAAAGAACAAAACTTTGTCCCTATTATAGTTGAACTGCAGTGAATTCATTATCAAAATAGATTATCTATATTATTAAATAAATTCAGCGTCGGCTTCATATTATGGGCTGGTATTTACCACACTATTTTCACTACCAAAGCCATTAGGTATATATTGATCCGCTTTATAATCATTTTCCCACTCAGTGTTATTTAACAGGTAACGAAAATGGAATGTTTCACCTTTGGGTAACCTCACCTTGGTTTTAAAACTCTGTGTTTTTTTATTAAACCTCATTTCAACGGCTTGCCAGTCGTTAAAATCAGCAACCAGAACCGCTGATGAGACATCACTTCGATTAAATTCAAAGGTCACTTCAGCTTCATCTTTCGTCTTAAAATATTTCTTTGTTAGCATTGTTATTCTCCATTAATCATCTACTAATCAATCTTACATTCATTATTCTGTGTTAGGTCAGTGCAAAATTTTTCAAATCTGCCACAGTAATATGTATTGTCGTTTTAAATATAGTCGCTTTTAATACCAACATGACGGAAAATTATAAATTAAGCCAAATATAATAAAACAATCAGACTTCTATATATAAATGATAATATTTTGGTCAAAAAACTATTTTTCACTGTGATTTACTTTCATTGTTAACATGGAGTTTAAATGAGTCCTATTGAACAGTTAGCCGAATTGGTGGGTTTTCACTCAAGCTATAGTGGGGTGTTTGGCGATCAAGTCATCGCTCAAGATCAAGCCATAGCGAAGTTATTGAAAGCAATGGGCTTCAAATTAGATGACAAGTCATTAACTAAAACCATTGTTTTATTAACTCAAAAAAAATGGTTCAATATCTTGCCTACCGTTCATATTGCTAAAGCTGAAAAACAGCTACATGCAATAACAGTAAGTCTGCCTAAAACTGAAATTTCATCACTAAATTGGAATATTATTACTGAATTAGGTGATAATATTTCAGGCACTAGTAACATTGACGATCTGCAACTCATCGATGAGATTGAGCTTGATAAAAAGCCATATTGCCAATATCAATTACTTTTACCTACGCTTGAGCAAGGTTATCACCAGCTGAGTATCAGCATGGCTAATGTTAAAGCCAGCTGTCCACTGATTTTTGCTCCTAAAACCTGCTACAGTCCTCAAGAAGCATCCGCGAATAAGATCTGGGGCTTCACTGCTCAATTATATTCGCTTCGCAGTCATAACAACTGGGGTATGGGTGATTTTACCGACTTATTTCAGTTGGTTCAAAGATCAGTTGAGCAACGGGCGTCAACTATTGGATTAAATCCGCTGCATCCACTTTTCCAGCAAAACCCTGCTCACCGAAGCCCTTACTCACCATCAAGTCGTTGTTTCTTAAACCCTCTTTATATAGATGTAACCAAGGCACCCAATTTTGACTATTGTGTGTCAGCACAAAAGAAAGTCAAAAGTAAAACATTCCAACAAAATATTGTAAAGGCTAGAGCAAGTGAGCTGATTGACTACCCCGCCGTTGCCGCACTTAAATTTGAAATAACCGAAATATTATTTGAAAACTTCTGTGATAATAGCAGAGGTTTATACCAATCAATGTCAGGAGATTTTAAAAATTACAAAGAAAAACAGGGTAATGACTTACAGCGTTTTGCCACGTTTCATGCCTTAAATGAGCATTTTAATTTAACCGATAACAAGGTCTATGGATGGCCTGATTGGCCAAAAGACTTTCATGAGCCAAGTAGTGATAATGTTAGTAAATTTCAACAGACTCATGCCAGACGTATCGACTATTTTTGTTTCTTACAATGGATAGCCAATCAACAATTAACGGCAGTAACCCAATGTGCACTAGAACAAGAAATGGCAATTGGCTTATACCTTGATTTAGCTGTGGGCTGTGACGGCTCTGGTGTTGACGTTTGGTCTGATAAAGCGGTTTATGTTGCGGGTGCCTCTATTGGCGCGCCACCCGATGCAATGAACCCACTGGGACAAAATTGGGGGTTAACCCCCATCAACCCCATTGAATTACAGAAAAAAGGCTATCAACCCTTAGCAAAAGCGCTTCGAAGTAATATGCAATATGCAGGTGCCTTACGTATCGATCATATATTAGGCTTAATGCGTCAATATTGGGTCGCGCCAGGTATGGCAGCGGATGAAGGGGTTTATATTAGTTTTCCTTTTGATGATATTTTACGGGTTATCGCCTTAGAGTCTCGTCGTAATCGCTGTGTTGTTATTGGGGAAGACTTAGGCAATGTCCCCCCTGACTTTAGCCACACTATTCAACAGGCAGGACTTTTATCCTTTAAAGTGATGTTTTTTGAGCGCTGGCAGTCAGGCTTATTTAAGCGCCCTGAAAATTTTCCTGTTCAATCGATCATAACCGTTTCAACCCATGATACCGCAACATTAGCCGGTTGGTGGCAAGGCCGAGATTTAGAGTGGCGTGAACACCTTCACCTTTACCCTAATGAAGAAGCAGGAAATGCTGACAGAAATGCTCGGCCCGTCGAACGACAAAACCTGATTGCGGCTTTAAACGATCTTAATGTGATTGATATGAGCAAAGTGCCACAACAATTGCCAGCATTGTTCACTACTGAATTAAGCATTGCTGTACAAAAATATATGGCTATTTCTCCTAGCCATCTTCAACTAATACCACTAGAGGACGCCCTAGAAATACCTGAACAAGTTAATATCCCAGGTACTATAAATCAGCACCCTAATTGGCTGCAAAAATTACCGATAATGTTAGAAGATATTTGGCAAGTGAATTCTGTTAACAAAATCTGCCAAGCGATGAGGGAATTAAGACCTCATTGACTATTTATTTAGTATCAGGGCTTAAAATATTTTCCTTATCTTTGCTAAACAAGCGTTATACTGCTTAGCTATCAAAACGTTAACCCACTCATTACCCGTCAAAAATACCAGCACGAGTCGTCAGGAATAGAAGTAAAGGTTCAACTCATCGGCAGAGTCGATAACAAGTGAAAACTAAGGTGTTATCGACTACTGAGCTAATTTTGAACCCAGTTATCCAACAACATTTTCGCTTCTTCTTTTTCTTCAAAGTCTTTATTGCTTTGCACAACATCAACTAACTGGTTAATAGCGGCTTCTCTGCGGTTTAACCCATCTAATGCTAAGGCAATATGGTATTTGACTACTTGTACCTCAGAGTTCACTGCGATGGCTTGCCTGAGAAGAGAAAGCGATTTGTCGTATTCTTTCATTTGCAAAAAAACAGTTGCAAACGTATCGATGACGACAACATTATCGGGCGATATGTCATATGCTTTTTGCGCATAATTAAGAGCCTGATCTAATTGGTTATTTTCAATATAAGCATAAGCTAAATTATTCAATATAGCTATTGATTCAGGGGCTGACCGTAATGCCCTGAGGTAAAGCTCTATAGCGTTAACTGATTTATTTTGTATTTTATAAATATCGGCTAACGCTATAATAATCGACTCATCAAAGTTAGTGTCAAGGTCAAGGTTATTAACCAATAAGGTTTCAGCTTCACTAATCCCGCCCATCATTTTATAGGTTCGATATAAACTGAGAATACTTTTTTCAGACTTGTTTTTATTGTAGGCCAATTGAAAGCTTTGTAATGCTGATTGGTATTGCCCTTGGACATAATACCAGTCACCTCGTAATAAATCGGCAATAGCCAGTGAGGGCCTTTTCTTACGAATAAAATCAATCCGGTTACTCGCGTCTTTTAATTTTTTATCTACTAATAATAATTTCACCAAAAGTATATTGGCTTCTATTAAATCATCATTCCACAGCACGGCTTCTTCGAGGGTTAAAATAGCACCTGGAATGTCTTGAGCAATAACTTGTGCGTTAGCTAAGCCTAAATAGGCCTCGCCTTGATCTTTTGCTATATCAACTTTTTCTTTAAATTGCTTAATGGCTTTAGGGTAATCACGCGTGGTTAGGTATATTCCCCCTAAAAGTTGGTGGATGTTTTCATCTGGGCTGTCTTTTACTAATGCCTCCAAACGTACTTTAAAAGTTTCAAGCTCTGCTGTTTTACGATAGTGTTGTTCAAGACTAATAAGCGCCTGTTTATTTGTTTTTTCAATTGATAGCGCTTTTTCTAGCCATACAACTTGTGCTTTATCATTACCTTGGGCGTCAAACGCTTTAGCTATACCATTCATTATTTTTACATTGTCATTGTCATTACTGCTGAGTAATTTTTCCAAAGCTATTATCGCCTCTGCCGGTTTGCCCTTTTGGATATTAATGTCAGCGATACCTAGACGAGCATCGACCAAGTTAGCATCAATGGCGATGGCTTTATCGAAGTAGACTTTCGCTGACTCAAAGTCGGCTAACTTCAAGTAGGTTAGGCCATGTAAATAATGGAATTGGGCATTGTTAGGCGCTACTATAATTAATCGTTCCGTCCGTGCCTGAGCTAATTCAATTGAGCTTAATTGGGTTAAACACTCATACTCTAACAATAAGGCTTGCGGCAAATTAGGATAAGCTTGCCTTATCTTTGCTAATTCAGCCATCGCTTTATGAAAATGTAACTGTTCCATGTAACTAGACGCTAAGGATAATAAAGTCTTGATATTGCCTTGATCAATTAATAGCGCTTGCTTAAAAAAACCTTGAGCTTTAACCTGTTCATTTAAGGCCATATGAGCTTTTCCTAACATCACCAATATCACTGGGTGATTGGGAAAATTCTGGTTGGCTTTTGACAACAGGCGTCTGGCACTGATGTAATTTTCAAGGTGTAATTCTATTTCCCCCTGCATTTTAATCGCTCTTAAATCATTAACGTTAGCTAAGTATTGATTAAAAAAATTCTGAGCCTCAAGATAACTTTTTTTCTTATATAAAATATAACCTGCGAGGAATAAGTACTGGGGATTTTCATTTCTTATTTCTGATGGTAAAGAGTTCAGTAATTGCAATATATTATCTAGGGTTTGTTCTACGTTTAACGTTTTATTTTTAGAGATCGCTATCATAAACTTTAAAAAATTACTTTGAGGTTCTTTGGGAGCGAAATCTAAAATATAGTCAACTTCTTTTTCTGCTCGGTCTAAAGCCCCTTTTGACAGAAGTATTTCAGCAAGAAAGAGACGGGCCGCTAAATAATTTTTATCTTTTTTAATGGCAACTTCTAAAATGTTTTCCGCTTCAATACTTTTACCCTCAATCATATAAAGGCGGGCTCTGATCAATCTTGCATTATTAGGTACTTCAGGACTTAACAACGCTTTATCGGCAAAAACCATTGCTAAAGCAAACTGTCTTCTTGCAATATAAACTTGTGCTTTACCTACATTAGCTTTGGCGTAATCCGGCATTAATGTTAAGGCATAATCAAAACTATCTTCAGCAAAAACCAGTTTCTTTCGCCCTAAATATGCTTGTCCTCGATAATAGGCGAGACTCATTTCAGTTTCTCTATCCCTTGTTGCAGGGGATGTTATCTCAATGGCCTTTTTAAATTGCTGCTGTAATAAATACGCATGAGCTTGCAACGGTAAAAGTAAATTAAGATCCCCCCCTAGCTCTTTTGCATAGGCTAACTCTAACTCTGCACCAATACCATTTTGATGATCTAAAAGTATTTTGGCATATAAAATTCTTGCTGGTAAATGTGCCCTGTTCTCTTTAAAGGTATTTTTTAAGTGAATCATAGCACTTGGGTAGTCTTGTTCTTCAAAACTGATAAGCGCCCTCTCGTAACTTTTATCGTCGAGTTTTTGAGCAAAAGATGACAAGGTCACAACCAAAAAAAATAAAAAAGCAAACAAGCGCATAAAAACCCCTTAACTAGTAATCATTAACCCAACAAGGGTAAGTAAATAATTATAGTAATGACTTGCTAAAAAACAAAAAAGTATTGTAAAAACAATACTTTTTTATTCAGTGAGTAGGCTTTTAGTTAATGTTGCCCTTGCTTTCGCCTTGTTGCCACTAAACCTGCGAGGCCCAGGGCAAAAATAGCCATTGAGCTCGGTTCAGGCACATCAACAGGAGGACCAATAACCGGATGATCTAAGTCTATTTTAAAAGGAGAAGCATGAGAGTCACCTAAGTCTAACATCGCTGTTAATTTCTCGGTGGTTAAAGCATCTAAGTCACCAAATATATTAGAGCTAAATTCAAACTCATAACCAACATGACTTTCCCACCCGGTGTTACTAGTTAACGAGTTTGTCGTGTTAAAGCCAACTAATTTTACGTTATTGTCCATTGACGTTTTTACATCGACAATAAATGTGCCAGGGTCTCCTTCAATCACAGACCCGTCATTTTGTCCTGTGTTGGCAACATTACCCCAACCCCCTGAGGTATAAGTACTTTCACCATTGATACACTCTTTACCTTTCCCCCCTACGCATGCGAGTAAATCAACAGCTATTTCAGTGGTATCAGTTATATAAAGCCCGTTAAGATCTTGGTCTTGACCTATGAATTTAAAATACCCCGCACTTGAGCCTAATGCATCACTGGTCAATATCTGCTTAAAAGTATGACCACTAGTCCAGCCCGAATCAAGTGAATCTGCAGGAGCACCATAAATGGTATCAACATACTCTTCTGCCATTTTAAAATACATAAATTGATGAGAAACTAATCCACCCATGCCATCATCAACATCTGCTTGGCCAAAATAGAGATAACCTTTAGCATAGGGATTACCATTAAGGTTATAATTGACTTCAAATGCATGGGTATATTGTTCAGGACCGCATTCAAAGCAACCGTCCACGGTAAAATCGCCTGCTGATACTGGCAAAGCGATGATTAAAATCAAACAAGAGACAACTCGTAAGACGAGTTGTACAATATTTTTTTGAAGAGCCAATGTCATTCCCTTAACCGTTAGAATACTCGTCTCAATCATTAGGCAAGATAAGTGCCATTAAAAATAACATTAAATTTTTCAATAAGTCAGAGACTTTAATCAATTAAAGAAGGTTAACAAACTAACTAACTGTAAAAAATACTGACAAAGGTTGCAATACCGGATAAAACAGCAAAACGACTAGATAAATTGGCTAAACTTGCCCCACCCACTTATTCCGTTAAATTAGAAGGATGCCTAGTAGATTTTTTCTTAAATTTTAGCGACACTATCAATATGATCTATTGATGACGATGGCATATGTGGCGATTTCTTTTTCTAACAATACTAGTAGCTTCTTTAAGCTTAAATGTTTACTTATTAGTGCCTATAAAACAGCCTAGTATTGTTAAAGCCGCCTTCAGTGACTTGGTTAAAAATGCGTTCAGCGCGCCAAAGACATCACAGGTAACAGAATCAACAGAAGTAATAAATGTAAATGTAAACAAGACGCAAGCGCTGGCGAATGGCTTGCCAATGTTGTTATCAACACATGATGGCGTTAAGCCCCCCCGCCAACAAGTGAAAAATTTAGAAGAGATCATTCAGCAAGCG
>Ga0307488_10002950_pt1 | contig 14269 bp, 17 predicted proteins | sample SB02metaG_FD_202248 | JGI IMG/M metagenome (GOLD analysis project Ga0307488, IMG submission 202248) | Sea-ice brine microbial communities from Beaufort Sea near Barrow, Alaska, United States - SB 0.2 | ecosystem: Environmental > Aquatic > Marine > Coastal | place: USA: Alaska | collected... | reverse complement strand
ACCAATGATTCTCCTTAATTAAATAACGCAATAATTTTGGTGCAGTCTCTGCATTATTTTGATTTGCCGGATTGCTCACTCTAGCAGTATATGCAATTAACTCGGCGGCAGTGAATACTCCCGTGTGTCCTGCTGACGGTGTACTTAAAGCAATTAGGTTTACGTTTGACATTAACATTTTCTCCATAATGTAAATTTCATCTCAGCCCTAAGGCCGTTGTATGTATGTTTCTTAATTATATCTTGCACATTACTTATACCACTGTTTACCATATCGTTTATGTCCTTCTGCTCGATACTGTCAGGCCATATACAAATATTATACCCCATCTTAATATACTTACTCATCAACTTGCAAACGTCCTTGTTCTTCGGCTGATTATCAAAAACGATGGTTAAAGTCTCCTTATCCAGCCCTAACTGTTCGATCTTATTGAAAGATGTCCCAGCACATGCAATAGCATTACTAAGGAAGAGACTGTCTAACGGACCCTCTACGACTGTTACAGGCATGGACTTGTCAATATTATCTAATCCATATACTGTCGAGGCATCCTCATCAATTTTTACTAGTATGTAACGTAATTCTTCTCCGCGCATACCGCGTAGAGATAGTGCGGTGAGTTTACCGTTCTCATCTACGAAAGGAATTGCAAGTCTAGGCTCTTCTGTTATGATTCTGTCTTTATACTTATAATTTAACTGAACTATGTCTTGCACATTATCAACATAATATAAGTTTTTATGTGAAGACTTTGGTAACCCTCTATTGTTAACATAGCTAACTGCCTCATGATCTGCGGGTAGGTCATACAGACTATCCATCAAGGTCGCCCATAGTGGCTTGCAAGTTATTTCAGGTACTTTCTCAATAGACTTAAAGACCTCAGTGACCGCATCTGATGTGCCATGCTTTTTGTGGTTGCTACCGTCAGCATACCGTTCTAAGACGTATTCCTTGTACAATAAACCATCAAGTGTTCTAAGCATAGTGCCAAAATGAGCACCATGTCCACACTTGTGACATTTATACATGAGGTCATTAGACTTGCGATAAAAATATCCTCGCATCTTGCGTTTATTACTTTGAGAGTCACCGCAGATGGGACACCTGACGTTCCACAGGTAGTCGCTCTTCTTTTTGAAGATCTCGAATCTATGCGAGATTTGTGTTAGAAATTTGACATCAATATATAAGCTCATGTGTAACATTATACATGGTTATAAACACAATGTCAAGTAAAAAGGGTACCAAAGAACTCAATATTAGCTATGATGAAACCAAATATTATAAATGCGCCGGTTAACATCCACTGTTTCCTTTCAACAGCGGATAGTCGAGCTTCAGTGATTTTATCGCGATCCTGCAATTTTTGGTCAAGATTGGCAAATGCACTGCGGCTGTTGGTATCATGGGCCTCTGCCGCATCTCTTATATCGCGGGTACTGGTTGTTATCCGTGAGTGGACCTCTTTGAAATTCTCGGCTACATCTTTGAAATTCTCAGTCATAGTTATTCGCTGTTGATCCACTGTGTTTTGTATATCTTTGGTTTCGCTCACCATTTGCACTATTCTAACTTCATGCACATGAAGCAATTGATTAATAGAACTAGATATATCTGCCATCTTCTCGATTGTAGTATCAAGTTTCGCCAGTATGGTTTTACCACTCTCTATATCTCTCTCCGCGATTGCAACCCGCGTTTCAAGTTTAGCTATTAACTGTTCCATTTATCTTTTTCTTCTTTTTGCGTCTACCTAAAGGCATAAACACTGGATCCCGTCCAGGTTCTCGTTGGTCAGTCGGACCTGTTCCAATACCAGCAATTGCACCACCACCAACCCCCATCATTTCTTCTTTGAGTTGGAAGTTTCTGAATGATAACAATCCATTCTCTAATAATACAGCCTGTGCCTGTACATCACTATCTGCCATAAAGACTTCCAATAGTGTGTCAACATTATCTTCATCAGGCTCTTCATACTCTCTAAGTATAGCAAGGGCCGCCGCAAAAGTCAATAGTCTTTTCGCATTACGGTCGGGTGATTTTAAGAGAGCTTTTTGTACTTTGAATATGAATCGTTGTAATAACGAATATGAATTTAACTCGTCATTTGTAACTGGGTCTTTAATCTTCTCACCGTCTTGGTCTATAATGCCTAGTTTGAAGGCGTCAGAATTTCGTATGGGTATTGACAACATACGAAGAATTCTGTATCCGACTACGGCATCTACAAAACGTGACATTAAAGTTTCCTTAGAGCTTCTAATACAGTACCATCTAATGGCAAATATGGTTGGTTACTACCAATTTGCTCCAATGGCATTCGATTAATATATACTAGGAATGATTTTAAAATTGCCCAGTATTTCTCCTCCAATTTAAAGAATAACATTGGAGTTGCGGCGCCATCGAATACATTGTATATTACCATCAAGTGATTGATGATTAATCTCTCACTTAATACACTTGAATTTTCGTATCTACGGAATAGCCGCTTTACATATTTAAATCTTTTTAAATCTTCTTCCAAATCTTCTAACCCACTACAGCCTGGGTTAGAATAATTTTTTATAGCGAAAATCAAAAAGTTACCATCATTTAATTCAATCATGCAATCCTTTATCGAACTGTTACGCTGTTACCGTAGCAGTTCCTCCAATTATATACCATTTACTATTAGTATATATAAGGGTCGCTGTATCCCCCACATTAGAGAAAGCCACTGTGTCACTTGCTACATCGGAATCATCCAAAGTTAGCGTGTTGGACCCAGAGTTTGCAATCATTAAAATGATTTTTATCTGTCCTTCAGTACCGACCCCAATAGTAAGCGTACCTGCTGTAGCAGGGTTACTTAGATAGGTAATGTTAGTAGCAACACTAACATCACCTGCCGCAGTAAGTGTTTCAACACCACCTATGGAAAATTTGCTTGTAAAATTAGCCGGTGTAGGAACAGCGGCAAACAGATTTGCCAATGTAATTTGCTTACTTGCACTGCCGGACACAATATAAACTGTATCTGTGCCAGCAATGCTTGTAGCGGCTGTTAGTTGACTTAGTTTTTGGTCAGCCATTGTCTGCTATCCTTAATCAGAGAATTCCAAGTCATCCGCCGCATCACCAGTGATACCGTTTTTAGACATTGCAACTAGAACTTCATATTGGATACGCCCAGCACGTTGACCAGTACCAACAGTACGCTTAACCCAACCACTGTGAGCAGCCGAAGTACCAGTAGCACCAGTACCTTTAGCGGCAACAGCCGTTGCGAGAGTCTCACCGTTCAATTCAAAGAACTGAGCATTGTTACCAGCACCAGTTAAGTCAATAATTTTATACTGTGTTAGTGTCAGACCAAGTGTAGTGCCAGCAGTAGTAGTTAATGCGCTACCACCTTCAGTAGTAAGCACGAATGCTGTGTTATCAGGAGCCGCACCAGTTACACTAGCAACTAAATAAACGTTTCCAGCAACATAGTTGTCAATAGTAGCTGTGGCTGCCCCAGTCAATGCACCAGTAATAACTACACGATCACCAGCAACAAGTGGACCATCAGCGGCGGCAAGAGCAAATGCACCTGATGTATTAGTAGTAGTAGAAGCCGAAAGTTCTACACCAGCCGCTAGAATAGCAGTAGTAGCTAGACGGAATGCGTTAGCAGTGAAACCAGCACCTGAAACAAAGTATGCGGTATTGTCAACAAGACCAGCAAGTGCAGTTCCACCACCGTCTTGATATGTAACTGAATCAGCTTCAGCTAAACCGTGAGCAGTATAAGCAATTGTCTCGGTCTGAGCATGTGTTACAGCAGATGTTGGGATAGTACGCTTTGGCTTAGCAATTGCTACTGTAGGAACCGTCTCGTAAGAAGAACCAACATTAGTTACCGCGATTGCCGATACCGCACCGGTTGCAACAGTAGCTGTGGCTGCCGCGCTTGAACCGCCACCACCAGAGAATGTTACCGCTGGAGCTTCAAGATAGTTTGTACCACCGACTGCAACCGAAACAGAAGCAACATTGTCTCCACCAGAACCAATCTCAGTTTTGTCAACACCATATACATCAGCAGAAGCAGTGTTAGCATTGGCACCAATTGATAATGGCTTTTCACTTAGCGTGTATTGAGATGCAGTGAAAGTTGCAAGAGCTGTACCACGGTCAAGATTTTCACAAGTAAGTTTAGTGGCACTCTCAATTGAAAGGACAGCCATTTGCTGTGTTAGAACTGTGATTACATCACCGACAAATACTTCTTGTCCAGCACCTGCAAAGTCTGCGCTCGATGCACCAGTAACGATACCACGTGTGCCTACTGCAAAAGCATGTGTCAATGCATGTGACGCACCAGAACCATCAGCGAGTGTGATTACTGTTGGATTATTGTGAAGCGCATCAGCTTGATTAGCCGCTAATTGAACTGTGTTTGTTGTAGCATTAGTAATGAAGTAGTCAGTAGTGTCTACAATTCCTACTACCTGAGTACCACCGCCATCAACGTAATTGACTTTATCGCCATTACGGAATGGATGTGCAGTTACTGTAATGATACTGGCATCAACATTTGTTGCGCCGTTAAAAGTAGCAGTTGGTGCCGCTAGGGCTACCGTACCTGTACTTGTTTTATCGTCTGCTTTACCCCAGCCGGACATATTGTTCTCCTAATTTTAAGTTATGTGTGTTATTTATTTATATGTTTCATAAAAGAATCGTGTGAGTCATGCGCCGTGTGCATATCAACCTTAGCACCTGGTTTAGAACCTAGATACTTAGTTAAATACTGGTGAGCATGCGCCTTACTAACTGTTTTCTGGGAGCCATCTTTGAAGGTAACTGCCTTACCGACAGTGATAGCTTTCCTGAGTTGGGATACAATATGTCCACCATGCTTATCTTTTGAGCGGTCGGTGCTTCCAGTGTACTTATCAGTACCACCTTTGTCACCGCTTTTCTTAACTGGTGCCATACCCTTTGAGTCATTTTTCATATCACGCCTTGCATCTGATGCGGCGGATTCGACAACTTCTTCATTCTTAGCTTTATGTGCATCATCAACACTTGAAAAGAATTTCTTCTTTTCGTCATCTGACATACCATCAAGACTCTTACCCGATTTCTTTAGCATTGCCGCAAACTTTTCTTTATAGTCCATTTCAAACAATGCATCTAATTCTTCGTCTGTCCATTCCTCAGCATATACAAACCCTTTCTTAACTGCAAACTTGGCACGGCTAGTTGTCACCTTTTTAACTTGCTGAGTCTTAGGATTTGCAATTAAGGTACTCTTTCTTTTCTCTTTTTCTCTTTTCTCTGTTGCCTTTTTCATACGCATCATAGTGTTATCATCATCGGAGCCTGCCTGAGATGCTGGATATGATTCACCTAAATCTGATTCAATCTCGTCCAAGCCGACATCTTCTTTTACTTTATCAGGTTGCATGCCATCTGGGTGTGCATTCTTAGTTCCTGCAGGTGGTTTAACTCTCCACTTAATTGCAGTCTTAGGGCCCTGTAGACTTGAAGGTTTGAGGCTTTTGCCTGCGTTCTTAAAGTGAGTGGCGACATCTAATGTATTCTTAGCAACACCTTCTTCAATCTCGTCAAGGTCATCTTCCTCAACAGCCGCAACGTCCTGAGCCATTATAGTTTCTTGAGGAGCATTCATTCCACGTATGGTGGCAATGACACCCTCTAATCCCTTACCCATTTCCTGTGACATAATTGACTCTGCAATGTCTGTAGTAAGTTCAGGTGAAACTGGCTCCTGGTCTTCCTTCATGTCTTTCATGCTGTGTTGTCCACCGCAATGGGCACAATCTGATTCACAACCACAACTGCCTTCAGCATCAATTTTGCTATCACAACACGAACACATATCGCCTTCGGTTGCTTCAGTCTGATAGCGACTCTTTTGTGTGTGTTGTTTTGCTTTTTGAAATACGGTGTCATCTCCAGTCACAATGTAAATCAGAGAATCGACTACCTTAGATACTGCTTCTCGCTCTGCAGGACTAAGTGTCTTTGCCATCTTTAATTTATCTAATCCCCGATGTAACATTGGAAGTTGCGCAGGTGATAACATCCCCTGCCGCACAAGTTGATCTAGTTTACGTGATTGAGTTGATACCGCTTCACCCAGTAGTACAGATCGCATTGTCTGCATTTCATTTTTTTGGCTCATTGTGTCCCCCTGAGGATAATGTTTATAATATTTATAAGGATTAGGAAATTACCAAATGTACTCTAGGTTCAGCCCCTGCATTATAGACAAAATGCTTGCTTAGAGTATCTACCTCATAGAAATGATTGCCTGTTGGTAGATGTACCGGGTGTATTGTATCGTCCTCAGACACTGATGCCAGAAAACTATATGGATTTGTTACTATTGGAAAATGATACCTTGTACTAGAATCAACATGTACCGGATACCCTGCGGCAGGACCCTGACACAAATATCTTGCGCGAATAAATTTCTTGCCTACGAGTTCACTTAATTCATCTATTATATTGGAAGTATAGTTAGGTGTTTGCTCATTCCAAAAAGACATTGACTTTAGCATTGCTTCCCAGCTAGTGTCATCCGTATGGCTTTTAATATTAATAGTCGTATCTAAGAAATTGTCACCACGCAAATGAATATTTGTGCCGTTTGCAATTGTATCAGTATCCCACCCATTAGGCAGACATAAAGAGATGACCTTCTCATAGTCATCCCTCATTTGAGTATAATCTACCTGCAATTCTTCAATTTTTTTAATAAACATAATATATTCCCAACTACTACCAGGCTTTGCAACTCCAGTAGCCAGCAGAATCTTTAGGTTTTGATTGGTCACATTTGTGTCTTGCTCTGAATGACTTCTTGCGGGCAGGAATATTCTTCTTAATAGTCATATTCTTATCACCGAAGTTTACTTTAGTTGCCTTTCCGTCACCGTCAAGGTCAACATATACCTTTGACTTCTTCACATCACCTGCGCTTGGCTTGTTGAGAGTAACTTTCTTACCCTGATAAGTAGCTTCAGGTAAGTCTTTAACAGCATTAGAGGTGTACTGTGCTTTCAGTTTTGCATGTTCTGCGGCTCGGTCTTTTGCACGTTTTACTAAATCAACACCACTAGACTTTAAACGAGTAGTTAGTCGCTGACTTGCAGGTGCCGCTTCACCAATCGTCTTTGAGATTTTCTTTCTAATGTCGGCAGAGAGTTCTTTGTAATGATATAAGTCCTGACTATCGGCAGTGTGTTTCTCGCCTGTCATTACCTGACCATCATGGGCATGCTGAGGTCCTTTCCACTCTTTACCATCTTTAGTGTAGTGACCTTCTGATTTCCAAGAATGCTGTTCACCTTCTTTGACACAATTATTGACTTTGGTATCACCCTTCATCTTTGTGCCTTTCTTCTTATATCCATCCCAGCACTTGGGATCTAGCCGTTGCTTTTCTGCTAGGTGATCTTTGAATGAGTTCATAATAGTTCCTAATAGTTACTTGTATATATGTAGCTACAATCCCTTAAATATTGTTAATATAATGTAAATAACCGCTGGCAAAAGAACTACTATACCCGTACCCCATAACAAACAAGTCATTATGAGTGCAAACATATCCGCTTTCTTTTTTGCGGCGATTCTTGCGGCTCTGTCTCTGTTCTGTCTACACTGTACTTGGTATTGTAACCAGTCGTTATGCATATCGGCACGGCCGGCATATATCATCCATTCTTTAAGCCAAACTTCTTGCTCTTTAAGTTTCTCTAAAGCCATGAATGCTTGTAACTCTGTCTTACCCCCGTCCTTTTTTGCCTGCTTTGCTATTACCGATTTATTGTCAAAAAAAGTACTAGCGGCATCAGCAACATCGTATATTTCCTTACCGTTTTCTAAGGCACCTTTAATTATCTGAAATGCGGCATTACATGCGGCAATCTCGGCGATCACTTTTTCTTAGCCTTTGCAGGGGCTTTAATCTTAAACTTCTTAGCCTTGTATTTATTCGCTGAACTACCTTTCTTGATCTTAAATTTAGTAGCTTTCTGAGAAACCCCACTTTTGCGATTCTTCAATCTACCCATTTCAGCTTTGCGTACATTGGGTATCATGCGCTGTGCAAGTCTACTTACAACCGGAGCAAAACGTTTTATCAATAATTCTAACCGATTCTTTTCTGCAGGTGGCATTGCACTAACATCCCTACCACGCGCAAGTCTTTTCTTAAACATATTTCTTGCACCACGCGAAGCCTTCATCTTAATGCGGTCGGGTGAGGATGACATTCTTGATCTACGTTTTCTTGCTACTGCAAGTTTTTGTTTATTTCGTTTTGCATGAAACCGTCTTTTCATACGTCCCTGAATACTAAGTACTTCGGTAATCTGAATACCGTCAATATCTACGTCTTCATCTTCAACATCGTAGTCTTCCAATTCTTCATCATCATACATACCCAATGAAATAAAGTCATCGAAGGTCATTTTATCAATGTCGTTTTCCATTTCTAAAACGTCTTCATCGGGGAAGCCATGTATTTCTATTTGGTGAAGGTCACTGTAATCATCTGCTTCCTTGACAACATTATCTACAGTTTGGTCGCCTTTCTTCTTACGTGGTACACTCTGTCCTGGAGTCATATCTTTATAATACTGGGTGCCTTCCGGAGTACCCCATTCGTGCTTCTGTGCATCGTATGATTCCGAATACATCTGTGCAAGCAGTTTTGAATTTAGTGCCGCACCAAATGATTTTAGAACTTTATGGGCATAGTAGTCAGTATCATGCCGTAACTTGCCGCCAGTTTCTTTTTTCTTACGAGTAATAACATCCCTTAATGTCTTTAATGCCGCATCATAGTTTCTTTTATGTACGGTCTTAGCCATCACTTTATCTTTGATGGAGATGTAAATTTCTGACAATGGTAGTTCCTCTTCCAATCCGGCTGCCGGACCTACTGTCTTAATCTGTTTAAATACTTTTTTCTTTTCTCTGCTTTTAGTAAGAGCTTTCTGATTTGAAGATTGGGGACGTTTCAACGTGGCAAGTTTTGCCATCGGCGGAAGATCTTCATTCACTTTTGTCTTACGAGAAGCATGCTGTGCCTTTATCCAACGAGCCGCAATATAATTATGAGATGTACTATTAATCCATGTCGAAACTTTACGGTATGCTGATAGCATTATCGCATCATTTGAATCTGCACTATTATCAACGATAAGCATGTTTCTACCAAAAAGGTTCTGAAACTTACCTATATTGTTTTGTACGTCTTGCCACATCTTTGCAACAAGTGGTGCAGCCAACTTTCTTGCTCTCCTGTTATTACGTTCCTGTGCGGTTTCTAAATTTGTGTTAACAAAAAGAAGCATGGTAGTGTAGCCAAGTGCTTCTAATGCGGCCTTCTGTTTTTGAATTTTTGTGTAGTTTTTGCCCGTCCCATCAATAACTAATCCAAGTCTACCCCTTAGCGCAATGTCCATTTTTTTGGAAGTGAGAGCTTTTGCTTTATTACGCATTGTTTGCCCAGACTCTGAGCCGATATTCTCGGGGGTCGGTTCCATACCCGCTTTGACTAAAGACCGCTCAAATGCATCATCTGAGTTAATCAGTTTTAGACCCTGGGCAGTCAATGCTGTATTACCGACAACAAAGGACTTTCCTGCGCCAGGTCCGCCCGCTAAAAATATTGCTTTAAATATAGCCGGGTCATTGACACCCTCTTCAAGCGGCATAAAATCTGCAAAAGTTTTAAACATTACTCTATCAACTCCGGTATGTAAACAGTTTTACCATCTACTCTACTTGCGGTTAGTACTGATTTACGATTACCCTCAGCCTTATATGATACATGCACCCAACCACTATCAGGTATACCTGGTGTATAAAACTCTAAAATTAATTGGTCAAAGTCCATGTTGGCTTCAATCCACTTTGCAAGATCATAGTTAGAAGTGCCAGGGCATTCGATGTCTACGGCTTCACCCTTACAGTGTTGACTATTAGAACTACCACCTACAGCTTCATTCAACTCAGGTCCACGATAGCCACTGTTAATGATAGTGGTTCCAAAGTGTTCACGGACAGGCTGTACTACTTGACGAAAAAGTATAATTGCACTTTCTAAGTGATCACCATCAGGTGTATTGTCAATTCCTTTTCGCTCTGCCGTTTGCGATTTAGTAAATTCGGCTAATGTAAAATTTGCTGAAAGTTTCATTTTATCCCTGTAAATATTGTGAGAAAGAATATTTTACACCTTCTTTCAATTGCATTCCGTCACGGACATCATCAAATAATGCCTGTGCGCCCCTATATCCTGTAGGTAACCCTTTTCTAAATGATTTAAAGTCATTGTTCTTGGCAAACAATCTCATCTTGCTTGCACTAATCCCAGTGACACCCTCTGCATCAGGATCTCGCTCACCGGCGGATACAACCTTTGCAGTTTTAAATTTAAAGTCCTTTCCATTATATTTATCTAAAAGTATCTGAAACTCTTTGACCCTATCACTACCGACAATCATTATAATCTGATCATATCTACCTGTAAGTAAAGCAAGTTGCCGAATAAAGTTTGGGTGGGCGCTGTCAGAAACTTTAAAGTTTGTTCCGGGAAACATTGCTTTAAGGTGTTTTAATTTTTTCTGTGGATTAAGCGGATTCTTATTCTTCTCGTAACTATGACTAGCGACAATAAGATGGTCTGCATTATTCTGTTGTGCCATGCGCCTTACTTTAGCAACAAGTTTCCCGTGACCATTTGTAGGTGGGTTCATCCTGCCAAAAGAGAATACTAAAGTTTTCATTATTTGTCCCACGCTTTTATGGCAGTAAAATTATTATAGGAGAATTCCATTCTATCGACCAGTTTAACAGCGTTACCACTGACCCGGTCAATAGCAACATACCCCTCAGGATTTGTAACTTTAAATCCATTTGCAGTCTTTATAAAGGTTCCTGCTATTTGCTGTACTGCATCTAACTTACTCACAATCATCATCTTAGCATCTACAACCATACCCTGAAATGCCGTAATATCCTCAAGTAATTTTTCATGTCGTTTAACTACTTGCAGAGATGCATCTCTTTTTACAATAAGTGCATCCCTGGATTTTTCAGTTTTTAGTTTTGCAATTTCTACGTTAAATTTATTTTCAACCCAAGCATAATATCCAACTGCATGTGCTTTTGGATTTGATACCTTTGTACCCTCACGCACCTTACTATTATTGTATGTCTTTAGCCCTGCGCCTACTAACTTCCCACTGAATGTTGCCTGCAATGCATTGAAAGTATTGAGTTGTGCTGAACTGATCTTTCTAAACTGATTGCCTGCACTAGATAGCATAGCAGTTACCTGGGCAGTCTCAGTTGCAGTGAATGTTGCAGTTCCTGATGTATCCTTATATGTTGCATCATCCATCCAGACAGTATTTAACTTTCGGAGTGAGGTGATGTTTGCCCCAAATGATGCTTTCATTTCAGATAGCGAATTACCAGAATACGATGTATGCCAAACAACACCTATCTTTGATTGTTTAATCTTAGTGTCCAGAGGTGTACCCGTAGGTATCGCATAGACTATAGTGTTAGGTTGGAAAGTAGTGTGTTTTGTTCCATCAATCGTTTCTGTTTTCAAGTCTTCCTTAGTAAACATAAGGTCGCCTTGTAGAACTCCTTTTATACCGAGTTTGCCAAACTCAGCTAATGCAATACTAAACTTAGGTTTTAAAGATGCGGGTAGTTTAGGGTCAGTATTTATTTCTTGTTGGGTTTTGTATAGCAACGGGGTTGCATTGAATACTGATTTTTTAGCGACAAAAAATTTACCGTCTGCTGGATCAATACCTGCGAAAATTGCAGGGGCTCCGTCCCACTTAACTGTCATATTAAGCGATGAACGAGTACTGCCGGCTAACATATCCCGCAGAGATTGCAGGAAGTTAATTGCGGCTCTAGCACCTACAACACCAAAATTGAGAATATCATCCTCAATATGCTCTAAGTGTAGATTCTTACCCTGCTTGTCTTCTTTTAGATATGTGCTAAGTTTTTTCATAACACTATTTATACTGGTAGGAAATTAACCTCACCTAATGAAGTTGCATGTGTTCTTTTGCATTCATCATAAGTGAGTCAATAACTCCACTCCAATAAACTTTTGCCCAGGTCGTGCCAGCGTTGGATTTTGCCATTAAGCAGTTATTTACTCTTCGGTTTAGTAGTAGTTGGTTTTGCATTAGTTTTTACCTTTGTGAGTTGTAGGTTCTCTCTTTCTAGGTGTTTTACCTTTATTGCAAGTTGTAACTGATCTTCTGCCATTCGGTTAATAGTACTAATATGGTCTTCACATGCGGTTTTTAATGTCTGTACTGTGGCTTGTAGGGGTACAATTTCTGATTTACTTGCACCCACAAGTGTTGCATACTCATCCATTATGTTAAAATATTTTAGGCGCCAATGATCGCGTTGATATTTTATGCTTAGTGCATTTACCTTTTCAATGTCCAATTTTGTTATGCCTCTCTATAAACTTACCATAACCACAGTTACTTGTAATGATATTACTTATAGGGAATGTTAACCTATGTAATATCCTATTCTCAAAAACTGCATCAGTTTCTATTCTTCGTTTATGTAATGTCAGTAGTTGGTCACTCAACACTATATCACCCACTTCCCATTCATGGTGATACATATACTGCTCTTGATATATATGTGCGCGTAGATCATCGAACAAGGTAGGGTCTTCCTTGAATCCATCATCAATAACTAAATCATTATTTATATAAAAATACATACCCTCAACACCTGCAATGTTTTTTTGCAGAATATACATCTTATATTCTTCTTGGTTATTACGCATGTACTCCAATTGCTTTTTGTTCTTTATGTCAGCCCAGTTTTCCATATTGTAATAGTAAGAGCAGTATTTACCCTCTATCCGCGCCCTTAGTTCTGCAGGCATGTCGATTAGAGCTTTTGCCGTATTTAACCATGACGTTACAGTACCCTCAACTCCTTTAATGCCTTGTAGGGCAACTCCGTCAGCCCTTCCGGGTCCGTTCAAGTTAGCATGCCAATCTAATTTACCAACCGGAAAAATGCCAGTATATTCGTCATTCTTCTTTTCACCGGTAACCCGCTGTACGGGGAATGTTGATTCTTCCCATGGGTTAGGCATATACTCTGGGCTTCCAATATAGTTGCCATCAGTATCCCAGGTGAGTTGTGTCCAGTTTGCAATATGACTCATGCCACTGACAAGTCTACCAAATTTTACAGGATCAGTTGTTTGTTTTTTAATGACAACTACAAGCTCTTTTTGCAGTTCATTCATTACCCACTTGCAATTTGGAATTGTTAGTTCATCTAGGTCAATCTCAATAATTTTATGTGTCACCCTACCTCCATCTCATATATGAATACACCTTTAGCATAAGCATCAATGACAAACTTAACGGCATCATATACCACTATTGGATCGTGTGCCAGGTCTCTCAGACTTAAATCCAATGTGGGTCCAGCATGGATAAGCCCTGGACGAATATCTGCTATACGCTTCCCACTAGCATAATCTTTCAAGCGCATCTTACTGTACTTATATTTTTTATTTGATTCAATTCTAATGTGGTCATCGGGCGTATTATAAATTACACTGCCGATATTTACAATAAGCGGAGTATCTGCAATGTTATTGAATGACCGCCATATCGCATTGTACGGCATGATCTTCATTACGCGGGCGTGTTCACCATAGTGTTTCTCGTAGACACATTTCAACATGTTGAGTTGGTCATCATTTTCATTTTCATTTGCATAATTAAAAGCATTGTTTATAAAAACATCACACCCCTCCTCCGCAATCAACTGTATAGATTCGGCATCAGCTATATTATGTCCAGTTGATCTTGAGAATCCAACAACTTCGCATCCGGCAATTTTACTTAGGTTATCATAAATACATTTACCTATGCCACCTGTATGTCCAGTCATAACAATTTTCATATCAAATCTCGCTTGTGGTCATCAAGGTTTGCCACCAGTATGGAGTTTCTCGGTGTTTCCAGTTTGCCAGTCTCTGCTTTTCTTTAATGTAATAGTTCTTATAACTGGCAATTGAATCGCCGGGGATCTTACATTCATCGGGCATAGCTGGTGGTGGCGCAGTAAATGCATTATCTGATATATTACTGGGCGGGTTGGTGAGTTGTGGTATCAGCCGAGAGGTAGAGTGTACTTTACCATATCGGTGGGTGTATTCGT
>Ga0307488_10002948_pt1 | contig 14273 bp, 8 predicted proteins | sample SB02metaG_FD_202248 | JGI IMG/M metagenome (GOLD analysis project Ga0307488, IMG submission 202248) | Sea-ice brine microbial communities from Beaufort Sea near Barrow, Alaska, United States - SB 0.2 | ecosystem: Environmental > Aquatic > Marine > Coastal | place: USA: Alaska | collected 2017-05-06 | reverse complement strand
CGACAGCTCGCCAGATAAGCTTGGGGCGAAAATTCGCCTTGCACAGCTGGGCAAAGTTCCTTACATGATAGTGGTTGGTGGCAAGGAATCCGAGTCGCGGCAAGTTTCAATACGAAGCCGCAAATCCGGAGATCAAGGCCTCATGCCACTAGAAAAATTTGTTGAGCACATCAAAAACGAAATCACTGAAAGAGTGCTCTGAGCATTCTTAATTTCCCGCCCGCTCACGGGACCCAACCAACTCACGTACCCGCTTGGCTTACCATCCCCGCAAACCACAACCGCCCCTAATCAAAGTCAATCATCGTATCCGCGCTCGCGAAGTGCGCGTGATCAATGGGGTGACAAACGAACAGCTTGGCGTCCTTCGACTGCAAGACGCCCTGCGCAAGGCCGAGGAACTAGGTTTAGATCTGGTGGAGGTGTCGGCTAATGCCAACCCACCCGTCTGCCGCATCGTCGACTTCGGTAAGTACCGCTACGAGTTGGCCAAGCAGGAGAAAGACAAAAAGACCAACACGAGTAAGGTCAAAGAGGTCAAATTTCGAGTCAACATCGACAACAACGATTACATGACGAAGATTCGCCGAGCCGAGGATTTCCTCGACAAGGGGAATAAGCTCAAAGTTCAGTTGCAGTTCCGTGGCCGCCAGATGGCCCATCAAGAGTTAGGCATGGCGGTGGTGCTCCGAGTGCGGGACGATCTGTCGACTATGGGCAATGTTGATATGGAACCCAAGCTAGTGGGTCGTGCTATCAATATGGTGCTCAGCCCGATTCCGGTTAACAAACGGAAGCGTAAATTTGCTCCCCTCACTGCGGGGATGGAAGAGGACGACGACTCGGACGAGAAGTCTTAAGGAGGGGGCCTGACCCACCTCCAGCGGTTTTAGGAGGGGCATCTCTAGTTTTTACTGGCGCGGGGGCGACTTTCAGTCAGGGAGACTTTCGGTCATCCATTGGAGAACTTCGCCCACGGTGGCCTCGCTCTCATCACCCATGTTGGAAACGCGGAAGGTGCTGCCTTTGATTTTTCCATAGCCGCCATTGATCGCCACCTTGTGCTTTTTCTTTAGGCTGGCGCAAAAGGCACCCACATCGATGTTGCGGTTGTTTTTGATGCAAACCAGCGATTTGGAACGGTAGCCCTCGGGAGCAAAGTGCTCGAAGCCGTTCTGGGTGACCCAGTCTGAGATCATTTGATTTAGCTGGGCATGGCGGAGGTGGCGTTGCTCAACTCCCTCGGTGAAGATGTCCTCAAGCTTAGACTGGAGAGCCCAGATGTGGCCTGTGCTTGGGGTGCTTGGGGTCATGAATTTTTCCCAGTTTTTTTGGAACTCAAGAAAATCGAAGTAGTAGCCGCGGTCCGGGGTGGTCGAGGCCCGTTGACGGGCCCGCTCGCTAACGCTGAAGAGTCCTAGTCCCGGAGGGAGAGCGAGGGCCTTCTGGCTGCCGGTCAGGAGAACGTCTATCCCGAACTCGTCCATGGCGATGGGGACAACAGAAAAGGAGGACACGCTATCCACGATAAACATAACCTCGGGATATTTTTTAACGACGGCAGCGATCTCGGCGAGCGGGTTCATCACTCCGGTCGACGTCTCGTTGTGGATGAGAGTGACCGCATCGAAGCCGCCCTGCGCCAGTTTCTCTTCAATCATTTCCGGAAGGATGGGCTGGCCCCACTCTACCTTAAGGGACTCGGCCTCCTTGCCACAGCGCTTGCTCACATCGAACCATTTGTCGGAAAAAGCGCCGCACATGCAATTGAGCACCTTTTTTTGCACAAGATTTCTGATGGCTCCTTCCATCACTCCCCAAGCTGAGGAAGTCGAGAGATAGACCGGTCCTTGGGTCCCGAAGAGGGTCTGAAGCTGGGGATGGATCGACTGGTAGAGGGACGAAAACTCGCTGCCCCGATGCCCAACTTGAGGATGACAAAAAGCCCGGAAAGTTTTATCGGAAACCTCAACTGGACCAGGAATGAAAAGTTTTACGTGTCCGTCTGCGGTGGTGTTGGTGGTGTTTAGCATGATGTCAATTTTCCCAAATAAAGTGTTCAAGTCTGAGTCGGCGGGCTTTCCCTACCATGTCTTCGCGCTGAGGGCCTTCCATGGATGCCATTTGATCATAAATAGCAATCGCGGCAGGCCAATCTTCTTGTTCTTCCAGAAGTTGCCCTGCCTCAAGTCCCGCTTTGTAAAACCAAAAGCGGTCGGCTTCCGTTCCCGGTGGGCGGGCGAGCACTTCTCGGTAGGCGGCCATCGCCGCCTCGGGCTGTCCGGCTCTAGCTAAGGATACGGCGCGTTTGACCGCTGCTTGGTCCCGCCAGTCTGAGGGTGCCGAGGTATCCGCGGTCAGGATGGCGTAAATGGTCGAAGCCTCGAGGAATTTTGCCTTTTCCAACACTCCAAGGGAGAGGAGGGTATCACCCTTTTCCATAAGGGCGGCATTTCGTACTTCGGAGGGTGGATTGGAGCCTAAGATGCGATCGTAGAGGATGAGAGCATCATCCAGACGTTGGTCGCGCAAAAGGAGAGAGGCCTGCTCAAGTCGAGCCCGATGCTGTAGCGGGGATTTGCCCGAAGCGATTTCACCAAACCAGAGCAAGGCGCGTTCAGCCCCGTCTGGGCTCATGCTGCGGCTAGCCGATTTGGCTGCGAGAAACTTGGCCAAGGCCGCGGACTCTGGGTCGGTCAACGACTGGGAGAGACCACCCAGAACTGTTTCGGCCGCGCCGTAGTCTCCACCGCGTGAGTGCAATTCGGCTAATTTGAAAGCAATATCGGGCACGTCAAGGGCGACGGGGTGAGTGGCGAGAAACTCTTGGCAGGCGGCAACCAATTCCTCGCGGGTACGGGAGCCGGCATTGTCTGCGGCAAAAATCTCCGCCGCGGCAATTGAGGCAGCCTGGGGCTCGGTTTCAGCCTGATCGCGGGCGGTGCGGAGGATTCGCTCCGCCGCGGCAGCCTCGCCTCGCTGTAGCCTCCACTCGGCCAAAGCCAGCTTAGCCTGAAAAGCATACTGGACCGAGGGCGATCGGCGAGCTAAGCCAACCAGACCATCAATTTTGTTCTTTCTTGCCTCGGCGGCGGCGAGGAGAAATGACCAGCGGATGAGGTCGGGGTGGGATGGGGTGGCTTGGCGAAACAACTCGTAAGATTTTCGGGCCAAGTCGAGGTCGTTGACGGCCAGCGCAGAGAGCAGACCGTTGATGGCAGCAGCTGCCGTCTCTTCTTGGGTGCGGGCAGAGTTTCGCGCCTTAGCAAAGGCATCGTAGGCGGTTCGGTGGGCACCGGTGGCGGCGAGTGCGCGTCCTTGAAGATCAGCCACCCGGTAATTCGAGGCAGGCCCTTTGTCGTCCACGGGGATTTCTTGGAGTAGCTCCAGGGCCACACCACTCTCTCCGGTGGCAATGTGTGCCTCGGCGAGGAGGAGTTGCGAGCGGAGGTTTGCTTCTGGGCCGAAAGAGGGATCAGTAGCTAGGGTATAGAGCAGGGTCATCGCCTCTTCAGGACGTTTGCGCTTGAGGTTGAATTGAGCCAGCTGAAGTTTCGCCTCAACCGAGCGAAGACTGCCTAGTTCGGCCGCCCACCCTTGGAGTTGTTGCGATGGATCGCCTCCCAATTGAGTCTCTAGACTGAGCCATTGCTCCATGGTTGGGCGCATCGTGAAAGCATTTGGCGTCCTTGCGATGCTCTGGCGCAGGATATCCCGGGCTAGTTCGTCAACACCGAGGGCGATGAGGGCGCGGGCGAGGCCGTTGCTGGCATTTTCACGGACCGGGGAGGGGAGGTCATCGGCTGTGAGAACGTCGCGAAAAATCTCGGAAGCTTCCGAGGGCTTATTTTGGCTCAATCTGAGGCGGCCGAGGGCGACGGCCAGTTCGCTTTGGGGCAAGAGGTCACCCTCTTTGGCGGCGGTAATCAGCTCTTCGGTAGACTTGGGGTCGCCCTCGGCAAACTGAAGATCGAGGAGTAGGCGAAGACTATGAGGATCCTCGGGCAAGGGACCCTCGGAAGGAGAAAGGAGATGGCGCGCCTCTTCGCTCTTTCCCTGCTCGAGGAGGACTCGGGCAAGGAGGAGGGCGGCCTCGGGACTCTCCCGGACTTGGGGGGAAGCAAGCGCCACCGCTTCCTTGAGTTTTCCTTGGCTGGCCAGTGCCGTGGCCCGCAGAAGAACGGCCTCAGCGGAGCCTTGGTAACCAGGGTGGTCCAGAGTCGTCAGGGCTTTGACCGGCTGACCCGCGGCCAGTTGGGCGCGGGCTAGGAGAAGGCCTAGGGTGTTCTTTTCTGGGCCTGAAGCCTGGCTCAGGGCTTCTTCCAGCGGAGCCAAGGCTGCCTGAGGTACCCCACTGCGAAGGGATGCTTCGGCTTTCTCGGTGGGGCTTGGCTCCTGCGCGAGCGCCTCCTTATCGGTTGCGACAAAGAGAAGGCCGAGGGTGAAAAAGAAATGTTTTATCATGGAAGAATCTTGGCCAAATATTCGGCGGTTGGGCTGGCTGTGATTTTGGAGACAGCTTCGGGAGCTCCCTCTGCCACGATGGTTCCGCCGTGCACGCCCCCTCCGGGACCAAGGTCAAGAATCCAGTCGGCACATTTGATCACGTCCATATTGTGTTCAATAATGATGAGGGTATTACCGGCGTTGCGCAATTTCATGAGAACCTGCAGGAGGGTGTCCACATCGGAAACGTGAAGTCCTGTGGTCGGCTCGTCCAGAACGTAGAGAGTTTTCGAACTGCCCCGCTTAGAAAGTTCGGTCGAGAGCTTGATTCGCTGAGCCTCGCCACCTGAGAGGGTGCTGGCTGATTGGCCAAGGGTGAGGTAACCCAACCCGACCTCTTGCATCGTTTCCAGTTTGCTGGCCACTTTGGGGACGGCCCGAAAGAAAGAAAGTGCCCCGTCCACTGTCATAGCTAGAACGTCCGCGATATTTTTTCCCTTGTAGGTTATCTCAAGGGTTTCCCGATTGTAGCGGCGCCCATCACAGATGTCGCAAGTGACAAAGACATCGGCAAGGAAGTGCATTTCTACCTTGAGCGACCCATCTCCTTGGCAATGCTCACAGCGTCCACCCTTGACGTTGAAACTAAACCGTCCGGAGTTGTAGCCTCGTACTCTGGCGGAGGGGAGCTGGGAGAAAAGTTCGCGGATGGGATTGAAGGCTCCGGTGTAGGTTGCCGGATTGGAGCGTGGGGTTCGGCCGATCGGGGATTGGTCGACGCTAACCAGACGATGCACTTGCTCGGCTCCAAGGATAGCTTGGTGGGCACCCGGGGGATCCTTGGCGCGGTAGAGATCTCGGGCCAAGGCGGCTCGTAAGATATCGTTGACCAAGGTGGATTTGCCACTACCTGAAACCCCAGTGACGCAGATAAAGCAACCGAGAGGAAAGTGGGCATCCACGTTTTTCAGGTTGTTCTCACTAGCTCCAGTGACGCTGAGCCAGCCCTCGGTTGGCCCGGCCACGAGGGAGCGAGGGGTGAGGGGCAGGTTGCGTTTGGTTGGCACCCTAATACGAAGCTGTCCGCTGAGGTACCGACCGGTAAGGGACTGAGGGGAGGCTGCTACTTCATCGAAGGTGCCCTGAGCCACAATTTTTCCGCCGAGTGGACCTGCCCCCGGACCAATGTCGATGACGTGGTCGGCCGCGGCAATGGTGTCGTGGTCGTGTTCGACTACCAGAACCGAGTTACCAAGATCACGTAGGCGCTTCAGGGTGGCGATAAGTCGCTCATTGTCGCGCTGGTGTAATCCGATGCTAGGTTCGTCCAGAACATAGAGAACCCCGGCGAGACCACCGCCGATCTGAGTGGCGAGACGGATTCGTTGGGCTTCGCCGCCGGAGAGGGTGCCGCTTTGACGGTTCATCGTCAGATAGTCGAGGCCCACTTCCTTGAGGAAGGCAAGGCGCCGTGAGATTTCTTCAATGACTTCGCCGGCGATGGTTTCCTCGATTCCCTTGAGATGGAGTTGGCCGATCACCTCGGCCGCCTCGGCGATGGTGAGGTTAGAGAAAGTATGGACATTGAACTCGGCCCCCCCTGTCGTGGATAAAGTCACTCCGAGAATTTCTGGTTTGAGACGGGCCCCCTCGCACCGGGCGCAGGGTCGACGATTCTGTAGTGCCTTGAGACGCTGGCGGAGAGACTCCCCTTTGACCTTGGCCAAAAGGTGCTCCAGCTGGACGAGCAGGCCTTCAAAGGGTTTGCTGACTACTTCAAGGCTGGCCCCGCTGCCGAATTGCAGATCGAGGGCACGGTCGCCGGATCCGAGCAAGAGGAGGTCTCGGAAGGACGGCGGCAGCTTGGCCAAGGGGACGTCGCAGCGGACTCCGGCATCTTTGGCTAATGCGGCCGTCAGGGTAGCGTAGTAGGACTCCATTTTTGGGGTTCCTTTGCGCCAAGCCACGATGGCTCCTTGATCGAGCGACTTCTCCGAGTCGAGGATGAGGTCCGGATCGAAATAAGGTTCGGTCCCGAGACCGTGGCAGGCCGGACACGCCCCCAGATGACTGTTGAACGAGAAATGCTGGGGAGTCAGGCGCGGCAGGGTGAACCCAGTCTTCGGATTGGAAAATGCGGTGGAAAAAGGATGGTCGGAAAACTGGGTTTGCGATGGCTCTTGGATCGAGGCAACAAGCTGGCCCTCACCCCAACGCAGGGCGGTTTCAACGGAGTCTGCCAGACGCTGGCGGAGGTCAGTCTTGAGGACGAGGCGGTCAACCACCGCTTCAATATGGTGGCGGCGCTTTTTATCTATCTTGATCTTATTCTCACCACCGAGGTCGGTGACCGTTCCGTCGATACGAGCGCGGATAAATCCTTCGCGTCGGAGTTTGTCGATGACATCGCGGAATTCCCCGGTTTGACCGCGGATGAGGGGGGCGAGAAGGATGACTTTGCTTCCTTGGGGGAAGGTTAGGATGGCATCAGTGATTTCTTGCGGGGTCTGGCGGCGGACCACCTCGCCCGTTTCAGGATCATGGGGGAGGCCGATGGCCGAGTAGAGGATACGCAGGTAGTCGTAGATTTCTGTTGTGGTGGCGATGGTGGAGCGAGGACCTGCCGAGGAGCTGCGCTGTTCGATGGCAATGGCGGGGGAGAGACCCTCGACAAAATCAACATCCGGTCGCTCCAGCCGATCGAGAAACTGCCTGGCATAGGTCGAGAGACTCTCGACGTATTTTCGTTGCCCTTCGGCATAGAGGGTGTCGAAGGCGAGGGAGGACTTTCCGGACCCACTGGGGCCGGTCAAGACAACGAATCGATTCCGTGGAATGACCACATCGATATTCTTCAGGTTGTGCTGTCGGGCACCCTTGACGCGGATGCTGGATGGCTCGTGGGAAGGCATGGCTGATAATCTCTCAGAATAGCCGTCCGTTCAGTGGGGCGGAAGGCGGATTATCTGGAGAATTCCTGGCGGCTAGGCCCGACGGGCCAAATAGACAGTGCTAGCCGATTGGGCTTCAAGGAGGGGGTTGAAGAATTTTACGACTTCGGCCCGAACCTCGGTGAAGACGGTACCCAGATCGGCCAGAAATGGCTCGTCCGGGGGATCGTCGGACCAAAGGCCGAAAATGCCTCCGGGATGGATTTGCTCGGCTAGTTTTCCTAAGCCCTCTGGCCGGTAAAAGGTAGCATTGGTATGGTCGAGCAGGTTTCGGGGGGAGTGATCTATATCGAGAAGAATGGCGTGAAACTTGGCTCCGAGCACAGCGGGATCAAATCCGCGTGCGGGGTCGGCAGCCAGACTGAAAAAATCCGCGTGGACAAAATGGCAAAGGGGATTTTGCGAAAGTTCCTTTCCCAATGGAACCAGTCCGCTCTCATGCCATCCGATGACGGCTTCCATGGCTTCGACGACGAAGAGTGAGCGAACCGTCTCGTGGGCCAAGGCAGCTTGAGCGGTGTAGCCAAGTCCTAACCCTCCGACAACGACGTCGAGGGGCCCGGGGGTGTCGGCCAAGCTCAAATTGGCGAGGGCAACCTCGACTTCGTGAAACAGGCTCGACATGAGGAAACCGTCTCCCAGTGTCACTTCGTAGATTTCCTCATTGTCCAAGGCAGCGACGCAGCGCTTCCGCAGGGCGAGGTCCCCGATGGGGGTCTTCTGGAAATCGAGTTCCTCGAAAAACTTAGGTTGGGGGGCAGGCTCAGTCATGGATTGCGGCACCTTGCGTCCCGGTCTATTTTAGGCCAAGTCTTAATCGCGGTAGACCAACCAGAGGGAGGCTACCCCAGCGTCGTAACCACTGCGGACGACAGGGCAGAATCCATGGCTACAAGCATTTCCCACATCACCGATGAAAATTCCGCAAGCGGCAGCGCTCGCGCCACCCGCGAGATCGCTCGGCGGCGGACTTTTGCCATCATCTCTCATCCGGATGCTGGTAAGACAACCCTAACTGAAAAGTTTCTCCTCTATGGAGGGGCTGTCCAATTGGCCGGCAGTGTTACGGCTCGGCGCAACCAGCGGGCCACTACTAGCGACTGGATGGAACTGGAGAAGCAGCGAGGTATATCGGTGTCCTCGACTGTCCTCCAGTTCATCTATGGCCCTCATGTGGTCAACCTTCTTGATACCCCTGGCCACAAGGATTTTTCTGAGGATACCTACCGCGTCCTGACCGCTGTCGACGCTGCCGTCATGGTGGTGGACGCCGCCAAGGGGATCGAGCCGCAGACCCGCAAGCTTTTTGAAGTCTGCCGCCGTCGCGGAGTTCCCATTTTTACCTTTATGAACAAGCTGGATCGTCCGTCCCGCCCCCCGCTTGATCTGCTCGATGATTTGGAAAGTGTCTTGGGTATTGAGGCAGCACCCTGCAATTGGCCCTTAGGAGACGGTCCAGATTTTCGGGGGGTCTACGACCGCTTGAGCGAAGAGGTCCACCTTTTTGAGAAGACTCCACAGGGAGCTTTTCGCGCTCCCGAAAAAGTTGGCGGAGCCAAGGATATTCTGGTCGAGGAGGCTCTCGCTCCGGACGTGCATGCACGATTTTTAGAGGAAATCGACCTTCTGGATGGTGCTGGAGCCAGCTTTGACTTGGAGGACCTTAGGGCAGGGCGGCAGACCGCAGTATTCTTTGGCAGCGCCACGAATAATTTTGGGGTGCGCCTGCTCCTTGACCGATTTCTGGAATTTGCCCCACCTCCTGCGGGACGGCTTTCCGGCAAGAAGATGGTTGAACCCTCGGCCTCGCCGTTCTCGGGATTTGTTTTCAAAGTGCAGGCTAATATGAATCCCCGCCACCGAGATCGAGTGGCCTTCGTCCGAGTTGTCTCGGGTCGGTTCGAGCGCGATATGATGGCCTATAATCCCCGGACGGGAAAAAATTTAAGGCTTTCCAACTCGCAGCGCCTCTTTGCCCAGGGGAGAGAGACCGTCGATGACGCTTGGCCGGGTGATGTCGTCGGTTTGGTTGGTAACCATGATATTCAGATTGGCGATACTTTGACCGAGGATCTCAAGTTGGCCTTTCAAGAGACCCCGCGTTTTCCGCCGGAGTGTTTCGCTTTTATTCATTGCTCTAGCTCCACTATGCAAAAACGGTTCCGCTCCGGTTTGGATCAGTTGCTCAAGGAGGGAGTGGCCCAGCGCTTCCACCTTGAGGGCGCCGTGACCGCGCTTCCCTTGCTCGGGGCGGTGGGGCCTCTCCAGTTTGATGTTCTCCGCCACCGCTTGGAGAGCGAATATGGGGCAGAGTGCCGGGTGGAGCTCGCTAGCTGGGACACGGTCCGTTGGTTAGCTGAGCCATCACTGATCAAGGCCAGTAGTTTGGCTCTGCCAACTGGGGCCGCTCAAGGTACGGATATGGAGGGGCGAACTGTGCTTCTTTTTAGCAGTGCTTGGGCCCTAAGATATTTTACGGAGAACCACCAAGAGCTCTCCTTGACTGCAGTAGCTCCGCGAGATCTCAAGGCCCCATCTTTGGACTAGATGAAGAACGGTGCCAAGGTCTAGAAAGGTCAATCACTCCTGCTCTTTTTCGACGGACTACCGGAGGCCCTAGTTGTCACCTTCGAACCCAGACTTACGGCAAATCATATTTCCCTCGTGCCTCGGCGGAGAAGGTTTTGGACTTTCCTTGGCCAAGCATCTCCGCCGAAGGGGGATCTTTTCGGCGTCGTCTTTCAGAATTTGCCGCCAGGGGCTTTCCAGGGCGCGTTCACTAGTTAGGTGCCTTGTCTAATCATGGGGTGGGTCGTTGGTGAGCAAGCGCCGGTAATCTGAGAATACCTCTCAGGGCAGTCAGCCTTGCGGGTGAGGTGATGAGATGAAAACAAGTAATTATTTCTCTTGTGCTTTGCCGATACTGCGGTAAATTGGTGGTGGCTGTCTGCGAATATTTTACTTCGCTTTTTAAATTAATACTTTAATATAAATAATACAAATAAAATTACAAAAATGTCTTAATAAGAAAAAATAAACAAAATTAATGCAAACTAGCGAAAATTTTAATGTTGCGGTGGAAGGCTTAAAGTGCTTTTTTGACAGCCCTATTTTGTGTCAAGAATGTCTTTAAAATTAATCCGCTACTTTACACTGATATAAGATTTAATAAAACTACGATAATTAAATTTGCAATATACGTATAAATTAATTGTGCAAAAAATCATGTTTTTATTTACAGCAAAACAATTCATTCGGTAAGAGTTTACCTCTGCCGAATTAAACATTATGACCACAAAATTAAAAACAGTCCGAAAAACCCGAGCAATTGCTGTCCAACTAAACCGAGAGGTGATTGGTCACCTAGATGGTTTGGCTAAACGCTCGTCCATGTCTCGCCATCGCTACATGATTCTGGTACTTGAAAGAGCTATCCAAAAAGACCTAGTAGTTAGGGAGGAAGCGATTTTCTCCAGCGAAAATCTCTGAGCATTTGTTGGGGCTTGGCCCCATTAAGGCAGCTAGCTTGGTAAATCTGCTCCAACTAAGAAATGGAGAGAGCTCTTTTGGAGTCTTTAGCTTCCGGTGGACTACCACCCAGGTACTCTTGAGAAAACCAGTGACTTGTTTTCAGCTCCAGCAGGTGGAAAAAAACCTGGAGCTTTACCTAAGCCTTGCCTTCGGCAACCCGGCCCTCTCGCCTGACCAGGAGACTCCGCCAGCCGAGGGGTTCGTTTAGACTGAACAATATCTACTCTTGGGGCGTGGGGAGACTTGGGATGTTCACAATATTTCATGGTAATCGCTGCCCTGTCATCTTCTCCAATTCCCATCTGAGAGAATTAGGATCTATTATTCCAAGATCCTAAAATCTCTCGTTGGACATTTCATAAGGGGCGGTTTCTCGTAGATATCCCGCACAAAGTTATTCCTAACCGGGCTAGGTGGCCTTAGTCGACGGGATTGAACTGACGAAAAGATCGATTTTGTTCCGACAAAACGATGAAAATGTACGTAGTAAAGCGTCTCGATCCATCTAAAATTGAGTATAATTATTATATATATTTCGAGGCATCAGCCATATTTGCGGCCAACAAGTTTTTCGGTATCTTACGCTCCCAAACCGAAGAAGAAAATCGGGTAAGGATTTCATGGCAGCCTCTTTTCCCATTCGAGCTTCTTAATCTGCATGAGAAGTTAGCTGGGACAACTTCTCTGCCGCCTCCTTCATCCCCAACAGAACCGTCCTAAGCAAACCACCTGGAGGCAAGGTAATCTGTCGCCTTAGATCTGCATGGCGCAGCTCGGCTGGGTGTTGTGGCCGCACCTGCGGATGAGAGAAGCAATTCGTTGAAGAAAAGGGGGAGGGGCTCTCTTTTTCTCTTCCACGGGGATCGAGGCCTCCTTCCTCCCCAAAAGGAAAACGGTGAGGGGGGGATTCGAACCCCCGGTAGGTTTTAAAGCCTACGGAGCTTTAGCAAAGCTCTGCTTTCGACCACTCAGCCACCTCACCTGAGAAGTCAAAATTTGCCAGCAGATAGGCTCGGCGTCAACGCTTGCGTCGGCTGATTTTGAGGACGGACGGGGGAATCTCTTGGACGCCGCCTCGCCGGATGATGTCGCGGTAGGTGTAAGCAGTTGGTTTCAGCTCCAATGTGTAGTTTTTGGGGTTCATGTGGGTCAGCCCAAATGTGGCGGTGTAGCCGTAGTGCCACTCGTAATTGTCCGCCAGCGACCACATGAGGTACCCCCGCACATCGTAGCCATCTGCCCGCGCTTGCTGGATGGCTCCGATGTGCTCCTTGATGTAGCGCTGGCGCTTGGCTTCGTCTTTGGTCGCGATGCCGTTCTCCGTAACCATCATCGGCTTGCCGTAGCGGTGGCTCACCAGTTCGATTTGCTGGTAGAGACCCGCCGGATCAATGTCCCAGCCCATTTCGGTAAAGTTTTTTCCCCGTTGTGATCCAGCCTGCAACGCTGCAATGACGCCGGCCACCTGACTGTAGTAGTAGTTAAAGCCGATGATGTCGCAGACATCCCAGATCCTGTCGAGGTGGTCGAAGTTCATCCGCATCATTCCATTGTAAAATAGGTTGGTCGGGTCTCCGATGGCGTGCTCCCACCACGGGAGGGCCTGAACCGACATGACGATGGCGTCGGGGCGCTCCCGCTTGATGATGGCGGCAGCCTCGCGGAATTGCCGGGCGCTGGCCCGCACCGCTGCGGAGTAGGTGCCGAGAGCGGCGGTCATCATCGGCGGCCATTGCCCATTGAGGTAAGCGGTGGCGATCTGGCCATTGGGCTCATTCTGTGGCGCAAAATAACGCGCGTGGATTTTGAGTCGGGGGACCACCTTGTTGACGTAGGCCTGCCAGCGCTGATCCATTTTGGGGTGGAGCCAATTGGATTTCTTGGGTTCTTCGTGGTCGTAGAGCCACTCGGGAAAGGTGAAGTGCCAGATGCAAACCACTGGTTCAATGCCGCTGACCTTGAGCCGGCGGGCCATTTCGACATAGCGGGAGATGGCCTCCTCGTTGTATTCCCCCGGACGGGGTTCGATTCGAGCCCATTCCAAACTGAAGCGGTAGTGGGTAGCTCCGATTTTTTTGAGGGCCGCTACATCCTTGTCAAAATCACTCCAGCTCATCACCACAATATTGCCTCGCTGGGGAGCTTCGCCCTCCTCCATTAGCATGTCCCAGCCGGTGCGGAAGGGGAGTTTCCCGTCGGGACCGACGCGGCGATTCTCGTACTGCCAGCTCGAAGTGGAAAAGCCCCAGGCGAAGTCTCCGGTTTTGACCTTGGATGCCTCGACTTTCTCCTCCGTGGTTACCTCGGGAGCCTTGGGGTACATGATGCAACCCGAGAGGATAAGGGTAGTTAAGAGGATGAGCTGGGGGGGGAGGTAAGACATGATCTTTTATTAGTAGTTCTTTTGGAAGCGGTTGAGCAGCAATAAAACTCCGCCGAGGGCTGCTCGCTATGGCAGAGAGAGGTTGAAAGACGGGCTCAGTCCGGCCATTTTGGGGTGATGCCAGCCTCCGTATTTCCAACCTCGACCAACCGCTGGCATTTTGACAACTCCTTCGCTCGATTGCCTGAGACGCTTTACCAGCGGATCGCCCCAAGTCCGGTGGCCAACCCAGCCGTCGCCATCTTCAATGCAGGCCTCGCGGCCGAACTCGGTCTTCCCCCCGAGGTGGCCTACGACGCCGCCCTCTTAGCTGGAAACAAGCTGCCCGAGGGGGCCGACCCGATCGCTCAGGCCTACGCCGGCCATCAGTTCGGACACTTTACCAATTTGGGCGATGGCCGTGCCATCTTGCTCGGGGAACAGATCACTCCCCAGGGAAGACGCTTCGACCTCCAGCTCAAGGGATCTGGGCCGACTCCTTATTCGCGGCGGGGGGACGGCCGGGCTGCCTTGGGGCCCATGCTGCGTGAATACATTATGAGTGAGGCCCTGCACGCCCTTGGGATACCGACCACAAGGAGCCTTGCCGTAGTCACCACCGGAGAGATGGTCTCGCGTGAGGAGTCGCTGCCGGGCGCCGTGCTCGCTCGGGTGGCGGCCAGTCATATTCGAGTCGGGACTTTTCAGTATGCCGCTGCTCGGGGAGACCGTGCTGTTCTGGCCTCGCTTCTCGCTCACACCGTGGCCCGCCACGACCCGGCGCTGGCAGGCGTGGAGAACGAGGCCCTCGCGATGTTTGATGCCGTGCTGGAGCGGCAGGCTGCCTTGATGGCGCAGTGGATGCTCGTGGGGTTTATTCATGGGGTGATGAACACCGACAACATGGCGCTCTCCGGAGAGACCATAGACTACGGTCCCTGCGCCTTTATCGATACCTACGATCCGGCGACTATCTTCAGTTC